>Ga0081539_10000564_pt1 | contig 76514 bp, 63 predicted proteins | sample TabmetS4T2R2_FD_71023 | JGI IMG/M metagenome (GOLD analysis project Ga0081539, IMG submission 71023) | Tabebuia heterophylla rhizosphere microbial communities from the University of Puerto Rico - S4T2R2 | ecosystem: Host-associated > Plants > Roots > Rhizosphere ...
AGCGTTCGCTCGTGCTAAAGTGTCCAACGAGTGAAACTGCCGACCCTGCGCGAGCGCTCGTTGCCAACGCCGAGCCGACTAGAAGCAAAATCGCAGCGGCGCGTGCCATAGACCTAACGAGAACAAGATGAGCGACGCCCACCGAGGGCACACTCGGCTCGAATGGAAAAGGTTTTAGCCAGGGAAAACGCGAACGCACAGCGGGTGGGCGTTCGCTCCATCGCCTGGTTAGGTGCGATTTGGCAACTCATTTCGGTGGCGTAATCGGTTCGATGCGCGTGATCCGCTCAATCTCCCCTGGCCAGAGACCCATGTGCCCTCCGGGGCCGCGAAGGAAAACACCCTCGACGCGCAGCCATGAATCATTGCGGTCGTTGATGGCCGACGGATCAGCGAAGGTAGAAATGTCACCGCGCCACACCGCGCGTTCGTAAGCGTTCTTGTGTGATGCGGCCTCATCCACGGCGAAGCTGCTGCCCTCAAACTCCCCATGGTAGTATCCGGTAACGGAAACGCGCCTGCCGTGATACTTCTCGGGGTCCGCGAGGACCTCGGCGAGGGTGACAACACGCGGCGGCTGGCGATCGCCCTCACTAATCGTAGTCGCCTTATCGGGGTCTCGTGGGCGGTCAATCTCCATCCGGCGTGCAAACTGAAGAATGACGTCGTGAACGGCCTTTCTGAGCGGTGATCGCGGCGGCGAGTAAAAGTAGGTGCGAGCCTCGCGCCTGTTGAGGCGGACATCGAGATTGGCGGAATAGTCTTTCGCCTTCCGTTTGGTTTCGCTGGTGAGGTCAAAGACGTTCGCAGAGAGAAGTGCGTTAACTAGCTGGACCTGCTCCGCAGGCGTTGCCTTCCGGCGGTATTCGTTGGAAAATTCGATAGACCGAACAGTCGGAGTCGTCGCACCGAAGACGTTCTCACGGTAGCGGTAACCGACATAGTCGTCTCCTGTAAGGAAGATTTGGGTGAGACACTCTCGGTGGTCTGACGCAGTGCGGCGGGTCTCAAAAATGTCGTAGCCGACATAAGGATGAACGGGTTGCGCTGCGGTCGTTCGGGCAACCGCTAGCGCGAGAAGGAGAGTGGCCACTACACGCATGGCGCTTAGCACCTAACGAGAACAAGATGAGCGACCGCGCGAATTACAAGTGGCGTTCATAATTGGAAAATCTAGGCATTGGGACGGTTCGCGGTTCGCTCCATCGCATGGTTAGGTCTTTTGTTCGAGCGCAGCAAGCTTTCTGTCCCACGACTTGTACTTCCAAGGGACAACCGACTCCAAGTAAGTGATAAGCGGTGCTGGCATCGCTTGCTCATCAGCCTCCTTCGGAATGATCGCCGCGAGGCGCCTCTTCAGGGTGTCGTGATAGTCCGTCGGGATGAATGCCCAGGGCTTAATCTGCCAGGTCGCGGGTATGCCACAGTCTCGGCGAAGCACCTCTCTAATATCCGACCAGTGCGTGCTCCATGAAGAAAATCGTGTCGCCAACGCACTCATGCTCTTCGAATAGGTGATCTCGCAAAGGTAAAGTGTCTCCTCACGAAAATTGGCGGCAGCGACATCGCAAAACCAAGACCGACCCTTCGCTGGCGAATCGCCGAGATCGAGTTGGATCAGCAGCTCGGTGTTGATGAAAACTGATCGGTCAGCTCGCAGATACTCGGTGACGACGGCGAGGAAGTAGTCCATGTGAGAGACCTAACTATGTTTAGGCGAACGTTCGTCTTGGGTCACGAACGAAGTTTCGTCTAAATCGGATTTGTTTTCGGTTCACGGCTGCTCTAGTCGTTCCCTTCCCAATGATCGAATCATCTCAAACTATCGACGGTCGGGGGCCCAACGAAGACAAGCCCAAACTCCTTGAGCAAGTGCGCCGGTTCATGCGCGCCCGTCGATACAGCCTGCGGACCGAGCAAGCTTATCTGGATTGGATGCGTCGTTTCATCCTCTTTCACGCTAAACGGCACCCAACCGAGCTGGGCGAAGGGGAAATTGCCAGTTTTTTGAGCGACCTGGCTCTGCATCAGGTCGCGCCGTCCACGCAGAACCAGGCCTTTTGCGCGTTGCTGTTTTTTTACCAGCAGTTCCTCGGGCGAAAACTGGGGCGAATCGACGGCGCGTTGCGCGCGACGCGGCCGGCGCGGGTGCCGGTGGTGCTGACGCAGAGCGAAGTGCGCTCATTGCTGGCGCACGTCTCGCCGCGCTACCGGCTCATTGCGGAACTGATTTACGGCAGCGGGCTGCGCTTGTTGGAGGCTTTGCGCTTGCGCGTCAAAGATGTCGATTTTGGCTACGGCAGAATCATTGTCCGGGACGGCAAAGGATCAAAGGACCGCGTGACGATGCTGCCGGGTCGACTGCGCAGGGCTTTGCGGGAACATATCGAGCATGTCAAAGCGATCCATGAGCGTGACCTTGCGCTTGGCTTTGGCAGTGTCCATTTACCTGACGCGCTCGGGCGCAAGTATCCGCGCGCGGCCCGCTCCTGGTCGTGGCAGTACGTTTTTCCAGCGGCCAAACGTTCGGCCGATCCGGTGAGCGGCCGGGAACAACGCCATCACGTCTTGGAAAAGTCGCTGCAGAATGCGATCAAAAATGCCGTGCACGCGGCGGGACTGGAGAAACCGGCGAGTTGTCATACGCTGCGGCACTCGTTTGCGACTCATCTCCTGGAAGGAGGCAACGATATTCGCACGGTGCAGGAGTTGTTAGGCCACAAGGATGTCAGCACCACGATGATCTATACGCATGTGATGAATAAGCCGGGCATCGGGGTGAAGAGTCCGCTGGATTGACCGCGCGCGAATCAGGCGGCGGCGCTGCCGATTTCGTCGTGCAGAAAAGTGATGAGCAGGCGGAGGCGTTGATTGAGGGAGGGTTCTTCGAGGATGCGCTGGCGGCGCAGGGCGTCGTTGACAAACGTCGAGGCGACAAGGTCGGCGAGCATTTCCAGATCGTGCAACTGCGAGAGGTAACGGTCGACTTTGGCGGGGAGCTGGCGGCCGTCGCGTTTCAGTTTTTTGTAAAGCTCGAGCACTTTTTCACCGAGCGCTTCGGTCTCGACCGTGGGGGCATCGCGCGATTCGACGATGTCGATCTTGGCCACGGGGAAGGGCGATTGTTGCTCGAAACTGGCGAGCCGGACGCGCTGTAAACCTTGCAGGATCAAATTCGAAGTGCCGTCGCCGCGGCCCACGCAGGCGCGGATCAAACCGACGGTGGCGAGGTGGAAAAAATCTTCCGGTTCCTGCCACTCCGGGCAACTTGGCTTGATGAGCGTGACGCAAAACATCCGCTGATGATTGAGCGCATGGTCGAGCATTTCGCGATAGCGCGGCTCGAAAATGTAAAGCGGCAGCAGAGCGTGCGGGAAAAGCACCGCGCCGGGCAGCGGCATCACCGGCACCGCGTCAGGTAAATCTACGGACCCGTTCGTCACGTCCTTGCGTCCCTGTTTTATTTTGACGCAGCCAGGGCGGAACGCAATTCCGCGAGCGGCATTTGCCCTTCGATCCGAGACGGCCCTACCGATCCATAGACGAGGGCCGAACCGCGGCGGGCGAGCTCGAGCCGCGCGCCCCGGCCATATTTGCCGATGCCCATGGCGGCGATCGGAAGATCGACATCCGCATTATCGAAAAACTTGAGCAGGCGCTCGAGGTCGTCGCGCGTGTCGGTGCGGGTGGCGATTTTCAAAATATCGGCACGGGCGGCGACGGCGGCGCGCGCCTTGGCGCGCAATCGCGCGACACTGGGAGTGGTTTCCAGATCGTGAAACGAGGCGATCAAGCGGACCTTTCTTCGCCGTGCCTGCAGACGAATGGAACGCAGTTCGCGCAACGCGCGCAGTTCGATGTCGAGGTAAGCGGCGCGGTCGAGAAAACGCTCCAGCAGCGTAGCGCGCCGGGTGGTCGTGAGTTTGTTGAAGCCGCCTTCGCGCGGATGGCGCGCCGTGATGATGAGCGGCGCGCCTAGAGAGCGAATTGCCGGTTCGATTTGATCGACAATGGGCGCGAGCGCGTCGAGGCGAAGCTCGAACAAATCCGGTGGCGGCCGCAGTTGCCCGGCGCGGAGGAGGTCCCGGTGAGAAAGGATCACGCCGACGATTTTCGGCCGGGTACTATATATAGAGATAGAGCGGGGCGACAAGAGGGTTAAGATCGACAATCTGGCCTTCGGCACGATCGCGAGCTGCCGGGGAGCACAGGCCGCTGGCCTGTAGTTCGCGGCAGCTTGCCGCGAACAGCTTTCGACCCTCGGCGGCTGTCACAAGGAGGCACTCGGCAAGCTGCCGAATGCTGCAGGCTGGCAGCCTGCGCTCCCCAGAAAGCGAGTATCGCGCGCACAGAGATGCTATTTCGACGGCCGCCGCGCCGCGAGGATGCGCTCGACGTATTTGGCGAGGACGTCGAACTCGACGTTGACGGCGTCGCCGGCTTTTGCGCGGCTTAGGTTGGTGTGGCGCTTGGTGTGCGGGATGATCCAGACAACGACGCTTTTCGGCAGCACCTCGGCGATGGTGAGACTGATGCCGTCGATGGCGATCGAGCCTTTCTCGGCGGTGTAACCTGCAAATCGCGCCGGCACGTCGATTTCGAGGCGATAATCGGCTCCGCGTTTTTTGAAACTGCGGATTTTGGCAACGCAATCGATGTGGCCCTGGACAATATGTCCGCCGAGCGGGTCGCCCGCGCGCAACGCGGTCTCGAGATTGACCAGATCACCCGGCCGCAGCGTCTTCAGGTTGGTGCGGTTGAGGGTTTCTTCAAGCAAGTCGAAGGCAAGACGGTCGCGCGCGCGCGAGGTGAGAGTGAGACAACAGCCATTGACGGCCACGCTGTCGCCGGCGCGGAGACGTTTGCTCATGCGCGCGGCGCCGATTTCTAATCGTGACTCGCCATTGGCAAGGACGCGGCCGACTTCCTCAATAAGACCGGTGAACATCGTCGTCTTTTTTAACTGCGCGGAAGTAACCAGCAAACGAGCAAAAGCACCGGCGCCAGAATGGGCAGCGAAAATTTCAGGATAAAACCGACAAACCCGGGCGTGTGCACTTTGTGCTGTTCGGTGATGGATTTGATCATGAAATTGGGGCTGTTGCCGATGTAAGTGAGCGCGCCGAACAGGACGGCGCCGAGCGAGATGGCCGCGGCTTCGGCGCCGCCGGAGGCAAGAAACTGGCGGACCGCGTGGGGGTCTTCGATGCTCAGGCCGGCGCGGCCGAGCGCGTTGGCGAGAAAAGTGAGATAGGTCGGTGCATTATCGAGCACGGCGGAGAGCGCGCCTGCGACCCAGTAAAATTCCGCCGGCGTGTCGATCGCCAGGTCGCGCGCATGCAGCTGCATGAAGTCGAGCACCGGCACCATGGTGAGAAAGATCCCGAGAAACAGCCAGCCGACTTCCCGGAGCGGAGCAAACGAGAATTCGTTGTCGGAATGAACCTTTGGCGGAGTCACGAAATACGAGCCGGCGGCGGCGATGAGCATGATGAGTTCGCGGAGGAATGAGGGACGCCGGATGAAAACGGCCGCCAGGATGATCGCGAGAAAGAACAGGTTTCGGCGGCCCTGGATGTCGATCTTGCATGGCGCGGAATCGGCGTCCCGCGCTCCTGGTGGAACGGCTCTGAAGCTGCGGCGGTCGATGAAATAGAAAATCAGGAGCAACGCAGCTGTCGCCACCGACCACGGCAGCCAGCAGTGCCGCAGCATCCAGGTAAAGGGCACGCCCTTGAGATAGCCGAGAAAAAGTGGCGGCCCCATTGGCGTAAGGCCGCCGCCGATATTGCAGACGAGGAAAATGAAAAAGGCAGTGTGAAAACCGGTGTAACGATGTTTGTTCGCGCGCAGCCACGGCCGGATGAGAAGGATGGAAGAACCGGTCGTGCCGAGGACCGAGCCGGCAAGTGTGGCGGCAAGCAGAAAACCGCAATTGAACAACGGTGTGGCCTCGCCGCGGATCCGGACGTGAATTCCGCCGGCGATAACAAAGAGCGCTCCGACCAGCGCCATGAAGCGGACGTAATCGGCGAACTCGCGCAGGATCGGCTGCGGCTGGCCGAGCCCAAACACGTAATAGGCCGCGGTGACGCCGGCGAGAAAGAGAGCGATGAGATGGTAATACCGCTCCCAATGCCGTTGCAGGACAATGGGAAGGAACGCGATGCAGAGCAACAGTAGCGCGAATGGCAGCATGCTGAACCGGCTCGGCTCGATTTGCGGCATCGCCGCCGCCAGAAAGAGGTTAGTCATTCGAATCCGCGCGACGCGCAGCAATGCGACAAAAATGGATTGGCGGCAATGATAAACGCGCCTGAAAGGAGGAAGAAAACGCCCAACGCCGAACACTGAACGTCGAATGCAAAGGTCAGAATCCGAAATTGGGCGTTCGACGTTCAGCGTTCGGCGTTTTCTGCTGTTCAGTCAGCGCAGCGTTGATTTTTCGGCGCATTTGAGAGAATCTAGCCGCCCGACCCCGATGCAGCACGTCAGCGCGTTCGCCCGACCCCAGACCGTTCCGGCTGTGCCGGTGAGCGTCCCCAAACGCAGTCTTTGGATCCTGAGCAGCTGGCGCGATTTGATTTTGTACGTCGGCACGCCGCTGCTGCTGGTGCCGATCTTTGCCGTGGCCCAGGCACGCTGGAGCGCGCAGGACATCTACGTGTTCGTGGCGGCGTTTGGCGCGATGGGACATCACCTTCCCGGGATGATCCGCGCGTATGGCGACCGCGCGCTGTTCGAGCGATTTCGCTGGCGCTTTATCTTTGCGCCGATCTTTCTGCTGGCGACGTGCGTGGCCTTCTACTGGTGGGACCTGAAGGGGATCGTGCTGGTGGTGTTCTTCTGGGGGGTGTGGCACGGGATGATGCAAACCTATGGCTTCTGCCGCATCTACGACGCGAAGACGGGTTCTTTTGCCGCGCTCACGCGGCGACTCGATTTCGCGCTTTGCGGCCTGTGGTTTGCGGCGGCCGTGCTGCTCTCGCCGCAGCGAATGACCGATACGCTGGAGGCGTTTTATGCCAGCGGCGGTCCGTTCATTTCGCCGGCATTATTGCGCGTTGCGCAGCAGACATTGCTTTCCGCCGCAATCGCAGTGTCGATCTTGTTCGCGATCAATTTTGTGCGGTTGCTCGGGCAGGGCAGTCGGCCGAACCCGGTGAAGCTGGCGCTTCTGGCGACGAGCATCGCCTTCTGGTGGTATTGCAACAACGGCGTGACTAACATTCTCGCCGGGATCGCCTTGTTCGAGGTCTTCCACGACGTGCAGTACTTGTCGCTCGTCTGGATTTACAATCGCAACCGGGTGGAGAAGGACAGCAGCATCGGCGGGTTCATGCGTTTCGTTTTTCGGCGCAGCGGGTCGCTGGTCGGCCTTTATGTGGGGCTGGTCTTCGCCTATGGCTCGCTCGCTTATTTCAATTCGCGTCTCGAAGTCGAGACGATCAAACGCGTGCTGACCGGAGTAGTGGCGGCGTCGAGTCTGCTGCACTTTTATTATGACGGATTCATTTGGAAGGTGCGCGAGAAGGCGACGCGCGAATCGCTCGGACTGTCGGGTGGCGCGGCGAGCCTGGCGGAAAATGAATTTCTGCCGAGCTGGCTGCTGCATGGGCTGAAATGGGTTGGGGTTTTTGTGATTCCGCTCGGGGCGCTCTTCCTCGGCCAATGGCGTGGTCCGGCCGAAGAAACGCAGCGCGAGAGCTGGATCGTAAGCACCCTTCCAAACGGCGCGCGGCAGCACCTCAACTACGGATTCGCCCTGGAAAAGGCGGGCCGGTTCGACGAAGCGCTTGAGCAGTACCGCATCGCCCTGACGTTCGATCCGAATTACGCACAAGTGCATCACAACATGGCCAACGTGCTGATGGGGCAGTCAAAAGTGGATGAAGCGGTCGAACATTATGCACGGGCCGCCCGGATTGATCCGGGTGATGTCGAACAGCACCTGTATTATGCCTACGCGCTGGAGCGGGTCGGGCGGAGCGAGGAGGCGGCGCCCGAATACCAGGCGGCGATCAAACTCAAACCGCGATCGCCGAAATATCATTATGCCTGGGCGATGCATTTACTGAAGAGAGAGCGATTGGATGAAGCAGCCGCTGAGTTTGAGCAAGTGTTGCGACTCGATCCACACAATGCCGACGCGTATTTCGCGATCGGCAACATCGCGGCCGCGACGAACGAGTTGGCAGAAGCAGAACGGCGCTATCTCGAGGCGGTGCGCGCGGACCCTCGGCGGGCTGAAATCCGCAGCGCGCTGGGCGACCTCTATTTTCACCAGGGACGCACTTCACAAGCGATCGTGCAGTACGAAGAAGCGCTGCGCCTCAAGCCCGGGCTGACGACAACGGAGGAGAACCTGCGATTAGCCAAAGCCAGCGAGTCGCGTTTTCAATCCTCGCCCTGATTGGCTGTTTACCGGCCGGCCTGGTTTCGCGACAACTCTGACATGCGGACGCGACTGGCCGTGCTTTGCGGTGTGCTTTTCCTTTCGGGAATCAGCGCGCTGATTTTTGAAACGTTGTGGCTGCGCTTGAGCGGACTGGCCTTTGGCAATTCGGTTTGGGCGGCCTCATTGATTTTGTCGAGTTTCATGGCCGGCCTGGCGCTCGGCAACGCGATCGCGGCGTCGGCGCGAGTGCGACGGTGGCGGCCGCTTTATTTTTACGCCGCGCTGGAAGTGGCGGTCGCGTTTTTTGGGTGCACGATCGTCTTTGGTTTGCCCGGTTTGGGCGAATGGCTGCGGCCGCTTTGGCAGACGCTTTGGGATCATCAGCCGGCGTTGATCAGCCTGCGTTTTGTTCTGTCCTTCCTGATCTTGCTGGTCCCGACGACGGCAATGGGATTGACGCTGCCGGTTTTGACGGAAGATCCGGCGCTGGGGCGGACGGAATTTGGGCGCGCGATTGGACTGCTCTACGGCTTCAATACATTGGGCGCGGTCGCCGGTGCGCTGGCCGGCGAACTCTACCTGGTCGCGGCGTTTGGAATTCGCGGAACAAGTTTGATCGCGGCGTTGAGTAACTGCGCTGCGGCCGGGATCGCGTTGCTCGTGCCGACTCGGGACCAGCGAAGCGGCGCGGCCACGGCGTTACAGCCGAAAATATTACCGCTCCAGTCGGCGGAGCGATATCGCCTTCCGTGGCGACTGCTCTGCGTCAGCTTCGGGACCGGCTGCATTCTGCTTTGTCTGGAAGTGATTTGGTTTCGGTTCCTCCGGCTCTATGTCGCTTCTTCACCGACTGCCTTTGCCATCATGGTCGCGGTTGTGCTCGTGGGCATTGCTCTGGGCGGAATCGTGGCTGGAGCAGTTCACCGGCGTTCGGCGCCACGGAATTATTTTTTGCCCCTGCTTTTGTTGCTCGCCGCAATCCTGACTCTTCTTTCCTACATATTTTTTCCGGGCGAATTGATTCAGGGCCAGACCGAATTGCTCGAGCTCAAGTGGTGGCATATCGCGCTGATGTCGACTGCGCTGATGTTCCCGGTCGCGATGATCTCCGGGATTCTTTTTCCATCAGTGATTGCAGAGGTGCAGGCGACGGTGGCGGACCGCATGAACAGCACGGGCGTCACAACTTTATTTAATACGGCTGGAGCGGCGGCGGGCCCGATCGTCGCCAGCTTCGTCCTCCTGCCGGTCGTCGGGTATCAATGGGCCCTCATTTGTTGCGCTACCGGATACGCGTTGCTCAGCCTGCTGGTCAGCCGTGTCGCCTGGTCGAAGTTTTCCGGGATTGGCTTAATGGTCGGCACGCTTTGGGCGGCGATGATTCTGACCCTGGCGATGTTTCCCTATCGCCGGGCTGAAGCTCATTTTGCGCACGCCAGTCACCCTTTCGAGGTCGACGATCGCGGCGACGTGCAGGCACACGTGGTGAAGAGGATTGAAGGGACGGCCGACACGTGGCAGCTGGTGCGGCGCGATCTTTTCGGCCAACCGTACTACGACCGTCTTTTGGCGAACGCGTTTTCCATGTCCGCCACAAATCCCTACGGGCAACGTTACATGCGGTTGTTTGCTTATTTGCCGCTGGCGTTTCGGCCGCAATCCGAAGACGTCCTGCTCATTTGTTATGGCTGCGGCGTCACCGCGGATGCGCTTCTCCGCGGCCCGCACGTTAAACGAATGGATGTGGTGGACATTTCCAAAGAGGTGTTCGCCCTGGCTGATTTTTATTCGAACAGCGATTCCTCAAATCCGTTGCGCGATTCGCGCGTGCATGCCGTCGTCCAGGATGGCCGCTTTTTTCTTCAGGCCAGTCCGCATCAATACGATGTCATTTCCGGCGAACCGCCTCCGCCTAAAGTCGCCGGATCGGTCAATCTTTATACGCAGGAATTTTTCGCGCTCATGAACAGCCGGCTGAAGGAAGGGGGAATCGCCAGCTTTTGGCTGCCTGTCGATCAACTGAAAGTCGAGGAAGCAAAAGCAATCTTGCGCGCGTTTCATAATGCTTTTGCCAATTCATCGGTGTGGGCCAGCGCCAATCGGGACTGGATCATGATGGGAATCAAAGGAAGCGGGCGCAAAATGGCGGAGGAAGAAATACGGCGGTGGTGGAGCGAGCCCGCGACCGGCACGGATTTGCGCCGGATCGGCCTGGAAGTTCCGCAGCAGCTCGGCGCGCTTTTTCTGATGGACGGCGAAGAGATGGCGCGGGCCACCGGTGACGTTCCGCCTTTGATCGACAATTACCCCAAAAGGCTGACCGACGAACCATGGGACGAGGAGGCGAACCACCGTTTCGCATTCACCTACATGGAAGCCGGCGCAGCATGGCAGCGTTTCCGAAGCTCTTCGCTCATCGATTCCATCTGGCCCGAGACGCTGGAGACGTCGCTCGATTCATTTTTTGCGCTGCGTCAATCGCGCTACGTCTCCCAGGCGATCGGCAGCAACAAACTGGCCGAGTTGGATCTTTACTTTCGATATTCGCGGCTGCGCATGCCGGTCCTGGAGGTATTGGGCAGCGACGGCGTGCGAGTGGCCATTGCTGAACGGGTCGCGCGGAAGTCGGATTTGCCGCCGATCGAAATTCTACCGGACTTGATCGCCGGCGCGCTCGCCGCCCGCGATACCGGTCGCGCGATTCAACTGCTCGAAATGAAAAATGCCCGCGGTGTCGGTCGGCGCGACGATTTGCTGCTGCTCATTTATTTATATTGCCTGGCCGGCAGTGTGGAAAAAGCCGAACAGCTTGCCGCCACCAATGCTGCGGCACTTCAAACCGACGCGCTGGCCGAGTGGCTGTGGCAAAAGTTACAAAACGATTTCGGATTTCATCCGCCCGGTTGATGCACGTTCAGCGATCGAGCGATTGCATCCAAACAGGGGTCAAAAAAAACTTAATTTTTTTCCTAGGCATGGCCGATTGAATCCGCTAGAACGCCCAAGACGCCGCCGCTCGGGACAAACCGTCCGGGCTGCCGTTCAAAAAAAAGTGAAAAAAAGTCTTGTCAGAGTAGAGGACATTCCATATCCCTACCCCCAAACCTAACCAACCCATGGAGAAACTAATGACAAAAAACGTCTATAAAATATCCGGATGTTTCGGCGCGCTTGCGGCCGCCGTTGCAGTTTTCGTGTTCAGCTCGACCGCATTCGCTCAGGCGCCGCCGGACGCGCCGCCCACCGGCGCTGCCGCGGCCGTTGGCGAACCAGCTGCTCCGCTCCCACCGGAGCCGACCGCTGGGACGGCTGAGGCTCCGCGCGTGATCGTGACCGGGTCGAATATTCCGACGGCCGAGGAAACTGGCCCGAACCCGGTGGACACTTATCGTCCGCAGGACATCGAGAAATTGGGTATCCGCAATGCGACCGACCTGCAGGAATTCATCCCACAACAGGCCGGTGGCACCGTTAACCTCAACATCGGTAACGGCGGCGATGGCACGGTCCAATTCAACCTGCGCGGTCTGCTCCCGAAAGAAACGTTGGTACTTCTCGATGGGAAACGCCTGGCCGCGGCCAGTCTTTTCGGCGGGACCGACATCAACTTGATTCCATTTGTCCTGATCGACCACCTCGATCTGCTCAAGGACGGCGCCTCGGCTGTCTACGGTTCAGATGCGGTCGCGGGGGTGGTGAACTACTTCCTCATTCATAAGTTTCGTGGGTTGGAGATCGGCGGTACCTATGGCAACTCAAACCTCGGTGCCTCCAACGAAATGGGTGAGTGGGAGGCATGGATCAAGGCCGGCACGGGCGACGACAAGACCGACATCGTGGTCATTGCCGATTTCTGGCAGCGGCTGAACGGCATCTTCAGCCGGGACCGCGACGTTTCTTCCAACGCCTTCTTCATTCCCTTCGGTGGGTTCGATGTGCGCAGCGGTAACTTTCCCGGTCGTGTCGCCGGATCGCGTCTGATCCCGAGCATGTTTTTCGGGCCGGGCGGAACGCCAATTCCGGGCGTCAACACGCCGATTCCGCATTCCGGCTTTAACCGGCAGCATTCGCCCTTTTACGTCAATCCGTTCGTGATCAACCCGAACGCCTATCCGGGACCTCCCGGCATCATCAACGACCGGGTCTTCTTTCCGCAGACCGGTCCGCTGGATTACAAGGGCGGCGGCAATTACTTCTTCTTCAATTTCGCCGCATTTACGCCCAACCTTCCACCGGGGGATCGTCAGACGTACTACGCGTCGTTCACGCGCGATATTTGCGACAAATACCTTGTCATGTTTGCGGACTACAAATTCACGCGCTCCTTCTACGATTCGTCCCTGGCGGCAGTGCCCTTTACTCCCGATCCGTTTAAGGCGCCGGATGGCACGATCCTGAGCCCGACCGGTATCAGCGTGCCGCTCCAGAACGCGTGGAACCCGTTCAATGTTGCTAACGCCACCTGGATATCGCCAACTGGACAGGAAGTTCCTGTCACCACCGGTGTCCGCTTCCGCGGCATCAACGATACCGGTCCGCGGCATGAGCAGTTCGAGTACTTCGACCAAATCTTCGACGTCGGTCTGCGCGGTGAGATGGGCGAGTTCGGCGACTACTTCAAAACGTGGAACTGGGAGACCGGTTTCCGTTACGCTCGCAACGACGGCTTGAACTTGTCCATTGGCGAGGTCAGCCAGCCGGGGCTGCGGGATGCCCTGCTGGACACGAACCCGGCGACGGCGTTCGATCCGTTCCTGAACTTCACCGCCCACAATACCCGCGCGGCCAGGGCGCAAGTCTATGTGACGCTGCATAACAGCGGCCACTTCGAGTTGCCCATCTACTACGGCAACCTGAACGGCGATTTGTTTAATCTGCCGGCCGGCCCGCTCTCCTTCGCTGTCGGTGGCGAGTACCACGGGGAGAGATACAGGCGGGATCGTGACGTGCTCAATACTACCTTCCAAACCATCGGTTCAGTCGATGGCCAGAGCTTCAAGGTGAACCGCGACGTCTGGGGAATTTACGAGGAAATTCGTATTCCGGTGACGAGCCCGACCTGGAACTTCATTGGTGCATACAGCCTCGAGTTCCGCTTCGCCGAGCGCGAGGAATGGTTCAGCAACAACACCTCGGCGGTCCTGCCAATCGGTTTCCAGCCCTTCACGCCATCTGGACATTCGCGCTACGATGCGCAGAAGCCCAAGTTCACTGTGCGCTGGGAGCCACTGGATCCCAAGTGGATCGGCACTCTGACCTTGCGCGGAAGCTACACGGAAGCCTTCCATGCGCCGACGCTGCGCGAGCTTTCGCCGGCGGCCTCGCAGAGCTTCCCGCTGGTTGTCGATCCATTCTCCTCTGCGACCGAGCCTCAGGTTGAGGAGCGCATTCTTGGTAATCCCAACCTCCATCCGGAAGTTGCGTATGAATGGACGTACGGCGCGGTCTATAGCCCGAAATGGCTCAAGGGCTTTACGATTAGCGCGGATTTCTGGCATATTGACATGCGCGACATTGTCACCAGCCTTGGTGCGCAGTTCATCATCTCGAATAATCTGCCAGGATTGGTCTTCCGCGACCCCGCAACCGGCGCCGTCACGCTGGTTGTCGACCCGGCTGAAAACCTCGCTGGCGCCGTATTTGAAGGCGTCGACTTCGAGGCGGTTTACATCCTCGACACGGCAATGTTCGGGGCGGGCGACTTCGGACGGTTGACGGCAACGGCCAACGGGACCTATCTCTCCCGTGCGCGGTTGCAGGTTCAACCCGACACCAAAGCCTTCAACATCGCTGGTGAGTTCTTGGCGACCTCCTTCACGTTGACCAGCTCGCTGCCGCGCTGGCGCGCCAATTTCAGCCTGTTCTACGACGGACCGGCTGACACCTGGCTGCAAGGCTTCGATATCGGCGCGGTGGTTCACTTCATCAGTGACTACAACGACGACAACATCAGCTTGACCGGAGCACCCAAGCCGCAGCAGCCCGAAAATGGGCCGTTCTTCTTCCGGGCGCGCGATGTGCGTGACTGGACGACGCTGGATATCATCGCCTCCTACACGTTCAACCTGCCCCCGCCGGCTCCCACAGAAGTGCCGGGACTCTCCAAGGAGGGTGGCAAGAACGTCAAGATGCGTGACGGCAAAGAGAAGAACGTGCTGCCCGTGTCCACGGCCGAGTACAATCCGTGCGGCTGGAGAGCCTGGCTGAATCAGACCCAGATCCAGCTCGGCATGCAAAACGTGTTCGACCAGGATCCGCCCTTCGTGGCCGGTTCATTTGAGAACGGCTACGACGAGTCGCTGACCAACATCAAAGGCCGGTTCTGGTACGTTGGGCTGAAGAAGAACTTCTAAGTTCAACACAAGACCACTTCACAACGGCCGGGCCTCAGGGCCCGGCCGTTTTGTTTTCTGATGTGCCCACGAGCATGCGCCGCCCGTGACCCGCAAGATCGACAATCGCCGACGAGCTGGATTGATTTTGACCGTAAGTTGAGCCAAACTCGGCTCCCCTAAGAGAGATGCAGCATATCACCGCATTCTCACGTCCGGAGACTGTTCCAGCCGCGCCGGCGGTGGCGCGCCGACCGAGCCTGTGGATTCTGAACAGTTGGCGCGACCTCGTTCTCTACGTCTGCACACCGCTTCTAATCATCCCGATTTTTATTGTCGCGCAGACGCGTTGGAGCCCGGAAGACATCTATCTCTTTGTCGCCGCCTTTGGCGCGATGGGGCATCACCTCCCCGGCATGATTCGCGCCTACGGCGATCGCGCCTTGTTCCAACGCTTCAAGTGGCGGTTCATTTTTGCGCCCGTCTTTCTCGTCGCCGTTTGCGCGACATTTTTCTTTTGGGACCTCAAAGGCATCGTGCTCGTCACTTTCATCTGGGGCGTTTGGCACGGCATGATGCAGACCTACGGTTTCTGCCGAATTTATGACGCCAAAGTCGGATCGTTCGCGGGGCTGACACGCCGTCTCGATTTCGCGTTGTGCGCGATCTGGTTCGCGACCGCCGTGTTGCTCTCCTCGCAACGCATGACGGACACGCTCGACAGTTATTATGCGGCGGGCGGCCCGTTCATTCCGCCGGAACTTCTGCGCGCCGGTCAACAAGCCGCGCTCACGTTGGCGTTGATCGTTTCGGCCCTATTTTTGGCGAATTTTGTTCGGATGTGGTTGAGCGGGCAGCGTCCCAATCCAGTCAAGCTCATGCTTTTGGTTACGAGCATCGCTTTCTGGTGGTACTGCAACAATATCGTGGCCAGCGTTCTGGTCGGGATTGCGCTGTTCGAAGTGTTTCACGATGTGCAATACCTGTCGCTCGTCTGGATTTACAATCGCAAACGCGTCGAGGGCGACAGCTCAATCGGCGGTTTCATGCGTTTTGTCTTCCGGCGCAGTGGCTCGCTCATTGGTCTTTACATTGGATTGGTGCTGGCCTATGGCGCGCTCGGTTATTTCAAATCGAACATTGGAATCGACGCACTCAAACGCATACTTACCGGCGTCGTAACGGCATCGGCGCTGCTCCATTTTTATTACGATGGATTCATTTGGAAGGTGCGCGAAAAATCCACCCGCCAGTCGCTGGGGATCAGCGGTGGTACGGCCGATGTTGCGGGCGGTGGTGTTGTGCCGAGCTGGGTCGTTCACGGCGCCAAGTGGGTTGGCGTGTTCGCGATCCCTCTGGGCCTGCTTTGGTTCACAGAAGTGCATTCTGCGCGCAGCGATCTCGACCGTCTCGGCGCGATCGTAGCGGACCTGCCAGACAGCGGCCGCGCGCGGGTCAATTACGGGACCGCCTTGCAGGACGCGAATAAACCGGATGAAGCAGCCGAGCAATTTTCTGCCGCACTGCGGCTGAATCCGAATTCGGCAAAGGCGCATGCCAATATGGCCAGTATCCTGATCGGCCGGGGGCAACTCGACGAGGCGCAAAGCCACTTCGAGGCGGCGTTGCGCGTCGACCCGAAGAATGGCGAGTATCACTCCGGCTACGCCTTTGTCCTGGAGCGACTCGGCCAGATCGACAAGGCGGCCGCCGAATGTGAGGCGGCCATTCGCGCGAGCCCGAATTCGGCGCTGGCCTGGCAGAGCTATGGCGCGTTTCTCGAGAAACATGGCAAGCTCGACGAGGCCATCGCCCATTATCGCAAGGCCGTCCAGCTCGACAGACGTTCGGCCGACGCACATGTCGATCTTGCCACGGCGCTCCTGGCAAGGGGCGACTTGGAGGAAGCCAAAACGCACTTCCGCGAAGCCAGCCGGCTCGACCCGAAGCTCGCCCAGCCGCACAACTACCTCGGCAAGATTCTGATCAAGGAGGGCAAGGTTTCGGAAGCAATCGTGCAATTCGAAGAAGCCTTGCGCCTTCATCCGGACTTTCCGGAGGCCGAGGAGAACTTGCGCATTGCGAAAGGAAGCGACGCCTCCGGGCTTTGGCCATCGAGGTAGAGCGGCGACGGACCTTCCGCGGCAGCGAAAACCAAAACGTCTGTTCTGGGTATGAGCCGGCGCAATTGGCTAACAGCTCTTCTGCTCATCGCGCTGGTCGTCGCTGCCTACTGGCGGGTTTTTAGCGCGGGATTCATTTGGGACGACGACGCGCATCTGACTAAAAACGCATGCGTAATCGGCCCACTTGGACTGAAGGAAATTTGGACGACTACGCAGGCGGTCTATTACCCGCTTGTGCTGACGACGTTTTGGGCGCTGCACAAAATCGTTGGCCTGACTCCGTGGCCCTATCATGCGCTCAATGTAGTGCTGCACTGCGCGTCCATCGTCGTGCTGTGGCGGGTGTTGCGGCAATTGCAGATTCCCGGAGCGTGGCTGGGAGCGGCGTTCTGGGGATTGCACCCTGCCGTGGTTCAATCGGTGGCTTGGGTCACCGAGCTAAAAAATACCGAGTCGGCTTTGTTCTACCTGTTGTCGATCTTGTCTTTTCTCCAGTTCAGTGCCGAATCGGCCGGTGCGCGCCGCTGGTCGCGCTGTGCCGTGTCGCTCTTGTTTTTTGTCTTGGCGCTCCTGGCGAAGCCGTCCGTCGTGGTCTTGCCGGCGGTGCTTTGGCTTTGTCTGTGGTGGAAGAACCGGCGTGTCTCCTGGGCGGATATGCGCGCTCTAATCCCGTTTGCAGCGCTCTCAGCGTTGGCCAGCGCCTGGACGATTTGGGAACAGAAATTTCACGCCGGTGCCATGGGCTCGGAATGGGCGCAAACCCCGGCCGAACGTCTCATCATCGCGGGACGGGCGATCTGGTTTTACCTGGGGAAACTGGTTTTCCCACACCCGCTGATTTTCATTTATCCGCGGTGGCAGATTGATGCATCAAGTGCGATCGCATATGGGCCGGTGCTCGCGCTGCTGATCGGGCTGGCGGTCCTGGGCTTGAGGCAGAGCGGCAACATGCGAGCGATCTTGTTTGCCGTCGCTTATTTCGTCGTCGCCCTGTTTCCAGTGCTCGGTTTTTTCGACGTCTATTTCTTTCGCTACTCGTTTGTCAGTGATCATTTTCAGTATCTGCCGAGCATGGGTCCGCTCGCTTTGGCCGGCGCCGCCGTGAGCAAAGCGATGACCCGGCTGAAATGGGCGTCCTTCCTCCGGCCGGCGATGTGTGGCGCCCTCCTGGCTTTGCTTACGCTCTTAACGTGGAGACAAACGGCGATCTATCACGACCTAGTCACTCTTTACACCGCGACCCTGGCCAACAATCCCGGCTGCTGGATGGCACATTACAACCTCGGTATCGCTCTTCGTGATCGCGGCGAAAAAGAGCAGGCGATTTCACATTACCGAGAGGCGATCGCATTGCGTCCGAGCTACGCCGAAGCGCATTACAACCTCGCCCGGCTCCTGGTCGAGAAAGGCGAAGCAAGCGAGGCGATCGTTCATTACGAAAAAACGCTGCTGATTCATCCTGACGATGCCGAAGCGCATAACAACCTCGGCGCGGCGCTCTTTGAAAGCGGTCGCGTCGTTGAAGCGGTCGCTCATTACCAAAAGGCGCTCGCGTTGCGTCCGAGCTATGCGGAAGCATTATTTAATCTCGGAAACGCATTCGTCGCGAGCGGCGATGCCCGGGCCGCGATTCCTTATTATCTCGCCGGATTAGAGCTCTCTCCCAACCAGGTTGAGGCGCAGTACAACCTGGCCAGTGCGTTGTTGCGCAACGGCCGAACGGCTGAGGCCATCGACCATTATGAAAGAGCAGTCGAATTGATGCCCAATAACGCGGACGTTCACGCCAATCTCGGAACCGCGTATCTGCAACAAGGCAGGCCGGCTGATGCGATTGCGCATTACAAAAAGGCACTGGCGATTGCCCCGGAGAACGTGGCAGCGCAAACGAACCTGGCGTGGCTGCTGGCGACGTGTGCCGATCCGCGCCTGAGAAATGGCCCGGACGCGGTAGAACTGGCAGAACGCCTGAATCGCCTTTCGGCGGGTAAAGAGCCAGTGGTCCTGCGCATTCTGGCCGCGGCATACGCTGAGGCTGGCCGATTCAATGAGGCAGTCGATACCGCGGAACAGGCCTTACGTTTAGCCGAGTGGCAAGTTGGCGCCACGCTCGGCGATGCATTGCGCAAAGAGATCGCGCTCTACCGCTCGGGCGCGCCCTATCACAAAGATGGTCGCTGACAAGCTGCGCTCGTTAGCGCGACGGAGGCTGGCTTGTTAGACTCGGGTCGCGCAGTGGCGCGCCACTTTGATAAAGAGCGATGCTGCTCCGAAGCTCGGTGGCCAAGCCGGAGTTGCCCTGTTCATCCGCCAGTTCCGCGCCGTGGCCGGCGGCTTCGACGGCTTCGGCAAAGCGCCCCGTTTCGGCGTAAGCTGCGGCGAGCGTGCGGAAGACGATCGCGTTTTTGCCACCGGCGAGGGCAAGGGCCTCTTGAGCGAGTTGAACGGCGCGATGACCGTCGCGATAAGATTCTTCCGGGCAGGTGGCAAGCACCCACGCCAAATTGCTTTTGGCGTTTCCGTTGCCCGGATCGATCCTCAGCGTCGCTTCCCACTGCTCGATCGCTTCTCTGATTCGGCCCTGTTGAATCAGAACGGTGCCGAAGATATTCCGTGCTTCCACGTTTTCGGGCTGGATCTCGAGCAGCTTGCGATAATGGACCATGGCATCGGCCAACTGCCCTTTTCGGAGGAAGCTTTTGGCCAGATTATCGTGCGCCGGCGCGTTTTCGGCCCGTATTCGAATCGCAGCTTCGAATCGGGAAATGGCTTCGTCGACGCGTCCTTTTTGCAGCAGCACAATGCCAAGATTATTTTCGGCGACGTCGTTTTGTGGCGTGGCTCGGAGCGCATGGGCCCACAGCGTTTCACTGTTGCGCCAAAAGGAAGTCTGGACCGCGGCACGCCAGCCTAAGGCGAGGATGACAACGGCGGCAGTGGCTCCAAGTATTTCGCGCTGGTATCGCCACTTGGCGGTGAGATCGGCCGCGCCCCATGCGATGGCAACGTATAGACCGATCTGCGGCAGATAGGTGTAACGGTCGGCTCGGCCTTGCCAGCCCACTTGCAGAATTCCAATCACCGGCAAGAGCATGCCGAGATACCAAAGCCATCCCACCACCAGATAGGGGGCGCGTTTTCGCAGTGCCACTGTCATTGCGGTCAACAATGCCAGCGCGGCGATCGCTCCGAGAATCTGCCAAACAGGCAACCTGTTCTCTGGATGCGGATAGAACACAGCCAGCTTTGCCGGCCAGATCATCTGCCAGACATAAAGGGCGTAACTGACAAAAGCGTTATTGATCCGGACATAAACCGGCAGTTCGGCCGTTCCGCCCACGGCTGGTTTTTGGGCCAGCACTGTCACGATACTCGAGGCGGCGGAGAGAACGAGCATCGGCAGCTTTTCCGCAAGCAGTTGCACAATTGTCGATCTTGTGATGGGTCGCTGTCGGTGACTCCGCGCTGAAGTTTGGACCCGATTGAGAGGCCAGTAATCCAGGAGCAAAAGAACAAAAGGCAATGTGACCAGCATCGGCTTCGACATGAGACCGCAGGCAAAGGGGAGCATGACGACCATGTACCGTTTGCGCGATGCAGCGGTGGCGTAGGCCGAATAGGCAAGGAGGGTCAGCGTGAAAAACATTCCGCTCAGCACATCTTTGCGTTCCGCGACCCAAGCGACCGACTCAACGTGCAAGGGATGAACCGCGAAGAGTGCGGCGACGAACGCGCTTCTCCACAAAGCCGCGGTCAACCGCTGTAAGGCCAGGAAAAGCAGGACTACGCCAAAGGTATGGAGCAGGACATTGGTGAAGTGATGTCCTCCCGCTCTCAAACCGTAGAGCTGGCAATCCAGCATGTGGGAAATCGTCGTGAGCGGGTGCCAGTTCTCGGAGTGAACGTGCGTGAATGCCCACGCCATGCCGGCTGCCGACGGTCCGGAAGTAATCTTCGTATTTTCGTAGACGTAGCGTTGATCGTCGTAATTGACGAAGTCGTGATGCAGCGTCTGGCCAAAAACAAGCCATGTGAGCACTGTCAAAGCGACGCAGGTGCCGATAATTAGCCAACGTCTCTGCGATTCAGAACGAGTATGCTGCACTTGGCCGGTCACAGTTTAGCGTGAAGACGCGACGTCAAAGGCGCCGTTTGTAGATCAAGACGTAATCCCGTGGAGTACCACCCGATGGCGGAACTTGCCCGAAGAAGTAATCGCCTCCAGCGGAGGTGATGTTTACAAAACCATCCACAGCATAATTTTGGGCCGTATATTCATTTGCCCAATTAAGCAGCAGGCGCTCGGATTGAGGCCGCTGCAGCCAGGAAAGGTGTGCCGCTACCGCCAGGATGTAGCTGGGACGGGCGCGTTCGATCTCGCGAATCATCTCCTCCTGCATTTGATGCGCATACCTTTGCGGTTCCATCAACCCGTACATGTAAATGTGGCCCGTCGCGGAGCGTCGGTTTGCATAGAAATAAATCTGCGGCTCCGAGCCCAAGACCGCGATGGTATCGCCCGGACTTGTATGTTCGCGCAGATAATCTGCGATCCTGACCGACTCGACGAATGGATTTGGACCGTAGATCATCCGGCAAGCTTGAGCGGGGGAGAGTTCAAAGAAGAATTCTCTTTCGCCAAAAAGCAGTATGCCACCCGCGGCGGCAAACAAAAGCAACGGAGCAAATTCGAGCGCCTTAACATGGCGGGCGGCGAAGTCCGACAGCCTGCTGATCGCCACGCCGATAAAAAGGGAAACGACGGGCAGGACCAGGACGAAATAATGAAGTCGAAAATAAAAGCCCGCAGAAACAGCCAGGGCCGAGAAGAGGAGCAGGTTGAGCAAAAAGAGCGTGCTGCGACGGAGCTGGGAGGAGAAAAGTCCGGTGAAGACACCGATTCCCGCGAGCGTCCATAGCGGCCACGCCGCTCCAATCACTTCGGTTATAGATTGAACGAAAATCTGCCGAGCCTGGCCGAGGGGGATCGAACCGGCGTACTCACGGGCGTAGTCGACCGTCCAAAACCAAAACTTATTGAACACACCGGCCTGCCAAAGAATCACGCAGGTCAAGGCAAAGGGGAGAATCGCACCGGCGGCAAAAACGAAATTTCGCAGTAGCGCCTTCCCGAGGCCGAAACGGCGGGCAAGGTCGTTAGCGATGAGATAAATCGCCCCCGACATGACGAAAAAAAAACCGGGCTGCTTCATCAGCAGACCGGTACCGAAAAGGAAACCGCTTCCGAAAAGCCTGGGAAGCGATTGGCGATCGGTCGCAGTGAGGAGGAGAAGCGCCCCGCCAAGAACCGGCAAGATGACGAAGTGCGAGGCGTGACCAGCGAGCCCCAAGACAGAGGGACTCATGGACAGAATGGCGTAGCTGGCCGCAGCGGCAATCGCGGCGGTCGAATTGATAAGTCGGCGGCCCAGAAAAAAGACGAGGGCGATTGTGGCAGCGTTGATCAGAAGCAGGCCCAAGTGGATCGCCGTGATTGTTTGTCCGAAGATTGCCATGATCCCGGCGTAGGCGGCGTAGATTCCCGGGAATTTCATATTGTAAGCGAGTTTGTAGGGCGGAATTCCTTGCAGCATCAGTTGACCGGCGTAGGCGTATTCGCCTTCGTCGCGCTCGAGCGGCATGGAAAGAAGCCGGAGCCGGATTCCGAGCGCGATAGCAAAGAGGGCGATCGCCAAAACGTACCACGTGATGTGCCGGATTTTGGCGGCTTGAGTGATCGAATTTCTCACCGGCGTGCGTTAGAGGTAACGATCATCTAAATCAGGAACTGCCGTGCACGCAATTGCCAAGCGCCTCGTCACGCCGCCTTGGCGGGCTCTTTTGTTCGCCGTCATTTTGGCGAGCGTCACGATTGTCGCTTATAAGCCGGCTTGGAACGGCGGTTTCGTTTGGGACGACGACGATTACGTCACCGACAATGAATTGCTCACCGCCCCTGATGGACTGCGGCGTATCTGGTTTTCTTTTGATGCGCCGTCGCAGTATTTCCCGCTCGTTTATACCATGTTTCGAATTGAGCGAGCGTTGTGGGGACTGGATCCGACAGGTTACCATTGGGTAAACCTGCTGCTTCACGTCGCCAATGCCCTCCTCGTCTGGCGATTGCTCGTGCGTTTGAAGATTCCAGGCGCAACATTGGCGGCCGCAATTTTTTCACTGCATCCCGTTCAGGTCGAGTCAGTGGCATGGATCACAGAGCGCAAAAACGTGCTGATGGTCTTTTTCTTTCTCCTCAGTTTGCTCGCGTGGATCGGATTTGTCGATCAAGCGAGCAGGCGCCGCTGGGTCTTTTACTTCCTGGCGCTTGGGTTGTATGCGTTGGCGCTCTTCGCAAAGACGACGGCTTTAACCTTGCCGGTGGCACTTGTTTTGGTGTGGTGGCTGCAGAAAGCGCAGTTCGATAGACGGCGAATTCTTCAGGTCCTACCGTTTGTTCTCCTGGGTATCGGGGCCGGTCTGTTGACGGTATGGTGGGAACGGTACCACCAAGGCACCAGCCGCGCGATCTTTCCCTTCTTGAATCCGTTGGAGCGCATCCTCGTCGCCAGTCGTGCGATTTGGTTCTACCTCGGAAAGCTCCTTTGGCCGGCAAAGCTCACCTTCATCTATCCACGTTGGAACATCGACGGCGCGGACCCGGTGGATTATGCCTGGCTTTTGGCCGTAGTCGCGGCCGGTGCGCTGATTTATTTCGCTCGCGGAGGCGTCGGGCGCGGCTTGGAAGTGGCAGCCATGTTTTTCGTGGCCACGCTCGCTCCAGTCTTGGGTTTCATCATGCTCTACACATTTCGTTACACCTTTGTGGCCGATCATTATCAATACCTCGCCTGCCTGGGACCGATTGCACTGATTTCGGCGGTGACGGTGAAAATGACAGCGCCAATTTCAAAAGGGCGGCAGCTGGTCTCGGCCGTGGCGGTTATTGTAATTGCCTTTTTGGCCGTTCTCACTTTCCGCCAAAGCACTATGTACGCGAACATCGAAGCGCTCTGGCGTACCACCTTGAAGAGAAACCCGGACTGTTGGCTGGCGCACAACAACCTGGGAGTTGTCCTCTTCCACAAAGGAGCGCTCGACGAGGCAATCCGGCATTATCAGGCAACCTTGCGGCTTGAGCCCGATTATGGTGACGCAGAGTACAACCTCGGGAATGCCCTTCTCTACCAAGGCCGTACTGAGGAGGCCATCCTTCATTGCGAAAAAGCTCTGGCCCTTCAGCCAAATGACCCCGATACGCATGTCGCCTTTGCAAACGCGCTGCTGGAGAACGGCCGTATCGATGAGGCAGTCTTTCACTACGGAAAAGCGTTAACGGTGCGGCCGTACTATTTCATTGCGCAGTACGGCTTGGCTCAAGCCTTCCTTCGAAAGCGCGAATTGGACGCGGCAATTGTCCACGGTGAAGCGGCTGTGATGATTCAGCCGCAGCACGCCGACGCTCATACGACTCTTGCCATCGCCTTGGAGGGGAGCGGCCGGGGGGCAGACGCGATACCGCACTACGAAAAGGCTCTTGCGGTGTCGCCGGAATCTATTTCCGCCGCTAACAACTTCGCATGGCTGCTGGCGACCTCCTCAGACGCCGCATTGCGAAACGGCAATAAGGCCGTTGAATTGGCGGAACGAGCCGATCGCCTTTCCGGAAGCGTTAATCCGACAATCCTTCGGACGCTCGCTGCGGCTCACGCCGAGAGCGGACGATTCGCCGTGGCGATTGACACCGCGCGAGCTGCGTTGCGGCTAGCGCATTCACAAGGCGACCAAGAGCTCATCAATGACCTGCGGCAGGACCTCGCGCTCTATCAAGCCGGACGGCCCTTCCGGGAAAGCGTCGGACACTAGATCTGTTTTGCGCAGGCCGGAGCGGGGACCGACGCCACCGGCGAGGCGGGCGTAAGGCAGACAAAAGGCCGCGGGGTTGGCACTCCTGCTGCTTATAGGAACCATAATTACTATGGTTCTCATAAGCATCCACCCTTTTACCGCCCGCAGACTTTGGCCCCTCGTTCTCGGCCTTATCTGCCTCTTCTCCTTCGCCTGTTTCGCCGACTCGGCGTATTTGACCGTCAGCTCCACTCCCTACGACCGTCAAATGACGAGAATTTCGCCGATTTTGTGGACCACAAAGGCTGCCAAACAAGACCTGTCCCTGTCGCTGGTTAATCACTGGATGGAGGATTTGCGGGCCATCCCTTATGGTTTCAGCCCTGAGTGGAAAACGCCTGAAGAAGTTGAATCCGCACCTGTCGCCGACTGCAAGGGCAAAGCGGTCGCATTGTACCAAAGAATGCAGCTTCACGGTGCCGCGCACGTTCGCCTCGTCATTGGTAAACGCACCTTTCTGAGTCGCAAAACGCACGCCTGGATCGAATGGGATACGGAACGGGGCACTTATGTTTTAGATCCTACAATCAATTGGACCGCCTGTCGGGCAGACCGGTTTCGCAATCGTGCCTACATCCCGCTTTACGCCTACGCCGGTCCCCGTAAGTATCGTGCGGCGTCGGCCATGCTCGTCGCCAAGAACGCTGCGTCCTTTCCAGCGTCGGAAAAATAAAACCGCTGCCGGTTCTGTTGAGACCGGTTTTGCGCGAAAACAAAGAGCTGCGGAAAAAATCTGCGAGCGCCGAAGATTTGTATTGCCAAAGGAAAACGGGCGTACTATCATTGTTTTTGCAGCTATGGAAATTATATGAGCGCAACCACTTCATCCATTTTCAAACTCGGCATTGTCGCTTGTGCACTTGTGGTCGGCAGCACGTCTGGCTTCGCTGCTGATTTGGTTTTGCAGAAAGTATCTTCAGACATCGGGTTGGTCAGCTACAACCTGGCTGATTTCCACACCAAAGCGCGGATCTCCCACGTGACTTCCGGCAACACATTTTCTGGAGCCAACCGAATGATCGATAACGACCCCGCGTCGGTTTACAGTTTCGCCGCCAGCGACACGACTCCCGCTGTAATTGTCGATCTTGGCCGAGTGCTCAATTTGCGACGGATTAGCGCGGCCTATTCACAACGCCACGTCGCCGTTGACTTCTTCGTTTTACAGTCGTTGCCCGACGCAGCATTTCCTGAAAAGCTCCGTCTAAGCGACGCAGCGCTTGCCAACCTGGCCCCTGTCGGATCAGCCTTGGATGAAGGGTCTGGTCGTGCCTCAGTCGACTTTCCAGAAATGAGCGGCCGCTACGTCATGGTTCGTTGGACTCCGACGCACGAAGATCGTTCCTTCGACGTCGCGGAAATATCGATCGTTGGCAAAGCAGCCGATGACGGTCTGACCATTGCTCAAGTGTCGGCGGCAGCTCGGAACGGTCGCACCGACGGAAAGGATTTCGGTTCGGCTAAAGATTTCGCATCGGGCAAAGATGCGAAGGAAATCCCGGCCGAAGGTCCGCCCGCCGAAGGGCCGCCCGTCGGCCTGCCGCAGCCTCCACCCTTTGTTTTTGTTCCGCTGGTCCAACCAACCAGCCCGTAGCATTGGAGTTTCGCAAAAAGCCCGCCCGCGAGCGACCGCGAGCGGGCTTTTTCTTTCCCTCTCAGAGTTCGTCGCGAATGATCCGGAAAATGTCGGTGTTGTCGATGTAGCCGCGCAGGGAGGAAGCTCCGGGGCCAGCTCCGCACGCTGCCATGTCTTCCGACGTGTTCAACGCGGACCTCGCGAAAACTGCAGCAGGTTCGAGATATCCCGCATCCGGCTTACCAGCCTCTTCTTCGGGTGCGCCGTTACGTGCTGAGAGCGGAGCGATTCTTGATGAGCGCGCCGCTTTCGGCCCACTCGCCCATGTCAGCCAGGGTTCTCCTGCCGCATTGAGCCCCAATAAGGCGATGCCGCTGTCGTTGCGGAAGGGAAATCCATTTAAGGTCAGGCCGCCGATTGCCACGTCGCCGCACACGATGATTGTCGATCTTACACCGGCATAACGCTGCGCCACCGCGACGGCGCGGTCCAATTCGGCCGTTTCCGCAAGCGTTCGCTCGGCGTTGTTGTTTTGGGCGGCTTTACGCATGAGGCCGGCATCGACCACCAGCAAATATCCTCCCGGGTTGTATTGCAGCAGCTCAATTGCCCGCCGCACCATATCGGCAAGACTTGGTTGTTCCGCCCGTTGGTTGATCTGGTTTGTAAATGCGAGTTCCGCGGCTGCAAACGCGCCGAAAAGTTTCGGTCGCCGAAACCGCGACACCGCTTCCAACTCCACGCGTGTCCGCACAATTTCGAACCCATTGCGCCGCAGTTCGAGCAAGAGGTCTCGTTCATCGCGTCGGGTGCCGCCTTTCGTTTTGGGAATGAAAGCTGCGCTGCCGCCACCCATGGCGACGTCGATTTTGATCGTCTCGACGAATTGGCGCGCGATGTTTTCGTCCTCGCCCGCGGCGGCGCCATGCGCATAAAAAGCGGCGCTGGTCGCGTCGGTTAACCGCACATCGGTCACCAGACCGGTAAGCCGGCTTTGGGCGCGCGCCAGATCGAGCAGGCTGGTCAGCGGTTTCCCGTTGGCGTCAATCGCGATACTCCGGTTGTTGACCCTGGTTCCGGTGGCCAACGCTGTCGCGGCGGCCGCCTGGTCCGGCACCGCAAAATCGTTTGAGCAGTTCTTCAGCAACGCGCAATTCGGCATCGATTCGAGTGCGAGGCGGGCATCTGCCCCGCCGGTGTAAATCCGCGTCAATGCGATCCGCGCCGGTGTCAGTCCTTCTCCGATGAAGAGGATGATGCCGAAAGGTTTTTGAACGACCCAGTGTTTGAAGTAAAGCACCCCGATGGCGGCGAAGATGAGCAGACAAAAAAGGGCCACCAACCGGTTGCGCCATTTCATGAGCGCGATGTAGCTGCGCGCGCTCGGGATTGTCAACCACTCAACTGGAAACGCCTTGTCGATCTTGCCAATCGTCGCCAAAGTGCGCCGAGATGGGGGCTCCGGTCATGCTGGTCATTCGCGACGGTTGGGGCATTAATCCCGCCGGTCGTGCCGGCCGCGAAGAAAACGGCGATGCCACGCTTCTCGCCGAAACTCCATTTCACGATCGTCTCTATCGCTCTTATCCATCGAGCAAGCTGAGCGCGAGTGGCGCGGATGTCGGTCTGCCCGAAGGCCAAATGGGTAATTCCGAAGTCGGCCACCTCAACCTGGGCGCCGGCCGCATTGTGTATCAGGATCTCACCCGCATTAATCGAGCGATTGCCGAGGGCGAGCTGGACCGAAATCGTGTCGCCCAGGAGGCATTCGCGACCGCCCGCGACCGGCGGTTGCATCTGCTCGGTCTGGTCTCCGAAGGGGGAGTCCATAGCCATTACTCGCATCTCATAGCGCTCGCCAATGCCGCCCACGCAGCCGGTGTGCGCCACATTTTGGTGCACGCGTTTACGGATGGTCGCGATTCCTCGCCCACCGGCGGACGCGAGTTTTTCCAGCGCTGTGAGCAAGAACTGCAGGCCAGCGGTGCCCGTATCATCACCGTCGTCGGCCGCTATTTTGCCATGGACCGCGACCGCCGCTGGGATCGGACCAAGAAAGCCTGGGATGCCATTGTCTTCGGGCGCGGTGAAGTATGCAGCGATCCACCGGCTGCGGCGTTAGATCGACAATATGCCGCCGGTAAAACCGACGAATTTATGCCCCCGCTAATTTTTGGTTACCCAAACGAGCAGCGCATCCGCGACGGGGACACCGTCTTGTTCTTTAATTTCCGCGCCGATCGCGCCCGCCAACTTTCGCAGGCCTTCCTTTTGGAGAATTTTAATGATTTCGATCGCCAGGCGTGGCCGCGCGTTCATTTTGTCACCTTAACCCAGTACGACGTCCGTTATTCCGCGCCGTATATTTTTCCGCCGGCGGAGCTCAAGAATATTCTAGGCGAGCTCGTCAGCGCGGCCGGCAAAAGGCAGCTGCGCATTGCCGAGACTGAGAAGTACGCGCACGTCACCTATTTTTTTAATGGTGGAGTCGAGAAGCCGTTTTCCGGCGAAGACCGCAAGCTGATTCCGTCGCCCAAGGTGGCCACCTACGATCTCAAGCCGGAGATGAGCGCGTTCGAAGTAACCGACGCACTACTCGCCCGCCTGGCCGATTACGATCTGATCATCCTCAATTTCGCAAATCCCGACATGGTCGGTCATACCGGCGTTGTCACCGCCGGAATCAAGGCCGTCGAGGCGGTGGACGACTCTTGCCGTCGCATCATCGAAAAACTTCTTCAGCTTGGCGGCAAAGCCATCGTCACGGCCGACCACGGCAATTGCGAACAGATGCGCAACTCCGATGGCTCACCCAACACCGCTCACACCACCAACCTGGTCCAGTTCATCTACGTGGCGTCCGACGCGAAGAATTTCCGCTGCCGGGACGGTATTCTCGCCGACATCGCTCCGACGCTTCTCTTCCTTCTCGATCTTCCGCAACCGGGCGAAATGACCGGGCGCAACCTGCTCGCGACTGTCTAGGGCAAGATCGGGAAGATGGCGGCGCGCCATCTGTTCGAAGGGGATTTCCAGTTTGTGGTTCAACATGCGGGTTGCGGCGGCGGCGATGCGCTCGAGTAGACGCAGTCGCAGCTCGGCGGCGACATCATGCCATGTCGGTTTGCGGACGAGAATGAGCTCTCCGTTTGATTCGACCAACACCCCCCAGCCGTGCGGAATTTCAGATTCACGAAACATCTCGGCCGGCATTACCAGATAAAACAGGTTCGCACAGCGGTAACGGACGAGTTTTTCGAATTTGGTGCAATCGAACAGCCGATTCTGCAACGCGACCAGTTCGCGTGTCACGCGCGTGTAGCCGCGATGGCCAATCGCGCCGAAATCGTGCGAATCGAACTCGGAAAATAGCGAATCGCCGATGTGCACTTGCGGATAATGGATGCGCAGATTCTTTTCCAGGAGCTGTTGCCGCGCATAAAGTTTTTCAACGCGGCGGCGAATCTTTTCCGCGCAACCGTTGTCGCGGCGAAGATCGACAAGAGCCTGTTTGCATTCGAAAAGCGCGGTCCATCCGGGACCATGTTTGTCCGGACGGTAGGCGACCAAGTCTGCCCGATAGCGACATTTCGGCAGGCGCACTTCGAACGCGCACGCTGAATAATCGTGTGTCTGTGCCCAGATGAGGGCGGCGCGCTTAAGCCGCGCGTGAGCCGCCGTTTCGCCGCATGATTTCAGCCGCGCAGCCATTGCGCCAGCTCACGCGCCCAGTAGGTGACGATGAAATCCGCGCCGGCGCGCTTGAGCGACGTCATGATTTCGAGAACGGCGGCCCGCTCCTCGTAAAGGCCTTTCGCAACAGCAGCTTTGACCATCGCGTATTCGCCGCTCACGTGATAAACGGCGGTCGGTCGACCAAAGCGTTCCCGCACGCGCCAGAGGATGTCGATGTAGAGCAGGGCGGGTTTGACCATGATGATGTCGGCGCCTTCTTCGATATCCAGCGCGACTTCGCGCAATGCTTCCTCGGCATTGGCGCAATCCATTTGATACGAACGGCGATCGCCGAATTGCGGCGGGCTCTCCGCGGCCTCCCGGAATGGTCCGTAAAAAGCCGATGCAAATTTGGCCGCATAACTGAGGATACCGGTTTGCTCGAAGCCGCCGTCATCGAGTGCTTCGCGGATTGCGCCGATCCGGCCATCCATCATGTCGCTGGGGGCGACGAGGTCGGCCCCGGCGCGGGCCTGCGACAAGGCCGTTTTCACCAGAAGATCGACAGTCGCGTCGTTGAGCACGTGAAAATGGTCGCCATCCATCCGAGTCACGCCGCAATGGCCGTGGCTCGTGTATTCGCAAAGACACACATCGGTGATGACGACCAAGTCGGGCGATTTCTCTTTAATCGCGCGCACCGCGTTTTGCACGATGCCGTTTTCGGCATACGCGCCGCTGGCGTCCTCGTCTTTTTCCTCCGGAATCCCAAAGAGCAGGACGGCCTGCAAACCGGCGTCTTGCGCACGCTGCGCTTCATCGACAATCTCGCCCAGCGACAATTGAAAAACGCCCGGCATGCTCTCGATTGGCCGCCGCTTGTCGATCCTGGCGCTGACGAAAAGGGGGAGGACGAAGTCGTGCGGGGTGAGATTGGTCTCGCGGACCAGATTGCGCAGAGCGGGAGAACTGCGCAACCGGCGCGGCCGATGGAGCAATCTTCGCACGAGCCGAGGCTACGCGCGGCAGCGGCGCGTCGCAAGACAGATGCCTTGACGGCCTCCGGCGTTCCGTGGCTGCATTACAAGGGATGAAGCGAGGGAAAAAATATCTCCTCATCGATATTAGCAACTCGTTTACAAAGCTCGCTTTGGCGTCCGCTTCGCGCCTGGGCCGGCCGCGTCGGATCGAAACGGCCGAGCTGACCGCCGGCGTGCTGCGAAGGTTTGTTCGCCGACGCAAGATCGACATCGTAGTCGTCGCCTCGGTGGTGCCGGCGAAGGATCGGCAGGTCAGGCGCGCTGCGGGAAAGATGAAAGTGCTTTGGCTGCGGCCGGGGCTCAACCTCGGTGTCGGGATCGATTATCCGAAGCCTAAAACGATCGGGGCGGACCGGCTGGCAAATGCCGCCGCGGTGGCGGCGCTGTATGGTTGTCCAGCGATCGTGGTGGATTTTGGCACCGCGGTCACTTTCGACATCATCTCCGAGAAGAAAAAATATATCGGCGGTGTGATTGCGCCTGGTCTCGAGGCCATGACCAACTTTCTCTATCAACGCACGGCGCTTTTGCCGAGGATTTCACTCAAGGAACCGCGGCGCGCGGTCGGAAGATCGACAATCGAAGCCATGCGCGCCGGAGCTGTGCTCGGCTACCGTGGGTTGGTCGCGGAAATTATCACGCGCATTAAAATGGAGCGTTTTGCAAAGGCACGGCTTCGTGTCGTGGCCACGGGCGGTTACGCTGCGCTCATCGCTTCGAACCTGCGCGAAATCGATGTCGTGCATCCGCATCTGACTTTGGAGGGACTGCGGATCATCGCGAATTTGAACTGCTGAATCGTGGGATCGAGCGCTGGATTCAAGGCGCGTTTCGTGCTAAAGAAGGAGCCAACGTGGGAAATGCGTCGTCCACGGCAAATTTTACTTGTCACGTGTGACGCGCAGAGGTTCTAATGGCTGTGGTATGAGAATTCGAAAAGTCGCGGCGGCCACCATCCTGGTTTTCAGTTCCTTCGCAGCCACCAACGTCGCGCCTTCGAAATCCGAGCTGGAAGCAATGTACAGCCGGGCCTTCCGCGATTTCGATGCCGGTAATTTCGCCCAAGCCCTGCAGCAACTCGACGAGATCGATGCCCGGCAACCGGACCTCGCTGAATCACAGAACCTGCGCGGTGTGATTTTGATGCGGCAGGGAATTTACGATAAGGCCGAAGGCGCGCTGTTCGAAGCGGCGCGGATCGATCCGAAGTTTTGGAACGCGCGGTTCAACCTGGCGGAGATCCCATTCCTGAAAAAGGATTGGGCCGAGGCGCGGAGCCGGTTTCAACAACTTCTTTCCGGCAATGTTTCTGATCTGGAAGGCGAAGCCGCGCAGCTGATTCAATACAAGGTCCTGCTCACTTATCTGCTCGAAGGCAAGGAGAACATGGTCGACTCCATCCTGGCCAAGTTCGAGCTTTCGCCGGATACGCCGGCCGTCCACTACTCGAACGCCGCGATCGCGCTGCAACGCAAAAACATGAAGGAGGCCAAGGATTGGATCGCGGCCGCGGAGAAGAATTTTTCACCTCAACTGAATAAACTTTTTGCTGAATCGCTCTACGAGGTGGGCTGGTTGGAGAAGCCGGTCGGGCAGGCGCGAGCCTCTCTTCCTTTGACCACCGCGGCCGAGCGCGCCGCCAAGACGAAAGCTTTCGCGCGCTCGCGGTTCGAACAAGCCCAACAAGCGCTGCAACAGCGCGACCTTACCGCCGCCCAGAAATTTGTCGATGAAGCCGACGCCTCCGACCCGAACCAGGCGCCGATCGTAACCCTGCGCGGCGAAATCCTGATGGCCCAGCAACAGTTCGATGACGCCGAGGCGGCATTCAAGAAAGCGTTGAAGATCGATCCGAAGTTCCGCGAAGCGCAGTACAATCTCGCCGACATTCCATTTAAGAAAAAGGATTACGTCAAGGCGCGGGAACGTTTTGAATCGCTTTTTCAGCAAACGCCTGGCGGCGACAAAAATCAGGCTGCGCAGATCCTCAAGTTCAAGATCTACATGAGTCTTTTGCTCGAAGGCAAGGAGAGCCGGGCGCAAAAGATGATGGAGCAATTTCAGTTTACTGGCGATACGCCGGCGCTCTACTACGCGCAGGCCGCCTGGGAGTTTAAACACAACAACCCGACCAAGGCGGCTGATTGGGTGGCATCAGCGAAAAAGATTTATTCGCCGGCGCTGAATAATTTGTTTGGGGACGCGTTTTACGATCTCGGCTGGCTGACTCCGGCAACTGTCGCGTCAGTGCGACCGGCCACGGAAGCCGCGGCCGCCATGTCGACGCAGACAGAAACGGCGCCGGCGATCGAGCCGAGCCCGATTCCGGGCGTCGCAGCGGTCGCAACCAAGTCAAAGGAGAAAGCGGTCGCTTCCTCCGCGCCGGCTACGCAACCCGTGCCGGGGATGGAAGCAACTACTTCTCAGGTGATTGAAGCCGCAGCGAGCAAGGCGGTGCCGCCGCCGACTGGCGCGAAGGAATCCACTGCTGCCGGTACGCCGGCCCGACCCGAGGAAATGCCGGCTCCGCGCGTGACGGCGATCGCACCGACTGTCGAAACACCGGCGGCGCGCAACACCGCGCCCGCCGCGAGCGAGGCGCAGCCATCCCTTTCCGTCCAACCCAGTGCGCCAGTTGCTTCCACCCCGGCAACCGTCCTCGCGCCCGCTCGGGTGGCCCAGCTGCCGCAATCTTCGGGCGTGGGTACGCGCAATACCTGGCTTGTCGGCGCGTTGCTCCTGGCCGGAGTGCTGTTGCTGGCCTGGGTGGTTCTTCCCGAAATCCGGCGTCGTCTCGGCAATATTTCATTTTATCGCCACGCTGCCCCCGCCGAGGGTCCCCGCGTCGATCAAGCGATTGCCACGCCAGAAAAACCGAGCGTGGTTGCGCGCAAAGGATTGGTCGGTGGACCGCGCCGCGTCTCAGTGCAATTGAAAGCGTCCGAGCCTTCATTACGACGGGGCGTCCTGACGTTGGGCAAGCCTGTCCGCTCCCTCACGGGTAACGGCGGCCTCGCTCCGGTTGTGGAATCGAGCTTTGAGCGCGCTGTGAAACCGGCCGCGACACCAGCGCCTGAAGCCGTCATGGCGCCCGTTGTCGATGCCGTTGAACCAACGGCCCCCGTCGCCGAACCGGAGCCGGAGTTTATGGCGCAGCCGGCTGTCGATCTAGCGCCGGAACCGGTCACGGAATTTGTGGCCGAGCCCGTCCCGCAGCTTCCTGAAGTCGCGCCGGTGCCGTTCGATTTTGCTCCGCCTGCGGAAATCATCACTCAACCGTTTGTGCCCCTGCCCGAAATGCCGGAGCCGCTGCAAATGGCAGCCGGGCCTGAAGCGGAAGCGGTACTTGAAGCGGAAGCGGCCCTTGAAACGGAAACGGTCCTAGAACCGGAGCCGATCCCGCAAGGAGAGCCCGTTCCCTACCAGGTTCCGGTCGCGGCTGCTGAACCAACAATCTCCGACGCAGTCGAGCCGCCGGTGTTTCGCCCCGAAATTTTTCCCGAGCCCTCAGTTGTGCAAACAACCCCTTCTGTAACCATGCCTGAACCGACCCAAATACCAACCGCTCCAGTCGTCCGAACTCCAGTCACCGCGGGCCCGCCGCAAGGCGCCGGCGCCATGCATACTGCCGTGCAGCTCACGTTTTCGTTCGAGATCGCCTCAATGCAACTTACCCCCACCTTCAAGATGGGTGCCTTACAAGTGCGGCCTACCTCGAAGATCGTGACCATGCGACTGGCAGCCGCGCAGCAGCCCCAGTCGCCCATGAATTTGCAGGTCGTCTTCGAGATCGCAAAAATCCAACCGACCGGCGGCGCGCTCGGGACTCTGCGCCTCACGCCCTCGCAACAGCAGCGGCCGACCGCGAGCGGCTCGCCTTCATTTACCGTGGCGGGGCTGCAGTTGGTGCCGAATTTCGAAGCGGCGCCTGTGCAACTCACCCCATCACAACAGGGCCAGGCGCCGGTGCTCGTGACCGCGCCATTCCAGATCGCAACGGTCGAGTTCTCGCCCTCATTCGAGATCGCATCCATCGTGTTGAATTCCACCTCGAAGCAGGTGGCTGTCCAACTGCCTGGAGCCGGACCGAGCGGAGGCGAAGCCGCCCCGATGTTTGAGATTGCCAACCTCCAGCTCACCGGCAGCGGCGAGCTTGGCATGATGCAGCTCAATCTGCTTGGCCAGGGCCCGCGCCGGGTATAAGCAGGCGATCGCTGGAATCGGCTCCCGTCCGCCAAGAGCGGCTGGTGTCTAGGTGCCGTTGCGATTGAGTGAGCGCAGTTGCTTCGGGAGAAATTTGCCGTCGCGGCGAATCAGTTTGCCATCGAAATAAATTTCTCCTCCGCCGTATTCCGGGCGCTGGATGCTGACCAAATCCCAGTGCACCTGGCTGCGGTTGCCGTTATCGGCTTCTTCGTAAGCTTGGCCGGGCGTAAAGTGAAATGAGCCCGCGATCTTCTCGTCGAACAAGATGTCCCGCATCGGCTCCAGGACCCGCGGATTGAACCCGAGGGAAAACTCGCCGATGTAACGCGCGCCCGGGTCCGAATCGAGGATCTTGTTCAACTTATCGGTTTGATTGCTCGTCGCCTCGACGATCCGGCCCTCGCGAAAGTCGAGGCGAATATCGTCGAAACTCACGCCCTGGTAGATGCTCGGCGCGTTGAAAGTCACGTGGCCCTCGACCGAGTTTTTGATCGGACAACTGAAAACCTCGCCATCAGGAATATTGCGGTCGCCGCCGCAAATGACGGCGGGAATTCCCTTGATGCTGAAGCGCAAATCGGTGCCCGGCCCTTTGATTTCAACGCGATCGGTCTTTTGCATGAGAGCTTTGAGCGCTTTCATGCCCGGTTGCAGTTTGCGGTAATCGAGGGTGCACACGTCGAAATAAAAATCTTCGAACGCTTCGGTGCTCATCCCGGCGAGCTGCGCCATCGACGGCGTCGGCCAGCGCAAGACCACCCATTTGGTCTTTTTCACGCGCTGGTCCTGGACCGGCCGCATTTTTTTGGCGATGAGCTTCATTCTCTCGATCGGCACATCGGATAACTCGGTGATGTTGTTGCTGCCCCGGACGGCAATGTAAGCGTCCATCCGCTTCATCCGCGCCAGCTCGTGTCGGGCCAGAAAATTCAACTGCGCTTCTGATGCCTCGAGCGCCAGCGCCCGACTGATCCGGGTGTGATGTAGTTGCACAAACGGGACGCCCCCGGCTTTTCGAATCGCCCGGACCAGCGCGACAGTCATTTCTTCCGGCGCATCGAACGTTTCCACGAGCACGTTCTCCTTACGCTTGAGTCGAATCGAATAGCCCACGAGCAGCTTCGCCAATTTATCCAACCGCGGATCGTGCATAGGAGTTTATATTTCCATTGCGAAAGAGGGATGCAACTCTCGCGCGGCAGCGGCCCTGGCAAAATCAGCCGGCGCGAATCAGCCGCGCGGCATAGGCGCCATCAAATCCGTCGCGGAACGGAAGTGACCGTTTCTCGTCGTCCATCTGTAAGATCGACATCTCCTTCAGAAGCCGGCCCACCACGGCCTCATTTTCTTCCGTCTCGAGACTGCAGGTGCTGTAGACGAAGACCCCGCCGGGTTTGAGCAATGGCAGGACTGCCCGCGCAATGTTGAGCTGTCGCTCATGCATGCGTGCAAAATCGCGCGGAGCCAGCCGCCAGCGCACGTCCACGCGGCGCCGCATGACGCCGGTGTTCGTGCATGGTGCATCGAGCAGGATTCTGTCGAACGGTGCTTGCTCGGCAATTTGAGCAGGGGTTTTCCGGTCCGACCAGTCATGAGCAACGGTCCTTACGGTCTTGACGCCCAGCGCGCGGAGGTTGCCCTCCAGCACGCGCAACCGCTCCCAGGCGCGGTCGCAAGCAACAATGCTGCCTGTATTCTCCATTAGTTCCGCGAGATAGGCAGTCTTGCCGCCGGGCGCGGCACAAGCATCGAGCACATTATCCCCCGGTCGCGCGTTCAGTAATTCGCAGGCGATCGCCGTGCTCGGATCCTGGATGTAGCCGTGCCCCGCGGCCGTGGCTTGCGTGATACCCGCGCTCAGCGCGACGAAATTATCGCGCTTCGGCAGAAGAAGCGCCGGGTAAAGCTGAATAAAATCCGCCGGCAAAATCTTCAATCGATTGATCCTCGCGTAAACGGGCGGCGGGCGATTGTTCCAGTCACACAACTTCACCACCGGGCCGTCACCAAATGCATTTTGCCAGCGCTTCAGCAAAAATTCCGGGTGCGACCAGCGGACGTGCAGGGGTTGTTGTTTCGCGCGCTCCTCGAGTTGCTGCCGCTGGTCGATCGCCGCCCGAAGGATCGCGTTGACTACCTGGCGTTTGGTCCGTCGCGCCAAATCGACCGTCTCGTTCACCGCCGCGTGCTCCGGCGTTTTGAGAACGAGTAATTGGTAGAAGCCAAGTCGCAGGATGTCGCGAAGATCGGCATCGATGTACGCGCGGCGCAGACAGCGCAGCCAAAAATCGAGCAGGGTCAGATTGCGCAATGCGCCATAGAAGAGCTCCAGGGCAAACGCGCGGTCCGGAGGTGAAAGTTTCGTCCCGGAAAAAAGTTTTCCGATGATGTCATCGGCCCGGCCCGCCCGTTTTTGCCACTGCCGCAGTGCCCTCAGCGCCACGGCCCGCGCGGACGATTGGATCATGCGCGTTGCCGGCGCGGCGCTTCAATGCGGCATGACCGGCGCCCGTCCGATGGAATGATAGCGGAAACCAAGCTCGGCCATCGTCTCGGGATCGAAGAGGTTTCGGCCATCAAAGACGATCGGCGTCGTCATCTTTTTCTTTACCAGCGCAAGATCGACATTGGCGAATTCAGCCCATTCAGTCGCGATAATCAGCGCCTCGGCGCCATCAATTGCGTCGAGGGCGGAGTCCGTCAGGGTTGCGTCCGCAATCGCTTTGACTTCGCGCGCTTTTGCCATGCCTTTGGGATCGTAGGCCGCCACCTGTGCGCCTTCACGTAACAGATCGGCCACCAGATCGATCGCAACCGAGGAACGGATGTCGTCCGTGTCCGGTTTAAAGGTAAGCCCCCAAACCGCGATCTTCTTCTCCCGTAAAACCCACAGCGTCTCGCGAATGACTTTGAGGAACCTCTCCTTTTGCGCGGCATTGATTCGTTGGACTTCCTTGAGCAGATTGAATGGGACTCCAAGCTGGTCGCAGATGGCGATAAACGCGGCCAGGTCCTTTGGAAAACATGAGCCGCCGTAACCGATCCCGGCGTTGAGAAAATCGCGACCGATTCGGCGGTCCATGCCAATGCCATCGGCCACCTTCTGGATGTCGGCGCCGCTGGCCTCGCAAATGGCCGAGACGGCATTGATGTAGGAAATTTTCAAGGCGAGAAATGAATTGGCCGCGTGCTTGATCAGCTCGGCGCTGTTGATGTCGGTGACGAGAATGGGCGCCATAAAGGGTTCGTAGACTTTTTTCATGAGATCGATTGCGCGCTCGCTCTGCGCGCCGATCACGATCCGGTCCGGGTGCATCAAATCGTGCACCGCGCAGCCTTCCCGCAGGAACTCGGGATTGCTCACCACGTCAAAACTGGCCCCATGACGGTTGTAGCGCTTGATCGATTCCGCGACCTTTTCGCCGGTCTTCACCGGCACAGTGCTCTTGTCCACAATCACGCGATAATCAGTCAGTACTCCGGCAATCTCGCGCGAGACTTTCTCGATAAAGCTAAGATCGACATCTCCATTGGCCCGGGCCGGAGTGGGCACGGCGATGAAAACGATGAGCGACTTATCGACGCCGTCCTGAATACTGCCGCTAAAATGCAGACGGCGCGCGGAAACATTGCGATGGATGACTTCTTCGAGGCCGGGTTCGTAGATGGGCACTTTGCCCGCCTGCAGCGTCTCGATCTTCTGGGGATCGTTATCGACGCAAATGACATTGTGCCCGACGTCGGCGAAACACGCGCCGGTGACGAGACCAACGTAACCGGAGCCGATAATCGAGATATCCATCGTGCAAAAGAAGCGGCGAATCAGTCGCGGCAAACCCGATGCGGCCCGGCGGCGGATGATGCTGATGTCATGGTGGTTTTCATTCGCCGGGACCGGACGGGTCGAAATTTAGGTCGAACCCAAATTTAGGAAAGGCTTTGAGCGTAAAGGTCAAGAGAACGCCGTATTCCTTCACTCCGGCATTATCGCGGATCACGGCGCCGACTGAAGCGACCCAGTTGGTCAGGTCGCGATAAACAGAGTAGCGCTGTTGCTGGAGAATGCCGGTGGTCTCTTCGTAAACTTCCTGCAGACCGACTCCCCAGTTGTCGTTCAAACGATAATAGCCTCCGACGATGAAGAGGCTGCTGTCGACGAAGGATGGGTTCTCGTTCAAATAGCGATGGGCGAAGGAAACCTGGAGATTGGCGAACGGCTGGACGGAGACTCCGGTGTTGATCTCGGTAAAACCTTTGTCGAACGCCGGCACCTGTGAATTAACGGTGAACCTGGCCCACGGCAGCGGGGCAAAAGAAAGGTTATTGAAAAGATTTGAGTAAGGCGTGCGATCGAAGGGATTGTCGAGATTGACGTCGAGATAGGTGTCGAGTCCAAACCAGGTAATTGTCTGGTCGTCACGCCGCGTCTCGAGACGATTGCGCACTCCCACACGCCACACCGTCCAGTTGTCAATCGAATCGACCGACGTGAACTGCGGAAAGTCGATCGTCCGCAGCTGGGTGGAGGGCTGGAAGCGATCGAACTGCAAAATGGCCGCAGGGTCGGGGCCGTTTTCTGCGACGTAGGAGAAATTTGTGAACGGCTGAATTACGTGAAGCAATCCGTCTAAACCGACGGCCCGGCTTTGCACGTCTTCCCAGGTGCGGGAAATCTTGAAGGAGGCCTCGGCCCCGGTGTCGAACACGGTGCGAAACGTACTGCCGTCGAGGACGAGCGGGTGGGCGGGCGTCGGATCGGGGAGCAGAAATTCCGGCAGGAAGGGGTTGGTTTCCGCGGGAAAGATCGTTTTTCCGAGGTCGCGCGTGTCGCTGTAATAAGTGCCGCGAAAACCGGCGCGCGGAACAATCGATAGCCAACCCAAATAGGTGTTGGGATAAGTCAGCTGATGAAAAGTGTCGAACCGGGTGGCGCTATAGCTCTGAAACGCCGAGTCGGCGGGATATTGCCGGCGCAGTTCGGCAAATCCGGTTTCGCCCTCGTAAAAAATTGGTCCGCCAAAAAGAGCATGGCGTTTAACATCGAGAATCACCTCGGGCAAGCGCTCGGTTTGTTCGAAGAACTGATTGGCTTGAAAACGGGCGATCCCGGTGAGGGTGTAGAACGGATCGGTCTTGGTCAGGGCCACCACGTTGTCGGGTTTGGGATCGAGCCGGAAGTCGCCCTGGTAGAAATCCTGCATCACAAACGGATCGCTTAGCTTGGTCACGTTGACGGTACCGTAAATGTCCGCGGTGAACTCGGTATGGTCCTGCAAGCTCACCCGGTAGCGACCGGTGGGAACGTCCTGACGCAGCGTGTTCGTTTGGTTGAGCGCTGGATTCTGGTCCTGGAGGTAATAGGTCTTGAGCTTCGCCCAACTCGTCTCGTCTTTGCCATAATCCATGTCCGAGTCAAAGCCCACGGCCAGCCCGCGCCGGCCGCGGTAATCAAGGCGCACGCGTCCCTTGATATTTTCCCGGATCGGGAAACTGACCGCGGTAAGCAGGGAGGGCCCCCACGAGCTCAGAAACGCGGGCGAAATCGAGAAGCTGAAGGCGTCGTTGAGTGACTGGTAGAGATAAGGCCACCACAGGACCGGCACCTTGCCGATGTAGGCGACCACGTTCTGAAACACGATCCGATCTTTCTCGTAAACACGGATGGTGTGCGCGCGCAGGTGAAAATCCGGCGCGGACGTATCGTGAGTCGTAAAAGTGCCACCCTCGATCCGGTAACCGTTCTCGGAAATTTCGCTGATCTTGTCGCCGCTGATAAAGTACGGCTCCGACGCGGTCCGGACGCGGCTGGCGCGGATTTCCTTTGTGTCGACGTTGTAGATGCCGCGATCTGCCAGATAAACATTGATATCGCGGTAAATCCGCACGTGCCCCTCGGCCGTTACTTCGTGAGTGGCGGAGTTGTACTGCGCGTAGTCGGCGTAGATGTCGGTATCTCCGACATGAATGGCAACATTGTCCCGCGCTGTGGCAACGCCATTCTCATACCGGGTTTCGCCGGTGGAGGTGATCTCAATGGGCAGATTTTCGGGCGTCTTGATCGCGCCGCTCGCGAAACCGCCCGCTGCCAATAGCCCCAAAATGATCCCAACCGGCGTTCGCATGGCGGACGCCGAAGGTACCGGAGGCGCGCGAGGTTGCAAAGCCAAAAGCGACCGCTGGTTATGGTTCAGCCGTCGTTTGCCGCTCAGGGCGCGATCGTCAGACGGACACCGGCCGCTTGCTGGTTGAGGCCACAGCTTACCACAACCGCGCGCACCGTTTTCGCCGTCCGCGGCCCCTGTCCTGCAATCCGCAACGGCGTGTCCGCGGGCGGATGCAAAACCGGGGGAAACTCGCCCGTCTCAAGGGCACGGGCGGCAATAATTACCTGCCACAGCGCGCTTGCCCCTACGCTTTCGCCCATGGCCGGCTTCGGCGTATAGACGACGGCGTGCGGAGCGATTTTCCCGATGGCAGCGGCTTCCGCCAAGTCGACAAATGTTCCGTTGGCGCTTGCGACGATCAGCCCGGTGTCGGGGTCGACCAGGTCGGCGAGGAGCAGCTCCAAAATCTCAGCGGCTTCGCGGCGATTGCGATAAGCACGGCCCGGGTTCGTCTTGTCGATCTTCACGGCGCCCTCGCGGCCGAGTAGAATGGCGCCGGCGCCCTCACTCAGGATCGCTCCGCGTGGCGAAGTGCGGAAAGGCTCCAACGGTGTTCGCGCCCGCAACAACCGCCACTGGCGGTAAGCATCGCAAAGCAACCAATCAACTTCCTCCGCGCCCACCACGAGACAATAATCGAACGCGTCACTGGCCATCACGTCTTCGGCCATTCGTATGGCGGGGAGACCGACCGCTCCATCGCCGACCAGCGTATACGTAGCGCCTGTCGTTTCCAAAAGCGCGGCGAGATGACTCGCCGGCGCATTAAAAACGGTTTCCGGGAACAATAGGGGACTGGCGGCTTGGGCGCCGGTTTGGACTATGTCGTTGTAAAAACGCCGTGTGTAAGTCACACCGCCGTTCGAAATGGCAAAGATCAGCGCAATTCGTTCCGGGTGGCCGCGATTGAGTTGAAGCTGCGCGCTCTCCAGCGCCTGTAATCCGGCGGCCACGGCAAAGCGCGAAATCGCGCTGACACGTCGGAGCCGCGGATCTCGCGGCAAGCTGGCCAGGGCTGCCTCAGGAACACGGAACACGGGATGCGTTCGGTCGCGCGGCGAAGCGCCAATCTGCTCGGCGATTGGTTCCTCGCCGCGGAGCAAACGGTCCCAAACGAATTCAATGCCGCTGCCCAGGGGTGTGACCCAGCCCGAGCCGGCGATGCCCAGACTCATGTCGCGGCGCGCCGGATCAACACCGAAGCGTTTGTTCCGCCGAAGCCAAACGAATTCGACAACGCTGTCCGGACAGGTGCAGTTCGCGCGGCGTTGGCCACGATATCAAGATCGACATCGTCATCGGGCCTGCGGAAATGGATGTTGGGCGGAAGAAATTGGTGCTGCAGAGCAAGTAGACAAACTACCGCCTCGACCGCCCCGGCCGCGCCTAACGAATGGCCCATCATGCTCTTGGTCGAGCTTACTGGCACGCGTTCGAAGAGCTGACTGATTGCCTTGCCTTCGGCGGCATCGTTAAACGGGGTCGCGGTGCCGTGAGCATTAATGTAATCAACCGCCGCCGCGTCGATCTTGGCGCTGGCCAGGGCACGCTCCATCGCCTGACGCGCACCCGCGCCGGAGGGTTCCGGCTGCGTCATGTGGAAATTATCGGTGGAAATGCCATATCCGATTACTTCGGCCAGAATGGCCGCGCCTCGTCTGCGCGCGAGCTCGAGGTTTTCAAGGGCCAGCACAGCTGCGCCTTCACCCAAGACCATGCCGGAGCGATCGCGATCGAATGGTCGGCATTTCTCCGGCGTCGAGGCTTGCAGGGAATCAAAGCCCACGAAGACCAATTCGGAGATCGCGTCATATCCGCCGGTGAGGACACGTTCGTAACGGCCGGAACGCACACATTCAAAGGCATGGCCGATGGCGTTGGTTCCAGAGGCACAGGCGTTCGCAATGACCTGGCATGCCGCGGAGATGCCGAAGCGTTCCTGGGCGTCAATCACCGGTTTTTGCGGCGGGTAGTTCGCGATCCAGGTCGGAGCGTGGCGCAGGCTGGCACGCTCATGCCGGGCGCGATAATAATTTTCGCCGTAACTCATTCCGCCGCTCGTTGTGCCAATGACCGTGAGTTGCGGCTTGAATTGTCGATCTTGTGCAAAGAGCTGATCGAGGGCCGCTATCATCATGCGCGTCGCCCGATGGACGCGTCTATCGCGGCGTCCGTTGCGGTCTGTGTCGAGAGCTTCGTCCTTCACCTGGCCGGCAGTTTTACAGCGGCAATGCTCTACCGGAAACGCCGTGACCGGCGCGACGCAATCGCGCGCGGCCTGGAGCGCACCCAGGGTCTCGGCCAGCCCACACCCGAGCGGGCTGACTATCCCGGCCGCCACGATCGCCACGCGGGCAGGCGCACTTTTCCCGTCTAAAACGGCAGATGTGGACATTTCAAACCCGACTCACCCGCGATTGTTGTTGCTTTCCAAGGTCGAGCATCATACAAATGTGCCCCGAAGGGAAACAGCAGCTCGGACTCGGTGGATTGTCAGTTGGAGTTTATTCAGTGGCGATTTGAAACCCGACAAACGGGAACAGTGACCTGGCCGCGTTTTCCACAATAAACTCAATGGGAACCAAACTATACGTAGGAAATCTTTCCTTCAACACGACCGAGAACGAACTGCAGGAGCTTTTCTCCCAAGCCGGTGCTGTCCAGGAAGTAATGCTCATGCAGGACAAGTTTACCGGTAAATCGCGAGGGTTTGCCTTCGTTACCATGGGTTCGGAGCAGGAGGCCCAAAACGCAATCACACAGTTCAATGGAAAAACGGTCGAAGGCCGGCCGCTAACGGTGAATGAGGCGCGGCCGCGCGAACCGCGTCCTCCGGGCGGGGGCGGGCGCGGTTATGGTGGCGGCGGCTATGGGGGCGGTGGTGGCTACGGCGGCGGCGGCGGCGGTCGCCGGGAGGGTGGGCAGCGCCGCGGGCGTTGAGCGCGAGGTTTCTCTAAAAAGCACTTGATCGCTGAAAGATCAGGCGCTTTTTCCTTTAGTTCGGCAAAGTCGAGCCGGCGCACGGCTGCGGACAGGCCGGTATCCGAAACAACCAAAAAGAAGGAGTTCCGCATTTATGCCAGAGGAATCACAAAACCGTGAAGGTAGAAGCCACGAAACATCTGAAAACATTGACGTCCCACCGATCTCCAAACCTGTCGCCGGCGCAGCAGCCGGCGCATTGATCGGCAGTGTGGCGGGACCAATTGGCGCCGCAGTTGGTGGAGCCGTTGGTGCGATCGCTGGGAAGCGGTCCGCCGCCGGCCAGCCAATCGCTCCCGCAGCCCAGAGGGCGATCAAGCGGTTAACCAAAGCGCCGGCGAAACGGCGTCGCAAAAAAGCCGCGCCCAAGTCGCGTCGCAAGAAAGCGGCACGCCCAAAGGCGACGAAGAAGAGACCCGCCACTCGGGCTGCACGTAAGAAGCGTCCCACGCGGCGGGGGCGAGCGGTCAAGGTCCGGCGAAAATCGGCGGCGCGCGGCAAAGCTCGCGCCGGTCGTCGTCGCCGCCGCTAAGCCGGCGACAGAGCAGTTGGAAAGTGGGCAGGGCTGGATTCGAACCAGCGAAGGCGTAAAGCCAGCAGATTTACAGTCTGCCCCGTTTGGCCGCTTCGGTACCTACCCGCCGTTTGCGCGCGCGAAAACGGATACTTTCGGGCGCAACTGGACGCTCATTGTCGATCTTTATCGAAAAAAATCAACGATGGCATTGACCACGTGGAGCTGCGCTTCGCGCGAAATGTCGGGATAAATCGGGAGTGCTAAAACTTCCTGCGCGGCCTTTTCCGTTTCCGGCAGCTCACCGCGCTTGTAACCGAGGTAGGCGAAGCATTTTTGCTCGTGTAGACCGAGCGGGTAATAAACCGCCGTCTCGATCTCACGCCGCGCGAGGTGCGCACGCAGCTCATCGCGTCGCGCCGTTCTGATGCTGTAGACATAGTAAACATGGTGGTTCGCGATGCCACGCTCGCGATACGGTTCCGCTGGCAGCGTGATTCGTCCCGCCAAACCCTGGCGGTTAAACTGCTCGCCATAGAAATCCGCTGCCGCGCGCCGCGCTCCGGCCCAGCTTTCCACGAATGGCAGTTTGATCTTGAGGATCGCAGCCTGGATTTCATCGAGGCGAAAATTTCCGCCGATGAATTCGTGGTGATACTTCGGCTCCATACCGTGGTCGCGACAGGCGCGCACCCGACTTGCCAATGTTTCACTTCGGCAAACGATCAACCCGGCGTCTCCCGCCGCGCCGAGATTCTTCGATGGATAAAAACTGAAACAACCCGCGTCACCCATCGTTCCGGTTTTCGCCGTTCCATCCGATGCTGGATATTCCGCGCCAATGGCCTGGGCCGCGTCTTCGATCACGACGAGCTGATGCTCGCGCGCAATGGCGAGGATCTCATTCATTTCGCAGGACAAACCGAAAAGATGGACCGGCATGATCGCGCGAATTGTTTGGCCGTTTGGGTCGAGCAATTTGTCTCGCGATCTCCGGCAGTGATTGTCGATGTAAGCGCGAAGGGCGCCCGGCGACACGTTGCAGGTCGCGGGGTCGATGTCGGTGAAGATGGGTTTAGCGCCCACTCGAGCAACACAACCGGCGGTCGCGAAGAAGCTGAAGGCTGTCGTCAACACCGCGTCGCCGGGCCCGATTTGCAGGGCCATTAAGGTCGCCAGCAAAGCGTCGGTTCCCGAAGAAACGCCGATCGCGTTTGGACTGCCAATGAATGCCCCGATCAGTCGCTCGAACTCTGTCAGTTTGGGGCCGAGAATGAACCGCTGGCTGGCAAAAATTTCCTCCAACTCCGCTCGAATCGGATCCGCCAGGGCGCGGTGCTGCTGGGTCAGGTCAAGCAACGGCACACGCATGGCCGGAGAAGCATGGCAGTTCCATCCTTACGTTCAACGCGAACTTTGCTCCGATTTGAGCCGTTGACCGCAAAGTGCCGGTAAGTTACCATCTGCCTCATGGCTTTGCTGCGCGGGCTGTTTTGGTTCGCTTTGTTCCTCTTTTTTACCTTCAGCTTCATTGTCCTTTTCGAGTACGGCACCCACGATTTCGCCAACGGCTTCCAAAAGGAATTTGTGCGCGTGAAATCGTTCGTCATGAAGCAGACCGACAAGGCGCAGAACCCGAAAAAATAGTGCCGGCCGCAGCAGCGGCGGAGCCGGCCGTTCAAGCCGCAGATCAGTCGACGAATTCGATTTCGACAGGGTTCGAGAGATAACCGGCCTCACGCGCGTCCCCGAGGAATTTACGGACCGCAGTCCGTCCACGTTCCCCATAGTCGCGCGTAAACTCGTTGACGTACATCCCGATAAACTTGTCGGTAAGGCGCCGGTTCAGATCACGCGCAAAGGCGATCGAGTGTTGGACGGCCTCGGCGCGATGGGCCAGACCATACTCGATGCTTTCGCGCATGATGGCGGCGAGATCGCGCCGAATCTTCGGCGGGATGTCCTTGCGGACGACGTTGCCGCCGAGAGGCAGCGGCAATCCCGTTGTCTCTTTCCACCATTCGCCAAGATCGACAATCTTCTCAAAACCGGCATTCGCGTAGGTCAGCTGGCCTTCGTGGATAAGCAGACCCGCGTCGGCAACGCCGTCCCTCACGGCATCGAAAATTTTGTCAAACGGCACCACGACATGCTCGAAAGCTCCGAGATAAAGCTGAAGCGCCAGATAGGCACTCGTCATTTTGCCCGGAACCGCAATCACACAATCGCGCAACGATTTGCCTACATCGACATCCCGGTTGCGACTGACGATTGAATTTGAAATTCTCCTGACCAAAACCGGCCCGTAACCGTCGCCCATGCTTGCTCCGCAAGACAGCAATGCATATTTGTCCGCGACGTAGGCGTAAGCGTGTATCGAGATCGCTGAAATGTGCAGCTCGCCGCGCATGGCGCGCTCGTTGAGCGTTTGAATGTCCTCCAAGCGATGTTCGAAGCGATAGCCGCGCAGGTCGATCTTGTTTTCCGCCATGGCGTAAAACATGAACGCGTCGTCCGGATCGGGTGAATGCCCGAGTGTGAAAACCTGCGAAGAGGCCGGCATGGTTGCACGCTATGTTCGAGCCTTCGGGGTGCAACCTTGCGTTGTTCATTTGCGTTCGCTGAACTGTTCCGATAGCCTGAGTCGCATGGCCAAGATGCCGAAGACCGGCTTGGGCAAAGGCTTGGGCGCGTTGATCGGTACGCGCGTCACTCCGCCACCGAAGGCGCCCGCGATTTCGGAAGAAGGTCCTGAGCGGGGCGAAAAGATTCACCATATAAGCCTCGAGAGCATTGTTCCGAGCGGGCTCCAGCCGCGCAAAGATTTTGCGGCGGACGCGTTGCAAGAACTGGTCGACTCGATTCGCGAACATGGGATCATTCAACCGCTAATTGTGCGGCAGGTCGGGGGGCGCTGTGAGCTGATCGCAGGCGAACGCCGCTGGCGCGCGGCTCAAGAGCTCGGCTTGCGCGAAGTTCCGGTCATCATTCGCACTGCCAACGACCTCGAAGTCCTCGAACTTTCATTGATCGAAAACCTTCAACGCAGCGACCTCAATCCGATCGAGGAAGCGCAGGGATACGCGCGTTTGTCGGCTGAATTTGGACTGCGTCAGGAGGATATCGCGCAGAAGGTCGGCCGCAGCCGCGCCGCGGTGGCGAACGCGATCCGCTTGCTTGATTTGCATGCGCAGGTCCAAACCTGGGTTGCCCAGGGATTGCTCTCGGTGGGTCACGCCAAGGTGCTGCTCGCGTTGAAAGTCGCCGAGGACCAATTGCTCGTAGCCGAGATGATCTTGCGGCGGAACGCGAGTGTGCGCACGGCGGAGCGACTGGTCGCGCGTCAGCTTGGCATCGGACGCGGCCGCCGAAAACAGCGCTCGACCACGATTGCGAATTCGGCGGCGATTGACGATTTGCAAAATCGCCTGCAACAGCATTTGGGCACCCACGTCACACTTCATCACGGAGATAAACGCGGCCGGATCGAGATTGAGTATTATGGCGAATCGGATCTGCAGCGGATCGTGACCGCGCTTGGTTTGCCCGCGGTGGACTAATGGAGTGTCGGAGCAGGGATGATGTTGCCAGGTGAAGTCATTACTTCAGCGCTGCATCACTCCACTGCTTCTCTCTGTTTTTCTCATGTCCTGCCGGCGCGAATCATCCCAGCAAATGCAGGGCAAACTCTGGGAAGCGTTCTCCGGCGAAAAGGCACTGGCCCACGTCGCGCGCCTTGTCGAATTTGGTCCGCGGCCCGCCGGCTCGGAGGCAATCGAGAAAGCGCGGTCTTACATCGACAATCAACTTCGTCTCGCTGGGTGGCAGGTTGAACGACAGTCGTTCACCGGCGAGACGCCGCGCGGACGGATCACGTTTGTTAACTTGATCGCGCGATTTGGTGCAGCGCGATCTGGCCCGCCGTTGTTTTTATTGTGCTCTCATTACGATACGAAGTTGTTTCCCGGCATCCGCTTTGTCGGCGCGAACGATGGCGGATCAAGCACCGGTCTGCTCCTGGAGATGGCGAGGGTTCTCGCGCGTCGTCCCTCACTGGCCGCGCGAGTGGAGCTCGTTTTTTTCGACGGCGAAGAGGCTTACGAGCAATTTTCGCCGACCGATGGGCTTTACGGTAGCCGCCACTTTGCGAAACAACTCACCCCGACGGCGGCGCAGATTCGCGGCGGGCTGCTCTTCGACATGGTCGGCGATCGTTCCCTCAAAATAACTTTGCCCTTGGATTCGCCGCCGCAGCTGGCGCACGACCTCTTCGCCGCGGCCGAGGCGCTCAATGCGCGCGACCATTTCACCTACTTTGATAGCAGCGTCACCGACGATCATACGCCGCTTAATGCGATCGGCGTTCCGACGCTTGATCTGATCGATTTTGATTATCCCTGGTGGCACACCGCCGATGACACCTTGGACAAGCTCAGCGCCGAGAGTCTGGAGACGGTAGGCTCAGTTGCGACCTATTACCTCTCGGAGTTTGCGCTGAAATGAAACGCGTCGTCACCTGCGTCGGGGTGACAGTTGCGGCTGGTCTGGCCGGACTCGCCGTCGCTCAATGGTTGCTCGGGTTCGTTCCCGCGCGCGACGCGCTCGGCTTGCTGTTTGGGCGGGGACATTTGCTCGCTTTGGCCGGCGGACGTGGAATCTATGAGCTCGATCTGGAACGAGCGGCGGTCGAACAACGCGAGGCAGCAGGGGAACCGCAAGATCGACAACGTGATGAAAAAGAAACGCTCCAGGCGCTTGTCGCCAACGCGCTCGCGCGGGCGCTTGCGGCGCGCAAGAAAATCGCGGCGCCAGACGTTGGCCGGGAGTTGGAGCTACTGCAGTGGCAGTTCCGGGATGAGAAGGAGTGGAAGCGCGCTTTGGGCAGGAACCGCCTTTCCCCCGGCGCTCTTGGCCGGGCCATCGCGGATGATCTGCGCGCCGGCCGGTGGATTGGGGAAAGGATCGCGGCGGAAACGGCGCCAACACCCGATGAATGTCGTGCGTTTTACGACACGCATCGCGAGCTGTTTTTTCAGCCGGGCCGTTTCCGCGTCAACCATTTGTTCCTTGCCGCTCCGCCCGAAACGCCGCCCGAGGTTGTCGAGCAAAAGCGGGCGAAGATCGACAGTCTCGCCCAGCGTCTCGCTGCGGGCGAGGATTTCTATGAATTGGTGGCGGCCGAATCCGAGGACGAACAAACCAAAGCGCGCGGCGGCGACCTCGGGTTATTCTCTGAATCGCGGATGCAACCGGACTTCATCGCCGCGATCCGGAATCTTCCGCCCGCGCAGGTTAGTCCGCCAATCCGCACCCGGCTCGGCTTCCACCTCGTCCAACTTATCGAGACGCGACCGCCGCGGCAGATGAGTTTCGATGAAGTGGCAACGGAGATCGCGTTGGAAATCGAAAACGAGAAGCGGCAGGCGGCAGTGCTCGGTTTGGTCCAGAAGTTAGTCGATCAGGTCGAGTTTGTGCGGGGCGCTCCCTAGGGTCTCCTGCGGGGAAAATAAACTTCGGCATTGCCTCGCCGGGCGGTTGACTTCAGTTTGGGGGAGGCGAACACCGGCCCGGCAAGGCCGCATCATCCATGGCGCGTCGAACCCGTAAAAACGTTGGGGTAATTGGTCTCGGCATCATCGGCAGCCGAGTCGCGGAAAATCTGCGCAAAAAAGCTTTCCACGTTTATGTGTGGAACCGCACGCCCAGGCCGGTGCCGAATTTCGTGGGTTCGGAGGCGGAGATCGCGGAGATGTGCGATTACGTGCAGATTTTCGTCGCCGACGACGAAGCCCTGCTGCAGGTGGTGGAACATCTCACTCCCGCCTTGACGCCGCGGCACATCATCTTCGCCCATCCGACCGTTACGCCGCAGTCGATGCATCACGCCTCCGAGCTGGTGGAACGTCGCGGCGCGCGTTTTCTGGAAGCGCCCTTCACCGGCAGCAAAATGGCCGCCGAAAAAGGCGAACTCGTTTACTACGTGGCCGGAGACGAGGCGGCTCTGAAAGAAGGCCGCTCTATTCTCGAAGCGAGCAGCAAGGAAATCATCATGATCGGCGAGATCGGCCAGGCGACCGCCGTCAAGGTTGCGACCAACATCGTAACGGCCGCGAGCGTTCAGGCCGCCGCCGAAGCCCTGGCCTTGATTCAAACTGTCGGCCTGCCGTTAGACAAATTCGTTGAAGCGATGCGCGGCAATGCCAGCAATTCCAAATGTCTCGAGATGAAGTTGCCGAAAATGATCGCGCGCGACTACGAGCCGCATTTCTCGGTCAAACACATGCTCAAGGACATTCAAATCGCGATCCGGTTGGGTTTGTCGCACCATCTCGAGCTGGCCATCACCGCGGCCACGCGCGACCGGTTGCTCGAACAGATGCAGCACGGTCACGAAGAGGAGGACTACTCCGCGGTGGCGCGACGATATCTGGCCGCGCCGCATACTGCCGGGACACAGGAAGCGGCGCCGCAACTATTTCCCGAGCACGCTCCGCTCGTTCCTTTTTCGGAGCAGGCGGTCGGTGCCGAGCCGGCACAGGCGCAGGAACCGAGCAGCTTTGTTCCCCTCATGCCGGAAATGGTCGCTCAGGAGAATGCGACCACCGAATTAGTGATCGCGGCTCCAGAAACCGCCGGACCAGCTACACCCATCGTAGAACCGGAAGGGCCGCTTGAGTCCGCGCAGGTGGCCCCTGCAGAGCAGACAGCGCCTACTCCGGAAGCCGAAACAAAAGAAGAAGCAGAATCCGACGCCGGCCTCTTCGGTCGGTGGTGGCACCGCCAGGTCAGCACCGAGAAATCGAGCGAGCCCGCCGAACAATGATCGGGCCGGACGGTTGCGCCGTCTTCGATCTCTCGGCGCATGTGAAGTTGCGCGTTTCCGGCAACGACCGGATCCGTTTTTTGAACGGGCAACTCTCCAATGACATCCGCAAGGCAAGCGAATCAGCCGCCCTCGAGGCTTGCATCCTGAACGCCAAGGGCAAGCTGGACGGGCACGTTTTTATCGTCGCCGACCGTGATTCGTTTCTGCTCGAAGCCGAGCCCGCGTTGCGCGAATCGCTGCAAGCCCGCTTGGAGCGCTACATCATCGCCGACGATGTGCAGGTGGAGGACGTCACCGGGCGATTGTCGATCTTCCATGTCGCGGGTCCGCAACGCCCAGCCGTGGCCGGAGAATGCAGGATAATCTCAGCGGACCGCTTTGGCTTGCCGGGCTGGGACCTCTGGGTCGAGGCAGAACGGCGGGACGCCATACGCGCACAGTTATCGGACCAGTTCGGTTTTTGTGAGCCGGAGGATGCGGAAATTTTCCGGATTGAGCAGGGGATTCCGCGCTGGGGCCGCGAATTGAGCGGCGAAATTATCCCACTTGAAGCCAATCTGGAAGCGCGTTGCGTCGACTATGGAAAAGGTTGCTACGTCGGACAGGAAACCATCTCGCGGATGAAAATGTCGGGCCAGACCAACAAGAAATTGTGCGGGCTGGTTGCTTCGCTTCACGTTCCGCTGACTGCGGGGATGCGGCTGTTGGCGATTGGCGAAGAACCGCGGGAAGTCGGTTGGATCACGAGCGCGGTGTACTCGAAGCGCCTGCAAAAATACATCGCTCTGGGCTATGTGAAGCGGGGACCTGGCCAGGTCGTCGGCGCAAAGCTGGATGCCCTCGAGCGAAGCGAGCGGCCGGGTTCTGCCGCCGTGCGGGTTGAGGTTACCGGGCTCCCATTTAGCCCAAGCGCGGCTCCCAAAGTATAAACGGTTCGTGCGAATAAAGTTGCATTCGCCAGATTTCGGCCGATACAATCGGCGCACCTTGGACATAGCTCATCAAATGAATCAACGTTTGCTCGCCGAAATCGGCCGTACTCAGCGGCTGGAAATTCTCAACTCACTCAAGCGCTCGAAAGGGATGTCAGTCAATGAACTCGTCGCCAAAATGAAGATGAGTTACATGGGGATCAAGCAACATTGCCTCACCCTCCAGCGGGACGGTTACCTCGATACGTGGCGGCGTCCGCAAAAAATGGGTCGACCGGAAATGGTCTATCGATTGACCCGGCGCACGCACGACCTTTTCACCACCGACAGCAATAAGCTGACCCTCGAGTTGCTCAAATCAGCTCAGGAAATTTACGGGGCGAACGCGCCGGAAAAACTCCTCTATAATCTGTTCGGCAGAAAAACCGCCGAGCTCAAGGCCAAGGTGAAGGGTGAGACCGTGACCGACCGGGCGAAATGGCTGGCCAGGGTGCGCGATAATGAAGGCCATATGGCGCAGTTCATGATCGATTCGAAGCAGGGCGGGCCGCAGATTTTGGAGTGTCATTCTCCGATCATGAATCTGCTCGACCAATATCCGATTATCGGTCGGCTCGAGCAGGACATGTTCGAGGCCGTGCTCGGCACCAGCGTCCGGCGCGAGGAAACGCGCAACTCCGGTCTCTACGAGTGCGCGTTTTATTTCGCGCTCTGAGCGATTGTCGATCTTAGGTCGCGCGCGATTTTCTCTTTCCCGCTGAAATAATTTCAGTTGATTGAAGGCCCCATGCTTCGGGCCTTTCCCACGGCGGTCATTGAGAACCTCCAACCGCTCATCGATGGCGGGCGTTATCCGGTCAAGCGCACGGCCGGCCAGGACCTTGTCGTTGAAGCGGACATATTCAAGGACGGTCACGACGTGGTGGCGGCGGTTTTGAAATGGCGCGTCTTGGGAAAACGCCGCTGGCAGGAAACGCCCATGACGCACATCGACAACGATCGCTGGCGCGGTGTCTGCACGCTTTATCAAAGCGCGACCTACGAATACACGGTGGAAGCGTGGGCGGACACATTCCGCGGCTGGCAACGCGAGTTCACCGCCAAGTTTGAAGCCGGTGTTTCACCGCTGAGCGCCGAGACGCTGGAGGGCGCGGTGTTGCTCGAAGCGGCGGCCAAACGGGCGCGCGCCGGCGCCGATGCCCGACGGTTGCGCGAGCTTTCGGAAATGATTCGAACCGGCGACCTGCCGCAGATAAACGAGCTGGCACATTCCGGCGAGCTGGAGGTGTTGATGTCGACTTATCCCGATCGCTCCGCCGCCACTCAGTATGCCCCGCCGCCACAGGTCGCGGTCGATCGTCCCGCGGCCCAGTTTGCCGCGTGGTATGAGTTTTTCCCACGATCCGCCGCCGGGCACGGCGATCGTGGATCGACATTTCGCGATTGTTTACCTCGCATCGACGACGCGAAGGCAATGGGTTTCGACGTGATTTATTTTCCGCCGATTCATCCGATCGGTCACACCAATCGGAAAGGGCGCAATAACGCCGTGACTGCACAACCCGGCGACCCCGGCGTGCCATGGGCCATCGGCAGCGAGGCCGGCGGTCACAAAGCAGTCGAGCCTTCGCTCGGCACGCTGGAGGACTTCGACTGGCTCCAGAAGGAAGTGCGCCGCCGGGGAATGGAAATCGCGCTCGATTTCGCGATCAACTGTTCGCCGGATCATCCCTATGTGCGCGACCATCCGGAGTGGTTCTACAAACGTCCCGATGGCTCGATCAAATACGCCGAGAACCCGCCGAAAAAATACGAAGACATTTATCCGCTCAATTTCCGGTGTCAGAACTGGCCGGAGCTGTGGGCCGAAATGGTCAGCGTTGTCCTTTTCTGGGCCGAGCGCGGAGTGCGCATCTTTCGCGTCGATAATCCCCACACCAAGCCGGTAGCATTTTGGGAATATCTCATCGCCGAAGTGCGGGAACGATACAACGATGTCGTTTTTTTGTCGGAGGCCTTTACCAAACCAAAAATGATGAAGGCGCTGGGCAAAGCCGGTTTTACCCAGAGCTATACCTATTTTACCTGGCGCAATTCGAAACATGAGCTCGTCGAGTACCTGACCGAGCTCACCCAAACGGAGATGCGGGAATATTTCCGCGGTAATCTCTGGCCGAACACACCGGACATTCTGCCATTCGCGCTTCAGGATGGCGGCCGCCCCGCCTTCATGATCCGGGTTCTGCTCGCCGCCACGCTTTCGAGTCTCTACGGCATCTACAGCGGATACGAATTGTGTGAGAACGAGGCGTTGCCGGGCCGCGAGGAGTATCTCGATTCCGAGAAGTATCAGTTCAAGGAACGCAATTGGAATGCACCGGGTAACATCAAGGAATGGATCACGCGGCTGAACCAAATCCGCCGGGAAAACCGCGCCCTGCATTTTTACGATAATCTGCGCTTCTACGACGCGGAGAACGACGCCATCCTCTTTTACGGAAAGATGACGCCTGCGCGCGACAACATCATTCTGTTGGCGGTGAACCTCGATCCCGGCCGCAAACAACATTGTTTTGTCGATGTTCCGATCGAAGAGTTCGGCTCAATGGAAGGTGATACCTACCAGGTGCACGATCTCCTCAGCGACGTGCGCTATCTCTGGCACGGCCGGCGCAATTACATCGAGCTCGATCCGGAGATTCAGCCGGCTCATATTTTTCGGGTCCGCCGCTGGATCGGCGGCGACCGTTTCGCTTAGCAACTCGGAGCCAGGATGGGGGTTGAGAAGAGGAGCGGCAATTTGCATCCCAGGGGCTGCGGTCTATCGTTACAACCACTTTCGGCATGAAGATGTTGCTCTCGCTGCTCGCGATGCTCGCGGGCGCTGTTCCCGTGCTGGCGCAGGCGCCGAACGCGCCGCCGCGGCCCATGGTTGATCTTCCCCACACCACCAACGTGCTGGACGCGCTCGTTCGCGCGGGGCCGGTCATGTACTTCCTCTTCGCCTTGTCGATCGTGTTCGTCATGCTCGTCTTCGCCTACTTGATGACCATTCGCCGCGGCGCGGTGGTTTCGAGTGGTTTTATGGCCACGGCCGATGCGCTCTTGCGCAAACGCGATTATCTCGGCCTGCTCGCCGTTTCGAATCGTCACGGCGAAGCGATCGCGCGTGTCGTTCAAAAGATACTCGATTTTACGACGAAGAATCCCGGCTCCGAATTTCAACAGGTGCGCGAAATTGCCGAGACCGAAGGCTCGCGCGTCGCCGCCAGTCTCAACAATCGCGTCACTTATCTGGCGGACATCGGCATGATTGCGCCCTTGCTTGGGCTGCTCGGGACGGTGATCGGCATCATCCGCTCTTTTGGCGCGCTCGGCGCCGATGTCGGCACGGCCCGCTATGTCATGCTTTCACGCGGCATCAGTGAAGCGTTGATCAACACCTGCGCCGGTCTCGCCATCGGCATTCCGGCGATGATCTTTTACGCGTTGTTCCGTGGCAGAGTGCAAAAATTGATCTCCGAGCTGGAATCTGCCACCACTCACGTCCTGGCCTTGCTCTCGTTGCAATACGAAAAACGCCTGGAGCGCACGCCCGTCTTGCTCGAGGACGAAATCTGAAATCCGTGCCGCGGTCGCAAGATCGACATCTTCTCTGATGAACCTGCGCAGCCGAGCTCCTCTCCAGCACCCGGGGATCCAGCTCGCTCCCTTGGTTGATGTGTTGCTCCTGCTTTTGATTTTCTTTCTGCTCACCTGGAACGCGGCCCGCACCGAAAACGAGCTCGACGTCAAAGTTCCAAAAGCCTCGGCCGCGCGAGAAAAAAGCGCGCCGATCGGGGATGTCGTCGTGAATGTGAAATCCGATGGCAACGTGGTGGTTAATCGCCGCACGCTCAGTGGCCCCGAATTGACCGAGCTCCTGCAGGGATTGGTCCAACTCAATGCCGAGCAGGCGGTCGTCATTCGCGGGGACGAAGCGGGCGCCTATAAAAACATCATCGACGTCCTGAACATTTGTACACAGGTTGGGATCACCAACGTCGCCTTCGCCACGGCGAAATGAACCTGACGCGCAGCGCGGCTTTGCTTTCCGTGCTGGCAGCGTTGTCCCTGGGCACAACCCTGGCGCAATATCCGGCGGAAATCCGGCGCGCCCAGCCCGTCCAGGAACCTCCCATTACCCGGGCCCAGCCGGTCGATACCCCGGCGCCCGTTTCCCCGCGGGCTGAACAAGCGCCGGAAGTTCCTCCGGCGCGAGAGAGTGAAGGCGCCGATCGCCGCCAAATCGATTTCGCCAACGGGCTTTTCACCCGCAAGCTCTACGACCTCGCCATTCCCGAGTACCAGAAATATCTCGATCAGTTTCGCGGCGGCCCCGGCACTGCCAACGCCTATTTTTCGCTCGGCGAATGTTACCGAAATCTTCATCGCGCCGCGACTGCCCGTGTCAGTTTTCAAAAAGTCCTGAGCGATTATCCGGAGAGTGAATTTGCCGGGCCGGCCGCCTACGCGTTGGGGGAGATGGCCTTCACGGACAAGGATTACGCTTCCGCGCTGGGTTTCTTCCATCGCTCCGCGGCGAAATCGCGCGCCGCGGCGGTCGCGCTTTCCGCGCGTTATTTCGAAGCGCGTTGCCTCGAAGCGCTCGAGCGCAAGGATGAAGCCTACGATCTGTATGCCCAGGTCGCGGACGTGAAAGATTCCAATCCGTATCGCGAAGACGCACGTCGCACGGCCGCGTCGCTGGCCCTGGCGCGCGGGCGCAAGGCCGATGCACTGCGCCATTACGAGGCGCTTGCAACTGAAGCGGAAAAGCCTGGCGGGCGAGTCGAAGCGACAGTCCGCGCAGGCCTTATCGCGACCGATCTGAGTCAGCCGGAAAAGGGCAAGATCGACAAGGCGATGGCGGATAAAGCCATGAGCTTGCTGCAGCGCGGCCGCACCATGCCGGAGGCGGGACGCTGGCGGGCCGTTGCTCAGGTCGGTTTACTCCGATTGGAATATCAATCGGGGCAATACGCGCAATTGCTGGCCGATTACAAAAAGATCCAGTCGCAAATTCCCGATGAAGCGCGGGCCGAGGCGCTCTTGTTCGCCGCGAACAGCCAGCGCCAGCTCGGCCATGCCGCCGAGGCCGAGGCACTCTACCGCGAAATCATACAGAAGTATCCGGAGCGCGAAGAAGCCAAAGACGCGCGTTACCAGCAGTTGATCAACGTTTACAACTCCGACCCATCGCGGCTGCCGCCCGAAGTGGACGAATTTCTCAGCACAAATCCAACTACCGAACGCGCGGAGCAAGCCAAGCTGCTCAAGGCCGAGGCGCTTTACAAACAACAAAATTACGAGCGCGCCGCTCCGATCTACGCCGAGCTGCGCGCCTCGCAGCTGGCGGCGAAATTGCGGGCCGAATGCGCCTATAAACTCGGCTGGTGTTACATCCAGCTGAAGGACCTGGCCGGCACCGTCGAGGCGTTTAACTATTTCCTTCAGGCGTTCCCCGATAATCCCCAGGCGCCGTCCGCCTTGGCCCAGCGCGCTTTCGCCTATCAACAGGACAAAAACTACGACGCTGCGCTGGCTGATTGGAACACGATCGTGACGCGCTACGTCTCGGCGCGCGAGCGCGAGCAGGCGTTGCAGCAAAAGGCGCTCGTTCTTGGCCAGCAACAAAATGCCAGGGGAATGAGCGACACTTTCCGCCAATTGCTCAGAGAATTTCCGAAAAGCGCCGCCGCCGCGCAGGCCAACTATTACATCGGCAAAGTCGCATTCGAAGCCAAGGATTATAAAAGCGCGCTGCCGGCGCTCGATGCCGCCCGCCGCCTCAACAAGGAGCAATACTACAACTCCGCCACCATTCGCATCGTCTCGTGCTACTTCGGGCTGCGCGATCGCAACTCGGCCAGCCGGGAAGTCGATGCTTTTCTGGCCGCCAATCCAAACGGCGTTATCCCCGGGGAAATTTTGGAGTGGCTCGGCATCGAGTATTACAACGAGAAAAATTATGCCGCCGCCGAAAAGTATCTGGGCATTCTCGGCAAGATCGACAATCCACAAGTCAAACCGGACTTTTGGTTTTATCTCGGCGACGCCGCCGCCAAACAGCAAAAGTTCGACGAATCGGAGAACGCCTTTGCCAAATATCTGCAGACAGCGACCGATGCCGCGGGCAAAGCGAAGGTGTTGCTCGCGCTCGGCGCGGTCAAAGTCGCCGCCCACAAGCCAGATGAAGCGCAAAAAATCGCCGAGCAAATCATGGTGTTGCAACCCGAGGGGCGGGTCAACGCGGAGGCACGGCTCCTGGCGGGCGACGTGCAGGTCGAGCGTGGCCGGTTCGATGAAGCGGGCAAGGCCTTCATGAGTGTTGCGTTACTCTATGACGATCCCGCCATCACCCCGCGCGCTCTGCAGAAAGCCGCTCTCGCCTATCAGCGCGCGGGGCGAAACGAAGAGGCCGATCGGGTCGAGCGCCAATTGCGCGAGCGCTATCCCAATTACGCCGGTGGTTAAGCGGCAAGGGGTCTTGCGCGCATCCGTGCGTCACTGATCTCTTGTCACTCGCCACGGCTTTTGCTTGCATTCGTCCATGGAAAAGCTTCGTCCCTGGATCGCAGAGTTCGTCGGCACGTTTGCTTTGATCTTCGTCGGAATTGGCTCGATCAAGACCGCCGGTCACGATGTGCTCGCCGTCGCCCTGGCGCACGGTTTAACCATCGCCGCCTTCGTTTCCGCCACGTTGCACATCTCCGGCGGCCAGTTCAATCCCGCCGTCACTTTCGGTTTGCTTTGTGGCGGTCACATGACGGTGGCGGATACGCTTCGTTATTGGAGCGCGCAATTGCTCGGCGGATTCTCCGCGGCGTTGATTTGCCTCGGTCTGTTTGGACGCGACGTTGTCGTCACCGGCACGCCGCAACTCGCCACCAATCTCACTCCGGCGGGCGGTATTTTGGTTGAAGCGATCCTCACTTTCTTTCTCGTTTTTGTGGTTTACGGAACCGCCGTTGACGAGCGTGGCCGGCGCGTGGCCGGTCTTGCCATTGGATCGACAATCACGCTCGACATTTTGTTCGGCGGTCCGCTGACCGGCGCCGCCATGAATCCGGCGCGCGTTTTCGGTCCGGCCTTGGCCGCGAACTTTTGGCTGAACCATTACGTTTACTGGCTCGGTCCGCTCATCGGAGGCGCGGCCGGCGGCTTCATTTACAGCCTGTTAATGGAGCGCAAAACCGCGGTAGTCGGCCGCAGCGAAATTACGGTCGAGCCGCCACCGCGCTGATGTCGATCTTAGCCGAGCGCCAGTGTCTCAATCGGTAAAGGCGCGAGAAATTTTTTTGCTTCTGCGACTTCACAGACCGGTGGCGCTAAATGCGCCGCCAATAAACTTGTGTCGGGCAAAGGCGCGATCCCAGCTTGGGCGTTGATCTCGCATTTGCCCAATTTTTCGACGACCCGGGCAAGCTTGGCCGTAAGGTTGCGATCATCGGTAAACTGGATGGTGCAAACGCCCGGGGCGGTCGCTTCGACAAACGGGCTGAGGGTAAAGGCGTGCTGCAGTAAAATTTCATCGATCAATTTTTCCTGCGCCGGCTCGCGCACGCGGATTACGATCTGGAGAGAGCGCGCCAGGGCCTGGCTCGGCGTCATTCCTTTGCGAACGCCGGCCGCCTCAGCCGCTTCATTGAGTTGAATGATGAGCGGTTTCTTTTCCTGCTCCTCGATCAAGGCGACCGCTTTGGCGCGCAATTGCGGTTGATGCCGCATAGCCGCCTGGAGATAAAAATTCGGCAAATAAATCGTGGCAAACATCAGGAAGTAATTTGTGATTTGAGATGTGATCGTTGAATCCGGAAGCGCAATCGCGAGACTGCGTTCTCCTCTTCCAAGGCTCTGAGCGTCCAGCGATGGTCGAGCACGAGTTTGAGTTGTGCGCTGCTGACCAGACCGCGGCGCGTCAGGATGAGACATGCCGTCGGCACTGCTTCGACGAGGCGCTGCAGGCGGTACCAGCTGGTGGCCGGAATTTTGCGCAGCTCTTCTGCCGGATTCAGGACAAGATCGACAATCACCACCGGGAAATTGCCGTCGCGCAATAACAGATCGGCGGCTTTGACGGCGTCGAATGCTTTTTGGCAACGCACCCAGAGCAAATGCCGCAAGCATTCGTTGCCGGCTGACCCCGGATCAAATGAATCGCGGCCATCGATCAGCGCGATGAAGTCATTTTGTTGTTGCGCGTTTAGGAGCAGCGCCTGGATCAGCGAAGCGCTGCCGGCGCTCGGGTCCGGACTAATTAGTTCTGTGATCGCGCTTTTCGGCAAACCGCCGCCGCTCATTTCGTCGAGGGCAGGCAGGCCAGTCGGGACGCTGCCCGGGGCGGGTGGAATCGCTTGCGGGAAGCGCTCCGCGAGCAACCTGCGAAGATCGACAACCGAGTGGGCCGCTGCCATCGCGCAAAGATGGCACCGTTAACCAACATGTTCAAGAGAACATTTGGACACAGGCAACCGCACCGCGCGATCCGTATCTTAGCGTTTGCGCCGCTCCTGTTTGCGGACCAGCGAGACCATCACGCCTTGGATTTTAAGCTCAGTTGCCGGGATTAACTTCGGATAGCGCGGGTTTTCCGCCTTGAGATAGGGCCGGCCGCGCTCGACCACGTAGCGCTTGAGCGTAGTTTCGCCGTCAATCAGCGCCGCCACGATGTCGCCGCTGTGCACCTCCTTGCTGTCTTCCAGAATCACGATGTCGCCGTCGAGAATATGCGCGCCAATCATCGAATCGCCGCGCACCCGCAGCGCGAAAGTCCCGCGGTTTCTCGAAACGTTGGCCGAGCGAGCATCAAGCGAAACGTGCCCCTCGATTGTTTGTTCGGTGAGCGCCGACATGCCGGCCGGGATCTGGCCGTAAATAGGAACATCGGTGATGCGCACTTTCATGGCCGGCGTAATCAGCGCCCGCGCCTTGCGCGCGTGTCGATTGAGAAAACCTTTTCGCTCGAGCGCGGCGATGTATTGCATCACGGAGGTCTGACTGGCGAAACCGAAGTGGCCCTGGATCTCGCGCGTGCTCGGGGTAATGCCTTTTTCGCGTTGCTCGCGCTGGATAAAATCGAGGACGCTGCGCTGGCGTTCGGTGAGCATGTCTGGACGATGGGCCAATAATCGAGCGTCCGCAAGTTCAAATGAACACTTGAACGGTGCGTTCTAAAATCGACTGGGTTGGCCGCGGCTCGCGTTTACCGCTAACTTAAACAATGCCGCCGCCGCTGTTCGTCTTCGCGCCCGGAGCCGGCGCGCCATCCTCGCATCCGTGGATGCAAGGTTGGAAGAAACGTCTGCAAACCATCGCAGAAGTCCAAACCTTCGATTACGACTATATGCGCGAAGGCCGGAAACGTCCCGATTCGCCGCCCCAATTGATCGCGGCCCACCGCGCCGCGCTCGTCAACGCGCGAAGATCGACATCGTCAGGATCGATCCCTCCCGGAACGGATTCGCCAGGTCAAACGATTCTCATCGGCAAGAGCATGGGCGGTCGCATCGGTTGTCATGTCGCGCTCGAGGAAAAGGTCGACGGCCTGATTTGTCTCGGCTACCCCCTTTGCGCCATGGGTGACCGCAGGAAATTGCGCGATGAAGTTTTGCGCCGCCTGACGACGCCGGTTCTTTTCGTTCAGGGCACGCGCGACCATCTTTGCCCGCTCGACTTGCTCGAAAGGGTGCGGATTGAAATGACGGCGCCGAATTTTTTGCACGTGGTCGACGGTGGCGACCATTCGTTACTTGTGTCAAAGCGCCATTTGCAGGCCAACGGCCGGAGTCAAGCTGACGTCGATGCTGAAACGCTTGAGCAGATCCGACAGTTCATTTCGCGAGGCGTCGCGGAGTAACCGTGGCGGCTACTTTTTGATTTCTGCTTTTTTCGACTTTTCGTCGATGACGACCTTGAAGAATTTACCGGAAGCGCCCTTGGGCTGGTAGGCGACCGACCAGGTATCGTTTTCCGTGGCGTGCTCCACATGCGGGCGCTCGTATTCGTCGAGATCGTAGCCGCGGGCCCGTGCCTCGTCGTCGGCGAGGTTGATTGCTGCGCTCGCGTCGAGCTCGCCACTTGGCGGCGCCGCCTGGGTCGATTGCGCGGGCGACGGTGGCGGCGCTGAAGCAGCGACTTCGGTCCGCAGCGACGACGGCGGGGCGATGAGCGATTGCAAAGAATCGCTCACGGCCGGCGCCGGACGCTCAGCGGGCGCTTTGGGCGGTGGCGGGGGTGATGCTTTGGGGGCGGTTTCGACGAGCGGCTGTTGGGCGGGAGGCTGTTGCGTCGGCGCAGGCGCCGGGCTGCGTTCGGTCTTGGTTTTAGCCGGACCTTCCGCGGGCGAAGGCGCTTCTACCAGCTCCCCGCGGCGGACCCGCGGTGCTCCCGCGCTCCAGTCGGCGGTGCGGTGACCATCAACGAATGTGCCGTGATAAAATTTGCCGTCCGCGTCAGCTGCGACCACCGGACCGGTCAGTTTCCCGCGGACCATTTTGCCCGCGTAACTGCTGATCGGAATTCGTTTCTCGGTTGGCATGTTCGAACCCGTCACTTTGGCGCGCTCGGCTCGGTACCACACCAATGTCCCTTGGCCGGTCGCGTAACCATTCTTGTCCACGTCGCCCGACCAGGTGACGGCGTCTTCAGGTTGCGGATCGTTGTTCCAGACGAGCGCTTTGCCATCGCTCACGCGCTGGTACTGGCCGCCACAAAGCAGGTTCGTGATGAGCAAAAGAATTCCCAGAGCAACAAACAACCGCCCGTTCACGACGACGCCGATTGTAGTTCATTCCGGTCGAATTCGACAACAGGAATCCTCAATCGTCGTTGCTTGTGCGTCCGCCGGTTCTCTACAGATCGATTCCCATCGCCATTGCGTTGGGAAGTTCTTCCCAACCATGCCGACGCCAAAAATCCCGGCCGCGCGCATTGTCATTTGCCACCAAAATGATTGTGCGCCTGAGACCGGCGCGACGCAGGCCTGCCAGACATTCGTCGACCAATCGTTTCCCAATTCCGCGGCCCCGCTCGGCTGGATCGACCGCCAGATGATAGATGTGGCCGCGGCGTCCATCGTGCCCGCATAAGGCGACGCCAACGATGGTCGATGCGCTGACGGCGACGCGGCTCAGGCCAGGATTGCGCGCGAGGAACTGCGCAACTTGTTCTTTCGTGTCGCCTTCCGCGATTTCGACGCCTTCAACCCGCTGCCACAGCGCCGCTGCGGCGTCGTAATCGGCGATCGAAAATTCGCGCGTGTCGATGTTGCCGGTCACATCGCGCCACGATTAGGGCTTCACTTCCACCTTTCTCGTCGCGTCGTCGACCGTGGCATTAAAGTATTGCGGATTGTCGCCCGCCGTCTCGCCCGGTCTCGAGCTGTAGAATAACGACCACTGCTTTTTCACCGTGGAATAATCGGCCACGGGCCGCTGATACCGGGCCGGATCATAACCACGCGCGCGCGCTTCGGCATCAGCGAGCGCCGTCGCCTCCTCGGCGCTGAGCTTTGCGTCCGCTTCCGGAGAGGCAATCTCCGCTGCGTTGCTTGCGAGCGCATTTTCAGCGGGCGAGTCCAAACGCAAAGCCGCCGGCGGCCCTGAGAAATCGTTTACGTCGGGCTTTTCCTGGATCGTAATCGTGGGTTGCGTCGCTTCTGGTGTTGGTTTGTCGCTCTTAACTTCGGGTGGACTTTGTCTCTGCGGCTCTTTCTGTGTCGCCGGACCTTCGGCGGGCGCATCTTCGATGTCCGTTTCCTCGCGCTCCAAGTTTCCAGCCGGCGATGTCGATCCAGTATCCGGGATTGGGTGATTGGTTGCCGCCACCTGAGAGTCCGCTGGTTGCCCGGCGGAAGATGGATTGGGAGATTCCGCTTCAGTATTTTTGTTTGAGATGCGGTTTGCGACCGAGGTTTCAGGTTCGGCCGGTGACTGTTTTGCCGCGGTTTGCGCCGGCTGAGCAGGCTGGCTCGGCGGTGGCACGCTTGCCGCGGATGGTGCGGCAGTCTCAGCCGTATGCCCCGCCGTCGTGTCTGCGGAGCGAGAAGCCGGCCCCGGCGCCCATTCACTGACACGGTTACCATCAGCGAACATGGCATGCCCGGTCCGGCCTTTGGCCGAAGCGTCGACGGCTCCATCGAGTTTGCCGCGCACCATTTTGCCGTGATAACGCGCGTAAAGTTGCCCGTGGCGGGTAAACCAGATCAACGTGCCGACCCCGGTTGCATAGCCGTCGTCATCGCGCCCGCCAAACCACTGCGCAACGTCCCCCGGCTTGGGATCGCCGTTCCAAACCGTCGTTTTGCCGTCTTTTGTGCGCTGATAATTACCCGCACCGGACGCGACCGCAGCCGCCAGCGCGACCGCACTGCAAATACAAATAAATCGGACTTTCACCCGACCATCGTAACCGCCGGGGAAATGACTTTCAATCAATCACCTTCACTATGACGCCATCGCGCTCGCGGGGATGAAGCCTTCGCCTTCGGCTCTCGGCAGTGAATCATTAGTACGACAAAACGCGCGCCGAGAATTTCTCCCGGCGCGCGTGTCAGATTTTCAGTGGCTTGTCACATGTCACTCGCCACTCGCGAAGCGCCTAAGCCCCTGTCTTTTCCTGCTTTTTGCACTCCGCCTTGAACTTGGCGTACTGTTCCTTGTCCAGGACCGTCTTGGCCTGTTTCATAAACTTGGCCTCGTTCTCCGGGGTGCAGCCTTCCTTCTGATGGTCGGCCATGAGCGCGTCCATCTTGGTTTTCTGTTCCGGAGTCAGATTGAGGCTGGCCATATTGACGTTACACGCCATGGGCGTTTCCTTGTTCCCGGCCTGTTTGACACAATTGCCCCGTTCACCCGCGAACGCGACCCCGGCCGCAAACAATCCTGCCGTCACTAACGCAATGAGTTTGGTCATATTGCCAACATAGACGCCGGCCGGACGCGCCTTGTTCAAACTGCTCGCGCAAATTTCGCTCTCCGGTTTTGGATTGCCGCTTCGAATTTCCGCGTCCGAAATGCGTCGAACTCGGCAGCATTATGAAAACAAGATCGACTGCGCTGCTCGTATTAATTGTTGTCGCGCTCGGCCTGGCTGCATGTGGCGGTCCTTATTATGGCCCCGGTTACGCGGCCCCCGGTCCCTACTATGGTCCCTCCTCAGCGTCCGTAGTGGTCGCGGTGCAAGACCGCCCCTACTACACGCATGGCCCGGGTTATTACGTTGGCCGTTCGTATTATGCGTGGCGCCCGGGACATTGGTCGCGTTACGGCCATCGCTGGATTCCGGGACACTACGTTTTGGTGACGCGTTAAGAGGGTAAAAAGTCCTCTAATACCGGTACGGTTTTAGCTGCATTTTGCAGCCCAAAAACACGCGCCCGAATTTCCGCTAGATTGCGGAAATAAAGGCGCTATCGTCCGACTTGCCGCCGCACCCCACCTCCTATGAAGAAATCGTCCACGTCTCGCTCCGCGTTTTTTAATTCGCGTGTCCTGCTCAGTTTTGTCCTTTGTTCGGCCGGGGTCTTTCTGGCCTTGATCGGGTTTTTCCCTGGCTCATCGGTCTCGGCGCAAGGCCCCAGCGCGCAGGCAAACAGCGTGATGTTCGCCGCGTCCTACAAAAACGACGTGTCACCGCCGTTGCGCGACTTGCCACCGTGGACTGAAGCCGATCGCAGGGCCGAGCACGAAGGACCGGAGAACCCGAAAGTCCCCTATCGCCATCGCGACGAAGCCGACCCAGTGATCCAGGGCCATAATTTTCTTGGCTTCCTCAATCCGACCGTGCCGGGGCCGCTCACCAATTTCGACGGCATTCCCTTTCCCGGTGTGGGCTGCAATTGCGCGCCGCCTGACACGAATGGCGCCGTAGGAACGACCCAATACGTTCAGATCGTTAACGAAGGGTTCCAAGTCTTCAGTAAATCCGGGACCTCGCTTCTCGGACCCAACAGCATTTCGTCCATCTGGACCGGATTCGGCGGCGCCTGTGAGATCGGCGGCGCCGGCGACCCGGTTGTGCTTTACGATCATTTGGCTAATCGGTGGGTCATCAGTCAGTTTGCCTCCGCCACAGGCAGCGCGCCGATCACCGATGAATGCGTCGCGGTTTCCACCACGAGCGACGCCACTGGCACCTGGTTCCGCTACGGATTTCATCTCGGCACGAATTTCTTCGATTACCCGCACCTGAGCGTCTGGCCCGACGCCTATTACATGAGCATGAACGTCTTCAATTCGCTGGGCACGTCGTATCTCGGCCCGCAGGCGTTTGCTTTCGATCGGACAAAAATGCTCGCCGGTCAGCCAGCCAGCTTTGTTAGTCCCACAGGTCCCCTCGGCGGTTCGGTCGATCCATTTCTCCCCGCCGACCTCGATGGCCCGACGTTGCCGCCGGCCGGCGCCCCCGCAACCTTCGTCGGTTTCCCGGGACAATCCATCAATCCCAATTACACGACGTATCATTTTCACGTCGACTTCGCCACGCCCGGAAACTCCACCTTCACCACCTTTGCCAATCCGCCGGCCGCTGGCTTCACCGCCTTGTGTCCTTCCACGCGCGCGTGTGTGCCGCAGTCCGGGGTCGCTTCCTCGAGCAACCTCGATGGCATCGGCGACCGCTTGATGTTCCGATTGGGTTACCGCAATTTTGGCGACCACGAATCGGTCGTCGGCAATTACTCCGTCAGCGCAAACGGTGTCGCCGGTATTCGCTGGTTCGAGCTGCGCAACGTCACCAACGGACCGGTCACCGTGTTTCAGCAGAGCACATATCAACCTGATACCACCTGGCGCTGGATGGGGAGCGCGGCCATGGACGGCCAGGGCAACCTCGCGATCGGCTTTAGTGCTTCCAGTTCTACCATTCATCCGCAGATCCGTTACGCCGCGCGCCTGGCCACTGATCCGCTCAACACGCTTGCCCAGGGCGAAGCACATCTCTTCGACGGCGCTGGCAGCCAGATGGGCACCTCCAATCGCTGGGGCGATTACTCGGCGCTGGTGATTGATCCGGTCGACGACGCCACGTTCTGGTTCACCACCGAGTACTATTCTACTAACTCCAGCTTCAACTGGCGCACCCGGATCGGCAGCTTCAAACTGGCTACCGGCACGCCGACACCAACGCCAACACCAACGCCGGCGCCGACCGCCACACCGACACCGACACCCGTGCCGACGGCGACGCCCACTCCAACGCCAACTCCAGTCCCAACGCCAACGCCAACACCCACACCGACACCGGCGCCCACAGCGACACCGACTCCAACTCCGACGCCGGCTCCCGATTTCACGCTTACCGTGACCCCACCCTCAGTCTCGGTGGGCAAGGGCGGCGGCACCGCGAACTACACCGTCACGATCAATCGTTCCAACGGCTTCACTTCGCCGGTAAACCTCTCGATTAGCGGTTTGCCCGCAGGCGCAACCGGATCGTTCAGTCCCAATCCCGCCTCCGGAACATCATCCGCGCTCACCGTGACCGTTGCCTCGAGTGTGCGCAAAGGCACCTACACGTTTACCGTGACCGGCACCGGCGGGACCCCAACCCTGACCCGCACCGCCACGGCCAACCTCGTCAAGCGACCAAATCCTTAAGGCTTCAGCTAAAGTCAAAAGCAACAGCGCGCTGGTTAATACCCGGCGCGCTGTTTTGTTTTCGCGCGTCACCGCGCCGCTCGCGCCGATTCCTGGCAACTTTCGCAATGGTCACCGGGTTCAATCCGCGAAAAACAACAGGGAGGGACATTGGTCATGTCGAAGAAATTAATTGTCTTGGGGATTGTCGCGGCCGCTTTAGCGGCGCGCGCAAATGCCGGCACCGATATCGTGCGCGATTACGGTGGGGGCGAAATCAACCGTTATCCCGCGCCGCCACCACCACCGCCGGCGCCGGTCTACTACGTGCCGCCGCCCGTTCCGGTGGTGGTCTATTCGGGGTACCGGTATTACACGCCGGTTCGCGTTTTAGCCGTTAGCCGCGGACATTTTGCGCGACGCGTCGTTCACAGTCGCCATCGTTCCTGGCATTAAACCTTCCGACGCCCCTGTGCGGCGTCTGCTTTTCAGGGTTTCAAACGCCCAGGTTCTTCGGCGTTTGACTCAGCGCCGTTCGCCCTTCGGCGATCACTCGTCACTCGTCACTCGTCACTATTGTGAACCCATCACCGCGCGTTGCCCGGCTTCTTCTTCTTTTTCTCCTGCTCGGTCACCGCTCCCTTGACCCGACCGCCCGATGCCGGGCCCGCTTGCCGGGTGGGCATGGTCTGCGGCCGGTGCGCTGTGAATTGCGGCCGCTGCGAACGCTGCGCTGTGAATTGCGGACGCTGTGCCCGTTGTGATGTGATTTGCCGGCGTTCCGGACGATGCTGAATGGTCGCTTCGCCCACGCGGCTCGAGCGCCTGAATTCCGGTGCTTTCCGACTCCGCGCCCTCGTCACTTCCTCACCCCGCGCCGGTTTCGTCGTGCGACGCAACTCGCGTGATTCGCGCGCTTCAGTCGAGCGCGCCTTGCCGTAGGCATTGTTTTGCGATCCCAACGTGCGCGTGCTCGCGTCGCCTTGCTTATGGCCGAACTCCGAATTGCCGGTCGTCGTGGCCGGCGCAGCTTCGGCCGTCGCTTCGCGACCGCCACCCGCTTTTATGCCGTGGGTGCGATTGAACGCCTTGATCGCATCCGTTTTCGGTTTCCCGCGATTGTTCGCGAAACGCAGGGCGGGATCATTTTTCGCCGCTTCCGCGCGTGCACGCTGCTCGGATGTGGCGGCGATGCGCTCCGCCGTCGCCGCTTGTTCCTGCGCCGTCGCTTTCGCCGTCACGCCGCCGGGTCCATTGAAACTCGCGCGGCTGCTCGTCGCCCTGACGAAGTTATTGTTGACGTAGGTGTTCTTGATCACGGTCGTATTCACCCGGGTCACGGCCGTATTATAGCGAAGCGTGCTGCCCACCCACTGCGCGCCCCAATAACCCACGCCGGTGTAGCCGTAGCCGTAATTGATCCCGCCGTAGAACCCGACCGTCGGCCCCCAGTAGCCGTCATTCCAGAAGTAGCGGCCGCCGTCATAACCCCAATAGCCAGGCGTCCAGTAAAATCCGATCCGCGGCGGATAAGCCCAATATCCCGGCACCCAGAAATAATCGAACCCGTTCCACGCCCAATAACCCGGTATCCAGAGGTATCCTGGTCCCGGGCAATAGGGCTGCGCGTAAATCGGGATCGCCGGAGGCGCAAACCCGACCGAGATGCCGATGTATCCGGAAGAAGACTGCGGCGCAAAAACTGCCAGAAGCAGGACCGCAAATGCGAGAGAGGAGAATTTTGTTTTCATTTCAATAGTTGTATGGCGTTAAAACCACAGACGCGCCCGAGTTGCGGAATATTCGAGCCGACACCTCGCAGAGCCTTCGCGCGTCGCCCCTCATCACCGTTCACCGCTTACACGATTTCAGCGTTTCAGCCTTGCAGGTTTTCAGGATTTTTCCCCGTTGCTGTGGTGGCAGGCGTGCCGCCTACATCTCCCGATTAACAATTAACTGATAACCGACAACACGCAGCGCAGCTGCGCCGGCCTTATTTTTGAAAGATTGACGTGCTTTACCAACGGTTCGCGATTGAACCGTCGTCGGGTTTCGGCGTGCTGCTTTTGTTTGAAACCGGTCCGTTCTCCGCCGCTCGCCTGCTCTCCGCCTGCTCCAGCTGCGGCGTCGTTCCAGGCTGGCACAAGACATAGGCAACAATCCCACACACCACCGCCGCACAGAAAAACTCCTTCATCCCGCCCCAATCAGCAGCAGCATCCACGCCGCGATCGGTCAGCGCCACCCAACTGCAACAATTGGATTCTTCCATTTCGATGAATCCGTTTCGACGCAATCGATAAGACCTGTCGCCCGTAGCAGGCTAGGCCGCCCATTCGGCGCAGAGCAGCTCGGCTTGTTGCAAGACTAACTTTGTCGCTTCGTCTTGCCGATCGGGCGGGTAGCCGTGTTTGCGAAGAATGGAGTAAACGGAATGAACGACATAGAAGGTAAAGCTGCGAGGGAAACAGTGAGCGACTGCGGGCAAGGAGCGAATTTCAATGCGTTTGACCAAGACTTTGATTTTGGCGCGGGCTCTTTGAAAGCCCGGCCGTTGCTTTGCATCCGTTACGGCGCGGAGGGTCCAATCGATGGTGACGCTCTTACGAACCTGAGTGACTAACTCTGTCGCGATGACTTTGAGGTTGTCGTTGCCCATGACTTCGATCGCGCTGTTGTTTTGCGCTAACGCATCGTAAAACGCGACTTCGTCGTCGTTCAGGCCGAGACCGGCGGCATGCGAGAAGCCGGCTCCCAAGATGAGTGTGGTGAGGGGCTTATCCGAGTGTGCGGCTCGCTCATTGGTCATGCGGTTGCCGCTGCCTTCCAAGCCTCTGGCACGGTCCTACGGTCAGCCGCACTCCAACTGCGAGTTCCTTTGTTATCAAAGTACTCTGCAATTTCGTTCCGAACTGAAAGCGGCAGCTTCGACGGCTGACTGAGAAGTACGGACAGGCTTTTCATGTCTAATAATGAAAGGTCTTGTACCACCGCACGGGCGTTGCAAAGAAGTTCGATCGTTTGAAGGGTGCGCCGATCGCTCGGGTTCTGAGCATTAGCCAAAAAATACTTTCGCACCTCGGGCTCCAGCATCCAGAACTGTGGGAAGACACGCTTGGCCACTAAGAGCTTGGGGTTGATATCTACTAACTCGTTGTCCGGGGTGCTCTGAAGCCACCGGCACCAAAGCTCTGCAACCGCGAATTCGGTTGAGGCAGCGGCCGCCGCCCGTCCGAGGGACGTGAGACTCCCGAGTTGCATAAAGCCGAGGAGCTTGAGTTCGCTCCTTTGCTTGTCCGAGGCACGCAAAGGGTTCGTCAACACCTCTCGGAGCTTCGCAATGTTTCTAACGTTATTTCCAGCATAGTCCATGTTCAGCAGACCGATAGGCAGCTGAATTGTCGCGAAGATATCCTCTAGCGCATCCACATCTTCCGGGCCGATAGGCAGCGGTGGAGCACCTCGCGGAGTCGCAATTCTACGTCGCGCCTCAAGTCGGTTCTTTGCACGTTGCGCTGCCGCCCGACGCCATCTGATTTCCATCTCGCTGAGTCGCGCAGGCGTGAATTCCTCGGTCCGTCGACTGAATAGTTCGTCGAACCAACTACTTAAGATCCCCAGTCCTATCGAATCAGAGCTCATCACACCCGCCTCGGCACTCGTTGTGAAGGCAGTTACGCTAAGATTTGCGCTCCCTAGAAGGAAGCGTGTCGGCCGCATCTCACGGTCATGCGCCAAGAACAATTTTGGATGATACACGGTGCGTCCGGCAAAATTCCGAATCTGAACACCACTTTTAAGTGCCCGCTGAACCGCTGCGGGCTGAGTTACCGCGAGTTGATCCGTGCACACGATACGCATCGCGGCGCGATTCAATCCGCGGGTGTGCTTCTCGAAAAGCTGCCATCCGCTTACTTGCATATAGCTCACCGCAACCGAAAGGGTGTGCGCTCCGATCGCAAGTTCCTTTAAGGCGTCAGTGAACCCTGGCGAGCCAGTATGATCATTCAGTATAATTTTCATCGAGCGATAAACAGGTATTCGGTTACTTGGTTATTGTTGTCACCGACCTTGTGAGCGTGATTACCACTGTGATAGCGATGGGGTGCCTCAAACACTTCTACCTCCCGTTTTTCCTGTTTTAGGAGTTTGACCATTTCCGACTTCTTCGGAACCGAGTTCGAGGAATACGACACGACAAGCGTCGAATCTTTGAAATGGTGGAACAGTCGAGCAAATGCGTCGGTAGCTCCTGCTTTTGTAGAAAAGGCTGTTGGGAAGGAGCGAATCTTCTTTGTTGTAGTATCCGCCATCAACTCGCAATCGCGCCAGTGGCGGCAGAAGCCTTCGACGAAGTGGTACCGCCGTGTGTAGTCACAGTCGGAAAACGGACTTACGTACGGGGTGTCGATGTAAACGATATCCGCGAGATCCGACGGCAACTCGAACACGTCGTCATTGATCGCGCGATTTTGCTGTCCGTTCGAGAAAACCGCATCGTTGAACGCGCTTATGGCGATTAGAAATTGCTCGCGCATCGTCAGCTTAAGGTCCAAGCGGCCGTCCCATCCCTTGTGTCCGGTAAAGGTAAAGAGGCCACGTGGCCTCTTTTTCATGCACGCTCGAGAAGCGGCTGCGTAAGCAATAGACGCTTTGAGCGGCGAATCCAATTCCTGAATATTTGCAGATAGATTGTCTAAGAACGCACTGTCATCCTCATCAAAGTACAATCCGCGAAACGTATCGCGAATGAATGTCGGCGCGGACGACCTCGGAGTGACGAGCAATCGTATGTCTTCCTCTGTTAGGACAGTGGCGTTGTTCTCAATGCTTGCCTTCGCAATGTAGTAGCAAAATTTCAGGAAGTCATTGGCATGCACTCGCAAGCCGGTGCGCTTCAGTGCGTATCCAACGCAGCCCGTGCCCGATAGTGCGTCCAAAACGGATTCCCCTTCCAGCGCGGCCATGTGCTTCAAGATGAACGGCAACAAACGCTGCTTACTGCCCATGTATTTCGTCTCAGGAAACACCGGTTCTGTTGAGCTGCTGCGGTTTGGCGCGGAAACGTGTGGTCGTTTCGCATTCGTGATAATCAGCTCCGAGATGTTTCCTCGACCGCCGGGTTTGCAGTTGATGAAGCGGGGCGCGGAAACGACTTCAATGGCGAAGCCCTTATACAACTCGCGTGTGCGCTGATGTTCCGAGTTCGAGAGGATCAGATGGCATCCTCTCGCATCTAGTTCCTGAAAGACTTTCGCGAGTTCAGCTTGTTCAGCATCTCGGAATTGGTCCGCAGTATAGCGCTTAAAGTCGGAGTATTCCGATACCGCGACATACGGCGGATCTAGATAAATGACGTCACCCTTCCGGGCTTCAGACTGCAAGACACGAAAATCGCTAGCTTCTAGTTGCGCTTCGCGTAGTGCGGCAGAACAAGCTAAAAGATTTTCGCGGTCGTAAAGGCCAGGATTCGTATTAGACCCAACCGGCGTGTTGAACTCTCCCTTCGCATTCACGCGATAGAGTCCATTGAAGCAAGTCTTGTTTAAAAAGATTGTTCGCGCCGCTCGACCGAGATCGTCTGCTAAATCATGCTCGGCACGCACCGAGTAAAAATATTGAGCGCCGTGTTTCTTAAATTGCGCTGAGTGATGATCCAACCAGCGCATCAGTTCGATCGGACGATCTCGAACGATACGATAGCAGTTGATCAGCTCCTTGTTGCTGTCTCTAAGGAACGCGCGGAGCTGTGGAAATCTATGCTTCAAATAAAAGAAGACTGCGCCACCGCCCAGGAAGGGTTCGATATAACGATCGATGTTTGCGGGGAAGAACCGCGCCATCTGCGGCAGCAATGCAGATTTGCCGCCAGCCCATTTTAGGAATGGGCGAGGTTCCGTCGCCCGAGCCTCGATGTCGTCCATGAAGGACATGGCTAGCTGCTCCTCTCGTATTCGGTTCCATTCAGCTGCCGTGACTCGTTTTGGTTTCGTCACGCGTTCTCGTCTTTGTCCGCCGCCGTTCTTCATAGCCCCTGAATAGAGCGCAGGCGGTCTCGTCTTTAAGCGAGCCGTCGAATTCCTAAGCTTTTTCTCTTTCACAACGCAGCCTTAGAAGTGAACGACTACGTCGGTTCCGAAGGACAACCCGGCTACCTCAGTTGCCAAACGAATGATGTTCCTTTTAAGAACATTGTTAAGGTTAGTCGCCACGAGCCAACCACCCGGCAGGGACTCGTTATAATCGCGCAGATCTGGTCGGTCAGGATAAAGCTCTTCGGCGGTCCGTGCGATGTAGCGTCTCTTGCGTCCACGTGCGTCGGGATGCTGGGAACAGCGTTCGAGAAAGGTGGCGTCTGTTGTTGCAAGCTCTCGCAGTGCAATGACCATTGCCTCCTTCGCGTTGTTGTAGTCGTACGACTTGCCCTTGAGAAATAGTTGCCCGCGACGCTGCAGGTCGGGAGCCTGTCGTGCAGGAACCGGCGTTAAAGTAGAAGAAGCATTACTTGCAACAATAGGTGGACCTTTCGGCGTCGGAGTCAGAAGGACGCGGCCAAGTCCGGCAAGAAACTCCGCGACGTCATCCACTTCGGGGCGCACTCCCGCTTTCGATTCGACCGCGCTCGCTAGAATCTCGACTAACATTTCGTCACCTTTTTCGACCAGCTCACGCCATGCGTCAGGGATCGCGCCGCGCGCTTGAGAACGGCGGCTACGGCTTCGATACTCCTTCCGAGCAGTCTCAAGTGCATCCCCTGACTCGATTCGGGACCTTTCCAAGTAGCGTTGGAGGGTGACGGCCGCTTCTATCGAAGGACGCTCGAACAGGTCGAGCTTGTAGACGCGGCGATCTTCATAGCTTCCCTGCTCCGCTGGCAGATAGAAGCTCCACGTCTTGCCGTCGGTAAGGACGATTAGCGGTACTCCAGTATGAAACGCGTACTCTAGCGCTTGCCTAATCCCATTCTCAGCACCACCCGGCTGTTTTACCTCTATGAACACGGCTGGTTTCGAAGCGGGATGGCAAAGCGCGAAATCAGCACGCCCTTCGCCGGTTTGAAACTCGGGCCACACAATCGACGTATCCCAAGTGTTCCAGCCCAGATCCTGCAGCAGGCGCAGGACGATACCTTGCGATATCGCCTGCTCGTTCGAGAACCGGCCTTGTCGAAGCCGTTCTGTTACGTCTGCGACCGTATCAGCAAGCGACATGATTCATCATACAGATTACGACAATGCACGCGAGACATCCCGCGGGTTCGGGCTCTTCGTTGATCGCGCATAACGCGCCGCCTGTCTCCTCGCGTCGATCGCGCCTTGCGGCGTCAGTGTTTCTACCCCAAAAGAAAAGCGGCGCGAGGTGATGGATGAAGTGCTGCACCCAGGCGAAGTTGGCGTTGCCGCGCGGGGGCAGGCCGAACTGCCAGCGCGGGTCGTCGTCTTCGCGGAACCAGTCGGAGTCGTTGAAGGGCGGGTTGGCGAGGACGAAGTTTACTCGCAGGTCGGGATGGAGATCGCGCCGGAAGGTGTCGGCCTGCTCTTCGCCGAGGTCGGCTTCGATGCCGCGGATGGCGAGGTTCATCATGGCGAGGCGGCGGGTGGTGGCGTTGTTCTCCTGGCCGTAGATGCTGATGTCGCCGAGCCGGCCGCCGTGGGCTTCGACGAATTTTTCCGATTGCACGAACATGCCGCCGGAACCGCAGCAGGGATCGTAAACGCGGCCTTTGTAGGGCGCGAGCATTTCGACGAGAAGACGGACGACGCTCTGCGGGGTGTAGAATTGGCCGCCTTTCTTGCCCTCGGCGCTGGCGAATTGGCTGAGGAAGTATTCGTAGACGCGACCGAGCAGGTCAAAGGACCTGTGCTGTTTGTTTCTGGTTTCCCCTGATTGCGACGCGGTAAGTGGAATTGTGCCGATGAGATCGATGAGCTCGCCGAGGCGGTTTTTGTCGAGCGCGGGACGGGCGTAATCCTTCGGCAGAATGCCTTTGAGGCGCGGGTTGTCGCGTTCGATCGCGACCATCGCGTCGTCGATGATCTTTCCGATGGTCGGCTGTTTCGCGCTGTTCTGGAGATAACTCCAGCGCGCGGCAGGTGGGACCCAGAAGATGTTTTCGGCGCGGTATTCGTCCGGGTCTTCGGGATCGGCTCCGGCGTACTCGCCTTTCCCGGCGACAAGTTTGGCGCGGTGCTCTTCGAATGCGTCCGAAATGTACTTAAGA
>Ga0081539_10000565_pt1 | contig 76499 bp, 72 predicted proteins | sample TabmetS4T2R2_FD_71023 | JGI IMG/M metagenome (GOLD analysis project Ga0081539, IMG submission 71023) | Tabebuia heterophylla rhizosphere microbial communities from the University of Puerto Rico - S4T2R2 | ecosystem: Host-associated > Plants > Roots > Rhizosphere ...
CTCTTCCCATTGTCAATACCTTTCTCCGGGTTCGCAATGAAGCCGTACGAACTGCGGATTTAGCTACGTTAATCACAGACGAGCCGGTGTCAAGATTCGTAGATTCCACCGGGAATGTCATCGACTTCACTGATCCCAATCTCCAAGGCGAGAAGTTATTCCGCAAGATATTCCAGTTTGTCAAGTCGCAGCGGCCGGCAGTCCCTCTGAGTCGAGCTGCAGGTAGTGCGACTGGCGTGGGAGATCTCATGTTGCGCACGAAATACCGGTTTTGGCAGAGTGGGCTCGGTGGAGCAGCGCTAGGGTTAAATCTGCAACTACCGAGCGGAAAGGTCAAGGACTTTCACGGCACCGGGCAGACTCACTTGATTACTTTTTTGTACTTCTCACAGGTACTCCAGGAACGATTTGAACCACACCTTGACGTGGGGATTGATTTCAATACCGATGACGTGAACCGTACTAGCGTTCCTTATGCGATAGGTGGGACGCTGCTCATCGGAACAAAACTCGGCATAGTAGTCGATTTTCTCGGACGCACAGAGTTCGGACGATTCCCCGTGCACCTCCGTCAAGAAAGCAAAGTCATAGAGGGAATTCTCGACCGACCGCTGAATAGTTGTACGAATAACCAGCCGTGCTTTTTCACACAAAGGATTGTGTCTCCTTCCCCAGTCAGAATCAAACGTAATGACATTGCCGATTTTTCTTTTGGTTTGAGGTATGCATTGGGAGCCTCAGGCTCCGCTTTCTTTGGTGGAATTGTACCGTTAAACGAGGATGGCCTGCGGGCCAACTTTATTCCTTCGGGCGGTATTGAATACACATTTTAACTCTTGCAGTAAAAACTGTTGCGCAGTTTTCGTGCTGAACACAAAGAAGAGATGGCTGTCGATGGAACATACGAAGAATTGTTATTCCCAGACCTACTGGCCGTACTGCCAACCGGCCCGCGCCCCGCCTTCATAAGATCACAAGAAGTTTTCTCGTGACTCTTTCTATACTGTATGAGTACCTCGATTGATTAAATCCTTCATCTATTTTGCAAAACAGTCAAAAAGGAGATAGACATGAGTGAACGTACCCCTAGTAAAGTTCTTCCCAAAGCAACGCTAGAGCAAGTTCAAAAGTACGTACGACACATTAATGCACGTCCAAAGACAAACCGTAAAAAGGCTTTCGAAATCCTTGAGCAATGGATGAACGGAAAATTAAAAGAGGAATCTTCTGACCAATGGGAGGGCGGAAAATTACAAAAGAAATCTTCTTCTACTACTCCGGCTAGCACTTCTTCTCGTCCTCGAACCAAAGCTGCAGCTTTAGCCGGCGGGGTTGGGGTGGGCGGTGCTATATGTATCGCCAGATGCTGTTCTCCCAATAGCTGTGATGGTGTTTGCCTCGCTAACTGCCTCGCAGGGCATTGAGAGGAAAAGCTGAGAAACTGCTGTAGTGGAGGTTTATATTATACGTTGGAACTGAAGATGCACGAGGGAACATTGCAAGCGGACTACAACAGAGAGTTCGTTATAGTCCGCTAAGAAGATAGGACAGCGGATTTCTCAGGAGCAATTAGATTTACCAGCCGGTTTGTAGGTTCATGACTTAGATTTCTCCCTATAGCCTAGGCATTACAAAACTCACAAATTGAATCCTCCCGCTAGCTGGGCGTGATATTAGCCCTCCTGGGCAAAAAATCAGGCGAAAAAAGAACGACCATACTGCTCACTCTCAGGTAGAGTGAGCGCTCTCTTGCCTCTCAATTATCCTTGCATCACAAAGAGAACGAAAAAAGTTGCTCCTTATTGCACAGGTACTTTACTCTTCTCTCCACGTTTGGCGTTATTGAGTCATCGGGCCATTGTTTGTGAGACCACGGGCGCATGGGGTGCGCCCTCGTGTTACGGGTACTACAACTTCCCTGCCTCTCGCAGCTCTTGTACCTTCGCTTCTCGGACAAGAATTCCGTCGCGATACAACGCTGCAATCTGCTCGGGTGTATAGCCGAGACGGTTTTGTAAAATTTCCTCATTATGCTCACCAAACAACGGCGCGCGGAAAGGAATTTCTACAGTTGCGTTTGAGATATGGAAGGGAGATTTTGCCACCGGTGTCGAACCAAGAATCGGGTGCGGCAGCGTTTGAAATAATTCACGTGCGGCTAACTGCGGGTGAGCCACCGCGTCTGGAATATCAAGCACTGGCGCGATGGGAATCCGCGCGTCACGTAAGAGTTTGAGCGGGGTCTCATCGTCAGCAAAGGTCTGTAGCCAGTCTTCAATATACTTCCGTACTTCCGGACGCCGCGCACAGCGGGCCTTTTGTGTATGATACCGTGGGTCAGTCGCCAGCTCTGGCATCCCCATTGCCTTCACTAATGAAGGCCACTGATGCTCGGCGACGGCAAAAGCAATATAGCCTTTCTTGGCTTTATACACCCCATAGGGGCAGATGGTAGGAAAATCCGCACCAAATCGGTGTGGGCGAATCGCACCGTCACTCATCATGTAGAGCGGGACATTGATGTAATCAAGGTACAGTAATGACTCAAGTTGTGAGATGTCGATATATTGTCCTTCACCGGTCATCGAACGCGAAAACAACGCTGCACAGATCGCTAATGCGCCGTGAATCCCGGCGTTCGGATCACCAAAATAGTTCCCAACATACTCTGGTGGTCCATCAGGCTCGCCAGTCATTGCCATCACGCCACTCTGCGCTTGGGCGATGATGTCGAAGCTGGTGAACTTGGCGTACGGACCATCTTGGCCATAGCCTGATACCGAACACATGATCAGACGTGGGTTGATCTTCTTTAGCGATTCATAGTCGAGGCCGTACTTGGCCATCACGCCAGGACTATAATTCTCGACGGCAACGTCACACTGGCGCACTAAATCGCACACAATCTCCAACGCCTTGGGAGAGCGGAAGTCCACGCCGAGGCTTTTCTTGCCCGCACTGGCAGCGATGAAGAACGCGCTAATCCCTGGGTCAACCAGGTGAATCTTGCGTCCGAGGTCACCGTCCGGCGCACGTTCGATCTTCACCACGTCAGCCCCTAAATCGGCGAGGATGCGCGTTGCCGAAGGACCGGCAAGATACTGGGTGAAATCAATGACTTTGATACCTGCGAGGAGTTTCTTTTTGCCGTTGGTTTCGTGCGCCATCATCCCTCCCTTATTTGATTGTCAATCGCAGATTGTGGCGCATCCCCGAGAAATCTGCAATCAGGAAAAGCGACGTTGACAGTCGCCAGCTTTTGCTTACCATATGTGGGCAACGAGGTGTAGGCATGATAAACTTGTCTCTCTTCTTGTCTCGGGCAGTATTGCTTATCAGCGTGTTTCTGATCTCTTCACCTGCGGTCGTCCACGCAACAGTTTTTGCTTGGAAAGGTGAAGGTGGAGCTTTGCATTTGAGTAATGATCTAGAAGAAGTCCCGGAAGCATACCGAACCTCAGCGCGGCAGTTCACGTCGAAACTCGCGGCAAAGGCCGCATCGGAGGATCCAGCGCTAGCTTCTTCTCCACCTTTGCCGGTCGAGTCAACAAGTGCGTACGAGCGCGGAGTCGAACGTGGACTTCTCGCTGCAGAACAACAAATGGAGATGACGAACGAAATACTCAAAACAACGCTCCAAGCAGTGCGCCAACCACCATCTTCGCCGTCAACTATTATTATTCAGCAGCAACCTCAGACAGTGGTTCGTTATGCTGCTCGTAACTCTTATGCTGTTCCGTACTATGGGTATATCTCTCCGTATTCTTTCTATTGGGGTGTTCCGTATGCTTATCCTTATCCGTACGGTTTCAGCTACGGGCGCTTCGTGCCCCATTCGCATTTCTTTCCGGTCGTGCGAGGCCGTTCGCGTGGTCTCTTTTTTCCCCAAGGCCATTTCTCTCATCACGGGTTTCTCTCAGGCCACGGGATCGTTGTGCGATAGAAAAACTTTCTGTGATAAGGAGCGATGCAGGCGGATATTGAAATGCGGGATACGTAATACGTAAGAAGAAAAAATACAGAGTCAGCAATCAGAAGAAACTAAGTCCGTAGATGTTGAACCTGAAACTTGGAACTTCCTATGGTCGCGGCAGTTCGATGAGATGGCCATCCTCGCAGTACATGAGCTGCGTTGCTACTTGGGTAATCCGCTGATCGTGGCTCGCAACTAGAACCGTCCGTTGTTCGTCATTAACTAACTGTTGTAAAAGGCGGATTACTTCTTCACCGTTGCGCGAATCCAGACTGCCAGTTGGTTCATCAGCAATAATCACTGGGGGGTGCAGTGCCAGCGCGCGCGCGAGCGCGACTCGCTGTTTTTCTCCACCAGACAGGTCTTGCGGGCGGTGTCCTAACCGCTTCGCCAATCCAAATCGGATTAAGAGTTGCTCCGCTTGTTGCCGAGCGCCTTGAGCACTGGAACCGGCGAGGCGCATCGGCACTTCAACATTCTCACACGCAGTGAGTGCAGCAAATAACTGGAAAAATTGAAAGACAAAGCCAATCTGGCGTAAACGGAAGTCAGCAAGGGCAGCGGAAGAAAGCTGGCCGAGGTCGCGGCCTGCGACTCGCACAGTCCCTGTTGTGGGTTGTAGTAATCCTCCGATGAGCGACAGTAAAGTCGTCTTTCCTGCCCCTGATGGACCAAGAATGAGCACCAACTCGCCAGCAGGGACACTCAGATTGGCGCCATCAACAGCTCGGACCGCAGTCTCACCAGAGCCGTAGATTTTCGTGACGGTTTGGAGATGAACAATATCTGGGGCTGGGGAGGATTCATTCATAGGAGCTCGCGCAGTGGGTACAGCGTTACCGGTTTCAAGCCTCCGCTAGCCTCTTGTTTTATCCCTTAAACGCCAACAGCGGATCAATACCTGCGATCCGTCGTATGGGAAACGCCGCCGCAAGCAAGCTCATAACGATGGTCCCTCCCAGCATCCATAGCGCATGGTGGGAATACGTCACCGCAGGAAACTGGGGCACGAAATACTGCGCCGCTGCCATGACTCCCCAACTCGCCGGGACGCCGATCAGCCAGCCACCGAGACCACAGATCAGCGCCTGCTGTATCGCAGTCCAGTACAACGTGCGATTCGGCGCACCGACCGCCTTGAGCACGCCATACTCAGCACTGCGCTCAACCGTTAACGTCGAAACCGTCAGGCCAATGACAATCGTCCCGACTAACAGACCTATGACTTCTAACACCCGAAGAATGGGGAGAAAGTTGTCGCCGGTAAGAGAAAGAGTGTTCGCCGTGAACTGTGCCTTGGAGAAGGCTGAAACAAGGGGTGAGATTTCTTCGATTTGTGCGACCGCCTCTGCAACTGAAACATCAGACGCAAGCTGGACGAGGAAGTAATTCACCAGCCCATCCATGCTGAACAGTTGCCTCGCCTGTGCCAGTGTCACGAACCCATACTGGTATAGAAAGCAGTTACCACCACGAGCGACACCAATAATACGTAGAGGCTTGTCCTTGGCTATGAGGCTGTCACCAACGGTTAGGCGCTCTTTCCGAGCGAACACTTCATCGATGACGATTTCACCGTCATGCAGTGCAGCCGAGCCATGCACGATCTCTACTGGACCACTGTCCGCGTCCGCGACACCGACAATGAAGCTGTGCCGTTTCTGTCGTCTGATCTCAACGGTTATCAGGCGACCGACAAATGGCACGACTTTCTTGACTCCATCAGCTTCGCGCAACAGCTCTTCACCTTCAGCGGGTAGGAATGAAACGGTCTGAAAGAGGTCATAGGCTCCTTTCTGTCCAATCCACACGTCGGTGTTCACATGGTTCAAGTAGGCAGACATGTGCTCTCGCCAGCCATCGTACAATCCCATCAAGAGGAGAACCAAGATCACGGCACTACTAATGCCGCTCATCGCCAACAAGAAACGACTTCTATGAACAAGCAGATTCTTGCGCGCGAGGAGAAACATCAACGAACCCGCGCCGGCAAAGGAAAAAAGCGAGGTTTCGCTGCCATTTTGCTGCTGTACTCGGGACGTGTAAACAGCGCAGCTTCCTCGCGACGAATACGTTCGCGCAGCACGAAGGCATTCAAGACAGAACACACGAGGGCAGTAACGTATGCAGTGTGGACAAGAGGCAATGCGAACATTTCGACAATCACAATCGTGTAATTGGGATGGCGGACATAACGATAAGGGCCAGAGTCAACAATCGGACGCGTCGTAGTCACAATTTGGACGTTCCATTGTTCACCTAAACTTTGCCACACCCACATGCGCCCAACCAAACAAAGAGTGAGCAGAACAAGCATAGGAATTCCCAACTCCACGATGAAGGGACGATAAAAAAAAGTCACTTCGGTTGCGCTCCCGGCAAACAATCCCACATGGACTCCAATCATGAGTGGATAGACAGGTTCGCGAACTTTTGTTGCTCCTTCCGCAAGCAAGTCGGCTTGATGTTGTGCAGAGAACCACAGTTCAACGAGACGCAGAGCAACGAACCCAACCAAAAGTATGCCATACCAAAGCGGCAAGAAGCGCATAACGCACGTGAAATACATCAGACCTCTGAACTTTGAACCTGGAATCTTGCACCTGAAACTTTGCTTTCTACTCCCAGCGCAATAACAACGCCTCTGCGCTAAACCCCGGACCAAATGCAAGCAACAAGCCGAGGTCACCAGACTGTGTCTGCTCTATCGTCAGGAAGCGATCAAGAATATAGAGCACCGAGGCAGAGGAGAGATTCCCGTAGTCACGCAGGATCGTTTTACTAACCGTCGCTTGCTCTGGGGTAATCCCTAAGCACTCAACTAATCCCTCAAGCACACGCTTGCCACCCGGATGCAGGAGAAAATGAGAAACGTCACTAACTGTTAATCCTTGTGCGCCGAGAAACCGCGTCACCAATTGCGGCACTTCGGCACACACCAGTTCAGGAATTTCCGCAGAGAGGATGATATGAAACCCGGAATCTCGCAAGTCGAATCCCATCACCTCAGTCGTTTGGGGAAAGAGCGTGCTTTCGGTGGCAAGAATCTGCGGGCGGCCAGGTATTGGCTTGCCAGATAACACAATCGCCGCCGCTCCATCACCAAACAGCGCACTCGAGACCACATTCGCAGGGGACAAATCTCGGAACTGAAAAGTCAGCGACGGCAGTTCCACTGCTACGACCAACACGGTGTGATGGGGAAACGCTTGCAGATAATCGAATGCTCGGGCGAGGGCTACTCCACCGGCGGCACAACCAAGCTCAGTCACTGGCAACCGTTTTACATGCACTGAAAAGCCTAGGGTATTAGCGAGATAGGCATCAAGCGATGGAATCATGAACCCGGTGCACGAAGTCGTAATAATGAGGTCGACTTCACTCGGCGCGACATTCGCAAGTGCTAAACTCTCGCGCACGACTTGCTCTCCGAGTTGACATGTATACTGTCGATAGAGCTGACTGGTTTCTATCATCGATAGTGATTGAGCCAAATCAAGTAAGGGTCGGCAGCCGTACCGTGTCCGTACTGCCGCATTTGTAAATACTCGCTGTGCGAGCGTCAGCAATCGCCGTTCATCGCTGAGCCATACGGGTAATGCAGCAATGACCTCAGTTTGGTCATAACGATGTGGCGGTTGCGCGGTGGCACTCGAACGAAATGTAGCCATTGATTTCAACTGTTCTCGTGTGACGGCTATGAGGTAAACCTCAGCTCTGCCTCTAAAGTTCCATCTTCATAGCGCGCAACAATATACCCTCCAGCGGCAAAGAGGCCAGCGTTGAGGATTTTCGTGCGACCGAGGTGATCAACACCTGGCGACTCATGAATGTGTCCAGTGATACACACCTGTGGTTGATGCTGTTCGATAAACCGTCGTACTGCCCAGCTGCCAACTGGAGTGCCGTTGGTCAGGCGGTCAAGTTTCGTTGCATAAGGAGGAGTGTGACACACCATGAGTTGGAGCAAAGCCGCAGATGCTCCTACATACGCCTCTGCGAGGATCACGCCCAATTCGTTGTCCTCGTACTCCAGCGGTGTGTGAAAAGGCGTGATATTGGACCCGCCACATCCAAAGATGGCTAACTCGCCCAGGCGACGATGCTCACGGTGCAGACTCATTTGTTCAGTTTGGAGAAAATCGAGTACTGTGGCCTGATCGACATTCCCCGGTAACGCCAGCACCTGCGGGCAGTAACTCTTGGCAGCGTGTACCACTTTCGCAGCGTCGGTATGACCACCAAAGTTTGTCAAATCCCCTGAAAGGATAATGAGATCAGCGCTTGCGAGTTCGATGGCAATTTTACTCATCTGCGTGATCGCCATATGCACGTCCCCAAAAGAAACGATTTTCATAGAAAAGCTTTCACTGCTACCATGCAAGTATGTTCCTGCTGTTCTAGTGGATGGCCAGCAACGGGTCAACGCGGAAAAGCAATCACAACGAAAAGGAGTCCCCGGCCTTGCAAAGCAGACAGAATCGGGAAATACTACGCTCGCCTGCGCAGCATGGTGAGTACATGGAAAAGAACATCCGGTCGAAAGTCCTTGCTATTGGACGGCCATTGCGTGTCGAGCTTCAGCTTGATGGCGAGTGGCTCGACCGTTTGCGTAAACTGCTGCAGGAAATGGGCGAAGAAGGGAACTCCTATCCTCTCCATCGGTATCTTGAAGAATTGCTCGAAGCGGACATTGTCTATCGGGAAAGCGATCACACCCGTCGCCGTGGGCCGTTTGTGCAAAGAGAAGCAATTATCCGTTGGCTCCGAGAACGACGGAACACCGCGAACTCTCAGACTAGTGCAGCCGGTAAACACTAAGATCAGCTGGGCATGGTCCGTCTTGATGGGCGGCGTTTAAAGAATAATAGATTCAGCCGTTCGCACGATCCTCGCGCTTGAGGGAAGCGACCAGAACGCGCGTATGAATTTCATGAACCTGCGGATCGTTCTTGTACGACCGCAATATTCGGGAAATATCGGTGCAGTTGCTCGGGCAATGCGCAATTTCTCGGTCAGGGATCTGGCCCTGGTCAATCCTGCGCCAGTGCAGCGCACACAGGCAGAGACGATGGCCGTCCATGCTCGCGATGTTCTCGACCATATGCAGATACATACCTCTGTACAATCGGCGATTGCCGACTGTGGCCTCGTGGTCGGCACCACTTGTCGCACTGGCTTGTATCGCGAGGATAGTGTGACACCTCGTACCCTAGCTCCACATATTCTCGCCATGGCGAACTCCAACCGCGTCGCACTCGTGTTTGGCTGTGAAGACAGTGGGTTATCGAACGATGAACTCCGCTATTGTCATCGTCTCATGACGATTCCCACGGATGCGGCTTATCCCTCCCTCAATGTCGCGCAAGCAGTGCTGCTCTGTTGCTATGAAGTGTTCCTCGTAACGCAAGAAGAGAGGCCTGCCCCTCCAGCGCGGCTCTTGGCAGTTGCGGAACAACAAGAGCTGATGTACGAAAAGCTCAAACACGCATTGTTAAAAGTTGGGTTCCTGCATAAAGATAATCCCGAACACATCATGTTTGCCTTCCGTCGTATCCTCGGACGTGCCGGACTTGAGGACCGCGATGTTCGCATTCTCCTTGGCATGGCACGGCAAATCGAATGGTACGCCACCAGCGGCTGGCGTTTTGCTGATCCCCCGCCCGCCGTTCCTAGCGACCCGCTTGGGTAACACAAGGCTCACGACACATCATGGCCGAGATCATTCCACTCCAAAGCATCCTTCAGGCACGGCAGCGACAACGTGAGCAGGTGTGTCTGCAGACGTGTGTCGAAGCAATTGAACAGAGCTTAAAGATCCATCTTGAAGAATTTGCCGCTGCTCCTACTGAAGAGAAGGCGGTACGAGCGAGTAAGATTCGTAAACTTGGGGAGTTGTTGGAGTATGCAACACACCTGTTGTGATCCTTCCATACCGACGCACCTCCCACAGAAAGGATGTCCATGGCGAAAGTAGCGTCATCAACGGCGACCAAACGGGCAAGTACCACACGGAGTGCGACTGCGGCGCTCAAACCTCGCAGTCGTACGACGAAAGAGGCGGCGGAGCTTCCTCTCGTATCGACGCCGTCAGCAGAACCAAGTGTCGACGGGTTACAATTGCTCGCGGAACGACTTACTCACCTTGAAGAGAAACTCACTACCAGTTTGTCTTCCTTCATCGCGGAAATACATGACCTTAAGAGTACCTCACCAGCAGTTACTGCGGATGGGAACCTTGAATCAGAAACTGCCCTTCCCATTATTAGCGATCTGGTCCGCCGCCATCTGATGGAACATCTCAACCCTCTCATTGCCTCGCTGAAACGCATTGAAGAGCGGGTAGGGTTTATCGGCAATCGCTTGCGGCAACCGGTGCCAAGCCAAGACCAACGACAAAAACCGTCGTGGCGGCATGACCAACAGCAACGCCATAATCGTCCGCGCGGACATAACGGCGCTCCGCGTCCCGGTCCGGGCCAGGGCCAACAATGGACCCCGCCAAGTGCAGCGTCAGTCCAAGGACACTTTGCTCCTCGCCCATTGCGTGGCGGAGAAAAGGATCACGTCACAGAAGACGACGAATGAGCATTGTCTTGAGATAGAACCAAAAGGCAAAGATGACTTCGCAGAGTTTATCCCGAGCAGGGCGTAGCGAAGTCGAAGCATGTCCTGAGCCTGCCGACAGGGCTGTTCAGAAACAAAATCTACCGACTTGTGCCGGATGCGCGCGGCACCTTGTCATTCCCCCGAAAAGTCGGGCACGGCGTGCCGTGCCCCGACGAACGTTTCATGATCAAAGGTGTCCCGTAGGGCGTGACAATTCCGGGCAAGCCTGCCCCGTACTTGATACGGGGGCGCAGGCCGCGACCTGGAATTCAGGGAGAAAAATTGGATTCCCACCTTCGCCGGAGTGATAGTCCGGGAGATGTGCTGGTTTCTGCCTGTGTGTTTAGTGTCTGCACTAGGAATATACTCACAATGACAGAGAAGCGTGGCTGCTCAGACAGTCCATCAGTCAGGACGGCTGACCGATTCTCTGGGCAAAGCTTTCTTTACTTCTCTCTTTTCAGTGTTACTTTGTTACGGGGTAAGGAGGCGTTCAGCGATTAGTTTTCAGCAGTCAGCCAAAAACTGAGAGCTGGGGGCTGAATGCTTACTTTTGCCAATGAAGTATAGAAGATCAGCTTTTCTCTCAAGGAGGTTACGCGTGGCACGAATTACGGTTGAAGATTGTCTGCAAAAAATTCCTAATCGGTTCCAGTTAATTGTCATCGCCGCACGCCGGGCAAAAGAACTGCTCAAAGGTGCACGTCCGCTCGTGAGCTCAGAAAACAAGGAAGTCGTGACTTCCCTCCGTGAAATCGCCGCTGGAAAAGTTTGGTCGGAAGCTCCGAAAGAGATCAAGTAGTGGCCAAAAAAGATTTGTATGCCGTATTGGGAGTCAGTCATACTGCCTCGACCGACGAGATTAAAAAAGCCTACCGACAACTCGCGCGGAAGTATCACCCCGATGTTAATCAGGGGAATAAACAAGCTGAGGAACGTTTCAAAGAGATTTCTTTCGCGCATGATGTTCTGAGTGATGAGCCTAAGCGCAAGCTCTATGATGAGTTTGGCGAGGAAGGACTCCAGCCAGGGTTTAACGCAGAACAAATGCGTGCCTACCAGCAATGGCAGAGTACCCAAGGCTCGAGATCTCGGCGACGCGGGAATCGTTCGACTTCTAGTAACGGACCCGGATTTGAAGACCTGTTCGGCGACATTTTTGGCAACCTTGGACGCGGAGGAAGAGGACAGCCAGATTTTATACCAGCGCAAGACCTTGAATATGTTCTGGACCTTGGCCTCCTCGACGCCATCCGCGGCACGAATACGACGATCTCTATTCAACGTCCTAGCCCGTGCCCGACCTGCCACGGCACTGGCGGTCGCGCTGGACGCCAGAGCAGTGTGTGTACAGAATGCGGAGGGCAAGGGCAGGTCCGCGTCGGTGCTGGTCCCATGGCTTTTTTCCGTACCTGCGCACGCTGTGGCGGCTCCGGCAGATTAAGTTCTGGAGGATGCAGTCAATGTGGAGGCAGCGGTCGTATCACCGCCACACCAGAGAAATTAACGGTAAAGATACCGGCAGGCGTAGATGAAGGCACCCGGATTCGTTTAGCAGGTAAAGGCGCAGCGTCGAGCGGTGGGGGTCCGCCTGGAGATCTGTATCTTGAGATCCGCATCCAGCCCCATCCGACATTGACGCGCAAGGGGCTCGATCTGTACCTTGATGTACCGGTCACGATTGGTGAAGCGGTTAATGGCGCATCCATTACCGTCCCGACTCCATATGGCGAGGTCAAACTCAAAATTCCTGCCGGGAGTCAAAGCGGTCAAGTATTGCGACTCAAAAGCAAAGGCGTCACCGATAGCAAAACCAACACCAGCGGGGACTTTTACGTCAAACTTATGATCCAGGTTCCGCACGAAGCGAGTGACCGTCTCCGTCAAACTGTCGATCAGCTGGAACGTTACTATACAGATAACCCACGCAAAAACTTGCACCTCTAACGCCGAGGGGTCTCCCTTGTGGTTGGTTCATACCGTATAATGCCTCTGTCATGCCGCGCGCAAGAAAAAAAACTAAAGAAGAGGTTCTTCTTCCACCCTCCGTTGCCGCTTCTGCATCCGACACTATCGATGCTGTAGAAGTATCTGCTGAAGAAGAGGACATCGAAGCCCCACTTATCGAGGTAGACACTCTCTCTCATAACGACACCGCTACCGACGACGAAGAGAAGGACAATGTAGAAACTGATACCGCCCTGGTTCCTTACGATTCTCTCCAACGATACCTGACGGAGATTCGTCGCTATCCGTTGCTCACTCCAGAAGAGGAACATCAACTCGCCGTCCGCTACAAAGAGCATGGTGATGTCGAAGCAGCGTACCGACTCGTCACCGCCAATTTGCGGCTTGTCGTCATGTTCGCCCGGAAATACGAGCGTGCAGTACACAACTTGCTTGATTTGATTCAAGAGGGCAGTATCGGTCTAATGGAAGCGGTGCGCAACTTTGATCCCTACCGCGGCGTACGTTTCCCCTCGTATGCCGTGTGGTGGGTCCGGGCGTATATCATTCGCTACTTAATGAACAACTGGCGCATGGTCAAGCTCGGGACGACTCAAGCCCAACGCAAATTGTTCTTCAATCTCCAACGCGAAAAAGAGCGGCTTGAGGCAGAGGGCTTCTCTCCGGCGCCGAAGCTGATTGCGCAAAACCTCGGCGTTAAAGAAGAGGAAGTCGTCGAGATGGAGAAACGGATGTCCGCGCGTGACATGTCGCTTGATACTCCGCTTGATGCTGAAGATGGAGAAAGCACCACTCTGGGAGATTTCATTCCTGCTAAACAAGACAATGCTGAAGAAACCGTCGCTGCAGCAGAATATCGAGCCCTTATGAGTCAAAAGATGCACGAATTTGCTCGTACTCTGAAGGGGAAAGAGGAGGTCATTTTTCGCACTCGTTTACTCGCTGAGGAGCCAGTTACACTCCAAGAAATCGGCGATCAGTACGGGATTAGCCGAGAACGGATTCGTCAGTTGGAAAGCCGCCTGAAGAAAAAGCTCAAAGACTTCTTGTTACGTGAATTCAAGGACGCCAAAGACCTCGATATCGGCTTCGTCAACGAATAGTTGCTCTCTTTCACAAGAAAAATCTTGCTATCCTCCCCTAAAGCGGTTTATAGTGCTACTATGCGTGAGCTGCGGGCCGGCATCGTAGTGATCGGCAACGAGATCCTCTCAGGCAAGACGGTCGATTCAAACTCGGCGTTCTTGGCCCGTGAGCTGCGCCAGCTTGGTGTCTCGCTCAAACGCATCACGGTCATTCCCGATGAGCTTGATGTCATTGAAGAGACTGTTCGTGATTTTCACCAAACTTTTGATCTGGTCTTCACCTCTGGTGGAGTCGGTCCGACACACGACGACATTACCATCGAAGGCGTGGCGCGAGCCCTCGGACGTCGCGTGATCGTTCATCCCGTCCTGGAAGCAAAGATTCATGAGTACCTGAACGGAAAAACGCCGAACGCTGCCCACCTGAAAATGGCGGAAACCCCAGAAGGCGCAGAATTGTTGGTGGATGAGCGGATTCGCTTCCCCACGATCAAAGTGGAGAATATCTACATCTTGCCAGGAATCCCCGAGATTCTGCAGCAGAAGTTTCACGCTCTCAAAGATCGCTTTGCTGTTGATCCGTACCATCTGAAGATTATCTATACCAACGAACTGGAAAGTGTTATTGCCGTCCATCTTAATGACACGCTCCGTGAGTATCCAGAGTTACTCTTAGGGTCATATCCGAAGATTGGTAATAACGAATATCGTGTTAAACTGACGCTTGAGTCCAAAGACAAGGAGTACGTTGAACGCGCATTCGCGCGCTTGATGCAACTTTTACCCACCGGCTGTGTGGTGAAAACAGAAGGTTGATGTATGAAGAGGAGGTTGAAGCCATGGGAAAGAGAATGATCCTTATCGTTACGAGTGGACTGTTAGCCTTGTCGTTGTCGGCTCCGCTCACCGCGCGAGCAGACTTTAGCGACGATGCTGGGATGGGAGCGGCGACAGTCCTAGCCAATGTTGTCTACATGCCAACCAAGTTGGTCTATGCAACATTGGGCGGTATCACAGGCGGTTTTGCCTATCTGTTGACTGGCGGTAATTACAATGCCGCGGAAAAAGTCTGGACCCCTTCGATGGGTGGGAATTACGTGTTAAACCCTGAACATCTGCGCGGGCAGGAACAGATTTATTTTAGTGGTCCGTTGCCGACGCAACAGCATAGCGCGCTCCGCTAACCTGTGAAAAAAGCACTTTGGGGTGTTCTCCTCCTTGGTATTGTCGGCCTCACTGCCGCCGGGTGGTGGTATCTGCGTCTGCGCTCGGCTGCTCAGCAGTGGGAAGGGCCTGTCGCAGAGATTCTCAGCGAAAAGCTGGAGAAAGATACCGACACCATAGCAATCGAGTTCACCTCCAGAGTTGACGCTCCGGTGGCTACGGTTTTCCGTACGTTTACTGAGCCTGAACGCTCGCAGGAGTTTAGTGAATCAGTTCGCTACGCGAAACTTCTGAGCAGTGAAGGCAATCGCAAAACCGTAGAGTTCGAGATGGTGATTCTTGGACAACCACAACGCTTGACTCTGGAGTTTACATTTGTACCGGAAGAAAATCGTGTCGCGATCAAAACTATCGAAAATCAGTTCTCTGATTTTACCGGACAGTATCGCTTTACGCCGTCACCGGATGGAACAAAGACGTTGGTGACATATACCGGCACTGCTAAGGATAAAGCCAAGCTGCCGGTGCCGTTGGCCTTACAGAAGAGTGCTTTGCGCGAGACCTTTGTCTCAACCATGCGCGCGTTGAAAAAAGGCCTCGCTGCGCAACAGTCTCAACCACAACCTACTTCTTGAACAACGATTTGATCTGCTCTTTCCAGCCTTGTTCTGAGACAGTTGCGAGTTTCGGTTGGCGCGTGCGGATTTGCTGGAGGTCCCAGCCTGTGAGTGAGGCTAACGTCTGCGCTTCGCGCTCTTGCCGTTGCGCAACTTGTCGTAGATATTCCTGTCCGGCAGGGCAACTCGCGATACCGGTCCACGGGTGTCGCAGGATATAACGTCCCTGAAAGTTCGATGCATCCTGGGTAATTTTGAAGGACAAATCTTCCGGGAAGTGCTGCGCATCATAGCGAACGTGCAACCGAGTTACGAAGGCTTGCACCGCTCCTCCACTCGGCCACGGCAGAGTTCCTGGAGCAAATCTGCTCTGAGAGCCACCGGCCCACCATACGCCAAGAGTTTCTAGCTCTGGTTGTGACAGCGGCTCTGCCGCACACGGATCGCACCAGCCCATATTCCACGCATACTCGGTAAACACTACCTGTGAGTTTTCTTTGCTGGCCGCAGTGCGAAACATATCAGTGTAGAATTTCGTAAACTCCTGCTTGATGTAGGGGGGAACTTCCTGGTCGCTCGGCAGTTTCGGGTTGCGATAGTTTGTCACCTCTACGCGGTATTGCTTAGTAAGGAAATAAATGAGCAGGTCTTGCGGCCCATCAGCGTTGATCATGCCCAAACGAATCGGCAACATGAAACGTGGCGACTCGAAAGCGAACTGTAGCGGCCGCAACGAGGTAAAACCTGAGCGCCCTTGTTCTTTGAGGTTCACTTTGGCAACAAAGAACTTCATGTCACTACGGATGTACGGAGCCAGTGCTTGTGACGCACCGACAGGAATGTTGTAGTTATTCTGCTTAAGCCAGGTCTCCAACCCTTGTGATTCTTTGGCCGACAACACGACAATGTCATATTCACCGACTGTGTACTCAGCTTCAATCCTGACACCAAGAGAGGCAGCCAGCTCGCGTCTCGCGTCTGCCATCCGTCCGGCAGCCATTGGAGCTTGCATCACTTTGGCCTCTTTTTCCATCGCAACCATGCACGGATCAGGATCAAAATACTCAACCAGTCGTGGCGCAGAGTAGGCATCCAGGTGCTCGACCACTTTCGGCTCGATCACCCGCACCATCTCTTTTTCCAATACAGTCGGGACTGGAACGACCATGGCAAATTCTTTCAAATCGCCTTTGAAGTTATTCACCATCGTAATCACAGTTTTATCTTCATCACGCGCAACTACAACTTGTGAGGCTGAGTTGTAAAGCTTGGCGTCAGCCCGAGCGACATAGAAACCGCAGAAACTGTAACCAAGGCTCGGCCAGAGTAGGACAAGGCCAAACAACAGAAGAGAGACACGAGCAAGCTGCTTTTGCATACTAGGAACCTCCTGAGAATTGGGATTCAAAGTTGTGGGTTGAGAGCTGTAGGAAACATGTTGCGTAGAGCGTGGAGTGTGAATCCAATTGAGTAGTGGAACAGTCGGAGCCATAAACAAGAGTGCCCATAGTGGCGTGTCTTTCCAGTACCACCACTCGGCAAGGTAAAAGCTGACCAGCGCAACTAGACTGGCATGCAGTATCCGCCCCCATTGCACCTGCGGCGTCGTTTGTGGATCAGTGAGCATGTAAAACGTGAACAGCCACAATGCGCCGTTATTAAGACGATGGACAAAAATATCGGCTGGGTACGGATAACCGTAGTAAAGAATCCGCGCGCACTCTAATGCAGAACTCAGAGCGAGAAACGTGAGGGCACTATCGAGCCGTCCCGCTCGCAATAAGACGAGAATACCAAACCCTCCCAAGGCGAGCGGCATGACAGCCAGATGTCCCCACTGTCCGGATGAAAGCCATCCTGGCAGAAGCAAGGTCCCTATTAACACCGCAAAATTTGTTGGATTAAGCCAATGTCGCCCCCGCCAACGAACGACGTATTTGCTGGCTACAGCCAGAACCACAATGCATGGATAGGTCCAGGCTACGAACGAACGAAACAGTAAGAGAACACTGAGGGAGCTGATGGTCGCGCTTAACGGGCGAGGCATACGTGTAAAGCCGAGCATCGCACTGAAGAGATACTCACTAAGTATCCCACTGACCAACGTTGCAACAATCACACTTAATGTTAGTGGAAAATCGAGCGAATGGACGCCGAACAGCAAAATTCCCGTCAAAACTATTACTTGCCAGAAACGTGCATCGTGTTGCATGTCGGTGCTTCTTTCGTGCGCTTTATGAAGTAGGACCCTGAAGCGTGGCAAATCGGATCACCACTTGGACGATTCTCTGAGAGTGTTGTATGTCTAGGTTGGGAAAGGTGAGTTATTTGGTTGCTGGCAATGCGCGTATCTAAGGAGCAGCGTCGTCCGACAGAAGATTGGGGCAGTGTGATGGAGGAGTTGCTTCAAGGCACGCCAGATGCGAAACCTGTTGCCTTTGCCAAACTCAACCGCCTTATCTCCGGGTTTTTGGTGAGCTTACGTGCTTTTGATCACCGCGAAGAGTGGGAGGATCTGCGTCAGATTGTCTTAATGAAGTTAGTGCAGAGTTTCAGTCAAGGAAAACTGCGCGAACCCAAAGCTTTTGTCGAGTATGCGCGAATCATTACGCGCCATGAGTTTTACGATTTTCTGCAGGCTAAGCATGGAACAGAAATCAGCGGTGATCCTCCCGATCTTAGCGCAACCGAACCATTTGATGAAACGGCAGCGTTATCAGTGCGCTCGGCGTTGCTAAGTTTGCCTGAAAAGCAGCGGCAGGTAGTGCAAGCAGTGTACGTCGAAGGACGGACCTATGAAGAAGCGGCGGCAGCAATAGCGATTCCGTTAGGTAGTCTCAAACGTTATCTGCAACAGGCCTTAACTCAGTTACGAAACCAACTTTTTGCCGGAGAGCGATCCCATTTATGAGGAGTTTGGGTCTTACTAAGTAGAGAGGAGGTAAGTATCTGTCCTATGGATGAGACGTGTCATAAAGCCCAGGAAATCGATCTGGCGCTCTTTCTGCTCGAACCGCAGGGTCCAGAGTGGCAAGAGTTCAGAGCGCATTACCCGTATTGTGTGACGTGCTGCGCTGAGCTTCAGAAGTGGACCGCACTCGAGCAGCACCTACATTCGATGGACAACTCCGGAGCCACAGCTCATCCGTCTGCAGAAACTCTCGTCCGGTTTCAACGGAGATCACATCTCCTGCCAGCAGAAGAGCGCGCTACGATCGCAGGGCACTTGTGTTCATGTACAGCCTGCCGCGAAGAAGTGAAACTGTTGGGCTCGTTCGATTTTTCCCTCATGCAGGAGTGGGTCAGAGGAACACAACCGATTGCAATCACTAGCAAGCAGCCACCCTGGAGTACACGATTCTGGGATGCTCTGCGGACAGTGTTTTTTCATCCTGCCTTTGCTTATGGACTTGTGTTGTTGATAGCGATCCCTTTCATTCGTTCGTACTACTCTTCCTCCTTCAACAGAGTGCCACTTTCTTCTGAGGTAGCATCAGCTCCTGCACCAGCTTCTGTGGAACAACAGCCTATGGCAAAGCAGGAGAAAAAGGGGCGCGCCGAGGGAGGGCAAGCTTCTCAGAATTTACCACAGGGTAACGCTTCTGCGCCCATCCGAATGCAGTCACTAAGCGAAAAAGCGAAAGAAGATACTGCTCCAGCAAAACTCGCTAAGCAGTCGAGTCGACGAGAAGATTGGGCGCTAAAAGATGAACAAGCGCCAAAACCACCACCCCTCCCCGCTGCCCCAGCTCCTTCGATTTCTGTGGGAGCAGCCCGTGACCTCGAAGCACCTGTTCAACAAAAAAGCCGCATAGAAGAAAAAGAACGACGAATGCGCGCGGAACCTCCAGCTCCTGCTGTCGCCGCAGAAGGAAGAACTGGGAGCCCTGAAATGTTGGCAGCACGAAAACGGCAAGTTGAGACACGGGATGCTCGAAGCACCGAGGGAGCTACACCTCAGCAGGAACGTATGGAGAAAGATCCTTCTTTCGCGTCGTCCGCAAGAAGTGTTTCACCGCAAGTTCGTGTCCATGCCTGGGGGAACAGCGCTCCTCAAGAGAGCAGGCCGCGTGCTGCCCTTACCTCACTCACAGAGACATACAAGAATGCCTATGAAGCACGAGACATCAATGCGCTCGATCACGTGTGGAACATGGACCTCGCGTGGCGAGAGGCGCTGACGAAACTTTTTGCTCAGAGCCAGCAAATTACAGTCTCGCTCACCCTCAACGAAGGAAGCCTTACAGAAAGCGCAGATCAACGACAGGTTTCCGTCCCCTTCTCACAAACGATTACAACCGTTCACCAAGACGGGCAGGTTTCAACGCATGGGCCATTCTTTTGCATTGCCGACTTGCGTAAACAAAGTACCGACCCCTGGAGGATTCACGACCTGCAAGAAGACCCGCAACATCCTGGGCAGTGCCGGGTACAATAAAAGAGTCGAGGAATCTGAGAAAGTTCGGAGTGCGGAGTCGTAGGCCGTCCAGAGTCTAGGGTCTGAAGAGGTTTAAGGTTCAAAGCCTCCTGTTCTTTCCTTTTCGCCGTTTCCCCTTTTCCCATTTTAGCCTTCTTCCCCCTATAATCTACAGCCTTTTTTTACCCCTCACCCGTTGTCACCGGCTCGCTTGCTTCTGTGTCCTGCGCTGCAGCTGCCCTTTTCGCCCCAACCTCGATCACTTCAGTTCTTCGTTCGCGGAGAAATCGTGCAACATCAGCCGTTGCCCGCAGCAGCATTTCCGTGTAGGCAACCTCATCATCGGTGAACGTCGCTAAGCCTCGGTGATAATCGCCTAGAGCGGCAACGAGATCATCGGTTTTTTGCGGGATAATCTCGAACCGCTCAGTGAGGCAGGCATTTACTTTCTCGATCAAGCCTTCAATGGTTTTGTTCTGCTCCTCAGCCACACTTTTTGACAGCATGTCCTGCCACAACACTTCCACCGCATAGCGTGCCGGATGCTCGCGACGTAACCCGGCACTCAGTTGGTAGAGTTGTGTGGCCAGAGCTTGCACATTCGCCGGGCGTTTTCGCGACACGACCGCATTCGCCTTGATCAATTTCTCGTAAAACTGATTGAACCCGAGATGGTCCACCAACTTCTGAACGATATCATCAAATTCTTTCATGGTTAGTTGCGCCATTCCCCAACACTCCTTCTCACGTGTCGTCACAACCTTAGCAAGGTTCGATGAGAATGACAAAACCACTGTGTGCGACTATATACGTGTCGATATGTCTTGCTTGCACGTTGCCGCAGTAACGAGTAATGAGAGTTGAAATAGCTACAATCCGCATTCCGCAATCACCAATCCGCGATAAGGTAAACCTATGACCGATCACGAAAAAGTTCTCGCTATCATCCGTCAGAAGGATCAAGTTCCTATCAAGATTGATCCGCGCAAGACTGCCTTGCTGGTCATCGATATGCAGCGGTACTTCGTCAGCCCATATTACCCGCTGATGCAAACCTTCGAGAAACTTGAACCTGGAGTGACAGGTCCATACTGCGAGCGAGTAAACGCGACGGTCATTCCTAACATCAAGCGTCTCCAAAACTGCTTTCGTGCCCAGCACCTGCCGATTATTTATACGGCAATTGGGACCTGCACGAATGATGGCCGAGATCTCAACCAGATGTGGAAAGATCTCGACCAGTTAAGCCTCGACGCCATCGGCAAACGGATGTTTCCCCGCGTCGGTGACCCCAGTTGGGAGATCGATGAGAGTATCGAGCCTCATGCCGACGAGTTGGTCATCAATAAAACCTCGAGCGGTACGCTCAATTCCACCATGCTCGATCAGACGCTTCGCAATATGGGCATTGAGTCACTCGTTGTCAGTGGCGTGACTACTGATGTTTGTGTGGAAACCACCGCACGTGATGCCGCAGATCGCGGGTTTCAAGTCATTATCGTCGAGGATGCGTGTACTGCTTTTAGCGAGACACTCCACCGCTGTGCGTTACAAGCCTTTAGTCTCGCGTTTGGCAGAGTGCGCAAGACCGAGGAAGTCGAACAACTGTTAACCAAGGCAGCTCTTCTATGAAAGCCATACTTTTCTTGCCGCAGAAACAACCAGGGGAGACTGCCCCTGATCATCTTCCAGGTTTAGCCCATCTTTGTTTAACTGATGTCCCGGTTCCCGATTTGCCTAGTGAGAATTGGGTGGTAATAAAGAGTAAAATTGCTGGCATCTGTGGCAGTGACCTTGGTTTCCTTCAAGGAAAGCCGATGCCTGCTGCAGAGCCCTATTTTCCGTTGCCAGTTATTCCTGGTCACGAATTGTTTGGTGAAATCGAAGCTGTCGGTAAGAAAGTTCGTGACTTCTCAGCTGGTCAGCGTGTTTCGATCGATCCCTCAATTGGTTGCCGGGAGCGCGGCTTCAAGTCCCTCTGTCAGCAATGTCGGACTGGTAACCCTGGAATTTGTGAACGGCTCGCTGAAGGCTGCCTCGGTCCAGGGGTTTTGATCGGCACATGTCGAACCACCGGTGGCGGATGGGGAGAGTATTTCGTCGCCTCTAGTAATCGGCTGTTTCCTGTGCCAGACAAAATTGATGATGACGAAGCCTCACTTTTAGAGCCATTTTCCGTGTGCCTTCGGGCAGTACTGAACAATCCGCCGCAGAAGAAAGAACTCGTCGTTGTCATTGGTGCCGGAACGATCGGGCTCATGAACATTGCTGCACTCAAAGCCGTCGAGCCGAGTTGTCGCATCGCTTGTGTCGCCAAGTATCCGTTTCAAGCCAAACTTGCGCGCACTCTGGGAGCCGATCATATTATCGATTCGCAGAAAGATGATGTTATGGAACGCGTCGGCGAGTTGGCGCAAACAAAAGTCCACAAGCTCTCTAGTGGCGGGGCGCTCCTCGCAGGTGGAGTACGGCTCGTATACGACACTATCACCAACGACGTGACGATCAATCAAGCGTTACGGATGACCTGTGGCAAGGGAACGGTTGTCATTCTCGGACTTGCCGCCCTGCCACAAGGAATCGACTGGACGCCGATCTGGCTGAAAGAAATCAAAGTGATCGGGAGCCTCACCTACGGTGCGGAATTTTTCAAAGGGAAACAAGTTGATACCTTTGGTCGCGCCATTGAATTTCTCGTACGTCGGCGCGCGAACCTTACTGCAGTTCGACCACGGAAGTATCCACTAGAGCAATATCGCGAAGCGCTGAGCGAGGCGGCAAATAAGAAGACTTCAGGGGCAGTAAAGGTGTCGTTTGCGATTTAAGGCCGGTCAAGAAGTACCTTTCTGATGACACAGCATTAGGAACGCAAGTTGTCATTGCGAGCGGAGCGAAGCAATCTCACAAGAGAGGAAAATTAGGGCAAAGATTGCTTCGCGGAGTTTATCCTGCCTGCGCCAGTGCCGCAGGCACAGGTGAGCGGAATGCAGTGAAGTCGAAGAGCTGGCAATGACGTACTCGATGAGCTTTTTATATAGTCAGGCGGACGTTCATGTCACAAACAAAAGAAGCTGGTGGATCATTCCTCTACGGCTGGTGGGTCGTCTTCGTCGCTGCAGTCGGCCTATCCATGGGCTACGGACCGGTTGTGACGTTTACCTTTGGCGTCTTTCTCAAACTCTTGAATCAAGAATTTGGCTGGAGTCGTGGCGATATCTCACAAGCGTTTTCAATCTCTCTGTTTGTGATGAGTTTAGTGTTTCCGCTGGTTGGACGTCTGGTTGATCGCTTTGGGGCACGGAGAGTAATTATTCCTTCGATCTTTCTTTTTGGTCTTGGCTTGATGGCACTTTCGTTGTTATCAGGCAATATCTGGCAATTGTACGCCGTCTATCTTCTGTTGGGACTGGTTGGTGGTGGCACGGCTCCAGTGCCGTACTCGAATGTGCTTTCGCATTGGTTCGACAAACGGCGTGGCCTCGCTCTTGGTCTCGCAATGGTGGGGCTTGGTCTCGGAGCGTTTGCCATGCCATCGCTCGCGCAGACATTGATTGTCTCTTACGGCTGGCGCCAAGCGTACATCATGTTCGGCTTGATGGTGGTAGTCGTCACAATCCCGGTGGTCGGGTTGTTTCTCAGAGAAACACCAGAAATGGTAGGACTACATCCTGACGGGGAAGTAATTGCCATCCGCCGTCCGCATGCAAACGCACAAAAAGTTGGATTGAGCGCACAAGAGGCATGGCAGACACAAACATTCTGGATCTTGGTAGGTGCGTTCTTTCTTATGTCCGCAAGTGTACATGGCTGTTTGATTCACCTTGTCCCACTACTCACAGACCGTGGGATTTCGCCGCAACTCGCGGCTGCCGCAACCTCACTATTTGGCGCAGCACTCCTGTTCGGACGCGTTGGCGCGGGGTACCTGCTTGACCATTTCTTTGCGTCCTCAGTTGCGCTCTGTTTCTTCTCTGTATCGGCACTTGGCCTTCTACTGTTATGGAGTGGGGTCACAGGAACCATCGCATTCATTGCTGCCTTTCTCGTCGGCCTCGGTATGGGAGCAGAAGGTGACATTATAGCCTATCTCATCAGCCGCTATTTTGGTTTGCGCGCATTTGGTGAGATTTATGGTTACGCCTTTGGTGCGTTTACACTTGGTGGGGTATTCGGGCCGCTGCTTATGGGTAAAGGCTTTGATGCAAGTGGTTCGTACAACCTCGGGCTCGGGGTGTTTGTTATTGCGACGTTGAGTGCGGCTGGATTAATGACCCGGCTCGGACCGTACGGGACCTGGGAAGCACCTGTTGAAGCAAGAGCAGCCGGTTAAGCTATACTGTTTCCATCCCATAAAATCCCAATCCCAAGTAGGGGACGTTGCAATAGTATTTACCTGCTAACACTCCCCGGCTATGCGGCGCAGGTATCACGGGCGATTTGTCTATCCGTGTAATCTTCGTCACTCGTCGTAAGGGCTGAGTTTAGCTTGGTTGGGGGAACACAGGGAGTATAGCTTCGACTGGCTCTGTTGGGCACAAGCGCACGGTACGGCAGCGCTTACCTTCCCTTTTGTTTTTCAGCATAGCCCACGTCGAGGAGGTGAGAGAACAAAGAGTGAGAAAAAGACGAGCTACACGAATGAGCCCAAAGTCGATCTTGTTCTCTGAGACGAGCGTAACCTCACTCCCTGTTCATATTTTCAGTATCTTCTTGTCCGACGATTGTAGTGAATCAGATTGGTCTCGCTGTGACCACCGCCATTACTAATTGTTTACTGCGGCGGCTTGCCGGTCCTCAGCTTCTTTCTGCTTCGCGTGTTGGAGTTCCATCCATTCGAGGATCGCGTTCAAATCTTTTTGTTTAATCTCCTTTATTTCACTCACCTGACATGTTGTGTTCAGGTAGTGCTTAAACTCCGCGTCTGAGACTTTGCTCCGCCGCTGCGAGAGGAGCAGGATTTCGAGCTGGCCTTTGGTAATCGCCCGGTTATTACCGTTACTTGGAGTGGGCTGTGCCTGTCGACCCCCCACAGAGGGGGAAGTAGTAGAAATAGTAGACGATTGCGCAGCCGCTCCCTTTGTGACCTCTCCGAGTTCTGACGGTGTGTAATCTTCAAGATCCTGGGTAAAGATGTCACTGGCCGCAGTCGCGGTGAGCGTAGCATCGACGAGTGCACGCTTCTTTGCCATCTTCAGGACGGTATTATAGGTGTCAGCTAAGTCCGCGTTTTCTACACGGCCGGCGGCCTGACTGACAATCGCTGGGTCTTGATCGCTGAACTTTGCTCCGCACCCACCTTTGCGTTGAAAACATAACCATCCACCGCCGTATTCCGCCCTTCCTTTGATAATCGTCCCACGACCGCAGTGAGGGCAGATCCGCTCAGCATTGCGGTAGCGATACCGGCTTTCCAGCGTCGAGCACAAACCTACTCCCTCGCCATATACCCGCGCCGTGGGAATATGCACCAAAGTGCAGCGCACTTGGTACTCGCGATGACCGTTGCCTAATTCGCGTGTCTCAACGTGGAGGAGTGGGGCAAGGCGAAACGTTGCGGTTAATTTCTCTGCCCCAGGTTTTAAGAGGGTCGGCTTCTCTGTGCCAGGAATCACGCCGTAATGGTAGCCTTCTTGCATCACCATTTGCATGACTTCCTGGATTAAGCACACTTGGGTTTTCACCTCCTGGGCTGAAAGCGGGCCCGTCTCTCTGGCTTCCATTGTCTCTACTTCCTGACTGTGGCTCATAACATACTCTCCTTTGCTCGACTGTATGAAGACACTAGCGAACTCAAGTATTTTCGCTTTTTCTTCGCTTTACAAAATCACCATACAGTAGGACTGAGTAATGTCAACCACACTTTTTATCTTACTCGCTAATACATTCGAGGACGGCGAGAAGGAGCATGTTGTTTGTATGTGCATTCCTTCGCAGTAGTCGCACGAAGGTTTTTCTGCTACTGGCCTTGTCAATACGTCAGGTGCCGCTTAAAAAGGCCGAGGCTAGAGTGATAAGGAAAAGTGCGACACCGAGCTGAGCAAGGAGGAATTGTGAAATTTGGCGTACTCATCTCGTGGGCCGAACAAGCAGGAAGGAAAGCGGAAGACATTCTGGTGTCACTCTTTGGCGTGCCAGGAGAAGAGACGTTATTACGGCAGTATCAAGAGCTAGGTGTCGAACGGGTCGTGTTCCTGGTACCGTTTGAGGGCAAGGGAAAAATGCTGCCGCTGCTGGATCAGCATGCCGCGTTTATTCCGAAGTCTACATGAGGAGTGGCTGTGCGTTTGGAGAGGAAGCAGGATATTGGTGATCTTCTCCTTGTCCCTCTGTTGCCAAAGGAGGGAACCAAAGGAATGGTAGAAAGATAAAAGTTGGTGTTCCAGAAGGAGGACTGGCGATGATAGAAAACGAACGTTTCCCGTACCCTGGTGCGATCGACGCAGACGGTCATATTCTCGAACCACCAGACCTATGGGAAAAATACATCGACCCGCAGTATCGTGATCGGACTCTTCGCATCTACAAGAACCATGAGGGCCTTGAGATGATCGATGTCGGAGGTGCTCCGGCCAAGTATTTCAAACCCGGTCAATTAGGCCAGGTTGGAGCTATGGGAAAGCGAGGGGAAGACTTATTGCCAAGCCCGGAGAAAACCTACATGAATCAAGCTCCGTTCGGATCAATGAACCCGAAAGAGCGTCTTGCACGCATGGACCAAGAGGGGCTGGAGAAAGCCATCATCTATCCCAGCCTCGGTTTGTTGTGGGAAGCCGAGGACGTCGAGGACTTAGAGCTGCAAGCTGCCTATGCCCGTGCCTACAATCGCTGGGTAGTGGATTTCTGTGCCGACTCGAATAATCGCCTTATTCCTGTCGCGCATATCTCTTTTGGTGACCCGGCCGAGGCGGCGCGAGAGCTGGAACGCTCGGTGAAAGCGGGATGTAGAGGAGCGTTCTTTGTACCTTTCACTCCGACCTATAAATCGCATGCCCATCCTGATTACGACGCGTTCTGGGCAAAGGCACAAGAATATGACGTGCCTGTTGGTATTCATCCGAGCGGCGAACCGCCGGCGAAACGGGTTCATCAACGCTTTCGTGAGATGAAGTGGGCGACCTGGCACCACAATGTACACGGTGCACAGGGTCCCTTGCAGGCGTTCACTGCGATGTTTCAGTACGGACTGTTTGATCGTTTCCCTCAAGTAAAAGTCATTGTCCTCGAATCCGGCGCTGGTTGGGCTGGGTATTTGTTGAATCGCATGGATGCGGTGTATGACAGTCCATTAGGAGATACCGTGCGACTGAAAGAAAAACCAAGCTACTATTTCTACCGACAGTGTTGGATCTCCGGCGACCCAGATGAAAAAGCTTTTGGCCATGTCGTTGACTTTGTCGGAGCAGACAAGTTCTTTTGGGCTTCAGATTTTCCGCATTTTGATCATCCAGGAAACTATATGGATGAACTGAAAGAATTAGTGGAACCGATGTCCGCTTCAACCCGACAGAAGGTCATTGGCGAGAATGTGGCGAAGGTGTACGGGTTGTAAATCACATCTCAAATTGGACAGGATCTGTCATTACGAGGAGCTGCTGGCGGCGAAGCAATCTCTTTTTCAGACAAAGATTGCTTCGCGGAGTTTATCCTGAGTTTGCCGAAGAGCTCGCAATGACGCGCTTGCACGATTTGGCTGATACTTCAGAACCCTTTCACTCCTTTATCCAACTGTACCCCAAACGTATTCAGTGCCATCGACACCAGGTTGTATTGACCGACTGCAAACACCACGTCCATGAGCTGCTCGGTGTTGTAGCGCTCACTCAGTGCGGTCCAGGTCTTATCACTAATAAATGCGTCTTTATGTAATTCATCAACCGCACGTAACAACGTGGCATCGAACGGCGCCCAGCCGAGAGCATCCGGCCCCTCTTTGATTCGTGCGATCTCTGCATCCGTTAACCCTGCGGCTTTGCCGAATATCACATGTTGTCCCCATTCATATTCCGCCTGACAGAGCCAGCCGATGCGCAGAATGAGAAGCTCTCGTTCTCGTGGCACTAACTTCGAGGTGGCACCCATGACATGATAGGCCCAGACGCCGAACTTTTTTGAGGCTTCCCAATGCCGGGACAGTGTCCCTAACACGTTGTAGACTCGCCCTTCCTTATAAACAGGTTCAAGTACTTTGCGTTGCTCGTCGGTCCACTCTGCTTCAGGCAATGGCGTAATGCGCGGTTGTGACAGTTTCATACGTATCCCTCCTGGAATCGCTGTATATAAAAACACGGAGAGGATCAACCTTATACATTAGACTTTATCTGAAATAAGGATTTTGATGCTCATTTCCTGGAATTTTCGATCACAAATCACTATTTCGAATAAAATCTATTGCCTAGGTTCAAACTGGCCACCCGGCACACAAGTTGCTAATAAGTAAAGTTCCTCATTACCGTGCGAACTGTTTGAAGAACGTCAGAGACCGAACGTCTCGGGAGCGCGCCATGCCGACTTCTGCTGATTTCGCCGGAAGATTCTGTGTTGAAGCCCTCACGTTTCCGGTGCGTAAGATACGCGCGATTTCGTAATGACCATTGCGGACAGCATTGCTCAAGGCAGTCCCTCCTGCTGCATTTTTCATCTCCACCTGTGCGCCGTTGCGAATGAGCATCTGCACTGTTTTCGCATGACCGTTCCAAGCAGCGTACATAAGAGCGGTCCAGCCTTCATCATTTTTGGCATTAACCGCAGCCCCGCTTTTGATCAGAATCTGAAGAATATCGTTACGCCCAGTAAGGGCCGCCAGCATGAGTGCAGTTCGCCCAGCAGCGTTCTGCGTATTTACTTCAACTCCGTTGTTCAGCAACTCTTGTACCGCAGCGGTACGTCCCCGCATGACTGCCTGCATCAGTGCTGTCAAGCCTTTTCCATTGCTGATAGCAGCACTTGCTCTTTGTGTTTTTATCTCCAGAGGACTGTCGTCTTTTGGTGGAAGCGGACGCACCGCCGTTGCGACCTCAGGGAGTCGCATGACGGCAAAGGGGTTTCGCCACGAATCTATGGTTTTCTTCGGCTCACGTTCGACCGCGATAGGATTACTAGAGACAGTGGCAACAGTGATTTCACGACCCTTCGCCTTTGCGAGACTGGCCTGGGATTTCTTGTTTGCCTCGGCAGGAGCCGCAGATCGTTGTTGGGAGGAAGGAACAGGCCGGGATTGAGGAGAGGCGGAGAAAGAAGTGGTTGGTGAAATCGTCGTCTTCACTTCACCAGACTTGGGAGGGGGTTCGTGTCTTGCCGCTAGTTTCATCGCTGCCGGCAGAGGAGGTCGGGAAAAGAGCACCAGTAGCAAAATCCCGACCATGCCAAGTCCGAGCGAAGTAACCAATGGTGACGGAGCAAAAAAGCGAAAAAGCGGTTGCAAGAGAGGCTCCCGCCGTAGGGGCATAGGTGCCGCCACGACAGTGGGTGGCGGAGACGAGGGCGGCGCCACGGCTATGGGGGACAATGCTTCCACTCGATGCGGGGCTGATTCTGGCTCACGGTGAAAGGGAAACAGCGTTGGCAATTGGAGGTCCTGGGCGACTTCTTCAATAATCATGATTGTCACTATCTGTTTCTTCTCGATGTGAGCAATCAACAGTGCATTGTCACAAATAGTATTGATATAGCGAGGAATACCTTGCGAATACTCGGCAATAGCCTGCACAATCTGCGGCGGGAAGATCTCATGCTGGTGGCACCCGACGGCACTCAAGCGATGAAAAATAAACGGGCCCACTTCGTCACTCTTCAACCGGTCGAGCTGGCAGGAGATGGCGATGCGGCGGTGGAGCGCGGCGACTGTCGGGGCGCTCAAATTCTGCTCAAGCTCTTGCTGGCCTACGAGTACAATAGGTAGCAGGACTTCGTCCCCGACACTATAGTTCGCCAACTCCGCAAGAGCCGTCAAGACAGAGGGCTGAAGATGGTGGGCCTCGTCAATAAGCAAAGCCGCATACTGACTGCGTTGCTGTTGCGTAATCAGGAAGGCCTGCAATGCCTCGAGCTGTTGCGCCCGGCCTTGTGGTTTCTGTGGCAATTCGAGATCGTCACAGACGAAATCCAACAGCTCGTCAAACGATAACGTAGCATAGGGACAAAAGGCAAAACGAACTGTGTGTTTGAGATTGGCCATGAGCCGACGCAGGATAGTCGTCTTTCCTGTGCCTGCTTCTCCAGTGAGGATTACGATGCCTTTGCGTGCGCAGATGCCCGAGAGCAGATCCGCATAGACGCGTTGATGGAGAGAAGTAGAGTAGAAAATGCGCGGATCCGGCGTAACAGTAAACGGACTTTCCCGAAAGCCGAAGAAATCGTTGTACATAGCTCTATCCTCAAAGCGAGGAAAAAATAACGGGCGCGACACTCCACACACCAGCACCTTGGTCCCATTGCTTCCGCTGTGTTCCTCTCCACCTCATACATCCACCTCCTATGTCCAACCTCGCCAGGCCGCCGACTTTTAACCGTACGGTAGCGCGACGTCTTCTTCGACAGTGCCGCTATTGTAACCGCGAGTGGCCCCCAAAAGCTAGAGCTTTGTGCTGCCCATGTGAAGGAAATCCTCTCGTCTTTACCTTTGCCTCTCCTTGATGACGAAGAGCATGAACACGCAGAACAGCGCAGGAAGAAAAGGCAAAAGGAAATGCTTACAGAAAAGGTAGGATAAGGATAAAGGAAGTAGCGTACGGTGAGGTTGAGAGTCAGTGGAGGTTTTTAGTTGGGTACTCCTCCTCCCGCCTTTCCGTCCTGTAAAACGCGGGCAGTTTCCTGGTGTCCTTTCGCGGTCGCATACATGAGTGCTGTCTGCCCTTCGGTGTTTTTCACCTCTACCGCCGCGCCGCTGCTGAGCAGGATCTGCACCGTAGGAGTGTGGCCATTTCTCGCCGCATACATGAGTGCCGTCCATCCTTTAGCATCTTGGACGTTCACTTGTGCACCTTTCTCAAGAAGAAGTTGGAGAATATCATTGCGGCCTTGAATGGCAGCCATCATTAGGGCCGTCCCACCCGTCGAATTGCGGGTGTTTACTTCAGCCTTATATGCGAGTAGCAGCTCTACCATAGAAGAGTGGCCGTGTAACGCGGCCATCATCAGAGCCGTCCAGCCTTTGTCATCGATCATGTCCGGGATAATCCCGCCTTCGGTTAAGAGGCGCTCTGCTTTCTCTATATCTCCCTGTGAGGCTGCCTCGATTAGCATCGGTTCTCGAGAGGAGTAGGGATTGTCTATGTGTGAGGGCGCGAGCTGCTCTTGTGTTTGCTGAGGTTCTTTCTCTAGAACTCCAGCAGTGACCGACGAGCTGCCGGTCGACGTTGTCAGCATGGAAGGCAGTTTCCCTTCTTTTGCTTGATTCGGATCTTCCTTACGCGTTTTTTTGAGAGGCGCAGTTTCCTTCGTGGGCGGAAGTGTTGTCCCTCCGCGCTGGCGGGTCATCATCGAGCTCAGTTCATTGCGGACAAGAAGAGACATGGCAGTGTCAGACAAATCCGGAGGAGCAGTGTGTTGCAATGACGCAGGGAGCGGTGGTGCGAGAGGTCCCTGCTCCTCTCCATAAGGGAGCAAGGTGAATGACCACAGAGCAAAAGCGAGTCCGGTTCCAGCCCATGCCAGCCGTCGTGTCGAGGCCCGCCGCGGTAAACGTACTTTATCAGTCAGGGCTCTCTTGACTGGTGAGGTCGTGAAGCGTTGATCAATCGTGGTGGTAGGAAGCCGTAGTTGCACTTTTTCCTGTCGACTGGGCGCTGGTACGGTCCACGTTGAGGTCAACTCAGGTTGGGCTGGAGGATTTTCCGGCAAAGGCGTGACACTCTTGTGGAGTCCCAAATCCTGCGAGACTTCCTCGATCAATTCTGCAGAGATGGTTTTTTCGGAGATGCTATAGCCGAGGAGCAATGCATTATCACAAATAATGTTAATCAACCGTGGGACGCCCTGAGCATAGAAGATAATACGCTCTATCGCGTCTGCGGTAAAAAGATCTTCGCGCTCGCATCCAGCAGTACGCAGTCGATACGCAATAAACGAAGCAATATCTCTCTCTTTGAGTCGGTCGAGTTGGCAATAGAGTGCCACGCGCTGCTTGAGTTGGTAGACCGTGGGCAGGGCCAATTTCCTTTCCAGTTCAGGTTGGCCAACAAGGATGACCGGGAGTAAAGGTTTACTCTCGGTAGTAAGGTTTAGGAGATGACAAATGTCTTCTAAGACCGATTCTTGCAAGTTCTGCGCTTCGTCGATTAACAGTGCTGCTGTTTGCCCTTCATTTTGCCGAACGGTCAGAAACTCTTGTATCACTTTTAGGGTTTGGAGTTGCCCTCCTTGCTGGCGGGGAATTCCCAAATCCTCACAGAGAAAGATGAGCAAATCGTCGAACGGGAGGGTCGTATAGGTTAAGTACGCGAAGCGGACCGAGCTTCCGATATCTCTCATAATCCGCCGTAGCATCGTCGTCTTACCAGTTCCTACTTCCCCCGTCATAACGGACAAACTGGTACCCTCACGAATACTATGGACAAGGCTATTGTAAATGCGCTGGTACGATGGGGTCGCATAGAAAACGCGCGGATCAGGAGTGACGCTAAAGGGACGCTCACGAAAGCCAAAGAAGTCATTGTACATGACGATCCTCTCAGGAAAGGAACTAGGATTACTCGTAGAGTGTTCGAGGTTCTGGATCCAAGACCGACTTCTGTTCGTACTTTTGTTGTCTTGCCCTTAGAGGACCACGCGACGCTCTGTATTATAAGTCTCTACTAGGACCAGTTTCTATACCTGATAATATCATTAACGCTAGGTCCTTTCCTAATCTAAATTTGAGACCTGGTGTGACTTTTAGGGACTCTGGAGGGTATTCCTGAGGGGGTGCCCATTGCCTTAAATAAGAGCGGCAATGGCCATGAGAATCAATATCTCACGGCCACTCTCGCGAAAGCTCCTCGGGTAGGACTCGAACCTACAACCCATCGGTTACGAAACCCCTAAGATTTCTCTCAGGTTCGGACTATCTCATCGCCCATCTAGCATAGCTAGGAGAGGGCGCCGGGCGCTTAGGAGGCATTATCGGTTGGGTTCCTCAGCCTCTAGTCTCTGCACGTTCCTGCTTACTTGAAACCCTTCAGCAAGCTTCGCTCAGGATTACCGTTCCGGAAGGTGTACTCCCAGGGCAGGCTTCCCTGAATTCACCCGGTTTTTCAACCACGGTTTCCCATGGAAGCTGCAACTCTTCTTACAGCCGATTGCTCTGCCGGTTGAGCTACCGAGGATCGTGGATTGGTGTTGTAGCAAAGGGATAGAAAAGTGTAAAGCAGATCAAGACGATCCAGTTGACGCTTACCGATCATACTAATTACATTTCTCGTCGTCCTTCGATAGCGCGACCGAGAGTGACCGCATCGACATATTCGACATCTCCACCCATCGGGATGCCATGCGCAATACGGCTGACGCGAATGCCCAGTGGCTTGATAAGTTTTGCTAAATAGAGTGCAGTCGCTTCTCCTTCCACAGTCGGATTGGTCGCGATAATTACCTCTTGAGTTTGTCCACGACGGAGCCGCTCCATGAGCGGAGTAATTTTCAGTTGCTCTGGCCCTATGCCGTCAAGAGGAGCAAGTACGCCCTGCAATACATGATAACGCCCGTGATATTCCTGTGCGCGCTCTACGGCCATTTGATCAGCTGCCTCTTCAACAACACAAATCGACTCGTCACTTCGTTTGGGATCATTACAGACGGGACATAATTCTCCTTCGGCCAAGCTGAAGCATTGCTGGCAGTAGGTCGTTTCTGCTTTTACGGCCCAGACCGCTTCGGATAAACTCTCTACATACTCGCGACTCGCGCCCAAAATAAAGAGCGCTAGGCGGGTCGCAGTTTTCTCGCCGATGCCTGGGAGTTTCCCTAACTCTTGCACCAAGCGTGCGAGTGCGGGAGTGAGCTGCATAATACCCTATGTATCACAGGCAAAAGGAGAAGCTGATTAGGCCGTTAAGCCGGGAATCTTCAGTCCGCCAGTCACTTTCGCCATCTCATCCGCCATCAGCTTCTGAGCCTTGCGTAGCCCTTCATTCACTGCAGCGATGACCAGATCTTGCAACATTTCTTGATCACCCGATGTGATAACTGTTGGATCGATCCGCAGAGAGACGATTTCGAGACGACCACTGATAACCGCCGTTACCATATTTCCACCTGCTGATGCTTCCACTGTTTTGTTGGCGGCATCCTCTTGGGCGCGGGTCAGTTTCGCTTGAAGCTGCTGGGCCTGTTTCATCAAGTCTCCCATGTTTGCCATAGATGCTCCTTATCGTGACGGGTCATTAGAAGATATACGATGCGAACGTGTGGCTTGGACTTCGCCTCCTAAAACGTCAAGGACGGTTTTAACGAGAGGGTCATCTTCCGCTAGCGCGGAGCGCTGAGCCAAGGGTTGTTCTAGTGCGGTTGTCGGTGCGGTAGGTGAACGTGGCAATGATGATGAGACTGTCCTACCTTTTATGACTTCCACCGTCAATGAACGGCCAAAGGCTCGCTTGGCGGCCGTTTCGAGAAGGGTCACATTCTCCTTCCGAGAGAGTTCCTTAAAATATGGATCTTTCTCCAGCCCGATGTGGAGGCTCGTCTGGGTTATATCGAGAAGGCGGGAAGATTTGAGCGCAAAGAATACCGAGATTTTTTCTTTCTGCACCACAGCGAGAAATTTTTCCCACGCTTGTTGCTGATCAGGGCTCGCAACCACAGCTTCTTCTATACGAGGAGAATATTCTTCATGCTGAACAAGAGAAGGGGTAGAACGAGAAGGGGCCAGCTCGTCACGACGTAGACTCGTGGCGGGTCGAAGAGTAGAGGGCCCTTCTTTGGAAAGTGGCGCAACCGGACGCGCCGCCGGCGGTCCCAGAGCACTGAGCTGCGAAGCAGATGCGCCCGACTGACTTGTTGATGGTGAGGGAAGCGGTTGGCCACTCAGGCTCTGAGCCACGATTTCCAGGCGGGCTAAGGCCTCGTCGATCGGCAACACGGCTGGCTGACTTGAGAGTTTGACCAAGGTCATTTCGACGACCAATTGAGCATAAGCCGTTTTACTGACATCTTCCTCTGCTCGCAAGGTGAGGGTGAAGAGCCGTTGCAGATCTTCGAGCGAACGTTGCGATGCTTGCTGCTGGACTTGGATGATTTCGTGATCCGGCAAATCTGCGAGCGCGGCTAACTCTGGATTGACCTTTACGAAGACTAGGTTACGAAAATGTTCGAGTAGATCATGACAGAGACGACGTGGGTCATAACCATGCTGGTACAAATCTCCGGCTAAACGTAGTGCTGTAGCCGGGTCTTGCGCTAACACGACTTCAGCAAGGCGAAATAAGGCTTGTCGATCGGCGACACCAAGAGCTTCCTGCACAGTTTGTTCGTTGACTGTTCCGCTACTCCAAGCTACCACCTGATCGAGCAGCGACTCGGCGTCGCGCAAACTGCCATCGGCTTCACGCGCGAGCAATGCGAGTCCGCGATCGTCAACTGCGAGACCTTCGCGTTCGGCAATCGTACGTAACTTGTGGATCAGCTCACGCAATGGGATACGTTTGAAATCGTACCGCTGACAGCGCGAAGAAATCGTCGCCAAGATTTTATGCGATTCCGTAGTGGCAAAAATAAATTTGACATGCAGCGGCGGTTCTTCAAGGGTCTTGAGCAACGCGTTGAAAGCAGCATTCGATAGCATGTGGACTTCATCGATGATGACCACACGAAAGCGACTCTTTACCGGGCGATACTGAATTCCCTCGGTGAGGTCGCGAATGTTATCAACTCCGGTATGCGACGCACCATCAATCTCCAAGACATCGAGCGCCGTCCCGGCGGTAATCTCGGTGCAATTGCTACAGGCGTTACACGGTTCTGCGATCGGGCCTTTCTCGCAGTTAAGGGCCTTAGCCAGTAAGCGTGCAGTGGTGGTTTTTCCTACACCGCGAGGGCCGGTGAACAAGAACGCGTGAGCAACACGCCCGCTCGTAATCGCATTACGTAAGGTGCGGGTCACGTGCTCTTGACCCACGACTTCGTCGAAGGTTTGCGGTCGCCATTTACGTGCAAGAACGAGGTAGCTCATCGTTAATCACTAGAGCAGCGAGGCAAGAGCCTCCTATTATAGATTGCGGATTTCGGATTGCGGAATAGGACACAGAAGAGACAAGTTCATCTCCGCCTCTGCCAATCCCCAATTCGCAATAGGGTCCATCACTGGTGATAGCTAGGCTTCCCTGCGGCACAGGGTTAGAATCGGTACCGTTGCTTCCTTCCGGACCTGGCGGGGTTTCCGACCTCCCTTGCGCAGGACCTAGCTATCACCACTGACGGAGAGGGAGGGATTCGAACCCTCGGTACCGGTAAAGGTACACACGATTTCCAGTCGTGCCCAATCGGCCACTCTGGCACCTCTCCTCATCGGCGTCCTCACGTCGAGAGATAGCCAGATTTCCTATCTTCTCGAAGGATTCGATTCGTGAGGTTGTAACACCTCCTCTGTGCTCTCGCAAGGTAAGGAAGCGCTCAGCAGTCAGCGAGCAGCAATCAGTAATTTCTCAATTCTGCGCCCTCTTTTAGCTGAAAGCTGAGTGCTGATAGCTGACGACTACACAAGGGTCGTTGACAGTGCGGCCTCGCCTCTGTTAGCGATGCTGGGAACCTTGATTTTCCCTACACATCTGGCATAAAGGGGCCGGTCCTCATTCCATGGCACAATACATTCCTGTTGTCATTGCTCTATTGGTGTGCGGCGGAGTTGCAACGCTGATGACGTTCGCAAGCACCTTTCTTGGCGCTTCGAAGCACACAGCGGTGAAAGATGAGCCTTTTGAGTGTGGTAATCCGTCGAGCGGCTCTGCGTGGGGACGCTTCTCGGTGAAATTCTACCTTGCGGCGATCTTGTTCATCATCTTTGATGTCGAAGTTGTCTTTATGTACCCCTGGGCGGTAGTGTTTAAGCAACTAGGAATGTTCGGATTCGTCGAAATGCTAGTCTTCGTGCTGATTCTCGCTGTCGGGTTGATCTATATCATCAAGAAAGGGGCGCTGGAGGCAGCGTAGCCTCGGCCTGCGACCAACGAAATGCCTGATACGGGACTCTTGAGCAAAATCGAAGCTGCATTCCCTGGTAAAATATTAGAACATCATTCTTCGTATGGATATGATGTCATTACCCTTAATCGAGACGACGCTTTTGCTATTTTTGCTACGCTGCGTGACCATCCCGACTTTGCCTTTAGCTTGCTCTCTGATCTGACAGCAATTGATTTTCTTGGCCAAGAACCCCGCTTTGAGTTGGTGTATCAACTTTATTCGATTTCGTTGAATCACCGTCTGCAAGTGAAGATTCGTGTGCCGGAAGATGCAGCCTGGGCGCACAGTGTGTCTTCATTATGGAAAGGCGGCAATTGGCTCGAACGCGAAGTATGGGACATGTTCGGGATAAAATTTGCCGATCACCCCGACCTGCGACGCATCTTGATGTACGAAGAATTCAACGGACATCCGTTACGCAAAGATTATCCAGTTAATAAGCGGCAGCCCTTGGTTGAAGAGCGAGACCCGATTACTAACCCTTGGCCAAAAAGGTAAGCGGCATGGCAGAGTCAACGTGGCAACTGACAGAAATGCAACTTGACCCGACTTCTGAGGTTATGTCCCTACAAATGGGCCCCTCGCATCCGGCTACGCACGGGACGATTAAATTTTGGCTTAAGCTCGATGGCGAGAAGATTCTCAACTGTGATGTCGAAATTGGCTATCTGCATCGTGGCTTTGAGAAGATGTGCGAGCAGCGCACCTGGAATCATGTGGTGCCGTATACCGACCGACTCAATTATATCTCTCCTCTAATTAACAATGTCGGTTTTGCCTTGGCAGCAGAAAAGTTACTCGATCTCGAAGTGCCCGAACGTTGCCAATACATCCGCATGATTATGAGTGAAATCTCGCGGATGACTGACCATTTTACCTGCCTCGGTATGGCGGCAGCGGAAGCTGGGGCACTCTCAGTGGCATTTTATGCGCTCGAAGCCCGTGAAACGCTTTTCGACATCGTGACCGCAGTTACTGGAGCCCGGCTGACTGTGAGTTATACCCGTGTGGGCGGTGTGACGCAGGATTTACCAGAAGGATTTGCTGAGCGTGTACGTGGAGCGTTCACTGACATCCGACAGGTAATGAGCGACTGTGATAAGCTCCTCTCGAAGAACCGCATTTTTATTGAACGGATGTCTGGGGTTGGGGCAATTCCAGCAGATGATGTGGTCTCGTACGGCGTGACAGGACCACTGCTCCGCGCCTGTGGTGTTGCCTATGATGTTCGCAAGGCCCAGCCTTATCTGTTTTATGACCGGATGGAGTTTACTGTTCCAACGGGTACTCAAGGCGATAACTACGATCGTTTCAGTGTACGGTTTGAGGAAATTCGCCAAAGCATACGGATTATCGAGCAGGGGCTTGAGCAGATGCGGCCCGGTCCGGTGCGTGTTGATGACCCGAGGATTACATTGCCGCAAAAGAAAGATGTGTACGGCAACATTGAAGGACTGATGAACCACTTCAAGCTAGTAATTGAAGGAGTGCGTATCCCGAAGGGCGATATCTATCAAGCAGTAGAAGGAGCAAACGGCGAGTTAGGGTTCTACTTGGTGAGTGATGGTAGTGGACGTCCCTATCGAGTGCGAGTGCGGCCTCCATGTTTCTTTGGGATGGCGGCATTGGGGCAAATGCTGAAAGGCTGTTTAATCTCGGACATCATTACTACCTTCGGCATGATCAATATGATTGGTGGGGAATGCGATCGGTAAATAATTAAAAATGAAAAATAATAGGACCCTTTTTCCATTTTTAATTTTGCATTCTTAATTTTTAATTAAATTATGTCTGTACAGTTTTCTGACACAACGCAGAAAAAGTTCGAAGAGATCCTTACCCATTATCCCAACAAGCGGGCGGCGTTATTGCCGACTTTCTGGCTGGCGCAGGGCGAGTTCGGTTATCTCAGTCCAGAGGTGATGGAGTATATCGCGAAGCTTCTCGGACTCTCACCGGCCTATGTTGGTGCAGTGGCGTCGTTCTACACTATGTACAATAAGACACCAGTGGGCAAGTTTCATGTTCAGGTTTGTACCAATCTTTCGTGCACATTAATGGGTGCAGAGGATATCGTTGCTTGCGTGGAGAAAAAACTCGGCATCGGCTTGGGTCAGACGACAGTCGACAGGAAATTCACGTTAAGTGAGGTTGAGTGCTTAGGGTCGTGCGGGACCGCTCCAGTGGCGCAAATTAACGATGATTACTACGAGAACTTGACCCAAGACGGGATTGTGCGATTGCTCGACCAGTTGGTGGCGCAGCAGTGAGGATAGTTTGGCTTTAGGTAGTCAGTCAGGGAAGTTTTGACGTAGCCAAGAGAATGTCATTCCCGCGAAAGCGGGAATCTAGGAGGCGAAACTCTGGGCCAATACTGAATTTGCCTGGATGCCAGCTGAAGTTTATCCTGAGCGCAGTCGAAGGGCTGGCATGACGGAAACTCATTCTGAAAAATTTATTTGACTGAGTCTTAGTAAGAATACACCTAATTATGGATTCGACCACTCTTCTTATTGATGTTGTTCTGGTTCTCTTAGTCTTTGGCATGGTCATGCAGATTGCCCCGCTGCTCTTATGGATCGAGCGCAAAGGGAGTGCGGTCTTGCAAGACCGTATTGGTGCGAACCGCGTGAGTATCTCGGACATTCCGCTTTTTAAGGGGCGTCTGAAGAAACTGCCCTTCAATGTCGGCATCGTCAACACGTTAATCGCCGATCCCATTAAATTGTTTACTAAGGAAGACTTTATTCCCCCTGGCGCGGATAAGCTGCTACACACGCTCGCGCCGATTGTGGCACTGGTACCAGCACTGGTGACCATGATGGTAGTGCCGTTCGGCGATGTCATCACTATCGGGGGACGCACGATCGAACTGCAGGCGGCACGCCTCAATGTTGGTATTCTCTACATCTTAGCGATGGTATCACTCGGAGTGTACGGTATCGTACTGGCGGGGTGGGCGTCGAATAATCGCTGGGCACTACTTGGCGGTATTCGTGCCTCTGCGCAGATGATTTCCTATGAAATTGCTATGGGCCTCGCACTTATCGGTGTCGTGTTGACGTATGGCACGATAGACCTGCAAGCAATTAACCGTGCCCAAAGCGGGCTGATCTTGGGGGCCTTGCCGAACTGGGGGATTTTTTATCAGCCGCTTGCGTTTCTGATCTTCCTTACTGCTGGTATTGCCGAAAGTAAGCGAGCGCCGTTCGATCTTCCTGAAGCAGAGCCTGAGTTGATTTCCGGCTACTTCACTGAGTATTCGGGAGCGAAACAATCGATTTTCATGTTAGTGGACTTCCTCGAATCGTTAATTGTCGCCGCGCTGATTTCCACCTTGTTTTTCGGTGGCTGGCAAGTGCCGTTGCTTGAACGTGACGGCATACACTTTCCCTGGGGTGGTTTCCTTCCGCTTCCTCAGATTCTTGTCGTCCTCACTCAAGTTGGAGCATTTACGGTCAAAGTGATTTTCTTTTGTTGGCTCCAGATCATGATCCGCTGGACACTCCCGCGTTTCCGCTATGATCAACTGATGATGTTGGGTTGGAAAATTTTACTTCCGCTTGCCCTCGTAAACGTTATGCTTACTGCGCTGGTAATCTTAATCGCGCAAAACCTGGCTTTCTAATTAATATGGATCTCCTCACTTTCATTATTCTTGCTATCTTGATGGTTGGCTCGGCAGTGGCTGTCGTTCTCCATCCAAGTCCGATTTATAGCGCCTTGTCTCTCGTTGTGATGATGAGCCTGTTGGCGGTGTATTTTCTCTTTCTTAACGCCCATATCGTTGGCGCGTTACAGATTATTGTCTATGCCGGCGCGGTGATGGTGCTGTTCTTGTTCGTCATCATGCTATTGAATCTCCAGACCGACTCCCGAGAAAACCAACAGTCGGAAATGAGGATGGCCGCCGGGATTCTGTGTGTCGTCTTGATTGGCGAACTTGCGCTCTTCCTAGGAAGAAGTGGAGGGAGACTCGAATTACAAGCGAGTCAACAGCAAGTACCAGCGGCTTTTGGCACAATGCGGGCGTTGAGTGAACGGCTGTTTACTGACTTCTTGTTACCATTCGAGATTACGTCGGTGCTGTTGTTAGTAGCAGCAGTTGGCGCGGTCGTGTTGGCGCGACGACAGACCTAGAAAACTGGGCGAAAAGGAAGAAAAATTTGTCTATTTTTTCCGTTTCCCTTTGACCCATTTCGACTTTTCGCCTGAACAAACTGAAGTCTGGTGGTTGAAAGCTAGAGTCTATGGTTCCTACGCATTATCATCTTATTCTCAGTGCACTTCTGTTTACCATTGGCACAATGGGCGTTCTGTTGCGGCGGAACACTATCATCATTTTCATGTCTGTTGAATTGATGCTCAATGCGGTGAATCTGTCATTTGTAGCGCTTGCACAGCATTGGGGGTCGATGGATGGACAGTTGATTGTCTTTTTCGTCATGGCGGTTGCGGCCGCGGAAGCAGCGGTTGGCTTAGCGATTATCCTTATGGTCTTCCGTACCAAAGAGACGGTAAATGCTGACGAACTTAACCTCATGCACGGGTAGCAAAATCATCTATGGAACACGCATCCACAGCAATTCAAGCAACCATACAAGCAGTATCCTATCTTCGCTGGATTGTCTTTTTTCCCCTGATTGGGGTTCTCTTCAATATCTTTGTGGCGCCGAAGTTGGGCAGAAGAGCCATCAATCTTGTCGCCCCTGGAGTGATCCTGGCCGCATTTGCGTTTGCTTGGACGGCATTTGAACAGCTTGGCGAGCTCCCTCCTGGCAGCGCCTTAGTGGACAACATTTATCCCTGGATTACCGCTGGGCAACTGCATGTTGACTTCTCTCTTCGCGTCGATGCGCTTACGGCAGTGATGATCCTCATCATTACCGGGGTCGGCGCGTTGATTCACATCTATTCTACTGGATACATGGCACACGACGAAGATGTCGCGCGCTATTTTACTTATCTCAATTTGTTTACTGCTTCGATGCTATTGCTGGTGCTCGGAGAAAACCTGCTGCTGCTCTTTGTTGGCTGGGAAGGTGTAGGATTGTGTTCCTACTTGCTTATTGGCTTTTGGTATACCGATGACGAAAAAGCCAGCGCTGGGAAGAAAGCGTTCATCGTCAATCGGGTGGGCGATGCAGGATTCTTGCTGGGCATGTTTTTGTTGTTCTGGACACTGGTGGCCAATGGCGTCTGGACTCTCTCTTTTAGTGAAATTCAGCGTGCTATTGCTGAGCATCCTGGAATCATTTCCGGGGGTATTGCGACCGCGATCTGTTTGTTGCTGTTCATCGGCGCGACCGGAAAGTCAGCACAAGTTCCACTCTATGTCTGGTTGCCGGATGCCATGGCTGGCCCGACTCCGGTCAGCGCGCTGATCCATGCAGCAACGATGGTGACGGCGGGGATCTACATGATCGCTCGCCTACATTTTCTTTATGATTTATCTCCTTCGGCGTTGGCGATTGTTGCCTACGTCGCCGCTTCTACTGCGATTCTCGCTGCCTCTATTGCGCTCGTGCAGACGGATATTAAGAAAGTACTCGCCTATTCAACCGTGAGCCAACTTGGCTATATGTTTTTGGGTGTAGGGGTCGGCGCATATGGGGCAGGAATTTTTTATCTGATGACCCATGCCTTCTTCAAAGCCTTACTTTTCCTTGGAGCTGGGAGTGTGATCCATGGCATGAGTGACGAACAAGACATCCGTAAAATGGGTGGACTGTGGAAGAAGATGCCGTGGACCTTTGCCACGTTCTTGGTCGCTTGGCTAGCGATTTGTGGCATCCCGCCGTTGTCCGGTTACCACAGCAAAGACTTGATTCTTGAAGAAGCTTATCTCAATCAGCACTTGCAGTTACTTTATTGGGTCGGCGTTATTGGCGCTGGCATGACGGCGTTCTATATGTCGCGGCTGTTCTTTGTCACGTTTCTTGGCCATAATCGTGCTGATCATGATGTTGCTCATCATATTCATGAATCGCCGTGGTCGATGGTGTTTCCGCTTGTCGTATTGGCGGTCCTGTCGTTTGGCGGTGGAAACCTACCGTTAGTGCACTGGCTTGAGCCGATCTTTCATCATGGTCACGCCGGTGAAGTGCCGCAGATGATTGCTTGGTTACCGACGGTTGCCGGCGCCGTCGGTATTGCGCTGGCGTACTTTATGTACGGCGCTACTACTAAGGCTGTAGAAGGGATGAATACAGAGCCCGTCGGCATACACAATCTCCTGTGGAACAAATGGTATGTGGATGAAATCTATGACGCCACGGTTGTCCGGTTTACCGCGTGGCTGGCTGACTGGTTCTGGAAAGGTGTCGATACCCAGGTGATTGATGGAACCGTGAACGGAACGGCTCGGTTGATGGAGTATTGGGGGTCAGCGACTCGTATATTGCAAACCGGAAATGTGCAGAATTACGCCTTGTCATTCCTCGTTGGTGTGACGGTGATTCTCTTCTTGGGGGTGTACTTATGGTAAGCCTTGTCCTTTTCACCCCACTCCTGGCCTCACTTTTTGTACTGTTGCTACGCAAGGAGCACGAGGATGGTGCGCGTTGGGTTGCATTTAGCGCTTCACTTCTAACGTTTTTCTTATCTTTAGGGTTGCTGTGGCAGTTTGACAGTAAGGTGGCTGGGTTTCAGATGGTCGAGCGGGTTCCGTGGATTCCCGATTTCGGCATCGAGTACTATGTTGCCATTGATGGAATCAGTCTTTTCCTGGTACTCCTGACGACATTTCTTGTTCCTCTCGTGATTCTCTCTTCCTGGAATGATGTCCACAAACGAGTCAAAGAGTACCAATTCCTTTTTCTCGTGCTTGAGACCGGAATGATCGGCGCTTTCGTTGCTATCGACCTGTTCCTCTTTTATGTGTTCTGGGAAGTCATGTTGATTCCCATGTACTTCCTAGTCGGCGTGTGGGGAGGACCGCGACGGATCTACGCCGCCATCAAGTTTTTGCTCTATACGATGGTCGGTAGTCTGTTGATGCTCGTGGCTATTCTCTATCTCGCGTACCTTCATAATGATCAATTCCACACGGTTTCGTTTAATTTGCTTGATTTGTACAAACTGAATATTAGCGATTACGCCCAACGCTGGCTGTTCTGGGCTTTTGTCCTGTCCTTTGCCATCAAGGTTCCACTGTTTCCGTTTCACACCTGGTTACCAGATGCGCATGTTGAGGCTCCAACTGGGGGTTCGGTGATTCTGGCTGGGGTGCTATTGAAGATGGGAACCTACGGATTGTTGCGCTTCGCGATTCCGCTGTTTCCCTTTGCTGCGCATCAGTATGCCTATGTCCTGATTGCTCTGGCCGTCATTGGTATCTTCTATGGCGCACTGGTAGCGATGGTGCAGCCTGATCTCAAGAAGCTGGTCGCGTACTCGTCAGTAAGTCACATGGGGTTTGTTGTTCTTGGGTTATTTGCCTTCAACTTACAAGGCACACAAGGGGCAATCTTTCAAATGCTCAATCATGGTCTCTCGACTGGCGCACTGTTCCTTCTTGTTGGTGTCGTCTATGAGCGTCGCCATACCCGGCTGATTAGCGAATATGGTGGCTTATGGAAACAAGTGCCACTCTATGCGGCGATTTTTATGGTAACCATGTTCTCCTCGATTGGGCTTCCAGGATTGAATGGGTTTGTTGGTGAGTTCCTGATTATGTTGGGAGCGTTTGATGCGGTCGTCCAAAAGGGCATTGCCAGTACGTCGGCAGAGGTCAATTGGTTCATCATGATTTTCGCTGTGTCGGGCGTCGTTCTTGGTGCCGTCTACATGCTGTGGATGTATCAACGAGTGATTTTTGGGCCGCTGAAGAGCGATGAGAATAAAAAGCTGACTGACCTGTCCAGCCGTGAGGTGCTCGTTTTTACTCCGTTGCTGGTCATGATGCTGGTGATGGGGCTCTTTCCCAAGCCGTTCCTCGATCGTATGGAGAAGTCGGTGACCGCGACACTTGCCCACGCAGAGGCGAAACGAGTTGCTGATACCTCCCGTTTTCGCTCGGCCCAGGAAACGAGTACGGCATCAACAGTATCAAGAAAAGTCGTTACTCAGCTGATGCTACACCCCTTACCCTAACATTCAACACTTTTGGTGATACCCATGATTTTGCCTGTGGTGAACTGGTCTTCATTGCTCCCCATTTTGATCCTTACGGTTGCCGGAATGATTGTTCTGTGTTGGGATCTGTGGATGAAAGACGAACACAAGTGGTACCTGGCGATCGTTTCTATTTTTAGTGTCGTCTTGGCTGCCGAGATATCGTTGTTGTTGTGGGGGAGAAACGAGAGTGCCTTTAGCGGTGCGTTGGCGCTTGATTCTTATGCGTTGTTTTTTAACTTTGTGCTTTGCTTTGCTGCAGGAATGACCTGCGCTATGTCGATGCACTATGTCGAAGAGAGCGACATTCCCCAGGGAGAATATTACGCGCTCATCCTCTTTGCTACTGTCGGCATGATGTTAATGGCAGCAGGAACCGATTTGATTGTCATCTTTCTTGGTCTCGAAACCATGTCGATGGCGATCTATGTGCTTGCTGGGATTCTTCGCCATCAGACCAGATCGAACGAAGCCGCCTTGAAATACTTTCTGCTGGGCGCTTTTGCCAGCGGATTTTTGCTCTATGGTATTGCTTTAGTCTATGGAGCGACCGGTAGTGTCCAGCTCGACAAAGTCGCGGTATTTATCGGTAGCCACACGCATGATGGCAGTTTCTCTCCTTTGCTGCTCGTGGGGATTGCCTTGCTGATTGTTGGCTTTGGCTTCAAAGTGGCCGCAGTGCCATTTCACGCCTGGACGCCTGATGTGTACGAAGGAGCGCCGACGACGATCACAGCATTCATGGCAGTGGGTGTGAAAGCTGCTGCTTTTGCTGCTTTTGCGCGCGTCTTCTTGGTGTCGTTCAGTTCAGTACAAGAATACTGGCAGTGGATTCTCTGGATACTGGCAGTAATCACCATGATTGTTGGTAATGTAACTGCACTGGTACAAAACAACATCAAACGCATGTTGGCGTATTCTAGTATCGCCCATGCTGGGTATCTCTTAGTGGCGATGGTTGCCGGAGGAGAGACCGGTGGCTCGGCGTTGATGTACTACCTCGTTGCTTATGGGCTGATGAATATGGGAGCATTTGCCGTCATTGTCGCGGTCAGTCGCAGAGGCGAGCCGAATGAAGAGTTCGATGATTATGCTGGACTCGGCTTTCGTCACCCTGGATTAGCTTTAGCCATGACGATTTTTATGCTGTCGTTGACTGGCATTCCGCCGCTGGTTGGTTTTACCGGCAAGTTTTATGTTTTCAGCGCCGCAGTCAAATCCGGCTTTATTTGGCTGGCAGTGATCGGGGTGCTGAATAGCGTTGTTTCCGCGTACTACTACATTCGCGTGATCGTAACGATGTACATGTACGACGGCGAAAAACAGATCGAGCCGCTCTCTTCGCGTCCGGCGTTAGCTTCGGCTATTGTTGTGGCCACGATAGCGACGACTGTGATCGGCGTCTTTCCGGCAACCCCAATGTGGCGCGCACGCACTGGCTTCGCCTCGGTGGAAAAAGAGCCGCACGCGATCGCTCACTCGGTGAGTTTTCCACGCGGCGCTCTTGGTGCCTTAGGAAATGTTACCTCAAAGTCTTCAGGAAACCCGCCGTAGATTTCTGCAAGCCACAGTCATGCCTCGGGTCCCCTTCTGTCGTGTTGCTATAGCAGGATCAAAATCATTACTCTTTGTTACTTGCGCAATGCGACTGAGATAAGGGTGAGCGTATGACACACGAACTCATTCTCCATCACTACGACTTCTCCAGTTATTCTGAGAAGGTCCGTCTCGTCCTCTTCCCACGGTTTGGTTATAGTGTACGGCCAGCGTTGGTGTGATTGGGGTGAATAACTCGCTGTATGTGTTTGCGAAGAGGGAAGAAACGGCAACAAACAACATACGTGTGGCTTACAGGCGCGCCAAAGCCACGAGGCGATTAGTCAACTCTGGCTCTTCTGGGTTGCACCGATCATCGGTGCGGTGTTGGCGGGATTGTCTATCCGCTGTTAGCGGAAGAAAAGAACTAACTACTGCTGGCGGTTCCCTCTCCTAGCGGGAGAGGGTCAAGGTGGGGGAAGAAAAAATTGCGTCAAACTTCTGGCCCTCACCCTAATATTCTTTCGTTAACAAGAAAGAGTCATTCTGTAAAAGTTGACTGCTGACGACTGATAGCTTAGTGCTTTTTCAGAACTTTACTTTTGGTGCTTTCTGTTCTTCCTGTGGGACCTCGAAGTATTTTTCGGGTTGGAAGCCTAGCCAGCCTGAGTATAACACCGCCGGGAGCCTTTTAATGTACGTGTTATAGGTCTGAACGACTTCGTTGTACCGCCGTCGTTCCGTAGCGATACGGTTCTCGGTTCCGGCGAGTTCATCGGAGAGGCGAGCGAATTGAGCATCGGCTTTAAGCTGTGGATAGTTTTCAGCTATCACCAACAGGCGCGAAATTGCTGATGACATCTCATTGGCCGCGTCAATCTGCTCGCCACGGGAATTCGCACTACCTATTCTGGCGCGCGCGTTAGCGATGTTCTCGAATACGCTTTTTTCATGACTGGCGTATCCTTTGGTGACTTCAACCAAGTTATCGATGAGATCTGTCCGTCGTTTGAGTTGGTTTTCTACCTGTGCCCAGGCGGATCTCACTTCCTCCCGCATAGAGACCATTGAGTTATATCCACAACCGCTTACGCCGAAACTCCACAGAGCCACGAATATCGTAAACAGGAGTCTTCGAGGCTGAATCTCCGTTGACATTCCTTGCATAATAACTCTCCTTCCTTTTTCTATGGCAAACTCAGACAAAGATAAGGACCGGTTTGTCAGGAATAAGAAATCTGTCCACCGAGTGAGAATAGTTGGCAGATCCATTGCGGCAGATTTCTATAACGTCCACGGCTAAAGTCCAAGGGCCTTACCAGTCAACCTGAACTCGCGAGCGAAGCTCGGCTGTCGCTGCCCAATCATCAGGAGCAAACTTTTTCAGCAGTTACCTCAAGTTGGATCACCTGATACGATTATTAAGTACGCAAAGAAAAGAGGGAGTCATCATGTCGTCTATACTGCCACCAGACAGCAAAGTAGAGATTCACGTACAGCAATGGGACGACTATGACCTCGATATGCTTGATCGCATCCAGCGGCGGGTTCTGTGGCTCTCGACTTATATGGTGCATTACGCCAATTTTATTCGGCCCAACCCCGAAGGGATCAAGATCGGTGGCCATGAGGCCAGTTCATCTTCTGTCCTCTCATTACTCACCGCTTTGTATTTCTATTTCCTCCGTTCCGGTGATCGCGTGTCGATTAAGCCCCACGCGTCCCCCGTGTTTCATGCCATCCAGTTTCTCCGCGGGTTCCTTCCCCAGGAAAAGTTAAAAACCTTCCGTCAGTACGGCGGCATACAGGCATATCCATCGCGAACGAAGGATGCCGACGGCGTCGATTTTTCGACTGGCTCCGTTGGTCTCGGCGCAGTGGCGCCAATCTTCGGCGCGTTGGTGCGGGATTACCTGCACGACCATTTTCCTAAGGACGGGAATAGTCTCTCACAGTTAGGTTGGCATATTGCTTTGGTGGGGGATGCCGAGCTTGATGAGGGCAATGTGTGGGAGGCGCTGGGAGAGGAATATACGCAGCGGCTTTCTCGGGTGTTGTGGATCGTGGATTTGAATCGGCAAAGTTTGGACCGAGTGGTGCCGGATGGACGCGCCCAACGACTACGTGAGATGTTCCAGGTCAATGGCTGGCGGGTGATCGAGTTGAAGTACGGCCACCAACTCGAAGCCGCGTTTCGCAAGCCGTACGGACTCAAGCTGCGTGCGCTCATCGATGAGATGAGTAATGAAGAGTATCAAAGCTTACTGCTCCAGGATGGCGAAGCGATCCGCTCCCAGCTTATTCACTTCGGTGGGCGAGAAAACCCCACCATCGCTAGACTTCTGGAGGACTATGGGTCAGAAGAAGTCAAAGCGCTGTTGAGCAATCTCGGTGGTCATGATCTCGAAAGAGTCCTGGCCGCATATGCAGAAGCGTTTGCAATCAAGAAGCAGCCGGTCGTCATTCTGGCGTACACTATTAAAGGCTGGGGATTACCCTTCGCCGGCAATCCTGCGAACCACGCCTCTCTCCTGAAACCAGCTGAAATCGAAACGCTCCGGCAGCGGTTTAGTATTCCGATAGGAAGCGAATTTTCTGGGTTCCTTATAAATAGCGAAGAAGCTCAATACATTCGGGAAAAACTCGAAGAGGGCGGGTGGACGACTGAACAGGCAACAAAGTCAGCCTCTCTGCCGATTGCAATACCTCCGACGCTTGGTGGTACCTATCAAGGATTGTTGTCGACCCAGGCTGCGCTCGGGAGGATTTTTCTTACGCTTAGCCGTCACCCCCAGGTAGCTCCGTACTTAGTCACCGCTTCTCCTGATGTGGCGACGTCGACGAACCTAGGAGGATGGATTCATAAAGTGGGAGTGTACTCACGTCGCCAGGTGAAGAATTATTTTCGCGAACAAGGCATCTCTCTGTTAGTGGATTGGCGCGAGACTCCTCAGGGCAGCCACATCGAACTTGGGATTTCGGAGAACAATCTCTTTTTGCTCCTTGGCACCTTAGGTTTGGCTAGTGATTTGTATGGACAACCACTCCTGCCGGTTGGTACTGTCTACGATCCGCTTGTCTGCCGGGCGCTAGATGCGTTTATCTACGCGGCATACTCACAGGCGAAATTTATCGTTGTGGGTACTCCCTCAGGTATTAGTCTGAGCTCGGAGGGTGGCGCGCATCAGTCTATTATTACCCCGGGGATCGGACTGCAGTTACCTGGTGTTACCTGCTATGAACCAGCGTTCGCCTTAGAACTTGAATGGATATTGCTGCATGCTCTCGCGGCACTACAAAACCGTGAGCAGGGAAAAAGTGCGTATTTACGTTTGTCTACAAAGCCATTGGACCAAGCGCTGTTCAACGCTCGGTTGGAAAAACGCACAACAGACGACTTACGAAACGAAGTCCTGAAGGGTGGGTATCGCCTGATCGATTGCCAGGCAGAGGCAGGATATCAACCCGGACATAACGTTGTTCACCTCTTTGTGAGCGGCGTGATGGTTCCAGAAGCAGTTGCTGCCGCACGACAGCTCCAGGCTCAGGGTATCTTCGCTAATGTGTTTAATGTAACTAGTGGTGATCTCCTTTTCCATGATTATCTGGCAGCTCAACACGCTAAGATGCAAGGGCGGCAATGTCAGAGTTGGGTAGAAGAACTTGTTTTTCCGCCGGAGAGGACCGCACCAGTAGTGACGGTTCATGACGCGCACCCACACACACTCTCTTTCCTCGGCGGAGCTTTATCCACACGGATGATCAACCTGGGGGTGACAGAGTTTGGACAATCAGGATCACAAGCAGACCTCTACCAGCGGTATGGTATCGCATCAAACCACATCGTCGAGGCGGCGACGTGGATAGTAAGAAACAAATAGTGTGATTTATACCGAAAGGCGTATGCCAGCGACCCGCCTCACCTCTTGCCTGTGTGATTGTTGATCAAACCTTGAGAACACAGTAAAGACCAATTGCTGGGGGACACTTCCTGGAGCAAATATCACAGAGTGTTTTGTTGCTCTGGAGATTAGTGGGAATTTTCGCTCCTTCCCTTTTTGGTGATGATGTCTCTGGCCTACTAACATAGGCACTAATACCATCCTGATCCTCTAAGAGATTGTGGATGTTCGCAGCAGATACATTGGTACTTTAGAGACACCTTGATTTTATAGGACTTTTTGTGATGAGAGTAGCTATACGGCCGTTCTTATCGGACATTGTTGAGAGTAAGCAAGTTTCAGAGGTCAATTCAACCAAGCAGGAAGAACAGTGTCAACTTTTTTTGTCTGTCAACTTTTGGTGACACGTGCAGCTAACTTGCCTCTTTGCCAATAGTTTCGTATTCCCTGTCTCATCGAATGTCAAATTAACCTAACTCACACTTCTGAGAAGTGGGTTGAGAAGAAAGATTCTTGTTGTTTATATCTTATGGTCTAATAATTGCTCAACCTATAAGGAGATAGGTTGAGATAATGATATTCAAGAGGTGCGATTGAACAAACACTAAGCCGTGATGTGTGTTACACATCACGGCTTTTATATGACACCTCACATCACTACATGGCCACGGCGTTCTCCTGAAAGGGGTGCTGCAATGCCACTAAACGCGTTTATTGTTCGACCCTTCGGCGTGAAGGAATTAATCGTTAGTTCCAGGAACATGCCGGAGCGGCTGAAATCTTACGAACCCAAAGAGGGCCATAAATCGGTCTTGCATCGCGTGGAGCAAATCGGCGCCAGCGCTGACTGGAAAGTCGCTATCGATTTCGATGCTGTTCACGAGCATTTAGTGACTCCGGCGTTGCTTGAGTTGAACATTCGTGGCGAGGCAGCTAGCGCAGTCGTGGTTGCAGGCAACATTCGGGAAGACATGTTTCATCGGCTTATTACCGCAGACCTCGTGATTGCCGATCTGTCAATGCATAATGCGAATGTGTTTTACGAACTTGGCATTCGCCAAGCGTTTCGCGATAAGTACACATTTCTCATCCGCAGCAACTTGAGCGAGTACCCGTTTGATTTGAAGACCGACCGTTACTTCGATTACGACGTGATCGACTTGTTTGACAGCAGCAAGAAGACAGTAGAGCGGCTGGCCGAGGCATTGCGTGCCACCATTATGTCGTACAAGGCCGACAGCCCGGTGTTCAAGCTGCTCCCGAAATTGGAGGCTGAGGATCGCTCACGTTTCATCGCCGTGCCGGACGAATTTCGTGAGGAAGTGGGACGGGCACGACAGCTGCGACTGCCGGAGCATTTGCGCATGCTTGCGGTTGAATGTGCGGACAACCTCTGGGAAATCGAAGGCCTACGCGAAGTCGGGCGCGCGCAGTTCGAATCGAACTTCATCGATGATGCCAAAGTCACCTGGGAGCAGATTGTCAACCGGTATCCGGATGACATTGAGGCGAACACCACCCTCTCTACCGTCTATCAACGCCGTAACGATGCGCCTCGCTCCGAGCAAGCGCTAGCGCGTGTCTCGCGGATAGGTGCGTTGACGGCGAATCGCCAATCGCAGCTACGTTCACTCAACGGGCGCAATCTCAAAGAGGCGTGGACCAAGCAATGGGACAACAACAAGTGGACTCTCGACCAACGCCAGTGCGCGGCGCTGAGTTCGCCGTTACTGCAACGCGCCTGCGATGCGTTTGCGGAGGCATTCAAGAGCGACCTGAATAACGCGTATGCTGGCCTCAATGCGCTGACCCTACTAGTCATACAGACCGAGTTGGCGCGCAAGTTACCCGAGGTCTGGCAGCGCATCCAGCGTCGGCCGGGTGATGGCGATGCCGAGCAGAAGCGGCGCAACGAACGTATTGGTCAGCTTATAGCGGCGCTCGAACTGGCTGTCGAGGCCGAGCGCGACCGATTACGACACGAAGGGACGGTCGATCCCTGGTTCAGTCTTCTTGATGCCTCAGTCGCGTGCATCGTCTCTCACCAACCAGAATACGTGGCGCAACTGTACGAGGATGCCCGGCATTTTGCGCCGGTCGACTCTGAGCGTTCGATGTGTCGAGCTCTGAAAGTCTATCAGCAGTTGCAGATCCAAGGGTACGAGCCTTCCACCCTATCCGCAACCAACGTCGCAGGCTCGGCGCAGGTCAACGATAGCGTGCGGACGGTGGGTACCATCGCCAAAAACGTCGAACGCGCCTTGAAGGTCTTGTCGTGCACTGACGATGAGGCCAAGAAATCCCGCGAATCGCGACGCATTCTGATGTTTGCAGGGCAACCATTCGACGTGCAGCTGCATCCAGCTGAGCAGCGCAACGGCGTTCCTGGGCACTCTATCAAGGAAGTTAAGGATTTGATCAAGAAAGTGATAGATGAGGAGCAGGGGCTTACACCCGGCACTCAGACGAGCAAAGGGAAGGGGAAGGTTGTGTTCGGCCTGGCCGCCGGAGCATCTGGAGGTGATTTGTTATTCCACGAAGTGTGTCATGAATTGGACTTACCCACGCGGATATGTCTGGCGCTGCCGCGAGCTGAGTACGTCGGCCGCTACGTGGCGCCAGACGGTCCAGACTGGGTCGAGAGGTTTTCTGCGGTGTACCAGCGCGTGGATGGAGAGCGCAATAAAAACCAACCGAAAACAGACAGTGACGGACAAACCTGGGCCATCAACTACTTTACTGACTCCAACGAATTGCCGCGTTGGTTACAGGGGCGGCCGTTGTACGATGTCGGACGACGCAACAATTTGTGGATGTTGCAGCATGCAATTGTGGCCGCCAACGAACTCGGCGAGAACACCGAGATCACATTAATTACGCACTATGACCATAACAATGACAGTAGTGTGGGTAGCATTGGCCATTTAGTCAAGCAAGCACAGATGGCAGGTATTAAGGTAAAGAAAATTGAACTGGCTGAGTGGCAGGAGGTTAAACGACCCACCACGTCAAACCAACCCCAGGCTGATGAGGTCTGCACAGCAGTGAAGCTGGCAGATGAGCTGCGCACGAGAACAAAGAGCACTCCAGAGCGCGTCATTGCCACACTCTCAGATGCAACCGACATTTCTCGATCCGCAAGAAGGTCGCTTGCACCGGAAGTCGGAAAACTTGATCGTAGGCTGAAAGCTGAAAACGCCGGAGGCGATGCGAAAGAGAGGGACCGTGGTGATGTGGTGGTTATAGTCAAGCAATGAAAGAGTCAAAACCTTCGCAAGGAAAGATTCTCTTTCCCCTTAATGCCTGTGCTGAGTTTGATTTTTCCCATTCTCGTAAATTTTCGCCGGTGGTTTGGAGAGAGAGGTGAGACGTGTACCGGTCAGGAGTGAGAAGATGACCCCTATAGAAAGTCGCATTGGCGGAAAGCTAGAGTTTGTAGCGCAAGTCCGGAGATGGATTCAGAGCATGGCCGCCGATCCTCGACAGCGATGTATTCTGCATAATCTGTTCTCTCGCGAGATCGAGTTTCAACACTTTCCTCGAGAAGAGTACCCGCAGTTTGTCGATCGCTTGGGGAAGCTCATACAGACAGTGAGTTTGAACGGCGAGACGAGCCCGTCGACTTTCCTCGAGAAACTCGTCAAAGATCACCTGGTGGTAGGAAAGGAACGGGAATTGCTCTTTCGCGGACCGGCGATCTTCACTTCCAACGAGTGTCTATCGCGGGTAATGAGTGTTGCCGACCTCAACGTCTATCATTTGCGCAATCTCGGTAAACCGATCAGCCAGAGTGCACATGAGGAAATTGCCGATGAAATTCAACACGGAGATATTACCGCCAAGCACCTCGATGCCGGCAGCCGCTGGGAGGGCAAATACCCAATGTGTTGGGTCACTAAGAGTGAATCTCTCAAGTCCTTGGGCAATGCTTCATCCTCTGCACTCGCGACGAAGGTACGAGATGCCAGTGGTAAGTTGGATTGGGGCAAAGGCGAACATTTGGTGGAGATTCAGTACCCGCAAGACCTCCCGGTCGAGCTCAAAGCACCGACGGTGTTGGACTCGGGCGCGTGCGGGTATTTCCGCCTTCATCATGAAGCGGATGGCTGGGGGAGGGCAGTAGACCTTTCTACGTTAGATCACGGGATACCAGAGGCTCTACACCTCGCGTTGCCTGTCTCCGCAAATTTTCGCTTGCGTTATCTTGGCAAGATTGACGAGGATGCGGTAGATTTGCCCTATGATAATTTGTTGCTCAGATCAAAGGAACAACTACGACAAAGCAGATCGAGAGGCGAGCAATGACCTTTCGCGAACAACTTGCTGCGTTAGAATCCTTTTCTGAAAGACAGCTCCGAGAGTATCTCTACAACGTTTTTGCGCTTGGACTCATACTTTCGCCCTTGACTGCATCTCGCGATCAGACTGTTCCAGATATTCTTTCCCGTGTCTTTCGCTCCGCTTCTCCTCCTTTTCAAGAACGATTTCGTACTTCGTTAGCAGCTTTGCTAGACAACTGTTCACTCAGTCAGGAGAACGAAGCCCAGGAATCTCTGGCGCTGCTCCTATTGACTATCGGGTGGACCGGTGCCGGCTATTGTCGTGAGCGTTTACTCTGGCTTGCAAACCAGGGAATTCTTAAAGGACGAGTGGCTGACAGAGAAGACTTGCACCTCAGAGTGCTGCGCATCCTGGTCGGTTGTGGTATTGGCTCAGAAGGGATTGCCCTGTGTGCTCGCGATCTTTATGACCCGTGGTATGCTCCGATTTGTTACCGTGGCTTATACGAGGCCGATTTACGCAACGCTGAAACCTACTGTGTTCCTCTCGTCCAATTGCATTGTAGACACCCCCGAATTTTCTTCCTTGACTATCAACTCCGACAAATGATTGCGAAGGTGTCGCTTCCGTTATTTGCGCAGTGGTTGCACTCTATTGTCGGTCGGCTGGAGACTGACCAGCAAGAATGGCTGTGGCGAAACTTAACTGGAGTTATCCGGTATTATCAGAACCCAGCAGACGGGATCGTCTATCTCAGCCTAGACGAAGACCTGAAGAACAGGGTTCCGTGTCCTGACTTCCCGGATGAGTTTCTCGGTTATCAGATCAATGAACGTTCGTTCGAAGAGCCCCGGACTTTAGAATCGCTCTTTGAGGGCCCCCCATCATGATCACTCAAGAAAAGTCGTTCAACATCCATAGTGCGCTATCAAGTTATCGATCCATCGTGGACACAATGACGGCGACCCTCGGCGTCCTTCGCGATGATGTGCAATTGGCCCAAGACGGATGGAGGATAATTTATGCGGTCGACTTCGCTGAGTTATACGAATTTGCCTACAAATCGCTGAGCTCCATTGTGGAATCTCTTCCGGAGGAACAAGAAGAAGCTCGTTTCGTGCGCGGTTGTGTTGCCCTTGAATATATATTCTCGGACAAGTTCGATAAGCTTATTCTCCTACCTCCGTACCAACTTGAGTTAGCCGATCACATCAAACTCGCCCAAGGACGGCTCCTGGATGAGATGTTCGATAGAGTCAAGAAGCGCCAACGGCAACTCAAGGGTGAGGTTCGTACGAGCCTCCAGGGCGCCATTCTTTCCGAGAAAATACGAGAAATCGCCCGAGAGAGGGGAGAATTACATCGGTTTACTGACGAGGAACATCGAAACATGGGGCAGATGGCAGTGGATTACTTTAAAGATCTCTCGACGTGGGTTGCTCTCAATGAAGGGATCGAAGGGGTTGAGAAGCTGGCAACGCTCGTCAAGCGAGGAAAAGTCGTTACCGATACAAAGATCCATCGGAGTGTACAGAGTTATCGAGCGGAGATCACGAAACGAGCCCAAGAGATATATGTGCCACTCCTCGAGCGTCGTGGTCACAAACGCAGTGCGCCCAGTCATATCGATGCGTTAGCCTGTGCATACATCGAACACTTAAATACGCAGTTGAATCCACAAAAGGAATACCTTGTCCTTATTTCTCATTCTCACCATATGAAAGAAGTGATCCTTAGCGAATCACAGCGCAAAAGAAAGGACGGCGAGGTACAGCTCCCTCCATATGTTCGTGACCTGGACTATTTCCTGGCCCGCTTGACCCATTCTTCTTATCATCTGCCAAAGGACAAAAACCAAGCGAAAGCAGTACTCGATTCGATTCAAGAATCTGAGAAGATTTTTGCCAATTTTCATCATATTCGTGATGATGTGATGAAATTGGAGAGAATGCCGGAGCGATCTTCAAGCGACGCCGGCAGAACCGTCCAGGATCGAGCACTGGATCTCATTAAGATTCTCAAGCCGACTCTGAATTCTCTAGAGAATCGTGCGCTGATAGATAATGAAGAAAGCGAAAGCTTGAAAGAGAAGGCACGAAAAGCAGCCGTAAGAGTTCAAGATAAAGAGAGTCAGGTTGCAAGACTCATATTTGAGTGGCTATACCCAAAAGGGATGCCTGTCATGGAGAGCCTGCAACGAGCCGACGAAAAACTGAAAGCAGCCCTGAGCGAAACCAGTCGCAGTTTGTACCAAGTTTTTCGTTTACTTTCTGCCGACCTCGCACCATTTCGCGCTGATATCTCCTTGGATCAGGACACTGAAGTAATTCTCTTAACAGGCATGCCTGGAGAACCACCATTAAGCCTTCGATTTACGGAAGAAGGCGTACAAAATCTTGCGGTCCTGCTTTCCTATCATCACAGAAACTACGATGCTGACGCGATAGAAAAGCTTCGAGAATTCCTGATTGATCTAGCAGCTCAAACAGGAGCTGAATCACCGGGAGTTCATTTGCTGATTGCATACGTTATGTGCATGACGTCAGATTGGGAAGTTGCTCTTGAGGAACTAGAACTCGGCTGTACAAAGCTGAAATCCGTCGACGACCAAAGGGAGTTTCTTTTCTTGAGAACGCTTATCTTGCGGAAATTATCCGCGTGGCAGCAGGCGTTCGATGTGTGCCTGGAAGGGATAGCCGGGCAAGGAGAACGCCAAGATGCCCGCCTGAACAGAGAGATGGCGGTTGTGATTTGGAAGTGTCTTGAGACTCATGAAAATCAAGAGCATGTCTGTAAAAAACTCGGGAAAGTTCCTTCGATCGACCTAGCCATATACTATGCGAAAGAGGCGAAGACGATAGTTTGGAAAGATTCTCATAATGATCATTTTCTCCTCGGCCAGATATGCAACACACTTGCCTATTTACATGCAGAAAAAGGGTCAAATGCAGATCTCCGTATGGCTGACGATTATCTCAAAGAGTTGGCACGCGTCATACCTGAAACGCAATGGGTCAATCGCTTTTTCGATACGCAAGGATATGTACGTTTCAAGAAGTCATTGAAGGAAAACGATCCTCGAGAGAAAAGGAAACTGCTTCAAGACGCCTTGGCTGATTTTCAAAAAGCGGTATCGAGGAAGAGTGCCGGTGACTGGGAACAAGAAATTGAAGAGCAACATCTCAGAGAGGTACAAGAGGCTTTGAAACAAGCCAGCTGACGCGTGGGCGTTCGACAAATTTACTCCATACAGGATCAAAGGTATGGAATAAGTCACAAATGGAGATTTATTCTTGTAAAGAGTTGACTGTCCGTTTATGGGTCGTCACAAAGCAGCACATGATTCAACTTGTCGTAATCGGCGTTAGCGGTCATTCAAGGTGGGAATAGATTGAGAATTTCTGGAATTCTGTCTCTTGCCTCCTGGATCCTGTCTCACTCATCCCACTCGCCGAGTTCATAGAGACCTCGCGTCCGAGGCGTTTGATACATAACTCGGCTGTCTACGGCAGCATCAGAGATCCGCAGTGTGAATCACGATACGTACGTTCTTATAAGGCCGTCAGCTATCAGCGGTCAGCCCGCCATTATCAAGCTGTCAGCTATCCGGGTAATTCTTTTGTCTTCTTTGTGGAATACAATGACTCAATCTTTCTATGAGTCAATAATTCAAGACAATTTGCCGAAAGCTGAATGCTGAGAGCTTTTTCTCACCAATCTCTTCCTGCGCCCCCCCCGCCGGAGCTACCCCCCCCGAAGCCGCCAAAATCGCCTCCGCCCCCGCCGAATCCTCCGAACCCACCACCGCTGCCACCAAATCCTCCATTGCCGAATCCCCAGCCGCCATAACCACCATCATGGTAGATCCCGCCACCGTAAGGGGAATAACGTCTACGCCCGGCGCGCGCAAAGGACGCAAGGATGAAGAAGAGGAAAATGAGCAGAAGGATGAGAAGGAGTGGATCGATCGGGACTTTATCGCTCTGACGACGCGGACTCGGTACCCCGGTGAGTGTAACTCCGTACCCTTGGGCAATCTCTGCAGCCATAGCTTGTGTCCCAGCCAAAATGCCCTGACTGTAGTTGCCCTGCTTCAAAGCTGGAACAATGTATTGGTCCTGAATCGCCCCGACTTTGCCGTCGGGCAGCACACCTTCGACACCATAACCGGTAGTGATAAACATCTTGCGGTCTTTACTCGCAACCAGGAAGACAACACCATTGTCTTTGCCTTTGGCCCCTGGCTTCCAGGTTTCCGCAATCTTCATCGCGTAGTCGAACGTCGTCAACGGTTGCGTAGTCTCAACCGTCACCACAGCAATCTCTGCTCCAGTTTTTTCCTGTAACTCACGAATAAGATTGGTGAGCTTGCGTTGCGTTGGTTGATCAATAATCCCGGCAAAGTCCGAGACAAATCCCTGAGGCTGAGGGAGGATAATCTCTTTCGCTGGTGCGACGATAGGTCTGACAAGCAGGGCGAGGACGACGAGCAGTGAACCAAGAACTTTCATTAGCGTTAAAGCTGACGCACTTACTATTGGGGGAGTGTGTCAATGAGTGAGACCAGGCGTTGGACGTCTTCCAGATACCCGCGAAAGAATTCCGTCACCGGTTCGTGCGGCCAGTCTCTGGTTCCCTCGCGGATAGCAATCAACCGGCGCGTCTCGGGAAAGGAGACTTGGAAATGCCGCTCAAAAAGGGACAGCACTTCAGCATAATTTTGCCCCCCCCCTTTCCCTTGCAGGTGTAAAAGGTGGCGCATAAGAGTCAGGAAGGTTTTCAGCGAGTCGAGTAAGATCTGTCGCAGACGAGACGGTTCGCCGGCGCGTTCCAAGTAGAGCGCTTGCAGTCGCAATAAACGACTGCGTGCCTCATGTTCGGCGAGAAAGCGCAGATGTTCCCCACCGATTGAGAGGAGGTCAAAGACATCCTCTCCCCACAGCGTGCGATGCTGCTCTTTGATATCAGAGTATTCCATCGGGAAGACATCACGACTGCGATGCAAGAAATCACGATCGACAATCAAGGGCACGGCAAAGCCGCGCTTGTGCCATGATGCCATGTGCGGATGCAGCTTTTTGAGAACCCCAAATCCCATGCGTTGAACAACAATCGCGGTATTCAAATCAGAACTGCCAGGAACGAAGTTTTCGCCTGCGGCACTGCCATAAAGCACGACAGCAAGAAGCTGATCGCTTAGCAGGTCGCGCAGTTCTTGCGTGAACTGCGTTAACGTTGATTCAAGTGATGTGTTAGCCACAGATCCCTCAGTTGACGATGGCAGGTCCTACCTGCCCTACGCCGGATGGGGAAAAGGGGAAGGCGACATGAGGAACCGAATAGAGGGAAAGGGTGAAAAGGGGACAAGGCGAAACGGAAAACCGCGGAACAGTATCCGGCCGTTTTGCTCTTCTTCGCCCATTACCCTTTTTCCCATTTGCCCTTTTCGCCGTTGACCCCTGACCTCGTTGGGCTGCATCCACTACGGCGCGCTCAAGCAAAAATCTATATCTTAGTGTATTTTCCATACAGCATATTACACGGCGCAGTATACGTTGCGTGAGGAAGCAGGTAAATGTCGGCTGTTGCAGAAGGTCTCTGAGGTGCTATAGCAACGTACGTGCATGCTGAGTTTCTTCTGGCCCTGCAGTTTCTCACCATCATTCAGATTAAGAAGACCCTGCCATTTGCCGACCGCATGTTCGGGCGGTCGGCCGCGTTTTTTCCCCTGGTTGGTGCGCTCCTCGGGATGCTCGTTTGGGGTGTTGATGGCGTGCTTCAGAATGTCGTGCCCTTCGCGTTGCGGAACCTCATACTTGTTGCGGCATTAAGTATTCTCAGTCGCGGCTTGCACCTTGATGGGTTGGCCGACAGTGCGGATGGATTATTCGGCAGCCATGACCGCGAACGGCGATTGGCAATTATGAAAGACAGCCGTATTGGCACGTTTGGTACGCTCATCCTTGTGGGCGTCGTCCTATTCAAAGTCCGGGCGTTAGATCTTCTCTCCGGCGAGGCCCGGAGCCCAGCGCTTCTCCTTGGGCCGCTCCTGAGTCGATGGGCTTACGTGGTTGTCGCCTACTGCGCTATTCCTGCTCGTCCCGATGGGCTGGGTGCACTGCTGGTGAGGAATGTCTTTTTTCGTGAACTCGCACTCGCGAGTGGGATTGCGCTGCTTGTGGCTATCCTTGTTGGGGGAGGGCACGGGCTTATGACGATGGCGTTCGCCCTCGCTTGTACCCTTGGAGTAATACGCTTCTGTACCGCACGACTGGGGGGGGTCACCGGCGACACGTTTGGTGCAGTGGGCGAGCTGGTAGAGACTGCAACTTTTTGTTTCTTTGCCGTTTTCTCTTTTGCCTCACCGCAAGAGATTTACGCATTTGCCGCCCGGTTCTAAAGAACCGGGCTCGCGCAACCTCAGTTGTTACGATGTGTAGGAATCTGCTGTAGTCTGATCTAACGTACCCGCTTTCGCCGGGTACTCGGCTTTGGCGCAGGCTGTTGCGACAAAACCGCCGGTACCGCCTCGGTTTCTTTCGTTTGCGGGAGAGGTTTTTTGCTAAATTGCTTGCGGCTCTGGTGATACCCGGCGATTTCTCGCTCCGCAGCGGTGAGCGCTGAACGAAGGACGGTAGGGATTTGTGCGCCGTGTTTCTTGACGGTAAGGGTCCGGCCGGAAACTGAGAGGACAACCTGAACCTGATTATCTCCCTGATGGTGATGGGGACTATGGGAAATAGTAACGCGCGCGCGCGTAATTTCGTTCGGATATCTCTCACATTTAGTGAGTTTATTCTCGATAAGATCACGCCAGTTCTGTTGCACTGTCGTGTTCCGTCCCTCAACGTTAATTTGCATAGCGCCTCCTTCGGACAGGAATGTTTCCGTACGATTCAGACAGCGACGGTCGGTCTACTACTGAGTATGATGGCAGAATTTTCTTGTACGGCCAACTTATGTGTAAAGGAAAAGAAAGGGCACTTGTCCGAAGGACGGTCAGTGACGTACCAGCCTCTCCCGTTCCGCTCGGGCACGACTCGGAAAACGAAAAGGCGACAGCATCAACAAGAACGAAGAAAGAGATGAGAAATCCAGGGGCGCCGCGTACGAGCGCCCCAACGAGAACCGGAAAAACACAGAGGAGGAGAAGGAACGGAGGATTACGCCTCAGCAAGCAATTTGCTGTCTGGCAGTACCGTAATTAGTGGCTGCACGGACCGGGGTTGCGAAATTTGCTGTAATTTCCAGGCCTTTAAAGCATCACGCATCCGCCCGGGATGGATTCCGAGGATTTCACAAATGTTTTCGAACGAGAAGTACCAATGTGAATCCGTCGAATCGATCCACTCTTCGGCCTCTTGAAACAGCCGTCGTTCATGCGGCTTTTTGGCTAGCACATAAGTCTGAAAACAATGCACCGCATCTTCTAGCATTGCGAGCAGTAAACGCCTTTCACCCTGGATCGGCTTCCTCCCTAGCAGGGTAAAGAACTGCTCCGGTAAGAGCGTATCGGGCTCGAACATACAGCTTTCTCCTTTGTGTATTTGTTTGTTGTGCAAAAATTGAGCTAGCAACCTAGCGAAATCTTGGTTATAAGTAAAATAAGAAAAACTTTTCGATCCTATTAGTGTTATGCATATTGAAACGCTCAAAGTTTTCTGCGACTTGGCAGATACCGGGAGTTTCTCCTTGGCTGCGTCGAAGAATTTCATCACCCAATCGGCAGTCAGTCAACAGATTCGTAGCCTCGAAGATCGCTATGGCCGAGAGCTGATCGAGCGCTCCAAAGGACGCGCGCGTCTCACTCAAGCGGGTGAGGTGCTGTACGAGGTGAGTAAAGAAATTGTCCAGCGCTATCGTGAGATCGAGAATAATTTGCAAACGCTCGCGCGCGCTGTGGCTGGAACTGTACGGGTTGGAACAGTGTATAGTGTCGGCCTCTACGAGCTATCAGCCCCCCTGAAACGCTATCTGCGCACGTTTCCCGAGGTCACCGTCCATCTTGAGTACACGCGGGCGAACAAGATCTACGATGATGTGAGCCGCGGCGACATCGATTTAGGGATTGTTGCCTATCCCAATAAACGTCCTTCACTCTTTGTGAGCCCTTTTCGCGAAGATCGCTTAGTGCTGATCTGCTCGCCATTGCATCCGTTTGCTAATTTTCAGAAAGTCTCGATCAAGAAACTGCAAGGCGAGAAGTTCGTCGGCTTCGAGCGTGACGTGGCGACGCGCCGTGCGCTTGACCGCATCTTTCGCCAGCATGGGATCAAAGTGCAGTACACTATGGAGATGGACAATATTGAGACGATTAAGCGGGTCGTTGAAATCGGCACCGGGATCTCCATTGTTCCTGAGCCTGCCATTATTCAAGAGGTCAAAGGCGAGACCTTACGGGCTATCCAGTTTGCAGACGAAACACTCACGCGGCCGCTTGGCATTGTGACCAAACGCGGGCGCCGGTTTACCCCGGCGGTGCAAGAATTCATTGATTCCCTCAAGGACAAATCGGGTCGTGGTATGGTTACCGAATCCACTCGCATGGTAGGCACAGGGGAGTAAGCGACGTCGTTGTGTTGCCTACCCACTACTGAATCACCTTGTCTATCCGCAACTGGTAAATATCGCCCGCACTCAACCCTATCTCGCGAAGAATCGCTTCGGTGTGTTCTCCTTTTTCTGGGGCTGCGCTCTGAACTGCTCCTGGCGTGCGGCTTAAGGTCGTCGGCAAGCCCAAGACGCGGATTGTGCCGAGTTGGGGATGTGCGAGCGGAGTCGCGATTCCCAAGTGTTGCACCTGCTCGTTAGCAAACATTTGATCGATGGTAAGAATTGGTCCGCTTGGGACTCCAGCGGCATTGAGAATTTCGACCCATTCGGCTGCCGCCTTCGCTTGCAGCCTTTCTTCCAAAAGTCTAGTTAACTCGTCACGATTACGTGAGCGTTTGCCAGGCGTGGCGAAGCGCGGGTCGTCTTGCAGTTCCGGTGTGTTCAGTGCGGTGCATACCCGCTTCCACATATGCTGCCCGCCTGCAGCAATATTGAGATAACCGTCTTTTGTCTTAAACGTCCCGGTCGGAATACTGGTCGGATGATTATTGCCTGCTTGGGGCGGGATTTCCTTGCCAATCAACCAGCGCGTCGCTTGAAAATCGAGCATGGCAATCATCGCCTCTAGTAACGAGGTGTGAACCCACTGGCCCTCGCCAGAGCGTTCGCGTTCAAGCAGCGCAACTAAAATTCCCTGCGCTGCGAGGAGCCCTGCACTCAAATCGGCCACGGGAATACCGACACGCCACGGCCCTCCGCCTGGCGGTCCGGTGATACTCATAAGCCCGCCCATGCCCTGGGCAATTTGGTCGTACCCAGGGCGCTCTTTGTACGGACCGGTTTGTCCGAATCCAGAGATGCTCGCGTACACCAAGCGCGAGTTCAGCTGGCGCAGATCCGCATAATCAATCCCTAGTCGCTTCTTGACATCAGGGCGATAATTCTCTACCAGCACATCAGCATTTTTCACAAGTTGTTTTAAGATATCGAGACCACGTGGATCCTTGAGGTTTAGCACCAGGCTGCGTTTGTTGCGATGCAGATTCTGAAAGTCAAAGTTATGGCGACTCACGCCTTCCTCATCTTCGGCTTGCTCAATCTTGACGACCTGAGCTCCCATGTCAGCAAGTTGCCGGACACAGGTTGGCCCCGAGCGGGCACGGGTTAAGTCGATAACACGAATGTGAGCGAGCGGCAGTGCCATGATTTAACTCCTTCCCGAATGTGGTTCAGCTTCCCTTGACGCTGGTTATGCTTCAGTGCGATATGTTTTGCTACCTGTATCGGATAAAAAACGTACGCAGCCGGACAAAGGAGGGTTGTCGTGGATACGCATCTGCCGCGCACTGTGTCCTGCTTTCTTTTCATGTTTAGCTTCTGGTTCTTGGGGTTGGGGCCGTCGTATGCCTTCGCCCAGGCGACTCTGACCAAGGAAAGTATCCTGGCGGAATTTTACCCGTACCGCCAGGGGAGTCCGCAGGTCGACGGCATTACCCCAGGGCTGGTTATCAATGCAAGTACCGCCCAAGCGGCTGCCGCTGTCTTGCCACCAGAGGTCCTTAAGGTTGTTCAAGCTGGAGACTTCGAGATTACTATACAGCCGACGACTGATGTTCCTATCCGCGACGAATATATTGCTGCGACCGTTGAGCATGCTGCGCAGGTGACTCTCGGAGCAGACGGTATGCTGCAACAATACGTTGCCGGGTTGCCGTTTCCGGTGGTGAATCCCACCGATCCGCAGGCCGGACTCAAACTGGGGTGGAATTTGCGCTACCGGGATCGTGCTGACATTTCTCAAAGTTGGGGCACTACCTCGCTGTTAAACAGTACAGGGGGAGTGATTCGCTCTTCGAGTTCGCTCTATATGCGCATGTACGGAATGCACCGCCCAACCCCAGAGCGCAATATCAGCGAATGGGCCGAGGGTGGGGTGTTGTATAAAGACTACTCAATAACCTTCCGTCCGACCGACTCGGAGGGAACGCAAACTATGGGAATTCGCCATAACCAAGACACTCTTGGTGATGACCGCTGGCTCTACGACCCGAAAACACGGCGTACGCGCAAGCTGGTCTATAACCCCTATGATGCGTTCCAGGGACTCACGTTTCTCAGTGAGGAATTTTCTGGCTTCGAAGGCCATGTGTCTGCTTATGATTGGCAGTTCGTAGAAGACAAGATCGTGCTCGCTCCAGGAGTCTTGCGCGGGGTGGCGGTACGTATGGGTGGAAAGTGTCAATGTTACCCAGTTGACCCGTGGGAGTTGCGCTCGGTTCATGTCGTTGATGCGTTGCCGCGTATTCCTAATCATCCGTATGGCCGTCGCCGGCTCTATGTTGATCGGCAAACGTATTCGCCCTTGTTTTCGGTGATCTATGACAAAGAGGGACAACACTGGCGGACGTTCTTTTTCTCATTCGGTCATCCCGACTCCAACCCTCACAGTCCTGGCGTCCGCGTACCGATGTTTGTCGGCAATAGTTGGGTAGACTACAAAGCCGATCGTGCCACTGTGTGGATTCCCAGTAAGAATATTTATAATCGCCCGTTACCGCCTCACTTCTTCACTGTTGGTGCGATGATGCGACAGGGGAAGTAAGGACTGAGTAACGAGTAATGAGGACTGAGGATTGGAGATAGCGTCAATGACTGATTGAGTTCTTTCTTCATGTTAGTCATGAAAGACTGGTTCTGTGGATCAAGAATAAAATAAGGAGGGTCTTGCGATGCAAGGTGTTTCTCATGTTGCTATTGGGGTGAGTAATATGGATCGCTCATTGCCATTCTACCGTGATGTGCTCGGTCTGCGGGTGACGCTTGATACCATGGAGGATGTCGGTGGATTCCCAGCGCTGTTCCGCGATACGAAGAAAGGAAAACGACGTGCGGTCTACATGCGATGGGAAGATACACCAGAAGCGCCGTTTATTGTTCTTTCTGCACCAGTTGGACCTGCGTCGGGCGAGCCGATTAAACTCGACCAAGTTGGCATTCACCACTTTTCATTTTGGGTGAATGATTTGCGTGCTCGTATAGACAAACTCAAAGCTGCTGGTGTGCCTATTCTCGTGCCACCAGTAGAGTCTGACACCGTAGCGTATGGTGAACCGCCAGGAAAAAAAGTGTTGACCTGTCTCTTTCTTGATCCCGACGGCATTATTCTCCAATTTGATCAACGGCTGTAAGACAGGAGGAATCTATGGCTTTGCGACGACCGACAAGCGATGACCTGCACCGTCTGGCTGCGCAGCACCATTTTACACTGAACAACGAAGAACTTGAGGCGTATCAATCCTTGATTCCAGATATGTTCGCCCTCCTAAATGAACTCGACCACACTCCTTCAAACTTGCCAGTTGTCACTTATCGTGAGCGTGACCCCGGAAGACGGCCTAGTCGTCAAGAAGATCCGTTGAACGCGATTGTGCGCCACTGCTCGGTGAAAGGAGCGAAGTCTGGCACGCTGGCCGGCAAACGCATCGGTATTAAAGATAATGTGTGTGTTGCTGGGGTTCCTACTACGTGTGCATCTCTTGTGCTTGATGGCTATGTCCCTGACATTGATGCCACCATCATCACACGTATTCTTGATGCTGGTGGTGAGATTACCGCCATGCTCAACATGGACAATTTTGCCTTTTCCGGCGGCGGCGACACGAGCGCGTACGGACCAACCCGCAATCCCCACAATCCTGATTATCTTGCGGGTGGCTCCTCGGGTGGTTCAGGCGCGGCCCTATACTATGATGATATCGACCTCACCATTGGTGGGGATCAAGGTGGGTCGATTCGTATTCCTGCTTCGTGGTGTGGGGTTGTCGGTTTGAAGCCAACTCATAGCTTGGTGCCATACACCGGCATTGCTGGCATTGATCCGACCTTTGATCACACGGGACCGATGGCACGTACGGTTGCTGACGTTGCGTTATTACTTGAAGTGATTGCGGGTAAAGATCCGCTTGATCCGCGCCAGTACGACGTGCCCGTGCAGTCGTACACGCAGGCGATTGGTAAAGGCATTCGTGGTCTTCGACTTGGTGTCGTACGTGAAGGCTTTGGCACTCCGGTGTCAGAAGCGGACGTTGATGCTAAAGTCCGGGACGCGGTGAAAGCACTACGCGAACTCGGCGCGGAGGTGCAAGAAGTATCGATCCCCGCCCATCGCGAAGTAGGTGGGATTACCTGGGCGATGATCACTGAAGGCATGGCCGCACTAGTGTATGGAAACGGTGTCGGGTATCACGCCAAGGGTTTGTACAATGAGAGTTTTGCTAATGCCTTAGGTAAGTCACTGCCAGCCCATGCTCAAGACTTGCCGCACCAACTGAAATTTGTCGTACTTATGGGTTCCTATCTCAACCAAGCCTACCACGGACGCCTGTACGCCAAAGCGCAAAATCAACGCCGAGCATTACGAGAGGCATACGATCAAGTGCTCAAGCAAGTAGATATGCTAGTGATGCCGACAACGCCGAACAAAGCTCATAAATACAATGCGAAGCAGAGCATTCGGGAGTGGCTTGAACACGGCTGGAACATGCTTGGCAACACTGCACCGTTTAATATGACCGGACATCCATCACTCACTGTTCCCTGTGGGAAGTCGAATGGATTACCCATCGGCCTGATGCTCACTGGCAGACATTTCGAGGACGCGACACTTTTACAAGTCGGCTATGCGTTCGAGCAGCAAACGCCGTGGGAGAAGCGATAGACATCAAGAAGAACACAAGATCGTATTCTTCTCTTTCGTTACTAACTACTGGATGCTGACTACCTTCTACCTGCTTTGCAGTCCGATCATCTGCCGTGCTTCCTGCGGAGTGGCTGGCTCACGTCCATGGGCACGCGCAACCTGCACTGCCCATGCGATAAAGTCAGCGCTGCTTTTGGCCAATGACCCGTCGACTAGCGTTGCTCTGTCCTCAAAGCCGACCCGTACATGTGCACCAGTGGCAATTGCAAGGCTTGCAATTGTAAAGACGCTATCTTCAATACCATGGGCGATCCAAAATGCATCGGGGAAGAGGTCGTGGACGCAAGCTGTCATATAAAAGTAGCTACGAGGTGTCCCAGGCATGATCTGAAAACCATCCCCGAAGCGGCCAGAAAATTCTACTAACAGATAGCGCGGAGTGGCCAGTAGACCATCTTGAACGAGCGTTGCGACGTTGGTGAGAAAACCGGTATCTAACACTGCTGGTTCTGGAACAATACCGCGTTCGCGGCAAGTGAGGATCGTTTGACGAATGTCGTCGTACGAATTCGGGACCGCGATCGTATGCCGCATGCCGTGTGAGAGCGGAGTATTGAAGACGATATTGCCGGTATTCAGGGAAACCATATCTACCGGCTCAGGAGTATCGCGAAGATAGCGAAGTACCCGATCAATGGTAGCATCCGGCATCCGGGCGGTGGTGTGATTGAGCACAAGTGAGGTTTGTGCACGTATGAGGCGATCGGCTTCTGCGTACCAAGCTGGATCATAACTCGTAGTGCCCTGCTGGGTACGAGCGTGGAAGTGGACAATTGCGGCTCCAGCGTCACTACAGCGTTTTGCCTCTGCGGCAACCTCGGCTGGAGTCCACGGCACGTTGGGGTTTTGCTCCCGCCCGCGTGCGCCGTTGAGGCAAGCTTTGATGATGATTTTGTCCATCCAGTCCTCCTTTTTTTTGCTGTGCCAGAGAAAGGTGATACAGTTTTTTTAGGGTTGTTGAGGAACGCAAGTCTGACATCCTCACTAGCAAACTGTCAACCCGTACGGGAGGAAGCTGCGAATCAAGAGAGCGAAAGATACGACCCTTATAGATACGGAAACGCTGACAAAGAGCGATAAACAGTCTATAAGAAGTAACGGGAGAAAAATTTCATCCGGACAACGACGCATCTACTCCCCGCACATCGTCCTGAAGATAAGAATTCCCCAGACAGTCGACTCCACTTGCTAGGAACCCCGACCGGCTGTGTGTTCGTCTGCCGTACGCAAAAAGGAGGTAAGGCACGGTGGGAGGGGGAAGACAAACCAAAGCGCAGTTGCTGGCGGAGCTGACACTGCTCCGTCAGCGCGTAGCTGCCCTTGAAGCTACGGTTGCGACCCAGCAAGCTGAGAGAAAACCCACTGATAGTGAGGCACGCTACCGAGCGGTGGTTGAATGTTCGATCCAAGGCATTGCCGTGCAACGCCACGGTACGGTGTTGTTTGCCAACTCGGCGTTGGCAACTATTCTTGGCTACGCAAAGCCGCATGACATTATTGGGCAACAGGTGGAGAGTCACATTGCAGTCGAAGAGCGAGAACGCTTACGTGGGTACCTGACCGCGCGCCTCCGCGGCGAGCCTGCACCAGCGCGCTATGAATGTCAGGGCCTGAAGAAAGATGGCACTCTGATTTGGCTTGAGGTGTCGCCTGCGGTCGTATCGTGGAACGGCGAACCTGCCGTGATTATTTCGCTGATTGATATTACGGCGCGGAAGCGGGCCGAACTCGCCGTGCAGCAGTCCGAGCTTCTCTATCGAACGGTGCTACGCAACATCCATGATGGGGTCTTCCTTGTGCAGGATACGAAGGTACTTTTTGTCAATGAAGCCGGTGAGCGACTAGTGGGGGCACAAATGGAGACGCTGTTGGGCGCCTCTTTTCTTTCGCTCATAGCCCCCGAGTCGGTGGCGCGGGTGCGGGACTGTTTCCGTTACTGCGAAGAGTACGGGCAGGGACCCACCCTTGATGAAGTTCCCCTTCTTTCTCTAGTCGGTGAGCGCCGTGGGATTGTGCAGGTGCAAACGGCTGTAGTTTCCTATAATGACGCAATCGCTCTTGTGATCACACTGAGAGACATGACGGCTCACAAACGCGCTGAAGAGACGATCAAAGAGGAGGCGGAAATATCCGCGGCTCTCGCCCGGGTGGGACGAGAACTGACGATGTCGTTAGAGACGCCGGTAGTACTTGATCGGCTGTGTCAGCTGGCGACTGAGATGCTGGGTTGTGACTGTAGTTATGCCGCGCTGTGGGATCCGCAGCAGAATGTATATGTGACAGTGACCGGGTATGGCGACTCGCCGGAACAGGAAGAGGAGGTGCGCGCCCTCCCGTTCCCGCCGCGGATATTTGCTCAGGGAACCACGGAGGAGTTTGAACCCAGTCTCGTGATGGAAATCTGCGCCGCTGATCAACCCGCACTGCAAATGCTCCTGCAACGAGTGGGAATTGTTTCTGCCCTTTTTTTTCTCTTACGTCGAGGGGCACGAACGATTGGTACCTTGTACGTAGGATATCGCAGGCCGCAGACTTTCACTGCGCGACAAAAACGCCTCGCCCGAGGGATCGTGCAACTTGCGTCGTTTGCTATCGCGAATGCTCAGCTTTTAGAGGAGTTAGCGCATTCCAATCGGCTCAAAGAGGATTTTGTTGGGACGATGTCACACGAGTTACGTACGCCATTGCATATCCTGTACGGATACATAGAACTTTTGCAGGATGAGACCTTCGGTTCACTAACGCCGCAGCAAGTGGATATATTGAGTCGGATCGACCGAAACGTGCGAGAGTTGACGGTGCTCATCAATACCACACTTGATCTCAGTCGGTTACAAAGCCAGCGGGTGCCCCTGATGGTACAAGAGGTACGAGTGCCTGAGCTCCTGGCTGAGCTTGGGAGTGAAGTACGGCAACTGCATCAGACACCGGACGTGGTAATGGAGTGGTCGTGTGCGCCCGAGGTTCCGGTGCTCTGGACCGATATCGGTAAACTCAAGATCATCCTAAAGAATTTATTGACCAACGCACTGAAGTTTACTGAGAAAGGCACAATTGCAGTTTCGGCCGCTCCTCAAGGGGAAGGAGTCACTTTTAGTGTTTCCGATACTGGTCCTGGGATTCCTTTGGAGGTGCTGCCTTTTATCTTTGAACCGTTTCGTCAAGGGGGCACCTTTGCCACACGAAAACAAGGAGGCGTAGGATTGGGCCTCTATATTGTCCGACGGCTGCTTGACCTTCTTAGTGGGACAGTAACGGTAGACAGTCAGGTTGGTAAAGGCTCGACATTCTCCGTATGGATTCCGGTGCGCGCATTTGTAGGGAAGATATAAAATTGAAACATGGAACTAGTAGTCAGTAATCAGAGCCATAGGGCGAGCTGTGCCCGCCAGTGTCCCCTTTCCTCCACCATTCTGCATTTTTTTGACTTTGGACCTTGGACCCTGGACTTCAAGATCCTAAACTGCGAACTTTTTCCGAGTCTCAGTCCTCAGCCCTCGTTACTCATACTCCTTTGTTACGTTGCGCGTTTCTCCAGGACAACTGGCATGCCTTCCGATGGTGCAAGGGTGATACTCCGCCGCACCACACGGATTGGTCGTTTGGAAGCCAATCGTAATGTCGTCTGTGACAAGATCTGCGCGAGTACGACCTTCATTTCATAGGTGGCAAACCCCGCTCCCAAACAAAAACGATTCCCGCCCCCAAAGGGAAAAAATTCCCACGGCGTCGGTTTCTTGCCGATAAATCGTTCAGGTGTGAACTGGTCAGGATTCGGCCAGAGGTCAGGGCGATGATGAGTCAAGTAGATGCACGGCATAGCTACCACACCAGCCGGGAGAGTATGTCCGGCGATAGTGGTTGGCACTTTGAGGCGACGGCCTACAACCGGGAGAATAGGATTGAGTCGTTGCGTCTCTTTGATCGTCGCTTCGAGATATTCGAGCTTATTGATTTGTTGCGGAGTCACTGGACCAGTACCAAATACCTCTCGTAGCTCTATCTGTAATTTTTCCAGGACGTCAGGCCGACCGAGGATACGATACAGCATCCAGGCGAGAGAGGTGGCCGTGGTTTCGTGACCTGCAACCAGGAGCGTCATCAACTCGTCACGCAAGTGCTGATCACTCAACGGCTGACCATCTTCATCTTGTGCTTGCATCAACATCGAGAGAATGTCTTCTCGGCCTGCTAAATCAACTGTACGCCGCCGGGCGAATTCTGCGAATAACAATTGATCGATTTCCTGCCGCCGCCGTACTTGTTTTCCCCAAGGGGAATGCGGCCCTAAATCAATTTGCAACCACGGAATCAACATGATAGGGTTCGCTCCCGCAGCAAGCACTTCTGTAAGCAGCGTACGTAAACGCGCTAAGGTGGTATTTTCCGCCAGACCGAAAACCGTACGCAGAATCACGTTGAGGGTGATCTGTTGCATATGGGGATGCAACGCGAACGGTTGGCCTACCGGCCAGGTGGCGATAGTCTGGTCAGTAAGGTCTCGCATGACTTCGCCGTAGACATACATGCGTTCACCGTGAAATGGCGGCATCATTAGCCGCCGTTCGCGCTGATGGCGTACGCCATCGAGTAGCAAAAGCGAATAGTCACCGAGCAGCGGCCTGACGATGACATTCGCTTCCCCAGCCCGCAGTTGGTCAGGGTCACTGGTGAAAATTTCTTTGACAGCGTCAGGGTTACTAAAAAAGACGAGCGTTCCAGGACCGGAAGGAAAGCGAATCGTAAAACAGTCTCCGTACTTTCGCGCGCATTCCTCCATAAACGGGATAGGCCGGGTGAGCCAGCGGAAAAGTTGTATCGGCGCGGGCAATGAAGGGCCGGAAGGAAGAGCGGAAGGGTGCGGGGGAGACTCGACAAGGGAAGCAGATGACATAACTGAACACTCCTTTCACCTTGCGGTATGTTCTCGATGTGAATCTTGCACCTACTCACCAATAGTTGGAAGAGGGGGAATTGGTAAAAAAGATACGAAGAATAGTAAGAGCTCCTTCTCATGGAGAGTTGGAACCCTAAGCAACAGTGCAAAAGTGCGTGCACTCTACGATGCGACGTTACAGAAATGTCATTCTGAGCGAGAGCGAAGAATCCTTCGACTCCGCTGCGTTCAGGACAGGTCTTTCAGAGAGACCCTTCACGGAGTTTACCTTGAGCTTGCCGAAGGGTTCAGGATGACACCGCCGAGGTGTCGCTTGCCGACTCATAAAGACATGTCGGGCGGGCTGTGCCCGCCTCATGTTCTACAGAGACCTAGGCGATTTACGCCGCCTTCTGCACTTTTTGTTTGAGCAGCTTACTAATGATCTGATCAATGACTTGATCCGCAAGCGCACGGACTTCGTCTTGGGTCTTCGGCTGAATCGGATGTTGAACAAGGATCGGCTCGTATTGCGCCATGCCCAGGGCAGAACACTGGGCGTGGGCAGCGCCAATGAATTCGGTGGTGGTCACGTTCGCGGTTGGGATGCCTTGTTCTTCAAAGTAGACAACATCGTGCGAACTGCACGAAATGCAGGCCCCTCAATCGCTGAGCGCTTCGACGACCGCATCACATTTTTCTTGCAACTCCGTCTTGATAGACTGCGGCGCAGGGCGCGTCACTGTTGGTTTCATACGGCGTAGTACCTCTCTGACGCCATACTGCTGACGCAAGATCTCTTCTACGCGATCAAGGAAAAACGCACCTTTGGACTTACTGATGTCTAGTAAGCCGATGGTTTTCCCCTCTAGTGTGTCCAACCGTGGGGCGAACGCTTTCTGCGTCTGCTCTACTTTATCAGTGGGGTCGAGGAACATTTCTCCCATGGGTCACCTCCTTAGCAAACCAGTAAGATTCATGCTTCGACAAGCTCAGGACAAACGGAAGACGGCACATTCTACCGCTTCTGCCCGCCCGTCCTGAGCTTGTCGACAGGCGAACAGTATTTCCTTCCTTTATGATTCTATCACTTTGGTTGTTATTTTACTCCCAGCATCACCACCTGCCCAGCCTTGTACTGCAGCGGAAAACCGGCCAGCCGTGCCGCCTGCCACAATAATCGTGATATGCTCGGGTTTAGCAAATTTGCGGAAAAGTGTGTCGTCCGTCGGTGGCTCGCGGTCTGTTTTATTCTCTGTCCGCAGCATACTGACCCCAGCACCCTCACCACCGTTCACTCCAGGCCGCAGCTCACGTAATGGGCGGCGAATCTTTTCAAAGAGGAATTGGCGTAGATCATTTTTCGACCAACCATCTTGTTTGAAGGTCTTGGCGTGTTCCGGGCAGACGACCAACACCGTATCCGAGAAGAGCGGGAAATTTTTGTGATTCCACAACCCTGCCATTGTCCAGCCGAGTGATAGCGCCAGTTGTTCAGCCGTCCGGCTAGCGTGATCGTTAATCTGTAGAGGCGAATGTCCAGCGAACAGGGTCACGGTGCTTTGGTCGGAGCAGAACCCTCTTTCGATATGTAACGGTTCCCACGGACTCTCTTCTTCATTTTCACCCACGCAAAATGTGTATTGTGCAGGATGACCCATCGTCGCTTTAGTGATTTCATGCGGTTTGGCGCCGCCGATATTGATAATCATCAAGCGTAGCGCACGACCGATGGTGGCATTGGCGCGAAAACCGTGACCTAACGCATTGTGACCACAGTTGACGCCAATCTGTTTGCGGATCGGGCCATTGATGATGATCATCGGTGAGGCTGAAAACGTGGTCACGTTAATCCCGTGAAGACAAAACTGGTCTTCACAGGCGGCTTCGACGACAGCGAGGACCGTGGGAAAATATGATGGATGGCAGCCGGCCATAACCGCATTGATAGCGATCTTTTCAATCGTTGCCCGGCCATAGTTAGGGCCGATGGTGCCGATGAGTTCCTGTGGATCACGCTCCGTGGCTGCAAGCATATGCTTCACCCGCGCTTCGGTTGGCGGCACTACAGGGAGTCCGTCAGTCAAGGCACGAGAGTACAGTAATTCAATCGGATCATCTTCTTGGGCTTCGATGCGTTTTGATTGGAGCGCGGCTGTCTCGGACATGGTATTCCTCCTCTTGCGACGCCCAAGTGTGGCATTCTTGCAGTGAGGCTGTCAACGTGCCTATCTTTGGTTATGAAAGGAGGCAACTATGTCCCTTCCAGCAGAAAGCTACCAGCAACTCACCCCCGACCTGCGCATCTGTCGCGTTCTTAATGGCTTGTGGCAAGTATCAGGGGCACATGGACGTATTGATCCCAAAGCGGCGATCAAAGAGATGTTCGACTATGTCGATGCCGGGTTCACGACCTGGGACTTGGCTGATCATTATGGTCCAGCAGAAGATTTTATTGGCGAGTTTCGGCGACAGTTCATTGCTGCGCGTGGAGCTGAGGCGTGGTCTCGGGTGCAAGCATTCACCAAATGGGTACCACGGCCGGGACGAATGACGCGCCAGATTGTCGAAAATGCCATCAATGTTTCCCTCCGCCGTATGAATGTCCCGACGCTCGATCTCTTACAGTTCCACTGGTGGGAATACGACGATCCCAGCTATCTTGACGCACTCAAACATCTTGCCGATTTGCGTGATGAAGGAAAAATTCGCCACCTCGCGCTCACTAACTTTGACACCGAGCATCTAAGGATTATCACTGACAACGGCATTCGTATTGTTTCCAATCAGGTGCAATTCTCGCTGGTTGATCGCCGTCCTGAGATTACGATGGTTCCCTTCTGTCGTGAACGTAACATTCAGTTACTGACGTATGGCACTGTCGGCGGTGGACTCCTTTCGGAAAAATATCTTGGCCAACCAGAACCACGTGGTCGTGAGCTCAACACGGTGAGCTTAGAGAAATACAAGATGATGATCGACACTTGGGGTGGATGGGGATTATTTCAAGAACTCCTCTTAGTGCTCAAACAGATAGCAGACAAACACCATGTAAGTATTGCCAATGTTGGCGTACGGTACATTCTTGATCGCCCGACTGTGGGAGGTGTAATCGTCGGGACCCGTTTAGGAATTGCCGAGCATAGGACAGAGAACGCGCGAACCTTCAGTTTCACCCTTGACGCTAACGACCAAGCACAGATTGAGAAGGTGGTGAGTCAGGCACGTGATATATATCGGGTGATTGGAGATTGTGGGGATGAATATCGACGGTGAGCTGGCGTCTCCTGCAATTTTTGTTTCTTGTCCACCTTGCACAGACGACTGCCAGTGTACGCAGCCATAGATTTTCCTCTATACGAGACACGTGCTACGTAATGCGTGACTCTTAGAGTCCGTGCGAGAAGTTCTTGAGTTAGAAGGGGAAGTTATGATTTAAGAAGCGCGGCGGAGGGTTACCGATGTGGACAATACAGAACCGCGCCCGCTA
>Ga0081539_10000566_pt1 | contig 76491 bp, 63 predicted proteins | sample TabmetS4T2R2_FD_71023 | JGI IMG/M metagenome (GOLD analysis project Ga0081539, IMG submission 71023) | Tabebuia heterophylla rhizosphere microbial communities from the University of Puerto Rico - S4T2R2 | ecosystem: Host-associated > Plants > Roots > Rhizosphere ...
GCCATTTCTAAGATGGTCTTCAGCACATGTTGTTTGACGATGTTGGCATCGGGTTCAGCAAACTTGACATACTGGTCGACTGACAAGGTACGGTCATTGGTTTTGACACCTGTTACCATCGCCGTCATCGTTGGCGCGGAATCGGGTGTTTGTTGGTCCACAGTATAAGTTTTTGACAGCGCCACATAGGGAAACTTTTCAAAGCTCAGTTGGTTTTCTTCCCCGTTTTCGCCGCGCTGTTGCCCGTCAAGAATACGCGCAGCGGTGATCGTTGCGATCCCCATTCCGTCTCCGATGAACAGAATCACATTCTTGGCATGAGCTGTAGTCGGCACCAGCTGTTTTGCTTCCTGTACCGTGCGCTGACCAGCCGCAAACCACTCATCAGGCGTGTTTGGGCCAGCCGCGGTAACGCGGACCGGTATCATCAGCAAGGAAACCGTTGTCCACACATACACCTTGATGGCATTCTGCATTCCGTACCCCTTCGTGCACAGTTAAGTTTGTCAACCTGAACGATTCGCTTTGAACACCCACAGAAGATAGGCCAGCGCTGGGAAAATCAGCGTTGCGTCGGTGAGAAGCGTATAACAGAGTACGCGTAGCGTCGCCTCCGGGGCAGCGGCGTTGTATAGAGTGACAGGTCCGGTGTCGTCGTTGAGAAGCACAGGAAATTGCACACGAAACCACTCCAGCAGAATCAATCCAACTTGTGAGGCTGCCAGCACGCGTGCCTGGTAGACTGCGCCCTTGCGGATCGCAAACCACAAAGGCACCAAAAGGAGCGTTGCTCCACCCATACACCCAACACATACCGGATTGGTAGCAAAGCGGTGCGTCAGTTCCACGCCGTCAAGGTAAGCACATAGGAACACCAACGCTCCGATGATGACTGCCACACCATTACAGAGCTGCGCCCGCTTCATGAAGATCTGTCGCAGCTCTGGGTCGTGTGTTTCGCCAAGCAAGTACACGGCAGCCAAGAACGCGAACAGGACGCAAGTGAAGCCCCCGACAGAGAAGGAGAACACATTTACCCATGGCCAAAGAAAAGCGGCGGAGAACCCCAACGCAGGGGCGGTTGGCCGCCCCAGGAGCATGCCGCCGGCGATCACGCCTAGCATGAAAGGCGTCAGAAAGCTCGACAGCATGAAGATCGCTGCATAGTACTGCTGGGAACGATCTCTCACGGCGTCGTAGTGACGAAACGTAAACGCGCCCCCGCGTAGGACTATGCCCAGCAGCATGAGGGTCAGAGGAATATGAAAGGTAATGGAGAGTGTACTGTAGGCACGAGGAAATCCCATGATGAGAATCACGATCGCGAGAATCAGCCACATGTGATTTGCCTCCCACACTGGGCCGATTGCGTGCGCGATGACGTCTTTTTGCTCGTCACATTTACGCGCTCCGACAAACATTTCCAGCATGCCCGCCCCGAAGTCCGCCCCAGCAAACAGGCAGTAGAATAGGAGGGAAACGCCAAGAAAAAAGGCGACGCCGTCAACCCACATGGCTGAATTGCTTCCGAGGGTAGGCCGCCAATGAGAAGGGGAGCGGGCTGTGAAGTGTGAAAGAGGCATTCCATAGCGGCGAGTTTAGCGGGTTGCAGGACGGCGACTTGTTTCGCGAGTCGGTCTCCCTATCCGTCACAGGTGGAGCGCCCATTCCATGCTTGTCACTCTCGGCTGTTTGGTGATGGTCGGCTGCTCCTTCGGCCCACGCACGGTCGAAAATATTCGGCTACGCTACAATGAAGTCATCAAGACCACTACAGAAGAACAACTGCTGCTCAATATCGTTCGCCTCCGCTACACCGACACGCCTAGTAGCCTCGCTGTCTCCGCAATTGCCGCGCAGTTCGAACAGCAAGGAACCCTGCAACTGCTTCCCTTTTTTACGGCTGCCGGGGGTGATGTCCATATCCGGAGTTTCACCTCAATATTGCCGCAAGTGCAGTGGTTTGCCGCCGATCGTCCAACGATTACACTGACGCCATTAGACGATCAGGACTTCACCCGACGACTTTTTACCCAACTGCCGCTGGAAGGCGTCCTCTATTTGGCGAAGACAACGTGGCCGATTTCAACAGTCTTCCATCTCTATCTAGAGAACCTTAACGACCTTTTCGCTTTTATTGGAACTATCGCGCCTGGAACTGACAGGCCAGACTGGACCGCAGCCAGTGCTGACTCTCCCCGTGGGTGGGCGGTAACTAAGAAAAACGGTCGCAACGCACACCAGACGACATTCGCTGCACAAGATTGTAGTACTGTTCCTATCTCTGACGCACTATCAATTAGTGTTTGTGGAGTAACTTTTCACTTTAGGGAATCGCTATAACGGATCGCATTTCGTGTGACCAACGATGTTCCGTAGAGACGCGACATATCGCGTCTCTTCAAAGAGGCTCCTACCCTTTAAGATACGGATAAGGAGTTGCTTAATTCTGCAAACCGCGATAAAGGCTTTACATTTATTCTAACTACTTGTGACAACCGTCTGTGCAGTAATTTACCTCTGTACTTTATAGCCTGCCGTCTCCTGTGGATGTTATGTTCATCCGCCATGTGAGCGCTCAGCATGGCCCCCAAACTCGAAGCGCATAGCCGAGAGAACTTTCTCAGCAAAGTCGTCCTCACCACGTGAACTGAACCGCCGATACAGCGCAGCGCTGAGTACGGGCGACGGGCAACCTTCCTCAAACTCGTCCAATGAAGATGTGCCGATAGCTCCTTCATTAACGAGCCTCTGCACAGTCGCGGGATTCATATCGAAAACGACGCACTGATGGCCGCCGCGCAACAGTCGGCTCACTATGTTTGCCCCCATTCTGCCGAGTCCAATCATCCCTAGTTGTATGGTTAGAAATCCTTTCTATTATTGTCCGCCAACATTATGGCTCTTTTTCGCGGAAGAGGAATTGAGGAAAAAACCACAGCGTGCATGTAGCAAGCAATTCCAAGATCCTCGTTGGGCGGCGTTTTAGATCATGGAGGAGGGGGTAAGGAAGCGAGGCTAGCGGCGGCGTGACGAACGACAGAAATCTTGTTGGCAGCGTTGTACGCCGCAACCTTATAACACTCGGCTAAGGTCGGATAATTGAAGACAGTCTTGAGAAAATAATCGAGCCCTCCGCCTAAACCCAAAACAGCTTGGCCAACGTGAATTAATTCGGTAGCACCGCTGCCAATACAATGGCACCCGAGCAATCGTCCGTCATCCCGGTGAAAAAGCATCTTAAAGAGTCCAGAATCGTCTCCTAAGATTGGGCCGCGGGAAATCTCGCGATAGCGGGCAATTCCCGTCTCATACGGGACCTTACTCTGCGTTAATTCCTCCTCAGTGGCTCCGACCATCGAGACCTCAGGAATCGCGTAAATCCCGACCGGGAAATGCGTGCCCATTGGCGCGGCTTCGATGCCAAACATGCGGCAGGCAGCGAGTCGCCCTTGTTCGCTTGAGGTCGCGGCAAGTGCAGGGAAGCCAATCACATCGCCAGCTGCCCAAATATGGTCACTCGTAGTGCGATAGAATGCATCGACCGGTATCCGCCCACGCTCGTCCGCGATAATTCCCGCGGCGTCGAGGTGCAAAGTGTCAGTCGCGCCAACTCGTCCGGCAGAGAACAAAACGACATCCGCTACGATATGCTTCCCGGACGCAAGCTGAATCAGGCCTTGGCGTGGCGATACCTGCACGGTATCAATCCGCACAACCGCATCACCACAACGAAAGGTGACATTACTCTTACGCATCTGATGAATCAGTTCGTCAACGATCTCGGCATCAAGAAACTCTAAGGGACGCGGACGCTGATCAATCACCGTCACCTGGACTCCAAGTGCGGCAAACATGGACGCATATTCGATACCAATAACTCCCGCTCCAACGACCACCATTGTTCGCGGTAAGTGCTCAAGGTGTAAAATTTCATCAGCAGTTAAGATCGTTTGCCGATCGATTTCCACTCCAGGCGGCTTACTCGGGCGCGTACCAACGGCAATCAGGAAATACTCCGCCATCAGTGACCGTTGTCCCTCTCCGGTGTCCACCCGGATAGTGTGTGGGCTGACAAACGAGGCACAACCATGGACGACAGCTACGTCATTCCGTGTGAGGGCATCGTGCACCATGCCAATCTCGCGTTGGATGACACGTCCGACGTGTCCAACAAGTTCTTGCATTGTTGGACGAACGCGACTTCGCGCAGCAAATGGGTCCGTCAACTCAAGGCCAGGGCGGGAGTACACACGGCGAACAGCTTCACGAAATGTTTTTGAGGGAATCGTACCAGTGTCAATACACACGCCGCCAACGAAGCGTTGCTTTTCAATCACCGCGACTTTCTTCCCAAGTTTAGCTGCCTGAACGGCAGCACGCTGCCCGGCGGGGCCGCTACCGATGCAAATTAGGTCATATTTGTTGTGCTCCATCGCTTCTTCCTATGTGATTCAGTGCGAGACGAATTCCAGCTGCGGATACTGTCGAGAGCACGAGCCTAACGTTCCATCATGAGAGACACTTTGCTTCCAAACGATCCCATCATATTCGACAAAGACCGCCCAGCCGTTGTTTTCTTCTGGACGCACGGCCATAATATGCGCTCGTCCACCCAACAGGTCTTCAAAACGATTTTTTACGAGCGTGATCATCTCTTGTGTCTTCGTGGTGACCTACCTCCTCCGGTGCGTTGACGCGAGGTAGTCCTTGGAGCACCAATACGATTGGTTTCTACTCTGTCTGTGTTACGGGAGTGTGATGTTCGTATGAAAAAGAGGATGGAAAACTTGAGAATTGAGAAAGCCGGCCTGGGCAGCAATGTTCCGACTACCGCTGCCAGGTTCGTGCGCACCGATAGGAATGGAGGAAGGACTTACAAGATCGCGTAAACCAACCGCTGTACGGCAAACTCCATAGTCGACATGGCAATCGTACGCAGCAATCCTTGCCCGAATTCAGCGACGGTTTTTGGCGGTGGTAACATCGATATGGGCATCGTCACTACTTCTGGAAAGCAATTGACCGTCCGGAGGAGATCGAAGATATGCTGTTGCGCGAGTTGCCGCGTATCGTATAGCACGAGAACACTTCCAGTGATGGGATTGACCGTGACTTTAGTAACCCCAGGATGAGCGCGAAGCTGCTGTTCAAGCGCCGCGGCCTTGTGCGGCGCACCTTTTACCAATGCGCTTTTTACCCGAATCCGACCATCAAGGGCATGAAGATATATTCTAGTGCCTTGCTCTGCCATTGCTGTTCCCTCGTAGGATAAGAACTCCCTCTCATTCTCACTACTTAGGATAGCGAACAAACGTTACGACTCAGTAAGGACATTGTTACCTTTCTGTTAAATGTGCACCTGAAACTCGTCTGGGCACATACTGACGGGTCTTTCATTTTCTCACATAGAGAACGTATGTTCACACGCTAATGACAGGAGAGGATGATGAAAACAGCACACGTCGACTCCAAGTACCGTGCCCAACTCGTCCATCATATTCCCGGACGCTTGCGGGTCCGTTTACCCCATGGAGACCGTCGACCTCGTGTCATGGAACGTCTAAAGCATGACCTCCTAATACAGTCTGGTATCTATGCTGTCGACGTGAATCGCACGGCAGGTAGTGTCACCGCTGGCTATGATCCTCACCAACACTCGAGCGCTGGTATTCTCGGGCTGCTAGAAGATCTCGCTATCATTACCGGAACAGTGCTTGACGTACCTCGTATTGAGCAAACGACTAGTGAAAAGGGCCTTAATACTGTAGCGCTCTCGTTGTCCGCCGCGTTAGATGACCTGAACTACAGACTATCTGCCTGGACAGGGAATGTCATCGATCTGCGAGTGCTATTTCCGCTGAGTTTGGTTGGCTTAGGGTTGTGGCAGATTCGCAAACACGGCTTGATGTTAGAAATGCTGCCCGGTTGGCTCTTGGTGTGGTTTGGTTTTGACGCCTTCCTCAAGCTCCGCGTCCATCATGGAAGCGGTGAACAGCCGGTCCTAAGCAGTGCACGTGTCTAGCAGCACTCTCCTCTTTATTCGCTTTTCTCCTAGGGTCAAATATGCCAAAGTACAAAGCGACATGAGTTCCACACAACCACAGACAGCGTCGCTGCGCTCATCTGCCAGGTCGCGTACATTAGGGAAAATCTTCCTCGTTACACTCGGCGGCATGACCGTTTTTGAAGTCGTAAAGTCGCTTGTTCATCCGACCGTCAGTTTGTGGGGATCGCACTTTGCCACCATTCTGTTTAGCGGATTTGCTGCGGTGGTCGGGGGGACCGTCGCACTGAAAAGATATGAGGAGTTACAACAACAACTCGTGGATTTGATCGCCGAGCAAGCCCAAACCGAAAAGCAGCTACGTCAGGCACAGGAAGAATTAGAGAAGCGAGTGACCGAGCGCACTGCTGATCTAGTGAGGGCCAATGCGACGCTCCGGCTGGAAGTTGCTGAACGCAAACAGACCGAAGAAGTCGCGCGTGGGCAAACCTCAGCTTTGACGCGGACGCTGCATTTGCTTGCTTCTTCCTCTTCGGTGGATGTCATTCTGGCTCATGTCCTCACAGCTATCTCCGAGCAACTTCAGGCGTTCTCTTCGCTGTTGTTTCTCTATGACGCGGAAAATCAGTGTCTGCGGCCGGAAATGGGCTACCAGGATGGAATAATCTCCTCACGTCAGCAGGAGAGTGGTAGCCTGCTTGATCGCCAACCACCGCTCGCACTTGCAGATCACCAAGCGATGCAAGTGCTATTTCGTACACAAGCACCAATTGCTATTGATGATGTCTCCACCACAACGTTGTTCTCGTACCCTGAGAATCAGTGGGCTCAACAATGTGGTATCAAGTCCGCGTTGCTCATTCCGCTGGTGCTGGATGGAAAATTCCTCGGCAGTCTTCATGTCCGCCACCGCGCGCACCACACGTATCGACCCGAAGAGATTTCCCCGGTTGTTGCGCTTTCGCATCAAGCTGTTCTTGCTTTGCAAATTACTCGGTTAGCCGAACAAGGACAGCGAACAGCCGTCCTCACAGAACGCAATCGTATGGCGCGCGAGATTCATGATACCTTGAGCCAGGGATTTACTGGCATTATCGTCCAGTTGGAAGCCGCGGACGATGTGCTCGAAGAGACGCCCGAAGAAACTCTCGCTATTCGTGAGCACATTGCCCGAGCTGGCGCTTTAGCCCGAGAAAGCCTGGCTGAAGCACGACGGTCGGTCTTTAATTTACGACCGCAAGTATTGGAACATGAGAGCCTGCAGGCGGCGCTTATCCATGCCGTGCAAACACTCACTGCAGGGACAAGTGTGCAGGCAGATTTTTCTGTAACAGGTGCACCAAGTCGGTTACCTCTCGACGTTGAGGAACATCTGCTGCGCGTTGGTCAACAGGCGCTTACCAATGTAATGCAGCACGCCCAGGCTCGCCATGTCCGTGTCCAGTTGATATTTACCGCTCAACAGATACGCTTGCGCATTCAGGACGATGGACGTGGCCTAGATTGCGCTAGCAAGCACGACCTGGGATTTGGGCTCATTGGCATGCGACAGCGTGTGGAGCAGATCGGAGGCTGGCTATCGATTGTCAGCCTCCCGGATCGTGGAACTACGGTAATGGCGGCGGTCCCACTACCACCTCAGTACACAGTAGGAACCAAGTATGACGACCCTGGAGAAGACCAACCCCATTCGTATTCTGATCGCCGATGATCATCCGATTGTCTGCGAAGGCTTAGCCGCATTGATCAATCGACGTAAGGACATGACCGTAGTGGCAGAGGCACGGAATGGTCAGCAGGCGGTAGAGTTATTTCAACGGTATCAGCCAGACGTGTCGTTGGTTGACTTACGTATGCCAGAGATCAACGGGGTTACTGCGATTGAACAGATTCGTCACCTTCACCCAGACGCGCAGATCATTGTCCTTACGACCTACGAGGGTGACGATGATATTTACCGTGCGTTACGCGCCGGGGCACAAGCGTATCTGCTCAAGGATGCACCGCGGCAGGAGTTGCTCGCAACGATTCGCGCAGTGCATCAGGGAAAAACCATTCTTGCTCCTGCGCTCGCGGAAAAACTAGCCACTCACACTCGCAGTGAGAATCTCAGCCCACGTGAACTTGAAGTGTTGCATCTGATGAGCGAAGGACGACTCAACAAGGAGATTGGCGCTACCTTGAATATCACTGAGGGGACCGTCAAACTCCATGTGAACAGTATTCTCGCAAAACTGAAAGTGACAAATCGAACCGAAGCCGTTAAAATCGCGTTAAAACGTGGCGTCCTGCATGTGGAGTGAGTGCTATTTTGGCTCGTGGCGCATGAGTCCCCTCATAGCCCGGAGCTGAAGTTCTGGGCTCAATCCACAAAGGCGTCTGAAGCCACCTACGAACCTGGTTGACCAGGCCCTTCGACTTCGCTGTGTGTAGCCTGTCCTGAGCTCAGTCGAAGGAGGCTCAGGACAGGCTTTGTACGCTGAGCCCGGCACTCAAGCATCGGGCGGGGGCTGCACAAGAGTACGCACTACATCGCCCTCCGACATATCCAAAGTTATATTCCGCGATATAGCCATTTTTCCTCTTGGTTTTTCATCAGCAAAAGAGTACAAATCTCCTTCTTGATTGTTGTAGGAGGTGACCGATGGCGTTGTTGGACGATGTGTTTTCTGGTTGGGGGACAGCCGTATTGATCGGAGTAGGAGTTACCCTGGCTGCTCCCGAACTACTGCCGGCGGTTGGAGTAGCTGTCCGCCCAGTGGCTAAAGGCCTCATTAAGGGTGGGCTGTACCTGGCGGACTCGCTCCAAGAGATCATTGCCGAAGGCAGCGAACAATTGAGCGACCTAGTAGCTGAAGTAAAGGCCGAACGCGCGGCAACCAGTGAAACTGAAACGAAGTAGCGAAGCGTCAGGCGAGGAGGACTTGATACGCTCATGAACGCAGGAGCTGTGACCGTCGCCCATACCATGCCTGGCCGTCTGCGTCTCAAGATCACAGAGATCAAGAGCAATGCTGACCTAGTGACTAACCTGCGGCAACGCTTGGCAGCGGTCTCTGCAGTCCAAAATGTCGAAGTGCATACTGGCACGGGTAGTGTCATTATCTGCTACGATGCAGCCGCGCTGACGAGAGACGACTCTGTGTGTGCGCTGGTGACCTCTTTAGCGTCCGTCTTTCCCGACAGTGACCTGTCACACATAGATTTGTCCAGGCCGTTGTCAGCGAACGGAACAATAGCAACAACTACGCCTGTGATCGCTACTAGCATCCACACCTTCTTTGCCAAAGTAAATGAGAGTATCGAGGCCGCAACAGGAGGGACGGCAGACCTCAAGACCCTCTTGCCACTCCTGTTGTTCGGTCTTGGCATCCGCGGCCTACTTAAGACCGATAAACCACACGTCCCGGCGTGGTACGACTTCCTCTGGTTCGCGTTTGGGACCTATTTCATGCTGAACCCCAGGCCCGAGGACAAGCCGCAGTAATACGTTGACCCCTGTTCCGTCCTTCCAGCTAGCTGTTTACGGCGTGAACGGTTGGTTTTGTCACTTTTTGTTCTCTGATGAGGAGAATCTATGGCTAATAAACGGAGACGAAGACGCGATGAACAACCTGCCGTCACAAAAGCCCCAGCGCAGCAGCCTACGTCACGTCGACGTCCCGATGCCGAGAGCCGCGTAGACGAAGGCGAAACCGGAGAGTTGGAACTGCAAGACGACACAGTACGTGCAATTAAGGCCAAAACAGTTACAGAAGAACAACGAGAACAACCACTAACATTTGAAGGGAGATCGACTATGGAAACACGTGAAGTGAGCAATGGTGCTGGTGAAAGCGCGCTGAGCAATGCTGGGACCGCTGTGAGAGAGGGTGTGGTCGGAAGTTTGAAAGGGATTAGCGAAATTGAAACCGAAGCCCTCAACACTATCGAGCACGCCGCTTCGGGCGCTCTCAAAGCCACGCGCACGGTCGTAGTCGACGGGCTCCGGGCCGTCACAGATGTCGCTGGCGGTACCGTTACTGCAGCGACGGACGTTGGCACGGGTCTCACAGATGGTGTGAAAACTCTTGCCACCGGGGTTGTGGTCGGAGTGAGTGATGTTGGCGGTCAGGTGCTGACAACCGCGCAGAAAGCAGCCCACGAGGTCATCTCTGGCGTGGCCGAACTGGGGGCAGAGGTTGGGACGGTAGTCGGGAACACGGCCCAAGGTCTGGTCGGTGTAGCTCAACAGGTGGGGGGCAGTGTTGGTACCCTGGTACGAGCCGGTGCGGAAGGGATCATTGACACGGTAGAGGTGGTCGGAACCTCGGCAGTGAAAACGGTCACTACGGTTTTGGTCTCTGCCGTCGAGGGTGTGAAGGCAGTGCTGGGTGCGGTTTTGCCGCGGCAACCGCGGTAGCTCTGAAGCAGACAGCGTAACAGGCATAGCCCGGCTGAGGGGGGACACGGGAAAAAGGAAGACAAAAGAAAACTTGAAACACAAAATTTCTCCCTTGTTTTCTCGTACCCAGGCTCTGCCTGGGACGGAGCCGGGCTTTCCTTTGTCCTCTCATCCAGTTTGAGAGAAAGCGACACACACGCGCGACTTCGGTTTCAAGTATCAAGCGGGTGATCTGGTGACACATGTCGGATTTCTCAAACCCGTGCGTCAAGCTTGCATACAACGTTTTCGCGTGATGACGCGGATGCTGATTGCCGGGCCGATAAGGTCACAATGTGTGTATTATATTTGTCCAGCCTCGCAACTAGGCCAAGCCGGAGGAATGGCCACATGCTTGCGAGTGCAAGAAGAACACCTCGTTTCGTGGCCGGACGGGGACGAAACACTTCCATAGCTACCGAGAAAGGAGCAGAGATGACCGTAGTCCACCCTATCCATACGGCTGTACGAGGACGCGCCCGTTACAAAGTTGAAGGGCTCTACCATAGTAAATCGCACCAACGTCTTTTGGAGGCTCGCTTGCCGGAGCAGCTGGGGATCAAGACCGTCTCTGCCAATCCCCAAACAGGTACCCTGTTGGTGACGTTTAACTCTGACAATACCGTTGACTCTATCGCTTTATGGGTTGAGCATCTTATCGCAGAGCCACATCTAGAGAAGGACAGTGACGCTGCTGCCCGGTGTCAAGCCGGACGCAGCCTTGACACCTCATCATCTCAGCTCCCGGCCTTATCTCCCCTGTTGCGGCCGACTATCGTGCCAGCTGGCAATGGCTACAGAGATGATGCCGGAAAAGGAGGACAGAGGTCCCCCTGGCATCTGATGGACACGGAAACAGCTCTTGCCGCCTTAGAGGCTTCTGCCGCTACTGGTCTATCTGCGCAGATCGCTACAAGTCGGTTGGAGATCTATGGAGCGAACAGCCTGCCAGAAGCTGAACCTCGGTCTGCATGGGAAATCGCCTGGGAGCAAGTGAACTCTCTGCCAGTTGCCTTGCTGACTGTCGCCGCGGGCATTTCTGTTGTCACTGGAGGACTGGCGGATGCGGTGATTATCATAGGCGTAGTGGCAATCAATGCAACTATTGGCTATGTCACCGAGAGTCACTCGGAACGCACTATTCACTCGCTCAACAATTTTTCCTACCCCGCAGCGTCAGTAGTGCGAGATCGGCAGTTGCAACAAATTCCGGCAGAGCAGGTAGTTCCTGGTGATATTCTCGTGCTGAAACCTGGCAGCTATGTTGCTGCCGACAGTCGCGTCCTCGAAGCCCAACGGCTTGCCCTCGATGAATCAGCACTGACAGGCGAAAGTTTGCCGGTTGATAAATTTGCAACTCCGCTCACGGCTCGTGACCTCCCACTCGCCGACCGTACCAACATGGTCTACAGAGGAACGCTCGTTACCGGCGGTCAGGGCTTAGCAGTTGTCGTCGCGACTGGAAGCCGTACCGAGATTGGCCATATTCAACAGCTCGCGAGCGAAGCCGAATCTCCACGGACACCGATGGAGTGCCAACTCGATGAGTTAGGGCGCCAACTGGTGTACATCTCCGCGGGCGTGTGTGGACTCGTATTTGGTGTTGGTTTACTCCGGGGATATGGTTTTCTAGAGATGCTCACGACGACCATCTCACTCGCTGTCGCTGCGGTTCCAGAAGGGTTGCCAACCATCGCGACAACAACGTTAGCGCTTGGCCTTACAAATATGCGTAGACAGCGGGTCTTGATTCGCCGTCTTGATGCGGTCGAAACTTTAGGATGTATACAAACAGTGTGTCTTGACAAAACGGGCACACTGACACTTAACCACATGTCCGTCGTCTCAGCATACACGGGCATGCGATATATTACTGTCAATGACGGACAGTTCTTTAGCGGCAATGAACGATTAGAACCCGTGACGTGCGACGATCTGGTACGCCTGGCCCAGATTGGTGTGCTGTGTAGCGAAACGGAGATTGAACAACGGAATGGCCAGTTTGTCCTGCACGGCTCACCTACGGAAAACGCCCTTATTCATATGGCGATTAGTGCCGGAGTCGATGTGCTCACCCTGCGGCAAGAACGTCCATTGCGCCAAATGCAGTTGCGAGCCGAGAATCAGAATTTTATGCGGACCGTGCACGGCGTCGCAGCTGACGACATGGAGAGTATCGACCGGCCTCCCTTGATCGCCGTAAAAGGCAACCCGTACGAAGTCTTGGCTATGTGCACCTGGCAAATGAAGGGTGGCGCACGCATACCAGTCACCGAGAGTGACCGCCAGGCCATTATGATGGTAAACGACCAGATGGCCGCCGCTGCATTGCGCGTGTTAGGTAGCGCCTATAGCTATACTGCTGACCATGGTAAGGACGGCTACAATCTTGACGAACTGACTTGGCTTGGGCTGATCGGCATGACCGATCCGATTCGTCCTGGAGTCAAAGATCTTATCAGCCAATTCCATGCTGCCGGGGTTAACACGGTCATGATTACCGGCGATCAGCATTCGACGGCCTACGCAATTGGCAAAGAACTCGCGTTAAGTGGCAACGGCCACCTTGAACTGCGTGACTCGTCTCACCTCACTGACGTTGCGTCCGACACACAGAACGGACAGTGCAAAAATGTTGATGTGTTCGCCCGTGTCAGCCCAGCCCATAAACTACAAATCGTACGATCCTTGCAACAAGCTGGAAGAGTTGTGGCCATGACTGGGGACGGGATCAACGATAGCCCAGCGCTCAAAGCGGCGGATATCGGCATCGCAATGGGACGTGGCGGCACTGCGGTTGCTCGCGAGGTCGCAGACGTTGTCCTCGAGGATGACAACCTGGAAACCTTAATCGTCGCCATAAGCCAAGGGCGCACCATCTATAGTAACATCAGAAAATCAGTGCATTTCTTGTTGACGACCAACCTCAGCGAAATGATCGTGATGGTAACGGCAATCGCGACTGGCCTCGGTCACCCATTGAATGCCGTGCAGTTACTATGGATCAACTTAATGTCTGATATTGCGCCAGGCTTAGCGTTAGCCTTGGAGCCAGCAGAACCCGATGTGATGCAACACCCACCACGCAACCCAGGCGAACCGATTATCACCTCTAGCGATCTGCACACGATTGGCTGGGAGTCGGCTGCGATCTCTGCCGGTGCATTTGGGGCGTATAGCTATGGCTTGTCGCGGTACGGCATGGGTGCACAGGCAAGCACCCTCGCGTTTACCAGCCTGACTGCCGGGCAATTGCTGCACGCGATCACGGCACGGTCGGAAACACACAGCGTGTTTGATGTAACGCCACGCACCGCGAATCCCTATCTCAGTGCGGCGTTGCTTGGCTCATTTGGTGTCCAAGCCCTCACGCTCTTCGTGCCCGGACTACGCAGTTTGTTAGGAATCACCCCAATCTCGCTCGTCGATGGGGTAGTAATCAGTGCCAGTGCGATGCTTCCGTTCATCGCGAATGAAACGGGGAAAAAATGGCGGCGGTGACAGCCACTCCACCCCGGCACGCAGAGTGGAAAGATGCCCAGCAATAAAATTGCTGGGCACAAGCTGGACTATCCACATCGTCGTCCGCTACTAAGTTTTCACCTCAACGTAACACCCTTGCCATCTGTTTCTCTTACTATCTCCGTACGGAACAATTCCCTACAAGATAGAGGAGGACACCATGACAGACGCAATGGTATATGCCGGTAGGACGACTATCAATCTTCCTTCGCCTGCTCTGAGCACTTTCTCCAACAGCCAATATGTGAATTTGCTTATAGACTATAGCTTGTACTTCGAGCCTACCTGCGACCTTGAAGCCGTGCCCGCTGAAAGAGCCCAGCCTCCGACGTGTCTCTTCCCTGATTTCACTGACTGTTTTGAAGCGCTTAGGGATTAGATTCATCATCTCTTCACCCGTCATTCATGCCGCCGTAGAACACAATACGTCTATTCCTCTAAACGCCAAATAAGGCAAGGAGGATCACACGATGAACAACTACATGATCAAGGACATCTATCCTGGCCAAGAGGCAGAGCCGTCGTGGTTTGAAATACATGAAGGCCAATTGCCGCCAGTCGCATGGGAAGGTCTCCGCACTCGACTACGGCAGGCAACACGCTCGGAGCGCTTCGGGGAACTCCTATTTGTTCTAGCAACCTTTGCTATGTGGGGCTGGTACCTGTTCTGGTTCTATAATGCTCTCCAGAACTTCACCGTTATACCGTGGCCATAAAGGTGAGCAGAGAGAAGAGTGAGGGAGTAGTCACTCCGCTCTCTGCTCGTGTGTGTTTGGAGGGATAAACACACAGGCTAACGGTTCGCGTCAACAATCTCCGGAATGAAGCTAAAGACTTGAAGCCTTTTTCTCGTCGACAATACCACGCACTCAGTGCACATCCGGTGAGGCGAATGTCTCAGCGCGCGTGAAGTTCGTCAGTCGCGTCGCACGGTTACCATTCGGATCGCCGCTTGTCGGTTGCAGCAACGACTTGTCACCACGAATGTAATGCGGGTCACCAGGCACCGAGACCACTGGTTTCCCGAATGTTCGCGTTTCACCCTTCCATGCTATAAGAAAGCTAGAATAGCCATAAATACAATGGTAGTACAGGAATTTACTGGGGACAGGTTGTGTCATTGTAATAGGCGACGTTGTTCCAACTAAACACTCTAGGCGTCCAAGGATCGATGGTCAGTCGTAGTCATTCTCTGGGCGGGGTCAGCGCATAAGAGAGACAACGCTTCGAGGGCAACCGTAGAGCGTTGCTTACTACTTCTCCATTCTATAGTTTACTTGCCTTAAGGCACGGCGGTACGATTCCCTGGCACGATCTGAGCCTGATAGGAAAAGACTTCGCGACTCCGGGAATCTACCAGCACTTTTACCCAATTGACGTCGTTGGTGCCATTCGCCGCATTGTCCCCGAACGTTTCCACTCGGGTAAAATTCTCGAGCCGGCGCCCTTGCACATCGAGAAACGGCTTGTCAACACGAAAATAGTGAGAGTCGCCATGTACATAGGCGACGGGCTTGCGGAACGCGATCACCTGATCGCGCAAGGCTAACAGAAAATCCTGGTAGCCATCGGGCTGTACCTTTGGATCCGGTGTTATCTGTAGCAGTGTTTGTGGATCGCGCGTCGGTGCACGAGTCATGTCAGTCAGGTCCCAACCGGGATCACCTTGAGTGATAAATATCACCGCGGCCGAGCCCTTGGCCTTGGCTACGGCGAACGTCTCCTACATCCATGCGATATCAGCGGCATTGCGAGCTTTATATTCATCCGGGTCCGGCGCTGTGTCACATAAGTTATTACACGATCCTTGAATATTGAGCGTCGCATATATGACCCCACCGACACTCCAGCGTCGATTCTCTACGCACGGTGTCGGTCCATTAAACCCGAGGCAGAGCGGAGTGGTCTGCACATCTTGCCCTCGCCGCCATCATCTTCTGATTCACCTCGTGAGTTCCCTCGTGAGTCCGCCCATACGGACAGGCTGAGTATCCCTACTAGTGCAACCGACACTATAGTAGCCAAACAATATCTTTGCCCCATTGCATTCCTTTCCTGAAGTGAGAGAGCAGCAAAAGATGAAGCGTTGTAGAGCCGTAGCATGCTACGGCTCTACAACGCTTACTTCGCGTTTAATTGGCGGGAAGGATCTCATAGACGACGTTGTTGCCATGCTGCTGGGTGATAAACCAGCGCGCGCCTTTGAGGTTTCTCTTTGTTCCTAGCATCCCTTCGGCACCGTCTTCGGAGGATTGCTTGCCATTAGAGACATGAATTCCCGTGGGTTCGTTATCGCCATCGTTCTGGAAGCCCGGAGTTGCGGCGTCAAGGAGGTCGGCGTCACTCTTGGATGCAGCATCACGACCCAGGGCAAGAAAGCGGCGGGGATTGAGATCCCCTTTGACACTATACGCCCAGCACGAGTCCAAGATGTTCAGCTGCGTATGTAACGTATCGCCGCGATCTTCGCAGGCAATCAGAGTATCACGGTCCGAGAATGCGAGGTTGTCAAAGGCCGCATGATCTTTATCGCCAAGAACAAAAAGTGATATTGCCCCTTCCGATTCATCCGGTTCGATATCCACCCGGAAAATCGCGCCCCATGCACCACGAGCCGCCAGCGCCGGCTGATTACCAGAGTTGGCATTGGTGTCGCCAGTGGCGGTAAAGAAGAAAGTGCGAAATCCAGAACCGGGCAAAAATTGCAGATTCTCAGGCCGCTTGAATGGCGTTGCACCAGCGGTTTTGGCACGAGCATTGGAATCGAAGGCGGTTGTCCCTTGCACAGCAGTGTCGTGAATCGTCACCCAACGGGCTTTCCACTTGCTCCCGGGGGTATGCAATTTTAGCTGCGCATCTGAGAAGGTATCTCCGACCGCATCGTTAGCGTGAAACGTAATTGGCGTCCCATCGATCTCAACCTGTAAGGCTTGCAGCACTCCCCTGCCGAGCGGATCAAGCGGGTCAGTAGTTGGAACATACTTATAGATGAATGAGTTAGGCTGCCGCGCATTTTTTGGGCTGCTGGCATCTTTAGGATCAACATTTACCGTCGTGCCACCGACATCTTCGGCGATGATGAGACGGCCATCCTCATCCGGATGAATTCCTTCGTAGCCACCCCGTCCGATGCTGCCGTAACGGGTGGTGACGGTAGGGGGCCATGTCAGTGCACTCACCTCAACCACACCACCACTAGTACCATTTTCCTGAGTGAACAGTAAGGTTTGCGTCAACGGGTACCAGGTCGAGCCGTCAATGCGATTCAAGCCAGTGTTGCCGTTGGTCCCGACCGGGGTCATCAATGTAATATGATGAGGATCAGTAGCAGGAACATCGAGATTAATCCTGGTCACATAGGCGAGATTGTTAGCGTTTTCGTGTCCTTGGAACAAGAAGTGATGTCCGTAATTGAATCCACTCGCGGGCCCCCCTGGATTCCTTTCGAGGACAATGTAAGTATTCAAGTCAGGTTCTGTCCGGGTGGCTTGCTCCAATGGCGGCGTCCCGGTCCCCTTGTCATTGAGCACGCCGAAGTTGGTGATGACTCCCGACGGGTTCTCCAGCTTGTCGGCGCCAGTGGCAAGCGACACGAGTTGAAACCCTGGGGCGATGATGTTGGCGGAGGTCCCTTCGCGCTTATTGGCTGCCGGTACGCCGGTTGTGATCTGCGGTCCACTGTTACCGTTGCCTGCTGTGGCCGTGGCTACGAGCGAGTCCCCAACTCCAAGAGTGAGTAGAGTCGCAAGCGCTATCGTCAGACATTTTTGTCCCATAGATACTGTCTTCTCCTTTCCTGGTGAACGAATTGTTTTTTGCCGTACGGCGGGCGTGAAACGCAACGTAAGACGTTAATACGAAGCGTGTATGACAGGGTGATGACACTGAGGTGATAGCTTAGTGACGTGCTGAAAAAGATTGATGAGGTAAGGAGGGCGAGGCGCTGCTGCTCGTTATTCACAGCGCCTCGGGGAGAGAGGCCGCCACACTGCGCGGCCTCGGGGTTAGGGAGTGATCGTCGACAAGCTTAAGGATGCGGTGTTACAGGGTGATGACGCTCTTATGAAGACTTGATCACTTGGAGAGGCCTCTAGGCGGAGGGAAACCTGTAGGCCTCTCTTCCTTCCTAGGAAGCGCAGGAAGGAACCTGGAAATACCAGTGTCCATTTGGTCGCGCAGCCCAACCACGTACCCAACCTGAATCGCGTTCCTCACCTCGGGTGCAGTGCCCGCCTCATTAAAACGATATCAGCACAGAAAGTGATATTTCTGAGACCGGGCCGATCTATGGAAATGACATGAGGACAATGTAACGAGAAGTGAAGATTTCAGTGACGAACGCCGGCGTTTACCAGAGCCACCAGACGGCGAGCCCGAGGAAGCACGCGTTCCCGAGCGTAAGCGCGAGCAGCGCCAGCCGCTCTTCAGTCCACCACGAGCGCAGTTTTCGTACGCGCGAAAACAAACGCCGAGAAGAACGGGGCAGTTCGACTTCAGTAAGAATGATGCAGACATGAGGGGGAATCACTTCTTGAGTAGGTTTGTCCATGATAGCCTCCCGTGATGAGTATCGTCGTAGTTGTTACGGGAACAGTACGATATGAGTATTACGAGGGTATGTCAGCAATAAAAAATAACCAAATCGCGTACAGCGCGTCGCATACAAAAAGTTTCATCGAGTTGTCACACCATTGCTATCGCCATGTAATATGAGGCTGATTGCCTCAGAAGAATGTCAATGCGTAAGCGCGACTCTCGCGATTACACTCAGACGATTCGTCGTTCGCTCATCAATGGGACGATCACGTTGTTTATCCTGCACCGCGCCCAACTCGAACCGATATATGGCGGAGCCTTGACCAAGACATTACGCAAGTTTGGTTACACCATGAGTCCAGGAACGCTCTATCCTTTGCTCCACACCCTTGAGCAGGCAAAGCTGCTTCATAGCCGCACAACGACCGTTCAAGGCAGAGTCCGTCGCTACTATAAAATCACTCCATCTGGTCGCGACTGCTACAGGGAAGCACGACACACGTTCGTTGCACTCATGCAGGAAATGCTTTTCGATCACGACACGTAAGCTAGCATACTGTTCCAAGCTAGGAACAACGCTCCCCGTGGACATTGTCGTAGACTTTCTTATTGACTTTGCGTCTTCTGTGCCACATTGTTTGACGAAAAATCCGCTCGTTACTGCAGCCGCGAAGTCGGGACCACAGCGGTTAGGAGCGTTAGCCAATCATCTTCGATCTGTCCCTGTTTCTCTAACAACAGCTCGCGGCGGACAATTTCGGCTTCAATAACCTCGCGGGCAAATTCATTCGGCGCTGCAGAACAGGTTCCGGCGACTCGCTGTAAGCGCCGCCACCAAAAGAAGGGCAGACGAAGAGAGAGATAAATCGATTCATCCTGAGGCATGTCAGCTCCTTGAGTGAAAAGGTTGCCTCTTTGATACACATCCCGGCCTACATAAGAATGACGACGACGTGACAGTTTAGTGACTCTTAAAGACGCTGATTACTGGTTTTGCTTGTCAAGACTCTGGGCGTCACAGACTCGTCATTTTTCTGTCATACTTCTGTCATATTTCAGTGGCAGAGTTATCCTCGCTTCCCCTTCCGCAGTTCTCGGCAAGACTTTTTGTGGAGAGGCTATTCCTATGGAGTCATTCTATCGCCAGCACCCGGCGAACGATCTGGATCTGGTGGACCAAATCGCCCAACACTTGCGTCAGTATCCGTACGAGATTCGCCACGCACGGAAATTGATGCGCCGTTTTCACGCCTTAGCGTCTGACGTAGCGCAGGCCCTTCACCGGGTCGCGGTTCCCTTCACGTTGTCAATCAATCTCAAAGATACTGGGGATCAGGTGTTGCTGCATTTTCTACGCTATCCAGGGGACGTGATCGACATGCGGCGGGTCATGCACGAACTACACGCTTCCGAAAGCGATGTGCAGCGGGCCTTGGCCAAATTGGAAACTTATATCGTGGATGGGGGGGAAGTGGTGATAGATGAGAACAGCAACAAAAAGTGAGGTCGCTCTTGATCTTCGCCAGGGAGTTTCTTATGCTGCTTCTGTGTCTGAGTTTCTTGCGCTGGTAGAACTGGGATCAAATGCTGTCCGCTGTCTTGTTGCATCAATCCTTCCAGGAGTCGGCTTTCAGGTGCTCCGCGAGGAGCGCGTGCAAACCCGCCTGAGCGCTGGTCGCCCTGGTGTGCTCTCTCCGACGGCGATCAGAGAAACCACCGACACGATTCGCCGCTTCGTCCGTGAAGCGCGACGGGAGTATCGACCCCGTATCCTCGCGGTAGCAACGTCAGCTGTGCGCGACGCAACTAATCGCAAGGAATTGTTAGAGAAGCTACAGCGTGAGGCTGGGATTTCAGTTCGTGTTCTGAGTGGTTTAGAGGAAGCCCTGTTAGGCACCCAGGCTGCGTTGCGCAGTCTGTCGTTCCGTAACGGCACGGTCGCTGATCTTGGTGGTGGCAGCCTCCAGCTCACCCACGTGCGCGAAGACGAAATTTCCTCAGCCGCCAGTTTGCCGCTCGGCGCAGTCCGCACGACCACACGGTTTTTCAAGAATGACCCTCCCACTGAACGCGAGCTCCAGGCATTGCGGCAGGAAGTTCAGCATCAGATCGCAAAGCACTTTTCAGCCTCAGCTCCGAGCAGTGAGATGATCGGTCTTGGCGGAACCATTCGGACTCTTGGGCGCATGCATTTAACTGCCGTCAATAAACAACGGTCGCGCCAGGGGCTCAGTCTGCAACGAAGTGACATCACCGCGCTCCGTGAACGAATGGAGAAACTCCCGACACGCGAACGCGTGCAATTAGGCGGCCTCAAAGAGGAGCGTGCAGACGTGATCCTTGCAGGAACCGTTGTCGTCGAAGAAGTCATGAGACTCGGCAACTACCGGACCCTCACCGTGTGTACCGAAGGGGTGCGACAAGGATTGCTTCTGCGTGAGACGTTTGGGCGAGGAATCTGACCCATGGAAGCGCAGCTTTATACCAACCGGGAACTTTCGTGGCTAGAGTTCAACCGCCGTGTGTTAGAGGAAGCGCTGGATGAAAACGTTCCGCTGTTGGAACGCGTAAAATTCCTGGCGATTTTTAGTACTAATCTTGACGAATTCTTCATGGTGCGTGTAGCGCGCCTCCAACAGCGGGTTGCGACCGGAGATCAACAACCCGGACCTGACGGTCTCACTTCCACTCAGACGTTAGCTGCGATTGCCGAGCGCGTGCATCGTCTAGTTGAGGAGCAGCATCGCTGTTTTCTCGAAGACTTGCAGCCACGGTTAATGGCCGAAGGCATTCGCATTATTAGTCCAAGCGATTTGACCGATGAACAGCGACGTTTCTTGCAGGATTACTTTCACCGCACGTTGTTTCCGATCGTCACGCCACTGGCGATTGATCCAGGCCATCCCTTCCCGCATCTTGCCAATCGCGCCCTCTGTTTGGTCGCGTCCCTACGACCCTTGCGACAATCGCATCTGCCCAATACCTCACTGTCGGTTGTTCACCTTCCGGCCCAGGTCGTCCCGCGTTTTATCGCGTTGCCAGCTTCGGCGGGTGAACACGTCTTCATCCTGCTGGAAGATGTGATTCACTTGCATTTGTCACAGCTCTATCATGGGTACGAAGTCCTTTCGTGTCATGCTGTACGCGTCACCCGCGACGCTGATATGCAGCTGCCGCTCGTACGTAACCAGGATCTGCTCACAGCGATAGAACAAAGTGTGCGGGACCGGCGCATGGGTGCGGCAGTACGTTTGCAATATGATGATGACCTTCCTGCTGACTTACTGACCAAGCTCGTGACTGAACTCGAACTCCAACCGGAAGATTTATATCCCGGGAGAGGCTTTACCGCGTTTTCTGATCTCTTTCAGTTATATACCTCCATCGATTTGCCACGGCTCAAAGATCGTCCTCGGCCGCCACTCCCGGTGCCGGCGTTCGAGGGAATCACAGACGTGTGGAGTGCCGTGCGCAATGGTGACATTCTTGTACATCATCCCTATCAGTCGTTCCGCGCTGTAACACGCTTCTTGGAGGAAGCCGCAGATGACCCGAAAGTATTGGCCATCAAGATGACCTTGTATCGCGTCGGACCATCGTCGCCGATTCCACAGATTCTCGCTCGTGCCGCAGAGAATGGCAAGGAAGTAGCCGTGTTACTGGAGTTGCGTGCCCGCTTTGATGAGGAGGCTAATATCTCCTGGGCACGCGCCTTAGAAGAAGTTGGTGCGCACGTGGTCTACGGCATCGTCGGCTATAAGACCCATTGTAAGGCATGCCTGGTGGTCCGCCAGGAAGCAGACGGATTGCGCCGCTATTGTCACCTCGGTACCGGGAACTACAACGTTCGGACCAGTACGATCTACGGCGATCTGGGGCTCTTCACGTGTCGCGAGACGTTTGGTGAAGATCTGACGGAACTGTTTAACCTCATGACCGGCTATGCCCATCCCAGAGAATCTCACCATTTGTTGGTCTCTCCCTTCGATTTGCGCGACGGCATCGTGCGACGCATCCGGCGTGAAGCAGAACATGCGCGAGCTGGGCAGCCTGCTCACCTCATCGCTAAAATGAATGGCTTAGAAGACCCTATCGTGATTGACGCGTTGTATGAGGCGAGTCAGGCTGGGGTGCAGATTGACTTGATCGTGCGGGGCTTATGTTGCTTGCGTCCTGGTATTCCCGGAGTCTCTGATCGCATCCGTGTCGTCTCGATTATTGACCGCTATCTTGAACATGCGCGGATTTTCTATTTTCACAATGCCGGGACTCCGGAGTATTGGCTCGCCTCGTCAGACTGGATGCCGCGCAATCTCGACAACCGCATTGAAGTCGCCTTCCCGATTCTTGATCCACGCTTGCAGCTGCATATTCGCCGGATTCTCGATATTCAGTTAGCTGACACCGTCAAAGCGCGCGTAATTCTTCCCGATGGGCGTTCTGAGCGCTTAACCTCTATGAGCGGCCCCCCTCTCCGTTCACAAGAGCGCCTGTACGAATTCACCGCCAGCAGTCAACCGCCGTCGCCACAGTTTACGCCACAGCTAATTCCAGCTGAGGAAAAAGTCGCGAAGTAAACACAAAGACTCACTTAGTGTGTTTAAAGCCGTCGTCTCGAGTTAGCGAAGATAATGCCAATTCGCCTGCTGCCGCAGAAACTCGGCAAAGCGTTTTTTGATGCGCGGTAGCTTCATGAGCAGTGTCGTTGCCGACTTCTTCGTTTCCTTGACAGTTGTAGACGGATCGAAATAGTTTCTCGCGTTCTCCACCGTTAGCACAAAGGGTGCGCTTCTTTCGCGGGCGAGGATATAGCTCATGATCAGCGCACCGGTGCGATGATTGCCCTCAATACCCCTTCAAACGCAGCGTTTCCGCTCCTGTGTCAGAAGCGATCAGCAACACATTGGAAAGCACCTATGGACATGTCCTCACTAAAACGCGCGAAAGCGAATGGCCTTCGCTTAGTCTGATGTACTTGATGCTGTCGAGGATACTAGCAGCAATCAACATATTTTGGCTGGTATGTGTCACATCATCAGCACAAGCTTCTCCACTGTCTTGTGGGCAGATAATCACGCGGCATCCAGCCCTCTGCGCAGCCAGCGCGCCAACGTGAGTGTCTTCAATGGCTAGAATCTGTTCTGATTCGGTGTCGTTGCCGACAATATCGCGGACCAAGCCGATGCCGCGCTCATACAAGTCTGGCGCCGGCTTTGGTGCCATGACCCCATCTAGACAGACGAAAAAATGGAAGTATTTTGCCAGTCCGGTTCGTGACAGTTTTCTTTCAGTCTCCGGCCAGTCGGCATTGGTCGCGATACCCATCACTAATCCGCACTGTTCAACAATAGAGAGCACTTCGCGGACCCCAGGGCGGATGGAAAAGTCGTTGATGTGATCGTTCACATAGGCGCGTGCCATGGCTAAGTAAGTGGCTTGAGGGAGCGAAGTTTCAAGAGCAAAGGCCTCAGCCGCTGCTTTTACGGCTATGTATCGATACGCCTCGTCATCCGATAACCCGCGGATACCTTGCCACTCTTCTCGGCTGAGTGAGAGGTCGGGCCGCTGCAAAACGTAACGGGTAATGAAGTTATGTTTGTCTAGATGAATTGTATCCGTAATTAAGGTACCGTCGACATCGAAAATCACGGCCCGTGTTGGTTTGCTCGTGCCCCAGCAACGTTTCAGCATGACTCACCTCAGGTTAGTACAAATGTACTGTCCAAGATTTTTTGCTGCTGTTTGCTTCTCGCGGCCCTCACCCTCACTCCCTCTCCCGCTGGGTGGGAGAGGGAAGCCCGTAGGGCAGGGTGAGGGCCAGGCAGTGTTTGTTCATCAAACTTCATTAGCGTTCTTGTAGTGCTTGCCAACGTACCCACTATCACGCTCTCAACTTATCGAGGTGCGCCTCTTGGCGCATCTCACCAATCTGCACCAAAGGTAGAATGCCTTTCCCTGGAACCCATCGTATCGCCTCTAGATGTCCATCCAGATCTTCTACTACTGCTGTGCAGCTCGGGTGTTGCGCCCCCTGGTCCCACGCTCTTATAGCCGCCGCAGTGTCGAGAGGGCGTCCAGTCCAATGGCCAGTGTTAAAGTAGGTTACCTCTGGTGGTCCGATCAATTCCCCGGTATCGGCGTCGATAGGCGAACGGAACTGTCGCACTTCCGGCACATGGGTATGGCCACAGATAATCCCGGAATAATACGTGTCCTGCGAAGCGAAAGGTCGCTGTTTCCGTCGCGTATAGATCTGGGCATTCCTGGCAAAGAGATACGTCAGCATCGCGTGGCTATACGACTCGGTATAGGTACGACCGTCGGCGCGCGTTTTGATCGCGTGCGCTAACGACCAGTGCGATTCTAACCCCAAGTACTCCAACACTCGATTAATCCGGGCATATTTCCGCCAGCGATCGATAGCCATGCTTGCCTTGGCTACGACTTCAAATGCATGGGTTCCGAGGATGCTCAGCCAGCGATGCCGTCGTATTGCACCGTCAAAACAATCACCATGCAGGACCAGGAAGCGCTGGCCGTTCGAGGTCTCGTACACAGTATCACGTAACAACATAATGTTACTGAGGCGCACACCGACAAAATCGCGGAGCGCTTCGTCATGATTGCCTGGCACCAAGACGATTTTTACCCCATGGCGATCTGCCCGCAAAAGTTTTTGGACCACGGTTAATTGCGGACGGCTGAGCACGCCCGTGCCTAACAACTTGCCCAATTTGACAGGGTTGAAAATTCGCATTTGCCAGAAGTCAAAGATATCGCCGACTAAAAACAGATACTCGGTTTGCAGGTGATTGAGGAACTGAACAAGATCACTGGCCCGACACGACGCCGTGCCTAAATGCAAATCAGAGACAAACACGCTGCGATAGCGATGGGGGCGATGGACGAGGCTATCGGAAATATCCTCGTTCGGGAGCAGCACGTTTTTATACTGGGTTTGAATCGTCACCGCCGGTTCGGTTGCATAATCGAGATTCCAAGCAGAAGGCGGAGGCACAAGTGCATTCATGAGGGGTCCACGCTTACATGCCATTCTTTGCTCGCTCGTACGAGAGCCACGTATTTATCACTTCTGGTTATGCCTCTAGATATGCACCATACGCGTAATACAGCGTTTCGAGGACCGGCAGCAGATACCAATCATCATGAGGAAAGCGGACCGCGACAAAAAATCCCCAAATGGAACATAACGCGCCGAGGTATTGCGGGTGGCGGCACAGGGAAAAGGGGAACTCCCGACACCAGGGAATCTGCTCACCAAAGCGATTACCGTAAAATACGCCCGTTACCCCTAAGCGGTAGAACACGCCGAGATTGAGAATCTGTCCGACCGCGAGCAAAACACCTCCGATGGTCAGGGGCCACACCGCCTCGCCGAACAGTGTTGGCGCCCACTGTTGGTGCCAAATGCACCAGCCAATGAAGACAACGAACTGAAGCACTTTGAACCCATAGAAAAGTGTCCATAACACGCGCACCGGAGAGAGAGACGCAGTCAGAGGAAAACGGTTGCACCAAGCTCGGAAGGATGCGGGCGCGCAGCATGCCCACACATACACTAATCGTTCGACGCTCAACAGCAGCGCAGCAAAGAGGAGAAGTCGCAGGGTCATATCGCTTCTCCTTTCCGAGCGTCGGCCTGGGACGAGAGGAACAATCGGGCTGGACTCGCGTAATAGGCGGCAATGTCGGTAAAGGGGTCGGTGACCAGCTTGATCCACCAAATCATGGAGCTGCGTACGCCATGGGTCCTGACCAGATAGAGGACATGACCGAGGACGACAGCCAACGTTAAGAGAAACCACTGCCGGGCGATGGTTGGTACGATTGTACTCAGCGCTGCCAGGCTGACCGTGCCGGCGCGCACGAGATGGAGGAGCGGAATCAGCAGGTAGCCAAGGACAACGAGGGTCTTACTCCGTGTGGTAAAGCCGAGGAGCAGCTCTTCTTTGTCGTGACACGGCGGTTCCAAAACCGCGTGACCAAACTGGCGAATGAAGAGCGCGGCTAATCCCAGGCACATCGCCTGGGTGAGATCCCAAAAGATTAAACCATAGCAATAGATAAACACACTGGAACTTAGTAAGTGAAAGAATTGGTTGACCCTATTGCTGTGGGAAGCAATATGATCGTCATGTTTGCGACGCATCACTTCCGCGTAAAAACTTTTAACCGGAGCTGGCACTTGAATCAGACTACCTACCATTTCCCAGAGGAGACGCGCACGCATCGTTTTTTCTCTTCCTGGTTGTTGCTCTTCTGTGAGCCACCAACCATCTCTTTGCATGAGGACTGCCGCGCTTACGATCTTCTTTTGCAGTTCGTGATAGTCGTCCGCGGTGAAGTCCATGCTATTTAGACAGCGTCCAGTCCCGACCCAACTTAAAGTGACTCCTTCCGCGCGCAGATAATACTGAAACAACCAGTTATAGCGGCCCGGCGCTTGAAACAGCACGGTCCACACCGTGGCAAAGTGCATCACGCGCAGCGGCAACGCCGCCTCGGCCAGCTCCTGATTGGTCGCGTGTACCCATTGTTCGCATTGTTGCTTGGCCGTGTCATACAACTGTGTCGTCGTTGGTCGGACTGCCCATTGCAAGAATTCGTTCATCGCACCCATGACAAGCGGATGGGCGGAAAAGGTGCCGATGACGTAGGCAATGCGCATCGGATGGATTGGATCAAATCGCTGCATGAGCTGCTTCTTGCCACATACAACACCGATGGGCATGCCACCAGCAACGGTCTTGCCATAGACGACGATGTCAGCCTGCACCCCGAAGTATTCTTGCGCCCCACCTGGCGCGAGGCGAAAGCCGGTATACACTTCATCAAAGATCAGCGGAATATCACATGCGCGACAGATTTCACGAAGTTCGTGCAACCACCGGGCATACGCTGAGGTTGAGGCTTCGGTTTTTCGCATTTCACTGGTGAGCAGGACCGTATCACTCGGAGGCGGCATATTCGGGTGAAATGATTGCAGGGGATTGACCAACACCCCGGCAATTTCTTTCGCGCGCCAGCGGATAACTTGTAGTGACGCTGGATGCATATCCTTCAGCGTGAGACAATCGTCGATCGCCCGTTCACTTCCTAACCCTGGCTGCACTCCATCCCACCAGCCGTGATAAGCGCCCGAAAAACAGACAATCAATTTTCGGCGTGTGTTAAAGCGCGCCAGCCGCACCGCAGCCATAACTGCTTCGGTGCCGCTCATGTGAAAGGATACTTCGTCCATTTTTGATATAGATTTGAGTAGAGCAATATTTTCTGCCACCACCGGATGCAGCGGGCCTAACACCGGCCCCAGGTCTTTCACCTGCTTCCAGCCTTTGTCCATCCATTCTTTGTAACGATCAAAACCTGCGACATTGAGCCCATAGGACCCGCTGACGTCCAGGGTCCAGTTGCCATCAAGATCGCGCAATTTCGGCCCCTGTGAGGCAGTGACTACCGAGCAGAGATTAAACTTCTCGCGCATCAGTCGCATAAAGGGAAAAGGAACGCGATTGGCATCAGTAAAACGCAAATCCGAGAAACTCTGACGGACCCTCTCACCCCAAGCAATGGACTGAGCGCAACGAGTCTGCAAGAGGTCGGCTAAACGGTCAATCGCATGCTTGCGCCGGTCGCGCCACTGCTCCCCTGCTCCGTCAGCTTGGAAAAACTCTTCATCAGAGAAATCGCGTGACTTGACCCATTTCGACACTATACGTGAGAGCAAAGGTGTGACCGCTAGCGCTCGTAGTGTGACGACTGTGGTAATGAGTCTCCTTACCACGAATAGGACGCACCAAGCAGCGAAGACTAGTCCAAAGATAATCCACCCATCCCCGGATTCCACGTGGCAAAGTGTGGGCCAGGGAAAACCAAAACACGCAGCCCATCTATGTAATGCTTCTTCCACCACCATCCCGACTTCCTCCTTTCGCGTGCAACTAGGTTGCGAGCCTTTGATAGGTAACTGACGAGGTCTCAGCAGTATGAGGTTGCGCGTGCGCGTTCATCAGTAAGGTTTCAAATCGCTCGACCACGCGCCGCCAATCGACCGTGGCAACGGCTGTTCGTGCTTGTCGTCGTATCGAAGCCAGCAACTGTGGCTCGCGAACAAGCCGAGCAGCAGCAGCGGCAAAGCCATTGCCATCGCCATACGGAACCACGATGCCCGTCTTACCTGATGTGATGTGCATCTTGGCGGCGGCATAGTCATATGCAACCACCGCGAGCCCACTTGCCAGCGCTTCCAAGGTGACGTTGCCAAATGTTTCGGTTTCGCTAGGGAACAGAAATACATCCGCCGAGGCGTAATGGGTTGCCAATCGCTCGCCAGTAAGGAGTCCACAAAAGCGGATATCAGGATGTTCTTTTTGCAGCGCGAGACGAAACGGCCCATCGCCGACGATGATGAACTTCACCGTATTGTTGCACTGTTGCATGGCCCGGTAGGCAGTGACCGCGAGTTGCAGATTTTTCTCCGGTGCTACTCGTCCCACGTAGAGGGCAACCATGTCGCGATCACGCACACCCCATTGCGATCGTACCGCGACACTGCGGCGCTCAGGATGAAAGAGCTGCGTGTCAACTCCACGCGCCAGGAGACGGACGTTGTGGACGCCAAGGTCGTGCAGTTGCGCTTGAAGGTCTTGGCTTGGCACTAACGTGCCGCCCGTCCTATTATGGAATGCGCGCAGGTAACGCAGGATCACTGGCTGTAACCACCCTGCGCCGTAGTACTGCGAGTAGCTGTGGAAATTGGTATGAAAGCCACTCAAGACAGGGATTTTCAACCGCTGCGCGGCACGCACCGCCGACCAGCCTAGCGGCCCCTCGGTCGCGACATAGACGGCATCAGGACGGTAGCGCATCCACGAGCGGCTCAGCATGCGGCCTGCTGGCAGACCAAACTGTACCCCTGTCTGCCCGAGTAGCGGTAAGCCGCGTACCAGCGTGACTCTGAAGTCAATCCCTCCACCATAACCATCAGCGATGCGCTGGCGTGGTCGGATGATCGACACCAGATGCCCCCGTGCTCGCAGTCCGTCCACCAACCGCGCCAAGGTCATGGCCACACCATTGACTTCTGGCGGGTAGGTTTCAGTGACAATACAGAAATGGCGACAAGGGACGGTTGGCTGACGCGAGTTCCTCACCATAGCAGGGTGGGGAATGAGATGTTTCTTCAGGCGAGCAATCGTAAAGTGCGTCGTATATGCTCCGTGAAATACGCAGTATTTGAGAGCAGTATACCAAGTCCGTGTGTCAGCGTGGTTACACGCGTGTGAAGATTTCGTAAGCTCTTTTTGTGACAATGGAATGAGGGACCGCTCTTGCTGATGCCGGTTTCGACTGGGGAGTGAAAGGAAAATGCCAATTCTAGCGACGACGGGAAAGAACCTACCAGTGCGACTCTCCACCTTTCTGTGGCGATTCTATAGCTGTTTGAACTTGCATAAACTCGGTAATTACTGCGGCTGCAGCCTTCGGATTCGTGTACATCGCCAGGTGAGGACCTTCGATAGTCACAATCTGCGTTTTCGCTGCCTCGGCAAGGATTGCTTGAGCATTCCAGTGCGGCACGACACGATCGTGTGATCCCACCAAATAGAGGATCGGCGCGCCACAGGCCCGCAGCGAGTCTCGCGCATTGACCGTAAGGATCGCCTGCGCACGAGCAGCCAGAACCGCTGCCGGTATCCGCTTCCACATAACCGCTTTGTCGCGCTTGAATTGCTCAGGCCAGCGACCCGGCACTAATCCAGGTATCCGCCGGACCAGCCGAATAAGAGTCACCAGCGCTGGGCTAATGGCAAACCGGACCCACGGTAAAAAGGGTAATGGTGGACAGACGAACGACGCACTGAGAATCACTCCTTGTGTTCTTTGTGGCTCTTTGGCTGCGAGCATGAGTGCCAACGGCCCAGAAAACGACCAGCCGAGAATGTAGAAGGTCTCAATATCGGCGACCGCCACTTCCACGAGTGGCAGCAAGTCGGCGTAGCCGTTCGCCCCGGTGATTGGATACGTCACGACCACCGGCCTCACCCATGCCGGTAGCGCGGCGATGAGAGGTTGGAAGAACACTTCCGTTCCATCGAGTCCGGGCAAGAGCAGGAGGGTTACGGGTGATGTCAACGGACAGCGGCTCTGCATGCACACCTGTATGCTTTCTAAGAGAAGAGGACTACCCTGTGCAACGATTACCGTCAACAGAACGCTGTAAACCTAGCTGTTTTATCATCAATTTGTAACCAAACGAACATACGCAGAAAACACGTTTCTCGTATCGTAACTGCTGTCGGTAATCATTCTTGTCTTGTATAGAGAAGAGATCCCTGCGCGTCGAAGTCTTGCACCACTTGGCTTCGAGGAGGTGTGTTATGGCAGTCAACGATCCTTTTTCGCGTCGTGCGTTCTTAAGGTCTGCGGGCCTGTTGCTCGGTACTGCGACTGTTCCCTGGAGCGCCACGTCTTGCGTCAACGCTGCTCATAGCGTCGCTTCGCTCACTGGCGCCGCGCCGCAGCTGCAGCAGGGAATCCAGATCGGTGACGTGCGCGCTGATCGGGCAATCATCTGGAGCCGTTCGGATCGTGCGGCTCGATTGCTCGTCGAATACGACCACAATGGTAATTTCGCCAATCCTGTCCGCGTGCGCGGCCCTTTCGCCCTGGAAACCAGCGACTACACGGCACGCGTTGATGTGACGGAGCTGCCCGAAGACAGCGACATCTTTGTGCGTGTCATGTTTCAAGACCTCTCGAATGATCGCACTGTCAGTGACCCGGTGCTGGGCTCTTTCCGCACGGCGCCGGTGAAAAGTCGTGCGATCCGCTTCCTATGGGGCGGCGATACCGCCGGCCAAGGCTGGGGAATCAACCCGGACTTCGGCGGCATGAAGATTTACGAAGCGATGCGCCTGACCAACCCTAATTTTTTCATTCACTGCGGCGACAATATCTACGCCGACGGACCTCTTCTCGCCTCGGTGGTCGCCGAAAATGGCCAAACCTGGAAGAACCTCGTCACGCCCGAGGTCGCCAAGGTCGCCGAAACATTAGCCGAGTTTCGCGGACGCTATAAATACAATCTGTTAGATGAAAACATTCGCCGTTTTAACGCCGAAGTCCCGCAGATTTGGCAGTGGGATGATCATGAAGTCGTCAACAACTGGTCAGACTCGAAAGATTTATCTGCCGACCCACGCTACACCGAGACAAATGTGCCACTCCTGATTGCCCGTGGCAATCACGCCTTTCTTGAGTACGCGCCGCTGCGCTACACCGGCACGGAAGAAAGCGAACGCGTCTACCGCTCTATCCCCTATGGTCGGCTCTTGGACGTATTTGTCCTTGATATGCGTAGTTACCGGGCGGGCAATAGCTATAACCGACAACCCGCACCAGGGCCGGATACTGCCTACTTGGGCGCGGAACAGATCGCGTGGCTAAAACAGCAACTGAGCCAATCCAGGGCGGTGTGGAAAGTGATCGCTGCTGATATGCCCATTGGGTTGCAGGTCGGTGATGGGACCGATGCCCAGGGACGCCCGCGCTGGGAAAATGACGCAAATGGTGATGGGCCGGTCTTGGGGCGCGAGTTCGAAATCGCGGATATTCTTAACTTCATCAAACGCCAGAAGATCCAGAACGTGGTCTGGTTCACTGCCGACGTCCACTACTGCGCGGCGCATTACTACGACCCAAGCGCAGCCCAGTATCAGGATTTCGACCCGTTCTGGGAATTTGTCGCCGGGCCGCTCAACGCCGGCACCTTTGGCCCGCATCTATTGGATAATACCTTCGGCCCGCAGGTGGTGTTTCAGAAAGCGCCTGAGCCAGGCAAGGCCAATCTCTCGCCCTACTCTGGCCTTCAGTTCTTCGGACAGGTGGACATCGACGACCGTACCTCGGTGATGACGGTCAGTTTAAAGGATATTTATGGCGCAACAGTCTTTAGCCAGGACCTGGAGCCGAATGTAAAAGGGCGTCGACCACAACGCGGAGGGAATGGCGATAAGGGTGACGATAAAGGTAACAAACAGTAACGACGACAACTGTAGCAAAGGTTGCACCCGACTGTTGATTTGCTGCGTCCCCTCAATACACGCGTGTTAGTGACGAAACGTCACAAACTGACCGTTACGGCGCCAGACATTCGACCACGGCCATACCGATACTGAGCCACACGCCGACGCTGAAGTAGAGGGTCATCCACGGCACTTCCTGACGCCATATGCTCCACTCGTGGGTTAAGTGCCGTCGCGCGAGCGTGTCTTTCAGCCCTCCCCAGAGCGGCAGATACGGCGTCGCTGCGCGGCGGTGGTGGCGCCAGCGGGCAATGTACATCGGCACGTCGATAACGCTCATCACCAGAGCGGCTCCGCCGCAGCAGACGATGCTGGTTGCAAGAACGATGCTCAGCACTCCATGTGTGTGGACCCAAGCGTTGGCGAACCCACCAGCGAGCAGGACGAGGATGAACGTCCAGAGGAGTTCCTCAACGGCGTGGCCGAGGTGGTTGAGCGTGAGCACCGCATACCAGCACGAAAGCTGGGCCAGCACAATCACTGGGACAATCCAGGGCGACAGCGTAGCAAGAAAGGGGACGTGGATCATGTCGGAGAGTTTGGCGAGGAACAAGGTACACTGCACAGCAAAACACAGCTCCGCGAGGGTTGCGACCGACCGCCCAGTAAAAATGGCCGAGAGTGCCGTATCCCAAAGGCAGAGGCGCTCAAGATCCACGCGCGGGAAGGCCGAACGGAAGGCGCACACCGCGACGTAGATGCCAGACAACACGAGCTGCCAGAACCGGTATGTTGTATTAGGCAGCTCGACACGAGTCGCCACAAGCCACAGTGCAACGTTCAAAAGTGACACAGCGCAGAGACCAGCCCACCACAGCGTGGTCCTCCGCTCATCCAGTACAGGCCTGAGGACCGCCCCTGAGGCCGGAGGCAGGAAACGCGCGATATCCCACGATTGCCTGGTGAGCGCCCCGTATCCCTGCAGTGAAACGAGTATCACGCCCGTGAAGAGGACCTCCATGCCGAGAGAGTCATTATCGCCCATCGCTGTCCCCGCTAGACGGTACAAACCACGCCATTGATCACCTCCTGTAACACTGAAGACACAAATGTGTAACAGCTGGGCAACAAAAGCAAGACCAGGGAATAACTGAAATGCTGACTATGACCTTTAGGTATGCCAGAGACGGAGTCACTGGGAGGTATCTGCGCACTTCTTGTCGTGCCTCATAGCGGGCGCCGCAGCGTAGTAGATTTGCGAGACCGGTTACGGCTAAGCTGCTGAGGCTGATAACAGACTTCTCGATGTGAACCGCCCGGTTCTCTGCCGCAGAAGGGGGTCCTTCAAGGGATGCTATTTCGCATGGGTAAACTCCTCTTCTTCCTATGGTGAAACCGTCCTTTTAGGGATTTCGCTAACCTGTCATCATAGACACACAACTCTGACGTCGTCAGACAGTACAGGCCGCTAGAGTTGTGCAGTAATCACTATTTGTTTTTACAAAGGAGCGATGGTCATGACGCGCATCAGCCCGTTAGCTGGTCTTCGTGCAGAATCAACAATGCTTATCAATATCCCACAATTGATCTCCGCGTATTATACTGGTCATCCTGACTCTGCAGTGCCCGCGCAGCGCGTTGCCTTTGGCACCTCCGGGCACCGGGGCTCAGCGTTCACCTGCTCTTTTAACGAGACTCACATCCTGGCGGTGAGTCAGGCGATTTGCTGGTATCGTCAGAAGCACGATATTAGCGGTCCCCTTTTCCTAGGGAGAGATACTCATGCACTTTCTGAGCCTGCTTTTACTACGGCGTTGGAAGTGCTGGCAGCCAACGGTGTCGAAGTAAGAATCGATAATAGCGATGGCTATACACCGACCCCGGTCATTTCGCATGCTATTCTCACTTACAACCGAGGCCGAAAGAGTCAGCTTGCCGACGGGATCGTGATCACGCCCTCACATAATCCACCTGAGGATGGGGGCTTCAAATATAACCCGCCCCATGGCGGACCTGCGGATACGCAGGTGACGCAGTGGATCGAGACGCGAGCCAATATGCTGCTTGCAAATAATCTCAGTGAGGTGAAACGCACTCCCTACGAACAGGCGCGAGTTGCTTCTACGACCCATCGCTACGACTATCTCCAGGCGTATGTTGCCGACCTCGATAACGTCGTGGACATGGGGCTTATCCGAGATGCCCGACTGAAGCTGGGGGCCGATCCATTGGGTGGGGCTGGGGTAGCGTACTGGAGCGTAATTGCCGACCACTATGGCCTTGATGTCACCGTCATGCACGACACGGTTGACCCGACGTTCTCGTTTATGACGCTAGATTGGGATGGAAGGATTCGCATGGATTGTTCCTCTCCGTATGCCATGGCAAGTTTGATTGCCCTGAAAGACCGCTTTGACATTGCCTGGGCCAATGACCCTGACCATGATCGTCATGGCATTGTCACTCGCAGTGCAGGATTGTTGAATCCGAATCACTATTTGAGTGTCGCCGTTGATTATCTTTTTCAGCACCGTCCGGATTGGCAGGCGAACGCGGCCATAGGAAAGACGGTAGTCAGCAGCAGCATGATCGATCGTATCGCCAGCCAACTTGGTCGCCAACTGATTGAGACCCCAGTGGGATTTAAGTGGTTCGTCGAAGGGCTGATGAGCGGAACACTCGGGTTCGGCGGCGAAGAGAGTGCGGGCGCGTCATTTCTGCGCCGCGACGGCACGGTATGGACGACCGACAAGGATGGCATCATCTTAGGGCTCCTGGCGGCAGAGATTATGGCCAAAACGAATCGTGATCCTGGGACGTATTACCGCGACCTTGCCAACAAGTACGGCGATCCAGTGTACGAACGCATCGATGCTCCGGCGACGGCAGAACAGAAAGTGAAGTTACAGCGACTCTCGCCAGAGGAATTGGCGAGCGACACGCTAGCGGGAGAAAAAATCCACACCCTGCTAACCACTGCGCCAGGAAATAATAGTGCGATTGGCGGGCTCAAAGTGATGACTGCCAATGGGTGGTTTGCCGCACGTCCGTCCGGCACTGAGAATGTCTACAAGCTCTACACCGAGAGCTTCCTCGGTGCAGAACATTTACGTCAGATCCAAGAGGAAGCGCAACAGCTTATTACACGGGCGTTAACATAACGTGAGTTCGGGTTAAGGCTTCTGTCAGTGCTCAAATAAAAGACAATAGAAACAATCGTTGCAGCATTTCGGTCAGCGAGGCGTGCCAAACTGCTGAGGCCATTGCTAACCCCGTGCTATTCGTAATCCTTGTTTTCCTATTACCTTGATTTGATTGGAGAGTTATCCTGAACTTACGTCATATCGGTGTCAGGGGCAGGTTCGCTTGAAAATAGCCGAATTCGAATGAGTATTAGTCAACGTAACTGCTTCTTTCGATGAGTAAGAGGGCTTGCTGGAACTCATGGGCAGAGACCTGAAAGTCCTTAATTAAGCGCTTGGTATCAACAATATCCTGAGGATATTGGAGCAAATGATCGGCGAGACTTTTCACAATGTCAGGCCGAACGTATGAGTCACGGTGGATGGAAAGTGATTCCTCCATGTCGTATTCCTTTTGTCTTCTATGGGTCAGAAAAAACGCGAATATGTGAGATTTTACGTACCCGGATGAGACGTATTTGTATGATGGGAGCTACAACTCATCACAGGAAAAAGTTTCAGGCAAGTCCCTTCAGTTTCCTCTATCAGTACGGAAGCAGAAGCCTACATTAAAACCCGTTGCCGGTGTAAAAGGGTAAGAGCGAGCTGCTCCCTTGCTTACCTCTGCGGAGCATCGTGTTTGCTGCCCTCGGATGTAATATAGCAATACGCAGGAGGCGGGTTATGACAATCTCCCTTCATCAGGTAGCCGCGAGGAATCCAGACTCGGGCTTGTGGAATGTTGTTGTCGACACCCCTAAGGGATCTCGTAATAAGTATAAATATGATGAAAAAGACGGCCTGTGGCGACTTAGTAAAGTCCTCCCGCTCGGTGCTTCGTTCCCGTTCGACTTTGGATTCATTCCCTCCACACGCGGGGAGGACGGTGATCCGCTCGATGTGCTGGTTCTTCTGGATGAGCCAGCCTTTCCTGGTTGTATCGTGCCTGCTCGGCTCATCGGTATTTTTGAGGCAGAGCAGACCCAAGCAGGGAAAACGATACACAATGACCGATTCGTTGCCGTGATTGAGACTCCCTATAATCCGCCCGCATTCCGTTCTCTAGAAGAACTACACCCTCAGGCCCTGGCTGAGATCGAGCATTTCTTCATCTCGTATAATCAAATAGAAGGTCGACAGTTCAGACCGCTAGGGCGCCAAGGACCGGACCAGGCGCAGAAGATAATGGAGAAGGCTATGCTCAACCACACTCCGGTACGGAGAAGCGCCGGCAAGTCTCGAAGCCGAGCGAAGAAGTAACGCTCGTTGAAGATGCGAGTATTTCGCCATTTCTGGTTGAAGAGGTCACATTATGTCATTTGCACTCAAGCCGCATAAATCGCTGCGGAAAGGAATTCGCCGGATCGCGCGGAAGCAGATGGAGTATGCCCGAGAGCAAGTAGCAGGGACGGCGCATGGATCGCGCGACGCGGCCGTACACGAAGCTCGCAAGAGCTTCAAGAAGGTCCGTGCTCTACTCCGCCTCGTACGCCCAGCGATCAGTGCACAGACCTATCGATACGAGAATACGGCGTTGCGCGACGCCGCCCGGCCGCTGACCGAGGTGCGCGACGCCAAGATCTTGGTCGAGACATTGGACAATGTGAGCCAACATTTTGCGGAGCGCGTGCACAGCCAGCCCTTTGCCCCTATACGCAAAGAGCTGATGGCCTACCAACGCAAGGTACGCACGCGTGTCCTTGACGACGAGAACACCTTTACTACGGTGGAGACTGCGGTGCGCGAAGCATTAGCGCGCCTGGAGGACTGGACCGATGTGCCAGACCGGTGGGCAAGCGTGGGGAACGGAGTAGAGCAAGTCTATCGACAGGCTCGTCGGGCATTTGCAGCGGCGACTGCGGAGCCGACGGTGGAAAACCTCCACGAGTGGCGCAAGCAAACGAAATACCTTCGCTATCAGCTCGAACTTTTGGTGACGGTCTGGCCAGAGATGATGGAGCCACTTGTTGAGCAAGCCGACCACCTCGGCAAGCTCCTCGGGGATGATCACGACCTCGCGGTGCTGCATCAGCTGTTGACGCATGATGCGGAACGCTTCGGTGGTGAAGAAAAACTTGAGTTGCTGTTTGCCCTCATTGAGCGCCGCCGTAAAGAACTCGAAGAAGAAGCCACGCTCCTCGGGCGGCGGCTCTTCCAGGACTCTCCAAAGGAATTCATCCGGCGCGTGAAAGGCTACTGGACGGTGTTGCGCAAGGCTGATGTGAGAGTCTCACCGGATACAAATCCAGCGTAAGAATACCACCAGCCGTCGCGACCACGAAATCTTCCGATAAATAACTCGGCGCGGGGTATCACGCAGAATCTGGGCGCACGGAAGCGCTACACTCACACAGTTCGTTTGCGTATTGTCATATAACTAACAGTTAGATAATATACTGTGCCCTACAGTGCTGATTACCCACGCCGTATCCGCCTAGAAGTTACGGTAATCCCACACAGTTTGCATAGTACGACACTGTTGCCGACCAGTCGGAGAAGATGCCGCGGATGCCGACTTGCCGACCTAATACATCCAGCGTTGTCAGGATGTCGCCATCGTTCTGTAAGGCATCCAGCGTCGTTTGGTAGTAGTAGGTGTTGCCACCGACCAATACATCCTCGATGATGCGGCCCGAGCGCTCCAGGGTCCAGGTGATAATGTCGAGGTGAGCGATCTTGGCGTTCTTGGCGTATTCGGAGGGCACAATCTGGCCATTGCTGACCGTCAACAGCGCCCACATAGGCGGCGCCCAGATATTGACACCGTCCGCTTTGTACTTTCGCAAGGCCTCCAGGGTCGGGAGGTCGTCGGGGACGTTGGCATCATCAAGGAACACAGCTTGTTTACCAAATCTTGGCTCATTCTTGATCCAATAGAGAATATCGGCATAGTTGAAGGACTGGGCGAAGACATTCTTGGGCGAAATGTTGGCCTCTTTGTACTCATCGATCATCTTTTGCGCATACTCCTCTTGGTTTTTGAAGACCTGTCCGAGCTTGACCTTGATCCGAGGATCTGGGTTCGCACTCTTGAGCTCGGGCGTAAATTTGGCGCCGAGAGACTTAATGAGTTGGATGCTTTCTTTGTGGCTCAAAAGCGTTCCCCCAGTGGAATAAAGATCAGTGCGCCAATTTGGGGTTCCGCCTTGGAACTCCTTTTCGTCCTTGGCATTAGGGTTCGAGGCATCCATCTTGCCTTTGAGAGTCTTGAATTCGGCCAACGTGATATCGCTAGTACAGCATAGGGCCGAGGCGGGTATCAGTTTGCCTGAGGCGTCAACCTTGGCCGGCGAGAAAGGCACGGAACACTGGTTGGCTAGCGGTGAGACGAGAATATTCGTTGTCGTGTGCAGGTCACACTGGTCGTGACGGCAGACCAGTTGCCCATCACTGGTGAAGGTCACGTCGCACTCGAGGATGCCGGCACCCATACGTGCACCCGCTTCATGGCTCTCTTTGGTGTGCTCGGGAAACTGCAGGGTTCCGCCCCCACGGTGACCGATCGAAAAGTCAGTTTGTTCGAATGAATCGTCCTTGCACTGTTGGAGCGTATCCTTGAGATGACCAGGAGTCATTTTATCCACAAGGTAGAACGGGCGCGGCCCTAGTTGCACGTTCTGGCCGCGTCCGTTCTCACCCGCGTCATCACCGCGGCCAGAGTCCTCGCCCTGATCGCCCCTCTGTGGTTTTCCATTATTCCCGTGATCATCATCAGCGGCCATCAGGCGCGGCTGACCGGAGAACGCCCAGAGAACGGCTGCGACACTCAGTATTACAACACCTTGACGCATGAATACCTCCCTTATGAAATAAAAAATCTGAGGGGGATAAAAGCGAAAAGTTTATTGCGCGCTGATGATAGATTAGTGAAGAACAAGTGACATTTTTACTCGTTCGGATCAGGCTGCTAGGGCGGGATAACTGCAGCATCTTGCGTCAACGACAATTCACCGTACCGTCATTTGCTCGTAATACAACACTGACACTACTCCACCCTGTATAGCAGGTAGTTCTGACTGCAGTTTAGACGTCTGTTCGCCCACGTCATAAACGAGGGCGCGGGTCAACGCGAGCCAGGACTCTACCGAACAAAATGTTTTAAGCCGCAACAACTATTGCATTGCAGTGATTGTTGCTCTTGGACACACTCACCATTTCACTACAACTGGAGGGAGATCATGTACAGAGAGCGCAGATGGAAGCATCTAATGAGTACGGTCTGTGCAACCCTGCTTGCGGTCCAGTGCCTCGCGAGCGGAACCCCCGTGGTTGCCGATTCTGGGAAGACTCAAGGTAATTTTGATGCGACCGGCCTACGCGCACCGGCTGGTGACTTACCGGCAACGCGTGACACCGTTATTGACGGTGTCAGCGGAGCGATCCTACCGAACGGACGCTTCATTACCCCCACTGGCGTCGAGGTCAGTGTCGATGCACCAAAGCCGTTCGGCATGGCGCTGTCACCTGATGGAAAAATGCTCGCTACCATCAATAGTGGCGCTTCAAAGTTTTCTATCACCTTGATCCGTAATCTCACCAGCGCTTCGCCTCAAGCCACACGTATCAACGTGAACGCAACCTTTATGGGCGTCGTCTTTTCACCTGACAGTAAGCGTTTCTATGCTTCCGGTGGTGAGAACGGCAACATCTGGGTTGGTGATACGGCTACGAACACCATTATTGGTTCGGTCAATCTCAATGGTCCTTTGCATCCACTGACATTCCCGAATGGAATCGGTAGTAACCCAGACCCGCGCTTCAAAGGTGCATTTCCGGGCAATATGGCGATTAGCGGCAACGGTACTTACTTGTATGTTGTTGATCAGGGCAGTTTTCAGGTTTTTATCATCGACACGAGCAAAATTGTCACCGGTACGACCGGTGCAAATCAGCTCAAGGATGCCAATAGCTTTGCGGCGGTGGCCGGGAGTGTGCCTGCCGGTCGCTATCCCTATGGTATTGCTCTCTCTCCCGACGACAAAAAACTCATTGTGACCAACGTCGGCGTTTTTCAATATGCCCACTTAGGACCGGCAAGTCCTAGTGGCGATCCTAATGTCGATTTCCCCCTGTGTTATCCGGGCGCAGGATACCCCGACGAAACCGAGAACGCACGCCTGTTGAAGATCAAGAAAGTCGATCCTCGTAACCTGCCGGTAACGCTGCGAGACCCCGAGGGGATTCGCTGTGGTTATATCGCACAAGATCTACAGTTTACCATTCCTGGCCTTGGCAGCCCCAACGTGCAGGAGTCATCTTCCGTCTATGTCTTCGATGTGACCCAACCCACTGCGCCGGTGAAAGTGCAAATTGTGAAAACAGGTCCTTTGGTGGGTGAGAACACAGACGGGATTGTCGCCTACAGTGGCAGTCATCCCAACTCAGTGGTTGTCGGTCCGAACGCCGTGTACGTCGCAAACGGCAATGACGACACCGTCTCCGTGCTCGATCGCAATACCTACCAGGAGCTGGAACGCATCAGTTTGTCTACCTTGCAGGCAGTCACAGAACAACGAGTGAAGGGCATTCAGCCGGTCGCCTTAGCCTTGAGTCCGGATAATAAATATCTCTATGTTGCCGAGCCGGGCATCAACGCGGTCGGCGTTATTCAACTTGTTGGCAATGGCAAAAGCGGCCATCGCATCGGCCATATTCCTGTTGGCTGGTGGCCAAGCGGTGTGCGAGTCAGCCCGGATGGAAAAACGTTGTACGTCGCCAACGCACGTGGTCGAGGGGCGGGACCCAATCTTGTCAGTGAATCCACCACCCACCCGAAACATAGCACTATCGGCAGCGTCAGCATTATTCCGCTGCCAAGTCGAAAAGAGTTACAGACCCTAACAGAGAGAGTTATTAATAATAATGGAACTGAAGATCACTTGGCGAACGACGATGATCATCCCATTCCAAGTACGGTCGGCAAAGCGAGCACGAAGATCAAGCATGTCATCTTTATCAATAAAGAGAATGCGACGCACGACTTGTTTCTCGGTCATATTCTCGCGACCAGAAAGGGCGTACCAGTCAACGGCGAACCGAAGTTTTCGTTAGGCCAAGAGGCGGTACCGAACCATCAAGAACTGGCGTTAAGTTATGCATTCAGCGACAACTTTTATCTTGAACCGACGGTCTCTTCAGACGGCCATCGCTGGCTGACCAATACCTATCCCTCAGAATTTGAAGAGACACACTGGCCGGCTTCGTATGGTGGCCAACGTCGCGACGCGGGTGACGACCAGGAGGTCATCAAGAATTATCCCGGTCGGCTCGGATTTACCGACGCCAATAGCTCTCCTGAACCCAACGATTACAACCAACATGGCGGCATTTACATGCATCTCGCTCGTCATGGCAAGAGCTTCATCAATTTCGGCAACGGCTTCGAATTTGCGATCGTGGATGAAGATTTCGGCACTGAGCCAACTGGAATCCGCCACCACGTGAACGTGCCGATGGAGAAAATCGTACGGGATAACAGCGACCATCTCTACCCTGAGTACAACACGCACATCCCGGATTCCCCGTTGCCCGAAGACCCCGAGCGCTTCAATCGCTTTGGCCGTTTCAAGCAGGTCTTCGAGGCGCATTACGTCGATCGTGCAAGTAACGAATGCAAACTGCCCTCTTACGTAGATCTGTACTACCCGAACGATCATGGGGGTGGTGCGAATGATATTTATCCCGGTGACCCCACCAAGACGTGGTCATTCAAACGCTTTGTCCAAGATAACGATGTCGCGCTCGGTTTGACTGTCGAGCTGATCTCTAACAGTCCGTGTTGGACAGACACCGTAATCTTTGTGGTCGAAGACGACACCCAAAGTGGCTTGGATCATGTGGATGGCCATCGCTCCATTTTCCTTGCTATCAGTCCCTGGGTCAAACATGAGTACGTCAGCAAAACCCACACCAGTCTGGCGAGCATCTTCAAGACCGTCAATTTGATTTTCGGCCTTCCCCCGCTGAACCAGTACGATGCCGCCGCCACTGATTTGCGAGACTTGTTCACGACCACACCGGACTTCACGCCATATAGTGTGCAGCCGGTTCAATACGTCAAGAAAGCCAATAAGACCTGGTTGGCGATGACCGCCGGGATCGATTTTAGCCGTCCGGATTTGGATGAGCTGAGGTTACGGGCGGCGATTCTCAAATCCGAAGGACTGCCCCGGAAAAGCGCTTCACTCAATGTGAAGCCACGTGCGCGACGTGTAGTAAAAGAGCAGCGCATTGCCAGCGTACGTAAGTAGTATAGGTATCTGCTCGAGTAGATTTGCTATCCAAACCAGCAGTGAACTAAGCAGGGCTGCCTTTTCCTGGCGGTCCTCTTCTTATCCTTTAAGGAAATTTGACGATAAGGTCGGTGAGTCATCGCTTAGTGGGACAGGCGTCTTGTCTGTCCCCAGAAACAGGCAAGACGCCTGTTCTACTCGATCCTTGCAAAACTTGAGCATCAAAACTCATTAGCCGCGTCCGGCAGGCACAGCCCGCCCTACACGATGACGGCTAGAGGTCTGCTCTGTAGCGCGGGCCGTGCCCGCTATCATCTTAAGGTAGAGAAAGGGGAATCCGTGCGTGCCTTCTTCATCGTATTCCTGCTGATTGTCACAGAAAGTGTTTCTTATGCCGACGAAGTCAAGTTACAACTACCAGACGTGGTGATTACCGCCACGCGAACCGAAACCAATAAAGAAGATGTCCCGGCCTCCATCACGACAGTAAGCAGCGAGCAGATGCAGCAGCGAGGGCAGATCTCCACCGCAGAGGCCCTCCGCGGGACGCCCGGGGCTGATCTGTATGAGTTTGGCACACCAGGGCAGCCGACGTTTCTTTCAATCCGAGGTGCTGCACCAGACCAGGTATTGGTGCTGTTTGATGGTGTGGAAGTGAACTCACCAACGACTGGACAATTTGATTTTGCCAATGTCCCGACCGACAATCTTGACCGCCTTGAGATACTGCGCGGTGCCGGTGGAGCCTTGTACGGCTCGCAAGCGATTGGTGGTGTGGTGAACCTCCTCACTCGCCGTGGCGAAGGTCCGTGGCGCTACAGCATTGCGGCGGAAGGAGGTAGTGGAAATACGCACCGTGAGTTCATCGGCCTACAGGGAGCGCAGGGACCACTAGGAGTGTCCGGAACTGTCTCGTTTCTCGGTAGTGACGGCTTTCGTCGGATCAACAATGACTACCGTAATCTCTCTACTGTGTGGCGCGCGGATCTTGATCTGCTGCCGAAAGGAACGCTGCGCGGGTTCTTGCGCTACACGGACGCCAAAGCAGGGCTCCCGTACTTTAACATTGCAGAAAATCGCCTTGATCCTGATGCCCGAAGTCGATCAAATTTCTTTCTCGCCAAGGGTGAGTGGGCCCATACATTGAGTGATCGTCTTACCTATCGTGTTTCGGCATCCTTTGTCCGCGACAATTACCGATACACTGATTTCGCCAATGGACCTACAGAGGGCGGTGAAGGACTAGAGGATGGGGCACCATTGGTACGCGCGCATTTTCCTACCGAAATTCTTGCCTTTGATACGCAGTGGGATTATCGGTGGCGCGATATGGCGTTGACAACCGTGGGCGTCGAGTTCAAAGAACGCTCGGCCCGGATCTTCAAGTCAGAATTTGACGCCGAAGAGCAAGAACAAGAAATCAAGCGGTCCAAGCCCAATCGCTCTAACGCGGCAGTGTACGTACAAGAGCAATTGTGGGGATTTAACGACACTGTGCATGCAATTGGTGGGCTTCGCTACGATCATTATGACCGCTTCGGTGATGAAGTAACGCTCTCGGGAGCCGGGTCGTATTTGTTCCGCTCGACAGGTACGCGTTTTCACCTCAATTATGCCGAGGGTTTTCGCGCCCCAACCTTTGACGAACTCTTTGAACCAAGTTTTGGCAATCCCCATCTCCGCCCCGAACGGAGCTGGGAACTCAGCGCCGGGTTGTCACAAGAATTCTTTGACGGTCGGCTACGCCTCGAGCCCACCTATTTCTATCGTGACGTTAAGAACCTGATTGAAGAAGTCAGCGATCAACTCCCTGGAGCGATTCACGGTCTGCCGGAGGAAAACGATACTCGTGAACCACTCACCCGTAATCTCAACGCTCATCTACAAGGATTGGAGTTGGCTAGTGTTGCCACGCCATTCCCTTGGTTGACAGTACGCGGGTCCTATATGTACCTCGACTTTCATACGCCGACCGGGACACTACTCAACCGCCCGCATCATCGTGGATCGTTTTTTGCCACCCTAGCGCGGAACAATCTGTTTCAGGCAGATGATAAGAGCACACTATCTCTCATGTTGTACGCCGTTGGCCCTCGTGACAGCGCAAACCCGCGCGAGGAATTTGCAACGGAAAAAATTGCCGGTTACGTGCGTACCGATGTCGCGTTTTCGTATCGCTTCGCTGGAAGGTGGTCTCCTCTTGTACTGCAGGCAACGGTTCGCAATCTCTTTGATCACCGGTATTCTGAATCATTCGGCTTCCGTGCCGCACCGTTCCGCTTCTTGATTGGATTCCGCTATGAGCTTGGTTAACTAAAATAGGCTATATCGACATACGCGCCATCGTAACTAACCAGGCGCTCTCCACCGGGCTCTCGTAACGAAGGGGATTGAAGCTCCTGAGGGCCAGGAAAACCAGGCTTTGTCCGGTGGGCCCGATTATTCATCTATTTCAAGACAGAATAGCAAGTGTATAAACATTCCTGCGAAAAAGAGTTGCAGTTCGGGGAATGCCGTTGCGAGTACCGCAAAGTAATGATAGGGCCCTGGCTCAGGAGAGATTCTTAGACTTCAGGGGAACCTCAGGTCCATGAGCATTCCTATCAAAGCCTGTCCTGCCTGCGCCAGTGCCGCAGGCACAGGTGAGCCGAGTCGAAGAGCTAGAAGCCAAAACACCTACAGGACAAGGATCATGCCTGTTGCTGTTTCTGTCCATAATGTCGAGCTGCAAATAGGCTTGCTGCGCCAAGCAAGGCGAGCCCCAGCGTATTCGATTCAGGAACTACCGCACTCGTTCCTACGGTGATGTCATCGAGTCCGATAAACCGACCGTCAGCGCCCCCAGGAACGTTTATCTGGATAGAGCTAACCTGCGTGAACGCCGGCCCAAAGTTGACAGTCCCAAGAGAACTGACGTTTTGTGTTGCCCCACCGGAGGTTGTAAACACAATCGGCCCTGACCCCGTATCAATATCAAAAACTGCTAGACTAATAAGATTAAAAAGTGCACCACCCGCAAAAGTGATGCGGAACGGATCTCCATCATTACTAAAGATGATAGCTCCCGTAGTACCGTTGTCAAAATTATCGTCCGGGTGAAAGTGATCACCTGCAGCTGCATCGACAGCAGCGAAGGTAATGTCATTTTCAGTGTAACTGGTAATCTCACTAAAATCCGGCGGTAATGCATCGAACGTCATCACTGCGGTCCATGCCGGTTTAGGCAAGAAACATACGACAGAGAAAGAGATCAGAGTTAGGGCACGACGGAAAGAATGGTACATCATAAATCCTCCATGAAGTGAAATAGAAACCAAGGTTGCTAAGACTATCTTTAATGCGTAACAGTTAGTTTATCCAGATAATGTAACCTTCGATCGTGGCGTTAAACGGTCGCCTGAGCTTCTCAACATCGTCAACCAAGGTATCGAGATGGTTGATTAAGAGCTGGGGCGGCTTTACAATTGCCCAGCTTTTTCCTTCAACGCAAACCGGAATGGGACTTCCAGAACGACCCGGACAGATCGCCCCTGGTGATCACGGGCGGGCGTAAAGCGCCAGTGTTTAAGCGCATCGCTAGCCACGGCATCAAGGAGCGGAATGGACTCAAGAATCTTGATCTCTTCCTCAATCTGTCCTTTGTAGCCAAGCACTGCCTCTAAGCGGACCACGCCTTCGATTCCTCTCCGCCGTGCAACTTCTGGGTACGAGGGAATCTCTTGGTGCAACAGCACAGGAGCGACCGCGACCTGTGCGAGCGGAACCGGCGCTGGCAATGTGTCTTGTGTGGCTGCAAGTTCGATCCCAGGTTGGGTATCTCTTCCCACAGGTGTATTCGACTGCACATCCTCGCTACTCGCCTTTTGCTCACCCGGAAGTGCTGTCTCGTCGGTAGCGTGAGGTTCCGACGCTCGGATATCAACCGCTGATGCTGCAGGAAGTAGGGGAGACGTTTGGCTAGCGATATGAGTCTGTCTTGTTGGTTTCTGTGACAGTGGTCGCACCGTCGATGCGTGCCGTATAGTGTCCGGCTTCTTAGCGGTTATTCGTCTTGTCGGACGCTGAGAACCTAAGGATACGGATGTTGGTAATGAGGCAGGCACCTCAATTCGCCTTGCTGATGACGCTGGCGGCTGCGCCACTGCCATGTTCGTTTCGCTAGATAGGGAATACGACGATGAAGGCCGGAGAACAATCATAATAGGTGACAGTGACGTCGGCGGCCGAAGAAGAACCCATGTTCGCATTTCAACAAGGAGGAGCCCATGAACTGCCAGGGAGATGAGCCATGCCACAATAGTCCGACACCGCCCTTTTCGCATCTCATAGCATGTAGCGAAGATTGGTTACACGGCGATGAGGATTGTGTGTATTTTTTGTGAACACCTAGAGAAGCCTGGATTAATATCAGCTCAGTGGAGCTAAACGAAATGTCATTAGCCGTTCACACACTTGTCATATCCCCTTGTTAGAGTTCTTCGCCCGAAATTTTTCAGAAGAGGATTTTGCTGCTGCCATAGGTAGGGATCAGAGGAGACGTTTTGACATGAAGTTATGCGCTCTTCAGTTCGTTTGTGTGCTTCTCATGCTCTCATTAACTGCGGCCGGTCCGACCTCGGGTCATGACGGACAGATGACACCAATGGAAGAACGCAACGAACTGCTCCGGCGTGGCGAAGCAGCACTCGCTCATGGCGATGTCGGGCAAGCCATGGAGGCCTTCGAACGAGCTAGCGCGATGATGCATGCGCCCGACTCTGAGATGGGGCTAGTGCGGACGTATATGCAAAACGGCGCCTACCAACGCGCCTTGTCGTTTGCCGCACATGCAGCTGGCGCACACCGCGAAGTTTCGGCGGGTTCGGTTTTATATGCCTGGCTCTTGCATGTTGGTGGCCAGACCACATTCGCACAGCGAGTGATCAATGAGATCGAAGCAAAGAAGCCTGGCGATGCATTAGTGACGCAGGTGCGCACTCAACTACGCTCGCCGGCACCGGTAGCCAACGGCGCACTGCTGACTACCCCGTGGCGTATCGCGCCTTTCGACCCGAGTGCAGAATTATCCGCAACAGCACATGTGGTGTGCAGTGGAATGCTCATTGACGGAGGCCGACATGCTTTGGTGCCGCTGGCGCAGTTAGGCGAGGCGCGTGTGTGGTGGGTACGCAATGGGCTTGGCCGCAGGAGGGCGGCTCAGGTAGAGCGTCGAGTCGAGTCCTTGGGCCTTATGCTGTTGCGGCTTGACGATCCGATCGACGGTGCGTCTGGCCTCGTACTGGCGTCACGCGACCCATTTCCAGGAAGTCCGGGATTCGCTTTTGACTACACCGCCGCGCCCGACGCAACTCCTGCCTGGCCACTGCTGCATGTCGGCTTCATCGGCAAGCCAGACGGTAACTCAGGCTTGAGTAAGTTAGGTATCAAGTTGTTAGCGGGCGCCCAGGGTGGACCGGTGTTTGATAACAGGGGACACTTTATCGGCATTGCTTTGCGCAACACCGATGGGCAGGATCGGCTGCTGCCAGTATCAGTACTCCGACACGAATTCGGCGAGATATTCGGTTCTATCGCTGATCAGGCGAGCGCCCAGCGCATGACGTTCGACGCTATTTATGAAAGCGCAATGCCCGCTACTGTGCAGGCCATCATCGAACCCTAAGGTTCTGCATGTCACTTATTGTGGCGGTGGGGCCCCTTCATCGATCCAGTTCTTGATCGTGTTTATCTCGACGTCAGAGAGGCAACTACTGCCACTACATCCCTGCGGCATACGCAAAGTGTCCGGAGCGATATTGCCATTGGCAATGATCTTCTGGAACAGATAGCTCGCAGTTGCGTTCCCTGGATTGACCCGTAAACGGCTCGCATCCTCTGCACTCTGGGTAATGAGATTTTTGAACGCACGGCCTGGTTCCAAATTCAAACCAAGATGCACTCCCACTACTCCATGACAGTTAGGAATGGCACATCTACTCGTAAAAATTGACTGAACTCCAGCGAAACTATTTCCTGATGCCGCGCCAACGACACCAAAAGATTGCGTAGTTTTTATCCATTGCAGTCGAATAGTGGATGGTCGTATCTCGCCAGTGTGACTATCAACCGCATTGACTGGGGCAACAGTAATATCATCACCGTCACGAATGATAGTTGCACCAGCTAAGTCGAGATCACTCAAGTAAGCAAACACATTGTTTGCCTCCCCAATGCGACCGCCTGGTTTTACGATGGTGAACGTTCGTGTCTCACTGACACAGGTCGGCGCGACACATGCTCCGGCACCTCCAGGTTCCCTGATTTCCAAGGTAATCGTTGCTGCTCCTCCTGTGGGGAAATTGCCGGCATTGACGGTGACACCAAAGCCGCTATTGAGCTGCGGGTTGCTGGCTCCGACATCTGACCGGGCCGATCCCCAGGGGACATCAATCGTCGCAGTAAAAGGAGAAGTCACTATAAGTTTGACCAAAAGTGACTGCATTGTGGTGGTTGAATAGGCGAATCCACGAAATTGCTGAATACCGGAGATAACCTGGTTGTTGAGTGGGCTTTCCCAGTTCATTGTCAGAGCGGCATTCGCTCCACCGCTCATACTGATGAGCAATCCCGACAACACGACTCGAAAAATATTCATCTTCAATACTAAATCGAACTACACGAGATTGGTACAGTGCCTGGCACAAATCTCCCACGCTCTGCGCAGCCCCCTTTATAAAAAGGGGCCTTTTTCGGTTCCTCCCTTTACGAAAGGGGAGCTAGGGGGGCTTTCACTGCACGTGAGGAAGTGTCCGAATCTTCTGAGGTCTGATTTAGGGCAGCATAATGACCCGAGGCTTGTTCAAGGCGGAAGCAGTAGGGTTATAAGGAGGATTGGGAGACTTGAAGTCTGCCATATAGGCAACTAAGGCGTCGATGTCTTGCGCACCTACCAAAGGACTCGTGCCCGCTGTCAGTACGGTGTAGTTGTCGCCGCCGGTGGCCATGAAGTTGTTAACGGTCACTCGATAAGTATCCGTCGGATGCAAGACCACACCGCCAGTGACGATCGGTACGCCATTCAAGGAAACGTCAATGATCTTGTTACACGCCGCCGCACCCGCGCTCCAAGAGAACTTAAAGCCATTTGAGACCTGCAAGACTCGTTGCCCGGTTTGATTGTTGTTAAAGCCGCTTGGCAATACACAACCACTACCTACGAACTGTTGTTCGAGCGCGTCTTTGAGTTGCTGCGCGGTTAAAGTCATAGTTACCAGGCTGTTGCCAAAAGGCTGCACAGTGAATGCTTCCTGATAGGTCACATCATGCGGGTAGGTAGCGTTCGCAGTATTGAAACCCGGATTCCGCACTCCGCCTTGGTTCATGAATGCAATCACAGCGCCGCCGAATGCTGCTGGTGCTGTAGCCGCGAGCTGGGCATCGGCGATCAGATCCCCAGCTTCCATCTCGCCTGCCGCATTAGCACTGTTCGGCAATGGTGCCGTGATGGTGCCGATGATCTGGTTGGCCAATGGCGACACTAACGTTTCGTAGCCACTGACGATGTGAAAGATCCCGTCATTGGGAATGACAGCAGTATTCGTGCGATCCACCGTCAGGTTGTTGGCGAATACGTCAATCACATTACCGCTTTTGGTATCGATCGACAGATCCAGATCGGTCAACACCCGGCCGAAGGCGCTGGCTTGGGTCACCGGGATCAGACGACCAACCTTATTAGGTAACAAACAGTTATAGCCAGTGTGAGTGTGGCCGGAAATGACCGCATCTACTGCGTCATCGAGACGAGATACGATGTCCAGAATGGGCGAAGCTGTCGGGTTCTGCAACGCATCTTTACAATCGTTGATGAAGTTGTTGACGGGGGTCCCGGTAGGACTCGAATTCGGACCCTGGAAGCCGCCCTGGTGGACAAGCACCACAATCGCGTTAATGCCCTGTTTGCGCAGCTCCGGAATGAGCGCATTTACGGTGTCCGCTTCATCTTTAAACTCCAGACCGGCTACCCCCGAGGGTGTGACGACGGTAGGAGTATCTTGGAAGGTCATGCCGATGAAGGCGACGCGGTTGCCCTTGAAGTTCTTTATACCGTATGCGGGGAATAAGGTCTTGCCCGTAGCCGTATTGATGACATTAGCAGACAAAAACTTGAAGGCGGCGCCTTCGAATCCAGGAGGGGTACCGACAAAGGGTCCTTTGCAGGAGTTGGCATCGCTGGGATGACAACCGCCATTCTGCATACGTAGGAGTTCATCCTTGCCTTCGTCAAACTCGTGATTGCCCACGGCGTTGAACTCAAGGCCGAGCCGGTTCATAGTCTCGATCGTTCCTTCGTCGTGGAAAAAAGCAGAGATCAACGGACTCGCGCCGATCAGATCGCCGGCTGATACCACCACGTTGTTCGGGTAGCCGACCTTTTCGGCAGCTACATACCCAGCCAGATAGTCGACGCCACCAGCCGCCGGGGACGTCTTGGGATCTGTGATAGGAGTCCCTGGGCCTCCGGCTTGCACGCCAAAAGTGCCAGGCGATTGCAGGTTACCATGGAAGTCATTGAAGGCAATCACACGGACTGTGATAGTCTTGCCCACAACAGAGCGCGCAGCTGCAGACTTGATCTCGCCGGCCTCTTTCCCAGTGATGATTCCTTGCTTCTCCCAATCCTTGACCAGCTTGGACAGATACGAGACAAATTCACCGTGGTTGCTATAGTTAGCGCCTTCGGCAAGGGTGTCGACGATCAGGTCGTCCAGGCAACTTCCGTTCACGGACTTATTGGCGACGCTTGTCACAACCTGTGGGCTTCCTTCGCCGATAACGACGTTGCCTGTGCAGGTTGACGCAGCTGCCAGCATGGGACTAGCAAGAGCGATACTGGCAGAGACGATGAGAGGTTTGAGAATGAAGCTCATGGTGAGAGCTCCTCCTTACATTGTAGAGTAGCCCTCACCATATGTTTGAACTATTTCACGTCGATGACAATTAATCGTCACCGCGGTTAATTGTTAAGGAGCAAGAATTTAATGGCTTTCCGACTTTATGAAGAAAGACAGAGCTTGTCATTGCGGGGAGCTGAGAGCGATGAAGCAATCTTTGTCTGGAGGGCCTCAGAAGCCGGATTCACCCGGCGTAACTCTTGTAGCGCGGGCATAAATGCCCGCGTACAAAAGTGCAATTTATGCATACGTGCCTTATAAAAACCTTATGACTCAGTTCAGGTGATCATCGCCATGAGGTGGCTCATATCCAGCCAGATCAGTCGCCGAGGCTTTGTAGGCATGCAGAACGCCGGGGAGAAGTACGTAGCCGTCGGGTACGGGCCCGACCTCAACTCCATTCAGCTTGGTAGGTTGATCGAGATCGCGCTGGACACTGTGGCCAGCAAAATCTACGTACACATCGAACTGAACATTGCTGGCATTCTGCGTAACAGAGTAGTCGTTGTCATTTCCCGCGAGGATAAGAAAGGACCCATCTTTCAAACGTGGCCCGATTGTTAACCCTTCCCATTTCTCTGCTATCTTACCATTTGGCAACACAGTGTTGGCTGCGAGATCAATGAATACTGCGGACTTCGTTACGGGAGTGATGCCTGCCGGGCAGTTGACAGTGTCAGTCGGCAAAGAGCAGTTGGCAATATTGGTGGCTCCGTTGATATCGATCTTGTAGACTCGCTTACTCCCAATCGCGCTAACTCCTCCTGGATCATCTAATCCGATACCCCGGTTATCACGTTCGAGGACCAAAAATTGATGGTTATTGAGGGCCACGATAGTAGAGACGCCGAGGTTCCGCCCCTGGCGTGGATCAGTAGATGTCCCCGTCCCACCAGCCGCAATAATACGAGCCAGAACAGCCGCCTGCAGTTCAAGCTGATAATCATATTGCGCGATGCTTTTGCGATAGGTCGAGCTGCTGGGGTCGTTATCAAATACGACGATCCGCAAGTCACGACCATTGCGGCCGTTGTTGTTGGTGCTCGGCTCGTTAAACAAAGGATCCTGAAGAACAGCGAAGAGCTTCTTGCCGTCCGGCGTGACAGCTAAACCCTCAAATCCACGGTTGTCTTGCCGTCCCGTGTTAACATCGGGTGGATCTAGTCGAGCAGTGACGTAATTCGTGCTTCCGTTGAGCTTCGGCACGAGGTTAGCTGGTGTTTCGAAGACGGCGATCAACTCACCGCGACGGTTGAATTCATAGACCGACGGGCCATATTCGTCGGAAACAATCAGATTGCCATTACGTGGGTTGATGACGAATCCCTCGGGATCGAAGCTGCGCCCTAGTGTACCTACGTTACCATTCAGTACGAGCGGGTTCAGACCATTGAGAGCGGTCGGTTCGGCGACGTTCGTATTAATAGGCGCAGTCAATAAACCATTTGGATCTGTGAATTTGATCGTCTCTTTTATGCGGAAATTGTGAATTTGCCCTGTCACTGGATGGACGTTCAGCTTAAATCTCTGGACGCGAGTTCCATAGTCTAGTACTCCACCACCAGGGCCACGGTCTGACAATGCCCACCAGTCATCCTCAGTAGGATCGTAGTAGAGGTCCGAGAAAAAACCCAACCGGCCCGCGTTAGCACCGGGTTGGCGGGTGGCATCGATAGTATCTCCATCAATTATCAAACCGTTGATAAAGGTTGGGTCGGCCTTCGAGACAGAATGAAATCCCAAGAGTAAGACAGCAAAAGCAAGGGGTAGCAAACGAGAGCGCATGAATGAAAGTCTCCTTTCCTAGGCGGGTCGCTTTGAATTTGATGAGGTGACCGCACCTGTATCTTCCGTGTCTCAAATACATAGCTGGTTCCTGCAACGGCAAGATTACGATTGCATTGCAATTGTGTGACAATTTCCCAACTAATCAAAAATCTACTTGAGGCCGAACGTGGCTGTCACTATCTGTCCGGTCGCCGGTACTGTGATTGTCAGCTGATAAGTGGCGCTCGGATCTGGGAGTGACTTTGTCGCTAAGTTGTACATGTACTGGTCGGTGCTAAAGCGTAGGACGCCTGACGTATCCGCCGCGCTGGTAGAGACCGGTTCATTGATCTCTCGGCCTGGGGTCTCGCCCGAGAGCATCACCAGTTTAATGGTGGGCGCCAAAGTCGCAGGGGCGGCACCGGTGCAGTCCATGAACTTGACCTTCACCGGAACGGTGCTGCCAGACTTGAACACGCTCGTGCCATCCACTTTGATTAGTGGCAGGATACCACTGGTGGTGAAGTTTACTGTAACAGTGGCAGTTGTCGTGGCGGTATGACCATAACTATCTGTCACTTTGACTATCGCCGTGTATCGACCTGGCGACGCGTAGGTGTGCTGCAACGAGAAGGATCTGGTTGCAGGGGTAACATTCTGTGTACTAGTACTGCCATCGCCCCAATTGATGAGCGTGGTGTGTGTATCCGTCGGATCGGAATCAGTGATGGTGACGTTGAGCTTGCTATTGTTGACGCCACAGCTACTAGTAGCGGCAGCGAACGAGGCCGTGACGGTGGGAGGTGCGTTAGGGGCAAGGCCGATCACCACCGGGTCATGATCTGACATCCGGAATTGATCTGGCGCATAGAGAATGGTCTGTAGATTAGGGGTTTTAAAGTTGACGTTGTAGTCGAGCACCGACGGTTCATCGGCGTTGATGTGATAGTCGCCAACTCCGGTGACTTGGGACAAGAGAGAAGGCGATGCCAGGGCATGGTCAAGGTATCCCCACTGCCCGTCGAAGACATAGGAGTAGGCATCAAGACCAAGGAAGTGCTCGATCAAGTTGGTGAAGCCTGCCGTCTTGATAGTCGTTATCGGATCTTCCTTCGCATACGAGTTGTAATCGCCGATCAACAGAATATCGGGGTCGCCCGTGCCCGTCGGATCGGTGGCAAGCCACGCCATCAACTCTTGCGCCGCTCTGATACGCACCGCATTACAATTGCCTTGCCCATCCCCTTGATCGGGGCTATCACAAGCCGAGCCTTTGCTCTTCAGATGATTGATATCGACGATAAAGACTGCCCCAGTCGCGTTAACACGGAATGCTTGGGCTAGCGAAGGGCGACTGCGTGGGAAGCCGTCACTACCGTTGACGAAGGCAACGCTATTGAGCACAGCCGTTCTCCCGACGGGTGTCACGGCGCTCGGCTTGTAAAGCATGCTGACTTTGATGGCATCAGTACCGAGAGCGTTCAGTTGGCCAGTAGCGATGTCTGCATCAATAAAGGCGTAGGTGCCGGGCGCCGTCGCGGCATTCAATTTGTTCACCAGGAACTGGATGGCGCTGTCGGAGCCATAGCCGTCATTTTCAAGCTCGTTGACACCGAGGATATCAGGGTTCATGGCCATGATGGCGGCCACTGTCTTTGGCCACTGACGGTCGAATTCAGCAGAGTCGTCAGCTCCACGACAGTCGGTCAGTGGACCGCCTACGCCGAGGTTGCAGGCAAATGGCGGGTTGCTACTCGCGCCGTCGAAAGTGTTGAAGAAGTTGAGCAGGTTCATACCCACCACACGCACCGAGCCGCCCACATTCGGTACTGAGGTAGGTCGCGGGTTCGAGGGCTGGAAGTTCGGGATGGTGCCACCCAACGCGTTAATCGGCCGCACACGGTAGGCGTTGCCGCTGGCGGCATTCCCGGCCCAGGTGTAAGTCATCACGCCGACAATGTTGGTCACGGTATCACCACCACGCAGGGTATTGCTCGCGCTGAGTGGACTGCCATTCCGTCCAAACAAGATTGGATCGGGGTTCTGTGCCTGTGAGTCATCATCGAGAATGATCTTGTGCAGGTCGTTATCGGCTTGCAGCGCCAGCGCCAGTGCACCTGGTTCGATGACGTTTGTGGGCTGCGGGAGTTTGCCCTCGGCAGAAAGCACGACCTGCCCAAAGCGTCCAAGTTGGAAGTGTTCGGTAACAGATAGTGTCTGTGGTAGGCGTACGAGCATGCCTTCGTATTGTTCCAGGAAAGTGGCAGAAGCAACGGGGAAGGTCACATCAACTGGTGTCACCGTTCCTGTTCCGCACTTCGTAATCGCCGTGACATTGCTGATCTGGGTCTGGTCTTGAAACTCACCCGCTGTGCCAGTCACGTACACCACGTCTCCCAGACTTACTGAGTTATTGCTGCCGTTGAAGACAAAGATGCCATCGGACGTGGACTGGTCGTCGTCTCCGGTCAAATCCTGGAGGTAGAAACCACGCAAGAAGTTACTGGTAGGGCCACTGCCGGGATACTCATAATCACCGACGACTACTCCCTTTGTCGTCACGAGATCGGTACCGGTAATTGCTGCAGCGGGACCACTACCCTGGATCTCATAGATTGGCGTGAAGGCCTGCGCGCAGACGTCGAGGGGAGTAAAGCTAATAGTAAAATCGGCGGCCATAGTGTCGGGCGGATCATTGGTGTCCTGATCCGCGACGTTAGCGGCGAGAATGGTCAACGTACATTGTTCACCTGAAGTGAAATCCACTGTTGGGTTGAGCACGAAGGTCGTGGGTCCGCCACTCACCGTCGCGGCGTGAGGATTGCCTGCGCAAGTCAGAGTGAACCATGGGTCAGTAACGTTAACCGGCTCGCTGAACGTCACCGTTAGATCGGTATTGACGGGAACATTCTTCGCGTTGTTGGCCGGGACGGTGTTGGACACTGAGGGCGCGGTGTCAGCTGCGGACCCAAGTGGAGTCAAAGAAAAATCATCAATACCTAAGCCATCATCAGAAGATGGGATATCGAAGTCGGTCCAGCGGACCCAGAAGGATGAGCCATTGGGGATATTCACTCCCGTGATCGTGAAACTAGCGGTATGTCACTTTCAGTCGTATCGTGTCGCTTCATTATCACAATATGTTTTTACTATGGGGTGACGTGGGCAAATCACGAATTTTTAATTCTCTCCTGTCGGTAAGGGGCGGGCCCGGCATGATGACAGTCTGGCCTTTACCCGATTCCGCTACCGGCGTTTTTGTCCTGCGGGCATAGCCGTTCGATGACAAGCACTCCGGGAGGAGGCCACAAATCCGCGGCATTACCGACAACGGCTAACGACACTAGTGAAATTGCCGAGCGCTACCGCAGGTTATATCTCAAGACTTCACGAAGGGTCGGAGATCACGTATAGTGAACTCCATGCGAAATCACAGAAACGGGCCGCCGATGGGAATCCTGCATGCAAAAGAGACATATCGTAGATTGGTGTACTTCTCATTCCTTATGGGGGCTTGCTGATGAACCGAAATTTTGTCTGGTTGCTTGGCACCCGAACGGCAGATTGCAAAACACGCAAGAGGTTTGCGTCGGCGCATTCCTCTTCATCTCTTGTATGGCCGTCCCTGTTCGTATTTCTCATCGGCTTTCTATCGTTGAGTACTAGCTGTAGCTCGGTTCAGTCGTCTGTGGAAGCGATCGTGACTGGAGAAACGCCGACAGACGCAACCTACGCTGGGCGACAACATTTTCCGGTAACTCCTCACGAAGCAGTAGAGTGTTTGATAACAATCGCCCCATACGAGGGATGGGAGGTTGTAAGCACCGGTGAGGAGCATAGTACGCACGGTGTGCAGGGCGCATTTTTTCGTCTCGAACCGCTTAAGCCTAGCGGCGATAAAAAAACACTGAGTGGGGTCTTCTACGCGGAACCGTCAGGCTCCTACGTGCATGTGAGCGAGCAAAATGGACTGCCGGAGCCGCTGGTCGAGCCTCTCATCGCTGAGATCAAAAAAAATTCGAGATCGATAGCGCGGTGAAGCAACAGCAGATCAGAGGGCACTATATAGCTTAATTCCAACAAAGGTACGGAGGCTTCTCCGTAGCCTCCGTCGAACGTCTCATTTTCCCACGTGTCGCGATAGATATTTGCACACAAGCATCACGTGGGCACCATTACCTACGCTTGCATAGCTGCTGCGGTTTGCTAGCGTCAATCTATTGAGATAGTGATACCTACTCTTCGTCCTCAGGGAGCCCGTCTATAGCTCTATTTGAGGAGGTCTTCTCCGGCTGGGGGACAACTCTTCTGATTGGTGCGGGCGTGGCGTTGGCCGCCCCGATTCTCGTTCCTGCAACGGGAGCGGCACTGCGCCCGGTAGCGAAGGCGTTAATCGAGGGGGGTTGGCCCTGGTGGACTCGCTCCAGGAGGTAATCACTGAAGGCAGTGAGCAGTTTAGCGATCTGGTGGCAGAAGTTAAAGCCGAGCGGGCGGCCGCCGTGAGCGGCGCCGTGACCGAAGAAGAATAGCGATGACGAAGGGAAACGGGCCCACCGTCATGCCTGGGATATGGCAGCTCCCGTCGTGGAAGGGCGCATGCACATAAAAAGATCGTCTTAGTGATACGGCAGGCGGTGCCGCCTATCCTCCGCTATTTTGACACGAACAAGAGAAGAAATTGCCGTGGTCACAATCGTTCACGCATCTGTGCCCGGAAGGGTCCGCTGTAGAGTTGCCGGACTGCAGCACTCTGCAAAGATGCAGTCCGTATTGGAGTCCCAACTTTCCGCAATGGTGGGTATACGCTCTGTCTCAGCGAATCCGCAAACAGGGACGGTCCTCGTCGTCTTTGGTGCGCATTCGAGCGATTCTCCGGCCACTCTTGTTGAGCGGATTCAACAGATTGTGACGCAACACAACGGGAGAGAGGGGAAAACCGAGCAGAAAACGTCGCTGGGTTCGAAAAAACGTGTGGCCCGGAATGTTCCCGGACACCAGGAATCGGACTCTCGCACCGGTGAATCAAAGAAGGCATGGCTCGGCGGTGTTTCTACGCGCATTGAGCGTCTGCGCAATCAGTGGCTACCGCAGACGGACATCGCGTTGTGGCATCGTATGGAGGGAAAGACAGTCTTGGCCGCCCTGCATTCCTCAGCTCAGACAGGGTTGTCTAATAAGATTGCGAAGACCAACCTGCAGACGTACGGGCCCAATATCCTCCCGGAGGCTCAACCGCGCTCGACGCTTGACATGCTCCTTGACCAGGTGAACTCACTCCCCGTCGCACTCTTAACCGCGGCGGCCGGCATCTCGGTGCTCACCGGTGGGGTGGCGGACGCGGTGGTGATTCTCGGCGTGGTGGCGATCAATGCCGCTATTGGGTACGCCACGGAAAGTCAGGCGGAAAAAACGATCCAGTCACTAAAGAATTTGGTCCGCCCTTCCACCCTGGTTGTGCGGGGTCGGAAAGCACAGGAAGTGCGGGCCGAGGAGGTTGTTCCCGGCGATCTACTTGTGCTCAAACCGGGGAGCCCCGTTGCCGCGGACGCGCGGCTGCTCGAAGCGCAGCATTTGAGCGTGGACGAGTCGGCCTTGACCGGGGAGAGCTTGCCCGTCAGTAAGACCACCGACCCGTTGACTAAGCTGGATCTGCCGCTCGCTGACCGAGTTAACATGGTCTACATGGGCACACTGGTGACGGGTGGCCAGGGACTCGCCGTTGCCATTGCCACCGGGCGCTTTACCGAGCTCGGGAAAATCCAAACTCTCGCGGGCGACGTCCAAGCGCCGGAGACGCCGTTGGAGCGCCAATTAGACCAAATGGGCAGACAACTCGTCCTCATTTCCGCCGGCGTGTGTGCTTTGGTCTTTGCGGTCGGGCTCCTCCGCCGGTACGGCTTTTTCCCTATGCTGAAGACCGCCATTTCGCTCGCGGTGGCGGCGGTTCCCGAAGGGTTACCGACGGTCGCGACGACGACATTGGCGCTGGGCGTCGGCGAGATGCGCAAGCATCGCGTGCTCATCCGGCGGCTGGACGCGGTGGAAACTCTGGGCTGTATCCAGACCATCTGTCTAGACAAGACCGGCACGCTCACCTTGAATCGTATGGCGGTGGTGGAGGTCTGCGCTGGGGTCATGCCTGTCCGCGTGACGGACGGCCAGTTTCGCGTGGGCGAGGAAGGAATAGACCCTTTAGCCTGGGAAGAACTGGCGCGACTCCTCCAAGTGGGTGTCTTGTGTAGTGAGACGGAGATCACACGGGAGGACGGACAGTACGTCCTCAGTGGCTCGCCGACGGAAAACGCCCTCATTCACCTCGCCCTCAGCGCTGGCATGGATGTGCTTGCCCTGCGTGAGCAATATCGGCTCGTGCAGCTTCGCCTGCGGTCGGAAAATCGCAATTTTATGAGCACCGTCCATGCCGCGTCAGGTGCGGCGAGCGCTAAGGGAGTGCGGCGACTCGTCGGCGTCAAAGGCAGCCCCACCGAAGTGTTGGCCATGTGCGACTGGCGCCTGCAGGACGGCGACCGTATTCCCCTCACGGCCAGTGATCGACAGGCCATTGAAGCCGAAAATGAGCGGATGGCGGGCGACGCCCTGCGTGTGCTCGCCTGTGCGTACCGGCAGGGGAATGGTGCCGGAACCGGGGAGGAGGAGTTGGGCGGTCTGACGTGGCTCGGCCTGGTCGGGATGGCTGACCCCCTCAGGCCCGGAGTGAGTACTGTCATGCGTGGGTTCCACCGGGCCGGTATTGAGACCATTATGATCACCGGTGATCAAAGTCCGACAGCGTACGCTATCGGGAAAGAGTTGGAGCTGAGTCAGAATGGGCACCTGGAAATTCTCGATTCGACCTCCCTCGCCGCGATTGACCCGGAAGTGCTGAAGGCGCTGGTCGAGAAGGTACGCGTCTTCGCCCGCGTGAGCCCGGCGCACAAGCTGCAGATCGTGCAAGCGCTGCAGCGGGCCGGGAAAGTCGTGGCCATGACAGGTGACGGCATCAACGACGGACCCGCACTCAAGGCTGCCGATATCGGCATCGCCATGGGGGGCGCCGGCACGGACGTCGCCCGCGAGGTGGCCCACGTCGTGCTCGAAGACGATAATCTGGAGACCATGCTCGTCGCGGTCGGCCAGGGCCGGACCATCTACCAGAACATTCGCAAGGCGGTGCACTTTCTGCTGTCGACCAACCTGAGCGAACTAGTTGTGACAGCCACGGCCATCTCGCTCGGTCTCGGGCAACCGCTGAGCGCTATACAGTTACTGTGGATTAACCTTCTCTCGGACATCGCCCCGGGCCTGGCGTTGGCGCTCGAGCCGCCCGACCCGGACGTCTTACGCCAACCGCCGCGAGATCCGCGAGACCCCATTCTCAAGACCGCGGATTTCCGGCGCATCGCCCGGGAGGCCGCCGTGTTGTCCGCCGGCTCCTTGGGCGCGTACGGGTACGGCCTCACACGGTATGGCGCCGGGCCGCACGCCGGCACCCTAGCCTTTATGAGCCTCACGACCAGTCAACTCCTGCATGCGCTGACGACCCGCTCGGACACACGCAGTATCTTCGCAGAACCCGCATTACCGTCGAACGCGTATCTCAACGTCGCCCTGCTCGGCTCCTTTGGGCTACAGGTTCTGTCGCTTATCGTGCCCGGACTCCGTCGCTTGCTTGGCATTGCCCCGCTCAGTATCTTGGACGGCGTGGTCATTGGCAGCAGCACCGTCCTGCCGTTTTTCGTCAATGAAGCCTGGAAGCATCAAGAGACGATCGTTATGCCCGGACAGCCGGAAGAGACGAGCGGCTAGGAGGTTCGATTATGCAGCGCAACTGTATGTTTACGTCGGAATCGGTCACGGAAGGCCATCCCGATAAGCTCTGCGACGGGATTAGTGACGCTATTCTTGACCGTTTCTTGCAGCAAGACCCGTATTCAGGCGTCATCGTCGAATGTGCCGTTGCCACCGCCATTGTCTTTATCGCCGCCCGATTCGCCTCTCAGGCCACGGTTGATATACCGAGCGTCGCGCGCCAGGTCATCTTGCAGGTCGGGTACGACCAGCCCGCCTTTAGCGGGAAAACCTGCAGTATCGTTACCAGCTTCCGGGAACTCCCGGCCGACGAGCGGCGCACATTCGACGAGCGAACCCTGGCCGAAGAAGAGAAGGAACGGATTGCCGTGAAAAACCAAGTCACTGTATTTGGTTTTGCTTGCGACCAGACGTCGTCCTTTATGCCCTTGCCCATCTGGCTTGCGCACCAATTGGCGAAGCGCCTTACAGCGGCACGGCGCCATAACCTTCTTCCCTACCTCACGCCAGACGGAAAAATACAAGTGGGAGTAGAATACCAGGACCGACGGCCGCATCGCATTCATAGCATTACACTGGTGTGTAGTCAGAACGCGCCGGCATCAGCCGGCGGCCCGGATACACAAAGACTGCAACACGATATCCGGGAGGTAGTAATCGAGCCCGTCTTTCGGGAGGAATCGATACGGCCGGATGGGCACACCCATTGCTTTATTAACCCGGACGGGCCGGTGATCGGCGGTGGGCCCGCACTCCACTCGGGCCTGACGGGCCGAAAAAATGCCATCGACACCTACGGCGAATACGCCCGGCACAGCGGCGCGGCACTAAGCGGAAAAGATCCGACCCGTATTGACCGCGTCGGCGCGTACGCGGCGCGGTACGCGGCGAAAAACGTGGTGGCCGCAGGTTTAGCGTCGGAATGCGAGGTGCAACTCAGCTATTCCATCGGCATGTCACGTCCGGTGAGTATTCAGGTGGAAACCTTTGGGACGGGTACACTCGCAGAAGACAAGATCGCGGCCCTGCTACAGCGCCACATTGATTTCCGGCTCGCCGGCATCCTCCGCCGCTTTAATCTGCGGTTCTTACCGGCAGCGACACCGGGGGGTTTCTACACACAGCTTGCGGCGTATGGCCACATGGGCCGGTCCGAGCTGAACGTCCCATGGGAGCACACCGATACCGCACCATTGTTACAAAAGTAGTGAGGTGTTTGCTAGACGATCCAACTTATCCACAAAATCCGTATGTAACTGAAGAGAAACAGCCTATCCCACCTTTCTGGTGTCTTCCCCCATAGAATCACTCCAGCAAAAGTGGGATTTCCGGACCTCTTCGCCTAGCCTAAACCTCAGCCGATATCGCTACGCCATAGCCTTTTGGTCCGCGCGAGCGTGTATCTGACGAGACCGGTTGCGTGGTTTACTCGCGCGTAGCTCATTCTTCATTTTTGCCCTGCTTCGGTCTCGCGTCCGTGCAGCGTGTCGCTCTGTCCCCTCAGCTCCTTCCTCTTCAGCTCCCATAGTCTCTAACCCATCCGCCACTCGCCGCATCCCTTCGCCAGCCACTCCAACCGCGCCTCGGATAGCGTCCGTGATGACAAGAAACCCCTGACCTAGCCCGCGGGCAATCGGGCGCACCAGTGCCCCAGCTAAGGGAACAATGGCCGGGGCAGCAACGACCACACCAATACCAAGAAGTCCTCCTGTCGTCCAGCCTTCAAAGATATCTTCAAAGAACGCCATAAAAATATCCTCCTACCAAAAATTTCATGGGATGAAGGAAAGTAAAGGTGCAACCCACGTGCCGGGGATCATAAAAGCGAGGATCCGTGATCGTCGCGCCAGTGCATTCCTACATTGTCAATCTTCCTACGTGAAGATCTTGCGAAAATGAGAATCTGTACCCGAGCGCGAAGGAAACGCCACACGACAGATGAGGTTGGTTGTTTCTTATATTTGTCATTGAATTGTCGACAGAGAAGAGAGGGAATTCACTACGTAGTAGACTTCATGTAGCGCGTGCGGCGTTCGTTTTTTTCGTCCCGACCTTAGCATGCGGTCTGCCGTTTGATTGCCCTTGGTGATTGTCCTTGTGAGATGATGTGCCGCTACGCCGCTTTGCCGCAGCGACACGAGATGCGTTTCTACGTGCGGCCACATGCTTTGCGGCCTTATTTGGGCGGTGTTTCGCCCCACCCTCTCCATTTTGTATGAGCTCGGCAAGGGCGAAATAGCCATGGATCAATCCTTTAGTGAGGGGACGAATAAGTATTCCGGCCGTCGGCAACACTACCGGAGTAGCCAGCGTGAGACCGACGCCAAGCAGCACATTAGATCCCAACCCACCGAACACGTCTTCGAGCCAAGCCATAGAGAACCTCCCTCCTAAGAGCAGAAATCATAAGGCTCGCAAAGGAAGCAAATAGACATCAAATAGAGTTCAGAAGGCTCTTTAATAAACTTCTCGTCCCGAGCTGATCTCAGCCGGGATCATTACCACGCGGTGCAAAAAATTATGCTATGACTAATAGAGAAGCTATGCAATCCTTTGCGAGACCTCTAAGCAAAAATTTGTGAGGGATTTAGTCTTTTGTGATCAGCACCGTCGTCAAATTTCGCACGGTTGTAACAAGGCACGTACTCGACAGTAACATGGGTGTGCGATCATGCCCTGGGGGTGGGGAAGAAGAGGAGAAATTTATGCAGGATACGGCAGACTATCTCCATGCGCTTGAAGGTCGGATTCGCATCAGAAGCCCGAGGGTAGAGGGCGCGCCTCATACGGCACTCGCGGTCGAGCAAGAACTACGGAAGTGCGCCGGGGTCACAGAGGTAAAGACGAACCCCATCATCGGCAGTGTCCTAGTGTTATACGACTCTGGGCAACTCTCTGGTGAAGAGGTGCTCGCGTTGCTGCGGGCAGTAGGATGCCATCATCAATCCGGACAGTTCAGAGCACCCAGGGAAGAAACTGTCTTCGCATTTAACGACCTCAGTCGTGAATTACTGAGGACGGTTGCCAGTTCAACTATGGAAATCGCTGTACGAAGACTGGTCCGTGCCATCCTATAAATTAATTGCATCCTACCCTTTCCCGCTGACGCGCCTTGGGCCGTACGGCTGTTCAGTAAGGTTCTCTTCATCTCCTAACACTCTCGCCTCGGTCCTCGGTTGCATACCAGCTAAGCTGGTATAGCATTAGAGAGAGATTAAAAAATACGCTCAGAAAGCATATCCTGAGGAGGACGTATATGGCATTCCGTACCGGTTTACTCGGCGCGTGTATCGGGTTTGCGGTGGCAAAGGCCTTGCCTGACCTTCTCCCCGAGGCGGGCGCAGCCCTTCGTCCTATTACGAAAGAACTGATCAAAGGCGGACTCACGCTCGCGGACTCCCTGAAGCAGCTCGTGGCCGAAGGACAGGAACACTTAAGCGATCTAGTGGCCGAGGTCCAGTATGAACGGTCGGCCCTTGCCGCAGCTGCGGCAGAGCCACACGTCAGTACATTGAATGGAACGTCCCCGGGCCCTCACACTTCTGGTCCACGGGAATCGTCCCGGGCCGATAATTAACCCCTCGGCTTGCGTCCCTGAAAGAAGACGCTCGCTTGTATCCTGTATAAGCAGGAAGAAACGAGCGCCGCGTAAAATTATCACATAATGTGATTATAACTCCCTGTATGATTGGTCAGCGTCTACCTCACCACATCGCCGCCGCTCCTCTGCCCAGATGTTTTTTCTTCCGGCACTTGGTCTACAGGAGATCTCTCCGGGGCTGAACACTTTAGAAGTCCGTATTTGAGTGTCGCGGATAACCACCTTTCTCAAGTTCATTACAAAACACCACTCCTGACCTCCCTCCCCATTTACGGCACCTTCACCATCACCTCATCTGGGTCGTTTTGCTTTCTCGATAGAAAGACCTTTGTCATTGCCAGCGCGTCGTACGGGCGCCGCGATTGTCTTCGTGCTGCATGAGCCGCAGCACCTGTTGTTGAGGCAACAACTCGCCTACCGCACACCAAGAAGGAGGGCGCTCCTCATCGAAAATTAGTCTTGGCATAGTTCCTGCCTGCCTATAAGCACGGTGAAGGAAGTATCTGTGAGAGTGTGGCAGGCGCGTGACTGAAGCGTGAAGAGTCCATGGCGTGTGCTTGTCTGTACTCCCAAGAAAATGGGTCTCTGGTAAGCTGAAGACAACCAAGGAAAAAGGTCCGTCCGGCCTTAGTATCGTTTCACAATCTCGTCCCTTACGGGTCTACAATAAGAGGAGGTCACAAGATGTTTGTACCCCTACAAATTCTTTCTACCATACCCCCCAGTGGGGTGGATCTAACCTATGACTTTGCGCCACTTTTCCTGGGTCTGGTGGTCGGGGTGTGTTTAGGTGTGCTGGCAGTGGCTTTTATGATCGGGCTGTATGACAATGGGTGGTTCGTCCATCCGCGCAAGCCATCAACTGAGCAGTTCGCTTCAACACCTGACCTGCCCGACGCTGCATAGGTCCCCAGCGTTTCCCTCTTACGGGTTCTGTCCTCAGGCGGTGTGTAACCAAGCCCGCAGGTTTGCCGTTGGAGGGACGTAGCTCATCCCCATAAGTAGGTTGTGTCATCTGCCAGCTCGCTTCCCGGTGAGACGAGTTAAGCAATCAAGGACTTAAGAGGGAATAGGCCAGCAAACAGCACCGGAAGTGAAGGGGTATGGCATGGGTCGCGCGGTGCTGGTAGGGACCGTGGCAAAAGCGCGTCTCACGAATTCAAAGGGAGTCATTTTGAGAAATTTTCACCTTCTTGTAACGAAATTCTGTTGTAGATGAGTCTCGTTACTCTCTCAATTTATACGTCGAAGAATGAAGGGATTAGAGTAATGTCAGAACGTACGTTAGCTCTGTTTCGTCACGTCAAAGAGGGCGAGTCGTTCACCCAAGGGCAAACGATCTTGCAGGGGCGACCTGACGAGGTCATGTACGTAGCGATCGTCAGGTGAGGTGGATATACCCGTCAACAACAAGGTCCTCGCCTCACTCGGTCCCGGAGGAATTCTCGGGGAGATGGCGCTCATTCACCGGGAAAAAGGATATCCCGTTCCACTTTGCCTCGTTAAGCTGTGTGGGCACCAATCCATCCTGCCCTACAAAACAGACGTGTCATCAAACCTTCATTATGCGGACATTACACTGTCATACGACTGCATGACATTTTAGAATGTGCAACTTTTAAGTTGCTGATCTAGCAGAAGTTCTTTTCGTAGAATCGATTTTCCTACACAGTGCTGCTGACTTGACATAACCGTCAAAGGGGACAATTACTCAGCGCAACAAAATAAAAAGTTCGTTCGCGCTGGGCCAGTCCCTGCGTTTTGAGATAAACGGCTCAGACCCAAAATCCATCGATATAATAATAGAGGAGGTAAGGCGAACCTTTTTGCGTGTGTCGACCGTTTCCACCACATCCACCTTGTGACAACCACCTTGCACAAACAACACCTCAAGTAAGGAGACGTGATATGAAAGGTCAATTTGGCATTCGGAAAAAGAACGTTGGCATCATTATCACTATATTCATATTCGCTCTTGCCTTCGCCGTACCTGCTGGCGCGGGTCCGCTAACGCTAGATATATTCCATGAGTTCGGGTTTTCAACTGCAGGTTCTCCTGCTACAGGCTGCGATCCTGCCGATCCGGCCGGCCCTTTTTGTATCCCGAGTTCAGGAACGCTTACCGACTTCCTCGACGCTCCGCCTTGGACCTTTCTGGCACCAAGCGGTGGGGCAACTCTTATTGTGACAGATGCATTCCAGGCTGGAGACCGGTTCCAGGTGTTTGATTTTGGCGCTTCTATCGGGTTCACTTCCGTTCCTGTCGGAAACGCTGACTGCGGCGATGATCCGGTTTCCTGTCTGGCGACGCCAGGCATCAGTCAGGGAAGCTTCAGTTTTGCGCCTGGAAATCATTCTATTACCATCATCCCCATCCTCACGCCGACGGACGGTGGTTCTGGATACCTGCGAGTGTCAGCGGTTCCAGAGCCAAGTACCTGGCTTTTGTTTGGTACGGGTTTGGGAGTATTTGGGCTCTTACGAAAACTACGCCGTGTGTCTGACGCAAGGCACCCCCTCATAGGGCACAATCGGAAGGCGCTGTTTCTTTCTACCTTCCCTATTGCAGTTGCTGTAGTGTGGTTCGGGTGGCCGCCGCCCGCTGCGCAAGGGGCTACGCGCTTTTCGGGGCCGACGTCTTCACAACCGCTGGCGCTCACGGCGGATGACGCGTTCTTGGTGGTTGCGAATCCCGATAACAACAGCGTCAGTTTCTTTGATGTGCGCTTTGACCGCAATCGTCGCTTGGCGCAAGTGCCCGTACAAGTTGAGCCGAACGGTGTTGCCATCATGCCGGACGGGTCAAAGACCTATGTGGCAAATACAGTGAGCGGCACAGTCTCGGTGATACCTCTGAACATTCAAAATGGGGTGATTTCCAAACCGAGCAAACACATACTTGTAGGTACCGAGCCCTACGGTTTGGCGCTCACACCCAATGGCAAAAAACTCTACGTCTCTAACTCGCGCTCCGATTCCGTCTCGGTGATTGATACGGCCACTGATCAAGTCCTTAAGACGATCCAGAACGTAGGACCCGAACCACGTGGTATTGCGATTACCAATGATGAAGACTCGGACGATAATGATGAGACAGTCTATGTAACGCAGTTTCTGTCACTGCCAATATCTGGGAAAGTAGATGGGCAGGATGATGCCAAGGCCGGGCATGTAACAGTAATCTCGGCGGCCACTGATTTGGTGACCAGTATAGTCACGATCAACCCGATCGCAGACACAGGTTTCAAGGCGACCGGCGATGCCCTGGCTCGTATTCCTCCTGGTGATCCCACCAACCCGGCTAATTTCATATTCACGACGGGGGCGTATCCCAATCAGTTAAACAACATTGCTATAAAAGGCAACTTTGCTTTCATTCCCAATGTTGGTGCTTCACCAAATGGACCGGTTCGCTTTGATGTGAACACGGATAGTTTGCTCTCGGCAATCAATCGACTCACTAATAGTGATGCGGGACAGACTGTGAACATGCACTTGGCGGTAAAGAACCAAACGAACCCCACCAAGCTGTTCAATACGCTACCTTGGGCGATAGCTTTTAAGCATGCCGTGAATGAGGGCTACGTGGTCATCGCGGCGAGCAATATCATTATCAAGGTGCTGATAAACCCGGCGACGGGCGCAGCCACGGTCCAGAACGATCCGGCAGATCCCACCCGAGTACTACAGTTGAAAGTCGGTAAGAATCCACGCGGGATCTTGGTCAATGCGGCGGATACACGTGCCTACGTGATGAACTACGTCTCACGCGACCTGACGGTGCTGAACATATCAGGCGCGGAGCAAGTGCTTGACACCAAGTCCTCCGCCAACCTGCCCACTCTAGGCACGCTTGCCGACAAGATCCAGGTCGGAAAGGAGCTGTACAACACGTCTGTAGGCGTATTCGACCCAGCAACTCTGGGTGGAGCTCCTATCGTCGGACGTATGTCCAACAATGGTTGGGGTGCGTGCGCGGCCTGCCATCCGTTCGGATTGTCCGACAATGTCGTGTGGATCTTCCCCTCCGGGCCTAAGCGAACCATTCCGCAGCACACGGATTTTGATCAGACCGACCCTCTCAGGAATACAATGCGCCCGCTGAACTGGTCCGCCGAGCGTGACGAAGAAGAGGACTTCGAGCTGAACATTCGGGCTGTGTCCGGCGGGCGGGGGCTGATCGTGCTGGCCGACGGCGAGACGCCAGACCCGAACGTCACCAACTTTTTGCCTCTAGCGAATGCGAATCGAAACCAACTGAAAGTGCATGGTATTGGCGGGTGGGACGCCATCAAAGCGTTTGTGCAATTCGGCATCCGCGCCCCGATTTCTCCGGTATTCAAGACCGACCCGGATGTAATTGCCGGCAGGGCTTTGTTCATCTCAGCGAATTGCCAACAATGCCACGGCGGGCCGCAGTGGACCACCAGCAAAATCCGCTATACGCCGCCACCGGGTCCCGGCCTCGTGAATGCGGCAGGGGAACTGATCGGCGAACTGAGGAACGTTGGCACGTTCAACCCGGCGCTACTTAATGAAGTTCGCCAGAATGGCGCGCCACCACTCGGGGCGGACGGGTTTGTTCCGCCTTCGCTGCTTTCGCTGTTTGCCTTTCCTCAGACATTCTTCCACAACGGAGAGGCGCTCTCGTTGGACGAAGTACTGAACAATGTCACGCATCGAAGCGCGGGAACTAGCGGGGTCGATACCTTAACGAGTGCCGCCGACCGCGCCAAGGTCGTGAAATTCATCCAGTCAATCGATGCCGCGAGTGTCCCGATTCCGTAACTCTTCTGTGGCCGGGGAATCTCGCACTCGTAAACAGCAACGATAAACTCATCGCGATCCATTGGAGGACTCCTTCCAGGAATAGGTGGTGCGGTAATCCCTATTCTGCGAAAAGAACTTCCGATGGATCAAATGAAAATCACTTCTCCGAATCATCAAAACACCAACTGATTGTGTCAGAACTTTGACCGTCAGCCCTCGTGCTCGTTTCTGTTTCCAGTCAAACCTGTCATCAAGGCAATCTTTTCTGCGTCTTTTGGACACCGCGACAGTTATCTGTTCTCGAATGTCACACTTGGCGTTCGTTTTGCAGAGCTGTCGTTGGAAATCGGTAGCGCAAGAAGGAAGATTGCCATGAAACCGTATGTGATACTTTTCTCGTTTATCGTAATCGCTCTCCTCGGAAGCGCTTTTCACAGCATGGCTAGAGAAAAAATATCGATCGTTGGCTCAACCACCTTCCATCCTATTATTGAGGCAGCGATAAAGGAGTTCCAAAAAACACATCCAGTTGACTTCGACGTAAGTGGTGGCGGGTTAGGGTATGGTGTGAAAGCAGTTGGAACGGGTGAAATCCAGATTGGTATGGTTTCCCGTGAGCTGGAAGATGCAGAGAGAGTTGAATGGAAAGATCTGATACCGGAGAAGATTGGCCTTGATGGGATTGCTCTCGTCGTTCACTCGACCAACCCAGTAACCTCGCTGACGAAGCAGCAGGTCCAAGATATTTACACCGGCAAAATCACAAACTGGAAAGAGGTCGGCGGCACAGATTCTCCGATCACTCCTCTCAGCCAGATCGAAGGACACGTCACGCTCGAAGCGTTCATGCGGTACTTTGAGCTGGAAGGCCAACAAACTGGAGGAGGAGCAATGAAAGGGCGCATCCATCGGAAGCGGGGGGAACCTACATACGGTCAAACAGCTGCACGGTTATTCGAGACGAATCGACAAATCGTAAAAGCAATTGCTGAGAAGCCAACTGCCATTGGGTATGTTTCTGTCAATACAGCTCAAGAAGTGTTAGGCAAAAGAGAGAAACTAAAAGTGATCGAACTGGATGGCATCTCACCAACAATTGAGAATGTTACCAGCGGTAAATATCCTTTGTCTCGTCCGTTACTGCTCCTCACTAAGGGTGAATCGACAGGTGATCTAAAAAGCTTTCTTAGTTTTCTGACTGTCACTAACGGACAAAAAATCGTCGCAGACCTTGAGTTCATTCCTGTTAAAGACGTAACTCACGAAATGATAACGAAGCGCTAACGTCGCAACAGCATCTCTCGAAATCCAGAAGCAAAAAACTCCTTGCTTAATTTCCATTTGGAGCTTCTGGAGTACTCTCCGTAGACCTGACTTTTTCATCCCGTTGGACTAAGGAGGAAAAGAGTCGCTCAATGGCAATCTCAAATGCAACATCATCCTCTGCTGCATCTCGAAAGTCCGCAATCACTCTGTCACGAATTGACAGAGCAACATCTGAATGTCGAGGTGCCCAATTGGAACGAACATAATCGTCAAGCATGATCGGGATGAGCCGTGAACTACCACCTTCTCTAGCTTCGCGCTGCAACGTTTCTTCGATTTCGTTGGTAACCCCAGGTCGATCAAGGGAGTTTCTTGAACAAACGAGCAGGACACGGTCGTATTGATTGATACTAACTCTCATTTCGCGATGCAACTTCTCTCCGGGCCGTGCATCATTCATAAAAAGGTACGTGTAAACACCTTTTTCGCGGAGAGATGTATTGAGCCGCTGAGCAAATTTCTCGTCTGGGCTTCCATAACTAATAAAAACCGAGGCCAAGCCGGGAAGTGTATCTCCACTCACAAGATGTCCTCCTCGTACACGATCCCACTTCGTTCTAGTCAAAGTTGCTCCATGAAGAGAGGTCTTTGCAATAAGTGTGTAAATGGAGTCGAGCATTACTATCTACTCTTGGGTGAGGATTGTTTGTTTCTTTTCCGGTTACGTCTACACTCCTTTTTCAGCTCAACTCTTCCAACAACGCTTTGGCCTCTTGCAAGTCCTTGGTGTCCAAGCCTTCAGTGAACCAGTTGTAAACTTCCGCCAACATCTGCCGTGCATCGTCGCGTTTGCCTTGCTGCTGCCACAGGCGAGCCTGGCTCGTGGCGGCGCGGAGTTCCCAGGACTTTGCCTGCTGCTTTTGGGCGATGTTGATGGCTTTTAGAAAACACGCTTCGGCTTCGCCGTTGGCATCGGGCATTAGGCATCGGGCATTGGCTACTGTTGCCTGTTGCTCATTGCCTGGTGCCCGTTGCCTTTCCTGTTGCAGCGTTAGCTCGCCTTTCAGCCGATACAGCTCCGCTTCAGAGCAATGTTCCTTATTTTTGTCCACCAGAGCCAGCGCCTCAGCTACGACAGTGAGCCCTTCCTCTGTCTGTGCCGCTTTTCCGTATGCCTCAGCCAGCGTGGTAAGTATCTCCGGCACTGCCAGCTCTGCCCCTGTGGCCCGCCAGGCAGCCAGACCCTGACGCATCTGCACAATTCCCTCCTCCCACTGTCCCTGCTCGGCCAGCGCCCAACCCCGCACGACAGTCCCATACGCCACCCACTGCGCAAACCCCTGCTCAGTAGAGAGTGCAATAGTTGCCTCTGCCTGCTCTTGGGCTACTTGCCTCTCCTGGCGATATTTATGAATCCTACCAGCCATGTGCAGTGCCCAAGCCAAGCTAAAGGGGTGAGACAGCTCCTGGGCCAAGGAGAGCGCCTCGTGGCTCCTCTCTAAGGCTTGATCCGGACAGCCAAGAGACCATAGGACCGGGACTACATAGCAGCGACAGGTCACCCCAGGGTCCTGCTGCCTAAATACCTCGGATCGGTCTGGACGATGCTTCTGGGGGTCATAGAGGGCAATGCTCTGCTCCAGGTGCGCTCGGGCAGAGACCAACTCTCCGAGGTGGAATAAGGTCGCTCCCAGCACATGGTGCGCCCATACGAAGAGTTCAGGATCTTCTGCGCTCTGGGCCAACCGCAAGAGTTGTTCTGCCAGCTCCCGCGCGGTATGCAACATCCCTCGCAGAAAATAAAACGCCCACAGTCCTAGCAGCACCAGGAAGAGCTGCGGGGTCTCCCCCATCTGCCGGCACAGCTCCCGCGCCCGCGCATAGGCTCGCTCTGCTTCCGCGGCTGCATAACCCTTGGTGATCATCAGCGGAGTACCTAGGGTAGTTTGCAGCATGAGTTCTTGTTGGGTGCGTTCAGGAGTGTCCGGTAGGGTCTTGAGCACCTCCAGCCCTTTTGTGAGATGGCTAATCGCTTCCACGTTGGCCGAACGTTGGACGGCTCTCTGCCCCGCCCGCTGCCAGTAGGGAACGGCCAGAGGGATGAGCCCTGCCTCGGTGTAGTGGTACGCCACGATCTCAGGTTGGGTCTCCTTGGTCTCGGGAAATCGTTCCTCCAAGACCTGCGCAATCTGCTGGTGATACTGCTGCCGGGTGCTCTTCAACAACGACTGATAAGCGGTGTCCTGAATGAGCGCATGCTTGAAGAGATAGGTCGCGTGCGGGGGCACCCCGCGTTGGTAGAGCAGCTCGGCTTCGACTAACTGCCGCAGCCCCTGCTGCAATAGGGTTTCGTTCACCGGAGAGACGGCGTGGAGGAGATCGTAGCTAAACTCCCGCCCGATGGTGGCACCCAATTGGGCGAGCTGTCTAGTTGTGGATAAGCGGTCCAGCCGCGCCATGAGCGTATCGTGCAACGTCGTGGGAATCGCCAGCAGCGGGAGTGGGGACGCCGATGTCGTCCCCCCGTCCAGGCCCGACTCCACGACTGTCTTGGTCAACTCTTCCACGAATAAGGGGACGCCGTCGGTCTTGGCCACGATTTGCTGTACGATCTCAGAGGGCAGCGCCTTCCCGCCTGTGACGTTCTCGATCATCGCCTTGACCTGCGGGTGCTCTAACCGACTCAACGTCAGCTGGCTCAGATACGAGCGGTTACTCCAAGGCGGCTGGAACTCTGGGCGGAACGTTAGCACCGCCAGCATCCGCGCTGCGGGAATTTGCTCAAGGTAGAGCTGCAGAATCTCCAGCGTTGTGGGGTCTGCCCAGTGCAGATCTTCCCAGGTGCAGTACACCACTTGCCGCTCCGCCTCCTCCATAATCCAGGCTACCAAGGCTTCGTGCGTCTTCTGTTTCTGTTTCTGTGGACTCAGGCTCAGGGGCGGACAACCCTCCGAGGGTGGTAACGACAACAGCGCGGCTAACAAGGGCACGGTATCGGCCTGGGGGAAGCGATAGTGGTTGAGCGTGTGCTGGAGTTTCCCCAGCTTGGTTGCAGGAGTATCGTCGCGGGCAAACTGCAACAGGCGCTGTAGGTGATTAAGGATCGGATACAGCGCACTGTTCTGAAAATAGGGCGAACAGCGAAACTCGATCCGTGTCGCGTCCTCTTTGGTCACCTGCTCTTTTATCTCTTGTGCTAAGCGGGATTTGCCAATGCCTGGCTCTCCGCTGAGCAATACCACCTGCCCTTCTCCTGCCTTCGCTTTCGCCCACCGCTCCCGTAACAATCCTATCTCGTGTTCCCTACCCACCAGAGAAGTCAGCCCTGCGGTCACCGCCACCTCAAAGCGGCTCTGGGTCTCACTTGCCCTCAGCACACGGTACACAGTGAGCGGAGTTGCGAATCCCTTTACGGCTTGCGACGCGAGCGCCTGGCAAGTAAACAACCCCTGCACCAAATGGTACGTTGCTTCGCTAATGACCACGGTATTGGGCTCGGCTAGCCCCTGGAGCCGCGCGGCCAAGTTGGGGGTCTCACCTAGAGCCAACACCTCCCGCTTGGCGCCACTGCCGATCTCTCCCACCACGACTAACCCTGTGTGAATGCCGATGCGGACTTGTAAGGGACGTGGGAGGCGTGGATTGAGCTGATGTAGGGCCTCGATAATCTCTAGGCTCGTTCGTACAGCCCGCTGGGGCTCATCTTCATGCGCGATGGGATAACCGAAGTACACCAACAGCCCATCGCCCAGATGCTGGGCAATGTAGCCCTCATAGCGCTGGATCACCGCCGTGCAGGTCTCTTGATAGGCTTGTACCACCTCCCGTAGCTCTTCGGGGTCGAGTTGGGTGGAGAGTATAGTGGAGCCCACGAGGTCACAGAACATGACGGTGAGTTGGCGGCGTTCGGCTTCAGGCGCAGCAGGACGGGACTTCACAGCTGTTGGAGATGTCGCAGAACGCCTCGCCTGCCTTGTACTCGGCGAGCCTTTGCGTTTGCGCCTCTTGGCAGGCGGAGATGTCTCTGCTGCTCTCAGAGTCGTGCCACACTCGCCACAAAACTTGGCTTGCGGGGCATTCTCAAAGCCACACTGGGCGCAGCGCTGTTTGAGCGAGGTGCCACACTCGTTGCAAAACTTCAGTCCTTCGGCATTCTCAAACCCACAACTCGCGCAACGCATGCTGTCTCTGTACTCCTGCCTCTCTTCCAGCGCAAGAAGAATCCTCCCCTCCAGCGATCAGGCAGCCATCTGCTGGTCAGCTCCCCTCGGCTTCAGCACACCGTCCACACACTGCGCACCGGCATACACAGCGGAGAGTAGCTCTGCTCCCTTAAGACAGCGAAAAGTGGACTCGGCCACCTGCAACAGCTTCCAGATCAACGCCATTGCGTTCTCGACCTTCTTGAAGCGCTTGGCCGCCGTGGTACGCAGCCGCACAGTCGCAAAAGGGGACTCTACGACATTCGTGGTTCTGAGGTGCGGCCAGTGTTCACGTGGGAATTGGTAGAAGGTGACGAGCCGTTCCCAATCGTCGGCGAGCCGCTCCACTGCCTTGGGTGCCAGCTTCCGATAGGGGGAGGTAAACTCTGCTCGACGAGCCTCACAGGCGGCTTGGGTCTCGGCATACGGCATCGCACACAGTAGCGTGCGTGCCTCCACCTGAAGTTTCTTCGGCGTCGCATCAAGTACATTGGTCAGGCGATGATTCCAGCACCGTTGTTCAGCCAGGGTAGGATACTGTTCGCCCAACGCTGCCCCCAGCCCTAACGCGCCATCAGCAATCGTGCACCGCCAGGGCTTAAGTCCCCGCTTGCGTAGATCGCGTAAGATCATTCCCCACGATTCCTTGGACTCTTGTAGTCCACTCTCCACGGCCAAGACCGCTTTCTGGCCATTAGTGAGGACACCAATCATGACTAAGAGTGCCGCTTTCATATCCTCTAGCCCGGCTTTCACATACAGCCCATCGGCCCAGAGGTAGACCACTTCTAGGTCGTTGAGCCGCCGTTGCTTCCAGCTCTCATACTCTCCCTGCCATTGTGCTTTAAGTCGCAGCAATGAAGCGGGAGATAACGGCGCACCCTCGCCCAAGAGACCGCGTAACGCTAACTCAAAGTCGTCTAAGGCTAACCCATGGAGATAGAGTTGTGGTAGCAACTCTCCCACCTCTTTGGTCTGGCGCTTGAAGAGCGGCAGCACCCGACTGACAAATCGTTCATTGAGGTCTCAGACGCGTGGCCGCCGCACGGTGATAGTCTCGCTCGTCAGGGTCAGCTGCCGGGGCTTGCCATAACCGTTGCGATATCCAAGGGCCGCATCGACCGCCTCTCGTCGCGCTGATTTAGTTCGTCCGAGTAACTCGGTCACTTCTTCTTCTAATAAGGCCTGAATGA
>Ga0081539_10000567_pt1 | contig 76469 bp, 56 predicted proteins | sample TabmetS4T2R2_FD_71023 | JGI IMG/M metagenome (GOLD analysis project Ga0081539, IMG submission 71023) | Tabebuia heterophylla rhizosphere microbial communities from the University of Puerto Rico - S4T2R2 | ecosystem: Host-associated > Plants > Roots > Rhizosphere ...
ACGGAAGGGGGGGTGGGGGCGGGGACGGCGGAACGCCCGCCGCCCGCGCCGCCGCGGCGGGCACCGCGCCTGCGCCCGACCCAGTGGGCGGCGCTCGGGTTCCTCGCGCCGCTGATCGCGTACCTGCTGGTCTTCTACGCCTACCCGCTGTACCGCAACATCGAGCTGAGCCTGCACGACTACACCGCGCGCGCGTTCGTGCTCGGCGACGCCGAGTTCGTCGGCCTCGCCAACTACGCCGACGTCATCTCGTCGGACCGCTTCCTGCTCGCGCTGCGGAACACGGCGATCTTCACGTTCGGCTCGATCGCCGCGCAGTACGCGATCGGGCTCGGGCTCGCGGTGTTCTTCCGCAACCACTTCCGGCTCTCCGGCCTGCTGCGTGCGTTGTTCCTGGTGCCGTGGCTGCTGCCGCTCATCGTGTCGGGCTCGACGTGGTCGTGGCTGCTCAACAGCGACCACGGCATCGTGAACTCGGTGCTGGCGGCGTTCGGCATCGGCCAGGTCAACTGGCTGACCTCGCCGGACTGGGCGCTCACCTCGGTGGTCGTCGCCAACATCTGGCTCGGCGTCCCGTTCAACCTCGTGATCCTCTACTCCGGGCTGAAGAACATCCCGGACAACCTGTACGAGGCCGCGGCCATCGACGGCGCCGGCGCGTGGCAGCAGTTCTGGCGCGTCACCGTGCCGCTGCTGCGGCCCGTCTCGGCGATCACGTTGCTGCTCGGGCTCATCTACACGCTCAAGGTCGTGGACGTCGTGTGGATCATGACGACCGGTGGCCCGGGTGACGCGTCGACGACGCTCGCCGTGTGGTCCTACCGCGAGGCGTTCGGCACCGGCCAGCCCGACTTCTCGCCGGCCGCCACGATCGGCAACCTGCTGATCGTCATCGCGCTCGCGTTCGGCGGGCTGTACCTGTACCTGCAACGCCGCCAGGAGCGGTCGTGACGGGGCGGCGCACGTGGTGGAAGACCGTGCTGGGCCTGTTCTTCGTGGCCCTGATGCTCTTCCCGGTGTACTGGATCGTGAACGTGTCGCTCACGCGCACGAAGGACCTGCGGGCCGACCCGCCGCACTGGTTCCCCTGGAGCCCCACGTTCGAGGGCTACGTCAACGTGTTCACCGACCAGTTCCCGGCGCTCGGCACGAGCCTCGCGATCGGGCTGGGCTGCGTCGCGCTGACGCTGGCGATCTCCGCGCCGGCCGGGTACGCGCTCGCGAAGCTGCGGCCACGGGGCGCCGGCACGCTGAACTTCCTGCTGCTCGTGGCGCAGATGATCCCGAGCGTCGTGATGGCCATCGGGTTCTACGCGATCTACGTGCGGCTCGGCTGGCTCAACTCCGTGTGGGGCCTCATCGTCGCCGACTCGACGATCGCCGTCCCGTTCGGCGTGCTCGTGTTCCGGGCGTTCATGGCCGGGATCCCCGAGGAGCTGATGCAGGCGGCGAAGATCGACGGCGCGGGCGTGTGGCGCACGTTCACCGCGGTCGTGCTCCCGGTGAGCCGCAACGCCGTGCTGACCGTGTCGCTGTTCGCGTTCCTGTGGGCGTGGTCGGACTTCGTGTTCGCGTCCACCCTGGACCGCAACGGCGACGCGGTGCCGGTCACGCTCGGCATCTACGCCTACATCGGCAACAACGTCACCGAGTGGAACTCGATCATGGCCACCGCGGCGGTCGCGTCGGTGCCGGCCGCGGTGCTGCTCGTCGTGGCACAACGCTATGTCGCCGGCGGTGTCACCGCGGGCGCGATTAAGGACTGAGATGGAATTCCAACTGCTCGAGACCGGTCTCGAGGTCCGGCACCGGCACGAAGTGCTGACCGTCGAGGCGTGGGGCGCCGACAGCGTCCGGGTGCGTGCGGCGCCGTACCGGATCCCGGTGGAGAGCCACGGGGCGCTCGACGAGCCGCCCGCGTCGGACCCGCCGGTGGTGAAGACCGGTGACCGCCAGGCCACGCTCGTCCACGGCGAGCTGACCGTCACCGTCGACTTCGACCACACCGCCGCCTACCCCGAACCGCTGCTGACGTTCACCCGCACCAGCACGGGTGAGGAGCTGCTGGCCGAGCGGCGCGAGCACTTCTGGCTGCCCGGCGCCCGCGTGTTCGCCGGCAACCGCTCCGGGGCGTACGAGGTCCACCAGCAGTTCGCCGCCTACGACGGGGAGAAGCTGTACGGGCTCGGCCAGCGCACGCACGGCCGGCTCGACCTCAAGGGCCTCGCACTGGACCTGGTGCAGCGCAACGGCGAGGTGTCGATCCCGTTCGTGCTGTCGGACCGCGGCTACGGCCTGCTGTGGAACCTCCCGGCCATCGGGCGGGTGGAGTTCGCGGACAACGCGACCCGCTGGCTCGCCGGCCAGGCCCGGGAGATCGACTACTGGGTCACCACGGGCACGCCGGCCGAGGTCCTCGCCCGCTACGCCGACGCGACCGGGCACACCCCGGAGCTGCCGGCGTGGGCGAGCGGGTTCTGGCAGTCCAAGCTGCGCTACCGCGACCAGGAGGAGCTGCTGGCGGTCGCCCGCGAGCACAAGCGGCGCGGCCTGCCGCTGTCGGTGATCGTCGCCGACTACTTCCACTGGTCGGCCATGGGGGACTACCGGTTCGACCCGGCCGAGTGGCCGGACCCGGCCGCGATGGTCGCCGAGCTGGCCGACCTGGGTGTCGAGCTGATGGTGTCGATCTGGCCGACCGTGTCGCCGCACTCGGCGCACTTCGCCGAGTACCGCGACCGCGGCCTGCTCGTCGGCAGCGACCAGGGCGTGGAGTTCCACCAGACCATCCAGGACAAGGGCATGGCGGCCCCCATGCCGGTCGCCTTCTACGACCCCACCAACCCGCGCACACGGGAGTTCGTGTGGGACCTCGTGCGGCGCAACTACCTCGACCTCGGCATCCGGGTGTTCTGGCTGGACGCGTCCGAACCGGAGCTGAACCCCGCCCACCCGGGCAACCTCACGCTGTACGCCGGGCCGGGCGCCGAGACCGCGTGCGTCTACCCGCGGGACAACGCGCGGCTCTTCGCCGAGGGCATGGCCGCGGCGGGGCAGGAGCCGACCGTGCTGCTGTGCCGCTCGGCCTGGGCGGGCGCCCAGCGGTACGGGGCGGCGGTGTGGTCCGGTGACATCCCGGCGACCTGGGCCTCGCTGCGCCAGCAGCTCCGCGCCGGGCTGAACATCGCGATCTCCGGCATCCCCTGGTGGACGACGGACATCGGCGGCTTCCACGGCGGGGACGCACGCGACGAGGCGTACCGGGAGCTGATGGTCCGCTGGTTCCAGTACGGGGTGTTCTGTCCGCTGTTCCGGCTGCACGGCGACCGCGAGCCGCGCACGCCGACGTCGTTCGCGCAGACCGGCGGGCCCAACGAGGTGTGGTCCTACGGCGCGGAGGCGTACCGGATCATCAGCGACCAGCTGCGGCTGCGGGAGCGGCTGCGGCCCTACCTCCACGAGCAGATGCGGGTGGCCGCGCGGACCGGGCTGCCGCCGATGCGGCCGCTGTTCGTGGACTTCCCGGCCGACGGTCCGTCGTGGACGGTCGACGACCAGTTCCTGTTCGGCCCGGACGTCCTGGTCGCGCCGGTCACCGAACCCGGCGTGCGGGAACGCGTGGTCTACCTGCCGCCGGGGTCCTGGGTGGACGCCACCGGTGTCGAGCACACCGGCGGCGCCACGATGACCGCGGCCGCGCCGATCGAGCGGATCCCCGTGTTCGTCCGCGCGGGCGCCGACCTGCCACTACGGGAGGACACGTGACCGGCCCGGTCGCGCCCAGCCGAGGGCCGCTGCGCCCGCTCGGGCTGACCGACGTGGTGCTGACCGGCGGGCTCTGGGCACGGCTGCAGGACGTCAACGCCGCCGCCACGCTCGCGCACTGCGAGCAGTGGATGGAGAAGCTGGGCTGGCTCGCCAACTTCGACCGGGTGGCGGACGGGACCACGGGCCCCGACCGGCCCGGCTGGTGCTTCTCGGACTCCGAGGTCTACAAGCTGCTCGAGGCCTACGCGTGGGAGTACGGCCGCACCGGCGACCCGGCCGCGGACGAGGCCGTGCGCCGCCTGACCGCCCGCGTCGGCCGGGCACAGGACGTCGACGGCTACCTCAACACGGCGTTCGGGCACGCGGGGCATCCGCCGCGGTACAGCGACCTGGAGATGGGCCACGAGCTGTACTGCGTCGGGCACCTGCTGCAGGCGGCGGTCGCCCGGCTGCGCACGACCGGCGCCGACGACCTGGAGGGCGGGGCCCGGGCGGCGTGGTTCGACGTGTCGTGCTGCCCGACCAACGTCGCCCGCACGCTCGCGACGTGGCACACCTACGCCGCGGCGGCGGGGGAGCGTTCGCTGACCCTGCTGCAGTACGCGCCGTCCCGCGTCGAGACGACGGTGGGGGACGGCGTGCTCGGCGTCGAGGTGTCGACGGGGTACCCCGCCGACGGGCGGGTGTCGGTGCGGATCACGCGGGCGCCGGCCGGGCCGGTGGCGTTGCGGTTGCGGGTGCCGCCGTGGGCGACCGGCGCGGTGCTGGCGGAAGGCGGCCGTCGCACGGACGTGGCCCCGGGTTTCGCCGTGGTGGACCGGGAGCTGGTGACCGGGGAGACGATCGAGCTGACGCTGCCGATGTCGCCGAGGTTCACCTGGCCGGACCACCGCGTCGACGCGGTGCGCGGGTGTGTGGCGGTCGAGCGCGGCCCGCTGGTGCTGTGCGTGGAGTCGCCGGACCTGCCACCGGGTGTCTCCCTGGACGACGTGCGGGTGCCGGCCGGGTCTGTTCCGTCCGAAGTGGACGGCACGGTGACGGTGCGGGCAGAGGTGTGCACCGGTCCTGCCGAACCCTGGCCGTACGGCTCTCCGGCCGGTTCCGCCGTGGGGACGCCGGTCGAGCTGCCGCTCGTCCCGTACTACCGCTGGGCGGAACGCGGCCCGGCGGCGATGCGGGTGTGGCTGCCGGTCGCCGGCAGCGGCCGGTAGTCGGTGCCGTAGCCGAAGTAGCGGGGACCGACGAGGTCGAGACCGGCCGGCGTGGTCCACCGCGGGTCGGCGGGGATGCCGAGGACGGTGACCCGGTTGCCGTAACGCATGGCCTCGGTGGTGATGGGCTCGCCGGTGTCGGTTTCCAGGACGCTGATCAGGTCGGGTGTCGTGGCCACGACCTCGCCGTCCCGTTCGGCGAGGAGGAACTCGTTCTGGAAGGACAGCCGCAGCTCCGCGTCCGGGCCGGCGATGGTGGCCGTGCCCCGCGCGAAGCCGCCGGTCGTGGCCCGGTGGACGTCGGTGACCTTGCCGGTGGCGAGCCGGACGCCGCCGACCACCTCGGCGACCGCGGCGGCCGGGTCCGCGTGGCCGGCGCGGGCGGCGCGCACGGTGGCGCCCAGCCGCTGCGCCAGGGTGATGGTGCCGTCGACCAGGCCGTCGCGGAGCTGCGCCCCGGTCATCACGGTGTCGGCGGTGAACACGGAACACCCGGTGGCGACACAGACCGCGCGGGCGAGGCGTTCCGCCCACAGGTTGGTGGCCGTCCGGAGCACCAGGGTGTTGCCCTTGTCGTCGGCGACCGCCATGGGACTGGTGGGGATGCCGGCGAGGGTGGGCAGCACCATCTGCGCCTCGGGGAACGCGCGGCCCATGGCGTCCCCGTCGACGACCGGGAGGCCCGTCTCGGCGGCGAGGGCGAGCGGGATCAGGGAGTTCATCCCCCCGATCTCGATGGGCACGAGGTGGGTCGCCCTCGTGTCGGTGGCCTGTTCGAGCGCCCGCAACGCGGCGAGGGTCTCAGCACCGTTCGGGAGTTTCTCCTGACTGACCGTCGGCGCCCCGAGCATCGCGACCGGGACGACGACGGCGTCCGGCGCGACCTCCCCGATCCCGACGAGGGCGATGGGCCCGTGCCGGGTGATGGCCGCCTCGGCGAGAAGCCTCCCGAGGTAGGGATCCCCACCGCCCCCGGTGCCGAGAATCCCAGCACCCCGAGCGATGTCATCGATGTCGGCCAGGTTGATCTCACGCACGCGGTGCTCCCACCGGCATGCGTTGCAGGTCGAGGTCGCCCACTGCTCGTACGCGGACCCGGGTCGCGCCGCCGGGCAGGTACGCGAGCGGCACCTCGTCGATCTCCACGATCTCGATGGTGTCCGGGCGGGCGCCGGCCGACTCGGCTCGGGCTACCGCCTCCTCCCGGACCTCCTCGAGCACCCGCGTGCGGGTCCCGTCGGCGACCTGGACGACCCGGTCGACCTCGCCACCCACCTTCGCGATGGCCGCGCCGATCGCGTTGGCCACGTCCGAGTGGGCCGGGCGGCGCACGTCCGGCAGGCCGGGGAACTCCTCCGCCAGCACCACGCTCCCACCCCCGACCAGGATGACCGGCAGCGCCGCCGGCGACGTGCGCATCCGGTCCACCGCGTCGGCGATCCGCTCGTTCACCCCGGCCAGGACGGCGCGGGCCCGCGTGTCGTCGAACCGGCGGACCAGCGCGGTGGTGCTGCCGATCCGGGCCCGCCCGGCGGCCACCGCCACATCGGTCAGCGTGAGCGTGTCGCCGCCGAACACCAGCGCCCGGCTGGTCAGCCCGAAACCCACGCTGTCCGGGCCGACCGTCGTCTGCTCGTCGTTGGAGAAGTGGTGGACGAGGCTGCCCCCGCCGATGCCGAGCGACAGCACGTCCGGCATCCGCCAGTTCGTGCGGATGCCCGCGATGTCCGTGACGGCCGGCGCCTCGCGGGGGAAACCGCCGACGAGCATGCCGATGTCGGTCGTCGTGCCGCCGACGTCGATCACCGCGCAGTCGGCCACCCCGGACAGGAAACCCGCGCCGCGCATCGAGTTCGTCGGGCCGGACGCGAACGTCGCGGCGGGAAAACGGCGGCAGTACTCGATGTCCATCAGCGTGCCGTCGTTCTGGCTCAGCAGCAGGGGCGCCTCGATGCCGGCCTCGGCGAGCGCGCCCGTCAGCGCGTCGGCGAGCCGGTCGGCCAGCTCGATCAGCGCGGCGTTGAGGATCGTCGCGTTCTCCCGCTCCAGCAACCCGATCCGGCCGAGCTCGTGCGAGCAGGACACGCGCAGCTCCGGCACCGCCGCTCGCAGCACGGCCGCCGCCCGGCGCTCCATCTCCCCGTTCACCGGCGCGAACACCGACGACAGCGCCACGGACCGCACCCCGGCCCCGGCCAGCTCGTCCGCGACCCGGCGCAGCTCGTCGGTGTCCAACGTGGACAACTGGCTGCCGTCGTACTCGTACCCGCCGTGGCAGAGGTAGACACGGTCGCCGACGGCCGCGCGCAGTCGCTCCGGCCACCCGGTCAGCGGGGGGAGCGCCGCGGTCGCGGGCAGCCCGAGCCGGATCGCCGCGGTCGGCGTCAGGTCGCGGGCCTGCACGACCGCGTTGGTGAAGTGCGTGGTGCCGATCATCACCGCGGTGATCTCGGCCGGCGTGAAACCCTCCGGCGCGCCCCGCAGCAGCTCGGCGACGGCGGTGACGACACCGGCGGTGACGTCCTCGGTCGTCGGCGTCTTCACCGCGGCGAGCACGCGCAGGTCCTCGTCCCGCCGGCCCGTCACCAGGACGGCGTCGGTGTTCGTGCCACCGACGTCGATCCCGACGCGCATCACGCGGCGCCCTCGGCGACGGGCACTTCCCGCGTGCCCCGCACGAGCCCGGCCTTGCCCGCCACCAGGTAGGCGACTCCCGCCACGAGAAGCGAGTTCAGCGCCGGGATGCCGAACTGCACCTGCTCGGTCCACCACCCGAGCACCGCGGCGCCGACCCAGATCACCAGCGTCGCCGGCACCCAGCCCGGCTCGGTCTCCGGGAGGCGGCCGGCCGCGCGGGCCTCGTCGAGCGCCGGCCGCCAGCGCCGCACGAGGAAGTACTCGGCCACCATGATCCCGGCGATCGGCGGCATCGCGACGCCGAGCACGGTGAGGAAGTCCGCGAACCGGTCGAGGATCCCGGCCGCCGAGAGCGCGGTGCCGAGCACGCCGATCGCGACCGTCGCCACGACCCGGTTCAGCCGCAGGCCGAACACGGTGGACAGCGTGTTCACGAACCCGAGCGAGGAGCTGTAGAGGTTCCAGTCGTTGATCTTCACGGTGGCCGAGACGAGGATGATGATCCCGACGACACCGGAGGTCGCCGCGAAGATCTGCACCACGTCCGCGGACCTGATCGCGTAGGCGAGGATGACGCCGATCAGCCCGAGCACGTACTGCCCGAGCGTGATCGAGACAACCGTCTGCCTGACCACGTCCCCGGTGGTGCGGTTGAACCGCGTCATGTCGGGGGTGAGCACCGCCCCGGCGATGTAGGAGCCGGCGACGATCGTCGCGCCGGTGGCGATGGACATGGGCTCGCCGAAGGCCTCCGTGCCCAGCAGGTCGCCGAGGCTGTGCCGCGACAGCTCGCCGATCACCGACCAGCCGGCCAGCAGCAGGAACGCCGGCACGGTCACGTACGCGACCCACGCCATCCACCGGAACCCGTACACGACGAGCGCGGTCACCCCGAGCCCGGTGACGATCGACCACAGCCACACCGGCACCCCGTCGACCAGCGCGTGCAGGCCGGTGGCGAAGATGGCGTTCTGGATCCCGAACCACCCGATGAGGCTGGTGGCCACCACCAACCCGATCAACGCGGACCCGAGCCGCCCGAACCCGGTCCACCGCGCGAGGACCGAAGTGGACAGTCCTTCCCGGACACCCGCGAACCCGGTGAACAGCGCGACCACCTCGAGCAGCACCGACCCGAGCGTCAGCGACCAGAAGGCGCCCCAGAACGACATCCCGGCCCCGAGCGTCGCGCCGAGGAGGAACACGGTCAGGTCGGACAGCTGCCCGAACCGCTGCACCGCCACCGTCCACCACGGGTAGCGCGCGTGGTCGGGCACGCGGTCCAACGCGTAGTCGTCTGCCCCCAGCATCAGATCAGCTCCCCTCTCGCGGAATGTCGCCCGTTCGGTGGCCGCGCCCGGCCACCGCCCTGAAAGGCGCGTTCGAGACATCGCCGGTGCCCTGAAAGGCGCGTTCGAGACGTTGAGCGCCCTGAAAGCGCCTTTCAGGGCATGGGCCGGTGTCCTGAAAGCGCCTTTCAGGGCAGGCGGCCGGCCCGCGACGCGGGGTCCCGCCGGCCGCGCCGCTCATCGCGTCACCAGCCGGTGGGTGCCCGTCGCGGTTCCCTCCGCCGTGGGCGCCACCCCCGGCCGGGGCGGTCCGTCGGCGTGGGCGCGCAGTGCCACCGCGGGCTCGGCGAGATAGCTCAGCGGTGTCTCCTCGATCAGCTTCGTCCTGGCGCACAACGGATCCGCGCCGGCGCGGATGGCCGCCGTGCGGGCCGCCTCGCTCACGGCCTCGCGCATCTCCGCGGCCTGCTCGCCGTGGACGGGCACGACGCGTTCGGCCTCGCCGCCGACCGGGGCCGTCGCGACGCCGACCGCGGCGGCGGCCGCCGCCCAGGGCGGGCAGCGCACGCCGAGCGTCCCGGACAGCCGCAGCGGCAGCGCGGCCGCGAGGTCCTCCGCGCCGGGACCGCCGAGCAGCAGCGGCAGGTCCTCCGGCGCGGTCTTGGCACGGTCGACGGCCTCGACCATCGCGCAGGCGTCGACCCGCTCGCCGGTCGGCCTGGCCGGCACCTGGGCGATCACCCGCAGGCTGGTCGGCACGCCGACGATCGACGTGTGCCCGGCGGTCAGCCTCGGCTGCCCGGCCGTCACCGCGCAGACCGCGGGGGGCGTGTCGTCCGCGCGGGTCAGCACCACCAGCGCGTCCTGCTCACCGGCGAGCCGCGCCGCGCCGCGCGCCGTCGCGGCGGCCGCGCCGCCGTAGAGCGTCAGCGGGTGCCCCGCCGCGTAGTCGAGCGCGGTGATCGTGCCGTCGTGGCGGGAGAAGAACACCTCGGCGTGCCCGAGGTCGTGTTCCACCAGCATGTTCTGCACGTGGACGGCGTCGCGGGCCGCCGGCGCGGTCATCGCGGCCTGGAGCACGGTCGCGTTCTCCCGGTCCAGCAGGCCGCCGCCGCCGATCTCGTGCGACAGCATGATCGGCACCGAGCTGCCCAGCTCCTTCTCCAGCACGGCCGCCGCGGCCAGCTCGTGGTCCGGGGTGAGGTTGGCGAACACGCCGGTGACCGCCACGGCCTGGACCCGGCCGGCGACGGACCGCGCGAAGTCGGTCAGGGCCGCCTCGTCCAGCGGCTCGAGGTCGGTCCCGTCCAGCCGCGCACCACCCGCGACGCAGGTCCTGGCCAGCGCGACCTGGTCGCGGAACGCCGGCGACCACAACGCGAGCGGGGGCACGGCGGTGGTCGCCGCGCCGAGCCGGACCACCGCGACCGGCACGAGGCCGGCGCTCCAGTTGTTCACGCTGGCCTTCCGGAACGCCACCCGGTCGTCCACCGCGCTGATGGCGAACGCGACCCGGTCGATCTTCCGGGCGGCCCGGCCGCCGGACAGGAACGAGTACAGGACCGCGGTCAGCGCGGCGTCGAGGGTCGGCCTTCCGGTCAGCCGCTGCGTCGTGGCCTCGACGACGTCGCCGTCGGAGTCGGCGATCGCGCCGGAGACATGGTCGCCGTCCATCGCCACGCCGAGCCGGTAGCTGTGCTCAGCCACGGTCCACCGCCAGCGGGACGTAGTCGACGGCGAGGCCGAAGGCACGCGGGCCGACGAGCCGCAGCGCCTCGGGCGAGCGCCACAGCGGCGGGCAGGGCAGCGCGAACACCACCACGCGCAGCCCGTACCGCAGGTCCCGCACCGGCACCGGCTCCCCGCTGTGCACGTCGAACAGGGTGATGATGTCCGGGACCGTCGCCCGCAGCTCGCCGTCCTCGAGCACCGCGTGGTACTCGTGCCCGGCCTCGAGGCGCAGCCAGCGGCCCTCGTCGCGGTTGACGCCCTCCAGCAGGGCGGTGCGGCGGGCGTTGGTCGTGACCGTCGCGGTCGCCGAGTTCTTCACCGCGTGCACCTGGGAGACCCGGCACTCGGCCAGCCGGACCCCGCCGAGCTCCTCGGCGAGCCGGTCGACCGCGGCGGTCGTGGCCGAGCCGGCGGCGGCGCACTCGTCGAGGACGCGGCCGATGCGGGTCGCCATGCTGATCGTCCCCGGGACCACCGCGCCGGCGGCCTGCTCGACGGTCATCACGTACTCGCTGCTCACCCCGCGGTCACCGAACGCGGTCGTCACGCTGCGTGCCAGCCGCTCCAGCCACTCGCCGGACTCGGCCTGCACCATGACCACCCGGTCGTGCTCGTCGGAGAGCACCGACGGGCTGGCGGCGATCCCGGCGACCTGCATCGCGACCTGCTCGATGCCGGGGAACGCGCGGCCCATGCCGTCGGCGTCCAGCAGCGGCAGCCCGGCGTGCGCGGCGAGGGCGACCGAGCCGGGACCGTTGAAGCCACCCACCTCGGTGCACATCAGCGCCGCGACCGGGCGCCCGAAGTGCGTCTCGACCTGGCGCCGGATGCCGACCGACTCGCGGCCGGTGCCGATGCGCTCGATCTCCACCTCGGGCGCGCCGAGATACGCGCAGGGCATCACCAACTCGTCCGCCGGCAGGTCGGACAGCTCGACCACGCGCACCGGGCCGTGCTCGGCCACCGCGTGCAACGCCAGTGGCAACCCGTGCCCGGCCTGGCCGCCACCGCCGGCGCCCAGCACGTCGCAGCCACGCGCGAAGGCCGCGAGGTTGGCGGAGTCAAACTCCCCGTCGAACCGCATTGCGCCATGCTAGTAGGCTGATCACGCAGCGTGTTTAGCTTCGCACAACAGGAAACGGGTCGTGTTTATCGCGGAACCACAAACCGCCGGTCAGGCGGGTGCGGCAAGCGTCCGCGAGCTGCTCTCCGCACCCGAGCTGTCGCGGCTCACCCTGGTCGCCGGGAACCCGGACCGGGTCGTGCGGTCGGTCCGGCTCGTCGCCGAAGAACGCACGCTGCGCACGCTGGGCGCCGACGAGCTGGCGATCGTGCTGCCCACCGTGTTCCTCGACGCCCAGGGCCACCAGTTCGACGTGGCGCTGCGCGACACCGCCGCCACCGGCGCGGCCGCGGTGGTGCTGACCGGGGCCGACGCCGGCTCGGTCGAGCCGACCGCGCGGCGCATCGCCGACCGCCACGCGCTCGCCCTGCTCACCGCGCCTCCCGGCGCCGAGCCCACCGGGATCGTGATCGCCGTGGCACGGGTGCTGGGCGGCGACGCGAGCACCGCGCTGGCCCGCGTCGACGACGCACGGCAGCGGATCGCGGCGAGCGACTCCCCGGACGCGATCCTGGCCGCCGCGGGCGAGGCCCTCGCCACCCACGTCACGCTCCGGGAGCCCGGCCAGGCCGAACCCGCGGCGCTCGTCGAGGTGGACGGCGTCGCGGGCGGCCACGTGACCGCCGCCGTGCCCGACGGGGCGCCGGGCGCCTGGGTGATCGCGGCCCGCGCGGTCGTGCGGCTCGCGGCGGACGCCTACGCGCGGGCCGTCGCGGAGGACAGGCGCTCCGAGCTGGCCCCCATCCACGACCGCGGCCGGCTGCTCGGCGAGCTGCTCCTCGCCCCGGAGTCCGAACGTGCCCCGCTGGTGGCCCGGGCCAGGGCACTCGGCGTCGCGGTCGACGGCTGGCACCAGGTGCTGCGCTTCGAACTGTCGTCGTCGCTGACCGAGTCAGCCGGCCAGTCCAGCACCGCCCAGCTCGACGCCGTCGGCGACACCGCCCTCGACGCGGCCCGCGTCCTCGAGGCCGCCGGCGACGGCCGCTGGCACGCCACCCGCATCGGCGGCGACGTGCTGCTCGTGCGCACCACCGAGACCAAACCCGGCCGGGCCGGCGCCCGCATCGCCCACCAGGCCGCGACCGCCGCCCACCGCAGCGCCGCGGAACGCTTCCCCGGCCTGGTCATCCGGTGCGGCATCGGCGGCGCGCACCGGCGGGCCGAGGGGCTGCGCACCTCCGCCACCGACGCCAGGGCCGCGCTCGCCGCCACCCGCCAGTCCGTGCCACCCCGCGACATCATCGCGATCGACGCCCTCGGCCTGAACCCCATGCTCGTCGAGTGGTACGCCTCGGACACCACCCGCGCCTCGGTCGACGACCTGCTCGCCCCGCTCACCGAACTCGGCCCCCAGGCCGCCGAGGACGCCATCCGCACCCTGCAGTCCTACCTCGACCACCAGAGCTCCCCGGCCAGGGCCGCCAAGGACCTCAACGTCCACCCGCAGACCATCACCTACCGCCTGCGCAAGATCACCGGCCTGCTCCACGTCGACTTCAACGACCCCGAACAGCGGCTCGCGCTCCAGCTCGCCTGCCGGGCCTGGCTGCTGCGCTGACCTTGCGCCAATACTGGGGAGCGTCAACCGGCGGCCGGTGAAGTGCCGCCGTACGGCACTGGGGAGAAAGTGAATGGCTCTGGCACGAGCCCGCGTGGTCTTCGCGGGCCTACTCATCGCGAGCACGACCGCGCTCACGGGCGCTCCGGCCGCCGCGGCGCCGGCAAGCCCGGCGACGACCCTGGGGCCCGCCACCACCGTCACCCTCGTGACCGGTGACGTGGTCACGCTGGGCGGGCCGCTCGGCGCCGACGTCGCGCCGGCCCGCGGTCGCGAACCGGCGCTCGTCGTGGACGCACCGGCCGAGTACACGTTCGACGCGCGGGACGGCGTGCCGCTCGGGTTCACCGTGGACCGACCGGAGGCCAGGTCGGCCCGGGCGCTGATCCAGAACACGATCACCACCGACTGGGGCCCGACCGGCTCCTACCGGGGCCTGCCGGACTTCGACACCGTCCGGGTCCGCCCGTCGCGGACCAGCGCGCCCGGCGACGTCGCGTTCCTGATGCAGGCCCAGCTCGCCCGGCCGGCCGCGGGTGGGGGTTTCCACGCCAGCCCGTACCTGTACAACCTGCGGTTCACCGACGGCGCCCGGGTGCCGGCGGACCTCGTGCGGCGGGTCACCGACCGGCAGCTCGCCAGGGTCGTCTCGGCGCACGCGGTCGCGGCGCCGGGCAAGATCGGCATCCGGGAGCGGTTCCTCCCGATGCCGCTGCCGTTCACGCTGACCGAGTACTACACCCCCGGCACCGCGTGGCGCCCGCAGTTCCAGGAGGCCGCCAGCGCGGACGAGTTCCCGCCGAGCGGCGTGCAGAACATCGCGAACCCCCGCTCCTACCAGCTGGGCCGCACGGCGCGGGAGCGGTGGAACGTCGGCGTGTTCGGGCCGAGTTTCGCGTCCGACACCGAGATCCCCGCGACGCTCACCGCCCGGCTGGGTGACGAGGTCCAGTTCTCCGCCGGCCTGTACACCGACCAGAACCCGGACACGCATGGCAGCACACCGGACTTCGAGAGCGCCGACACCGTGATCCTCCGCGACGGCGCGGTCATCGCCGACTATCCCGCGGTGGGCTACATCTTCACCGAGCTGCCACCCGAGGAGGCGACGTACACCGTCCGCACCACCGCGACGAGGTCCGGCCCGCTGTCCACCCGGATCGACGGGGAGTGGACGTTCCGCTCCGCGCACACCGGCGGTGCGTCGCCGACGCCGATCCCGGTACTGGCGGTCCGGTTCGCCCCGAACCTGGACGACCACAACACGGCGCCGGCGGGGCGGACGTTCCGCTTCCCGGTCTCCGTGCAGCGCAACGGCGCCGGCCGGCCGGGCCGGGTGAACACGCCGGTCGTGGAGATCTCCTACGACGACGGCGCGACGTGGCGGCCGGTCCGGCTGGTGCGTGACCACGGGCGGTGGCAGGCGTCGGTCCACCACCCGGGGGGCGCGGGGTACGCGTCGCTGCGCTGGTCGGTCTCGGACCCGGCCGGCAACCAGGCGCGGGCGACCGTCGTCCACGCGTACGCGCTGAGGTGAGCTGGGGGTCCGGTGGGGGGTTTCCCCGACGCCGCGCCGGGCCGCGTTCCCTACAGTGGGGGACATGGACGCCCGCCCACTCCGTGACCTGCTGGCCGACCTCGTCGGCGACGGCGAGGCGCGGCGTGCGTACGGGGCGGACCCGGCCGGCTACCTGGCCGCGCACGGCCACCCGGACCTGCCGGAGCCCCTGCTCGCCGAGGCGGTCGTGTCCTACGCGGACACCGCCCCGGTCGAGGTGGCCTCGGCACTGGCCCCGTACGTGACGGCGCACGGCCCGGTCCCGGACCCCGACGCGGATCTGGCTGCCGAGCCCTCGGACTGGTTCGACCTGCTCACGTCGTCGGAGCCCGCGGACGACCCGTTCGGCGAGCACCACGACGACGGTCCCGACGAGCACGAGGACTGGACCGACCCGGGGGAGCTGGACTTCGGCACGGGTGCGGTGCACACCGTGACGCCCGAGCCACCGGCCGAGACCGACGTCGCCCCGCACGACACCCCCGCCGCGGCGGACGAGAGCGCCGCGCCGGAGTGGACGGCCGACCCGCACTTCACGCCGGAACCCGCGATCGAGGGCCTGGCGGACGAGGACGACGACGACGAGGACGACGACGAGGACGACGACGAACTCGACTGACCTGGGCCGCCCACGCGGGAGCCCCCGGCCGATCGGCCGGGGGCTCCTTGTGTCAGCCCAGGGGTGCCGCCTCCGAGGGACGGGAGTTGTTGGGTGGTGAGCTGTCCGGCGTCGGTGCGTCCGTCGTGGAGTCGGTGGTGGACGAGCTGGGCTCGGTCGTCGTGGTCGTCGGGTGGGGCTGGTTGGTCTTGGTGCCCTTCGGCTTCTGAGTCTGGGTGGGGGTGGGTTCGGCCGTCCTGGTGACCGGGACGCAGTTGCCGGTCTCGTAGGTGCCGTTCTCGGCCTTGACCAGCTGGTGGTCCGCGGTCGCGACGCGGGCGCAGACCTTGGGGGCGTCGCCGATGGCCGTCAGGTAGCGCTGGTCGGTCAGGTCGAGCACGGCCGGGCGCCGGTCCTCGACGTACCACATGCCCTGCTCGGCCTCCGGCGCCTGCGCGCCCATGACGCGGTCCGGCGGGTTCGTGCCGTCGCCGCCGTAGATGTGCAGGTGCGTCCCGCCGTCGACGCTCATCGCGCCGCCGTCGCCGACGTACTGGATGGTGATCTGCCCGCCGGCGACGACCGCGGAGGTGAGGCACACCCAGCGCGGGTTGCTCATGATCTCCTCGGTGCACCGCTCGTCGGGCGGCAGCAGGGAGTTGTCCGAGGTCGCGCCGGTCGGTGGGCTCCCGGTCCCGCCCCCGCCGCCGCCCCCGTTGAACACGGCGAGCGCCACCCCACCACCGGCGAGGAGCACGACCACCGCGGCCGCGGCACCGAGCACGAGCAGCCGCTTCCGCCGATCACCCTTCCCCGCCGGCGGCGGCCCCACCGACGGCCGCTCAACGGGCGGCCGGTCAACCGGCGGCCGGTCGACAGGCGGCCGTTCGACAGGCGCGATGCGGGCCCCGGAACCACTGGCCAGCTGGGAGGTGATCGGCCGACGCGGCAGGGCATCAGGACCACGTGCTCCGGCGATCGACTCAAGACCGGGACGAGTGGAAGTGGGCGACCCGGCCGCAACAGCGCCCGAGCCGACAGCGCCCGAGCCGATCCCATCGGAGCCGACCGGGCCGGAGCCAGCCACGCCGTAACCGGCCGTGCCGTAACCGACCGTGCCGGAGCCGACCGGGCCGGAGCCGACCGTGCCGGAGCCGACCGGGCCGGAGCCGACCGGGCCGGAGCCGACCGGGCCGGAACCGACCGGGCCGGAGCCGACCGGGCCGGAGCCGACCGGGCCGGAACCGACCGGGCCGGAACCGACTGTGCCGGAACCGACTGTGCCGGAACCGACTGTGCCGGAACCGACTGTGCCGGAACCGACTGTGCCGGAACCAGCCGCGCCGTAACCGGCCGTGCCCGGCCCTGCCGCGCTGGCGCCGGTCCAGCCGGGGCCTGGCGCGCCGGGCCCCGCTGCTCCTGCCGCCGCCCCAGCCCCCGCCGCACCCAGATCCGCGGCTCCTGCCTGTCGTGCCGGCTGGCCAGGCCCACCGGGCGAACCCGCCGCGGGCCGCATCCCCGCCGACCCGGGCTCTCCGCCCATCAAGCCGGCCGCGCCGAAAGCGGCCGCGGCGCCGGCGGCGGGCGCGACCACCGTCGGCCCCGGCCGTCCCGGCGCCGACGCACGCACCGACCCACCCAGCGGCACACTCGCCCGCCAGGCGGCACCCAACGCCACCGCGTGCTTGGGATGCGTGTCCACCGCGACCGGCCGGCCCAGCTCCGCGCTCACCAGCTGCCCCACGAGCGGCATCCGCGACGAACCGCCGACCAGGAGCACCGAGTGCAGCTGCTCCGGCGTGCACCCCGCCGACCGCACCGCACGCCGCATCGCCTCGATCGACCCGTGCAGGGCCGGCCGGACCATCGCCTCGAACTCGGTTCTGGTCAGGCGCACGTCCGTGGTCACCGACGGCAGCAGCACGGGGATCGTCGTGTCCGTGTCGGCCGACAGGGCCTCCTTCGCCTGCACGCACTCCTCGCGCAGCCGGGCCGCCGCCGCGATCGCGGCCGGGTCGTCCTCGTCCAACTCGTCCAGCTTGTTCCCGAGCGCGGTCCGGACGTGGTTGAACACCGCCGCGTCGAAGTCGATGCCGCCCAGGCGCTCGATGCCCTCCGGCTTGCCCAGGATGCCGAAGCCCCCGGCGGTCCGGCGCAGCACGGCCGCGTCGAACGTGCCGCCGCCCAGGTCGTAGACGGCCACGATCGCGCCGACGGCCAGGCGCTGCTCCTGCGCGTAGTGCGTGGCCGCCGCCTCCGGCTCGGTCACGAACACCACCGACGGGAGATCCGCCATCCGGACCGCCTGGCCCAGCAGGTCCGTCTTGTACGGACCCCAGTTCGCCGGGTGCGAGACGCACACCGACGCGGGCGGCCCGCCCTCCCGGCGCACCACCTCGTCGACGACCGCCCGCAACAGCCGCGCGGTCAGCGACTCCGCCGAGTGCGGGGTGCCGCCCAGCATGATCGGGGTGGTGTCGCCGAGCCGGCGCTTGAACTCACGCGCCACCCGGTTCGGCTCGGTCAGCCCGCGCCGGTTCGCCGCCTCGCCGGTCAGGAACGTCTCGTCCTCCCGCAGCAGCACCACGGACGGGATCGCGGCGGTGCGGTCGCCGAGCGAGACGATCTCGGCCCGGCCGGCGCCGTTGTCGGCTCGCCAGACCGCGGCCGCCGTGTAGGTGGTGCCGAGGTCTATGCCCAGTGCGTACATCGAAAGCTCCTAACGGGACAGGTCGGCCAGCATGCCTTCGCACGACCGGACCGCCACCCGGGCGGCCACCGACATCTCGTAACTGGTCATGGGGTTCTCCGCGCGGCGCTGCCAGCGCTCCAGCGCGGTCACGGCGGCGGCGTTCAGCTCCGGTCCGCCCGCGTCCGGCGGCAGCCGCAGCCGCTGGTGGGTGGCGCCGCCCGAGCCGCCGATCACGCGTTCGAGCTCGTCGAGCACCTCGGCCTTGCCCGACACCCACCCGGCCCGCAGGCCGGACAGCACCCGCAGCTCGTTGAACGGGTGCGCGGAGGCGACGACCTCCTCGACCTCCGCGGCCAGCCGCTCGGACCCGGGGCGCGCCCAGGCACGGGTCAGCTCGGCGACGGCGAGCAGCGCGGACCGGCACTTCAGCACGTCGCGCCGCTCGAAGAACAACGACCGCAGCAGGTCCTGCAGCTGGTTGAGCCCGCTGCGGTCGGCCAGCTCGCCGGCCAGCTCACTCGCCGTACCCGCCGCGCCCCGGCGCAGCATCGTGCTCGCGAGCCGCACGCCGAACACGCCGAACCGGGCGAGCAGCGCCGTGCGCTCCAGCTCGGTCAGGCCCAGCTCCGGCTTCGCGGTCACGAACCGGTCGGCCGAGAGCAGCAGCTCCTCGGCCTCCTTCACCGGCAGGTCCGCGATCCGGCGCAGCTGCGCCACCTCCTGCTCGGTCAGCGTCACCGCGGTCTCGGCGAGCAGGCCGGCGACCGGGACCACCGACTGCACCAGCCGGCGCACGTTCGGGTCGGCACCGAGCCGGGTGGCGACCCGCCGGGCCGAGGCCATCGAGTCGAGCCGCCCGACCGCGATCTCGTCGGCGCGGGACAGCACGGCGATCGCGTTGACCGGGCTCGGCCGCGACACCTCGGCGTCGTGGAAGGCGCGGAGGAACTCGACGTCCCCGGCATGCAGGTGGCGCATCAGGTAGACGACCGCGTCGGCCGGGGTCTCCTCCTCGCCGGGCACCAGCAGGTCCCAGGTCCGCCGCGCCGCCGACTCCGACAGCGAGCCGATGCCCGGGGTGTCGACCAGCGTCACGTCCCGCAGCGCCCGCGCCGGCCAGGTCACCACCAGCTCGTCGACGTCCTCCGCACGCAGCCCGCCGAGGTCGATGTCGAGCTGGCCGTCCTCGCGGGTGAACCGCAGCTGCCGCTGCTGGCGTTCGAGGAAGGCACGCACCTGGTAGCTCGGCCCGTCCTCGTACCAGGTGACGATCCGCGTGCACTCACCCGCGTCGGTGGGCGCGAGCCGTTCCCCGACGAGCGCGTTGAGCAGGGTCGACTTGCCGGCCTTGACCCGCCCGGCGACCGCCACCCGCAGCGGGTGGTCCAGCCGGTTGCGCAGCGCCCCGAGCCGCGCGGCGTGCCGGGTGCCGCGGTAGACCTCGACCGCGTGGCCGAGCAGCGTCCGCGTCCGGTCGGTCAGTCTCATTGTGCAACCGCCTGTGCCCGTGACCGGAGCTTGCGGATCCGGTCCAGCTCGGCGTCGACGTCCTTGAGGCGCCTGGCCCGGTCGGACTGCGTGCGGTTCGCGGCCTCGGTCGCGGCGGTCAGCGCGGCGGCGTTGGACCTGTTCAGCTCCTCGGCCAGCCCCGTGTAGTGGTCCCGCAGCTCGCGCTGCACGCGGCGCAGGGTGTCCCGCGAGTCCTTGGCGGCGACGAACGTGACCTTGTCGCAGTACCGGCGCACGGCGTTGCGTGCCTCCGTCCGTCTCTTCTGGACCTGGCGCTTCTTCTCCTCGCGCAGGCCACGATGCCCGAGCACGAGGCCGATCCCGACGCCGATCGGACCGAGGACGATGCCGACCATGCTGCCCAGAAGGGAGAACATGACCGCCCCGCCGTACGCGCTCTTCATGGCGACCATCGCCTGCTTGACCACACGCATCTTCTTCAGGTCGAGGTCCTCGCCGACCTCGCCGGCCGCGAGCGGGGTCGGGTCGTGCACGGTGGGCCGGCGCAGCAGCACGCCGGACGCGGCGCGGAAGTGCTCGCCGACCCGTTCGGACAGGTCGGTCGCGCGCTCACGCAGCAGCTCGTAGTTGGTCAGCAGCTCGTCGGCGGTCCTGGCCTGCAGCCAGGCTCCCATCTCCGACCAGGTGTCGGCCGGGTCGGACTCGTCGATGGCCTCGTCGGCCTCGGCGGTGACCGCGCGGATCCGGGAGCGCAGGTCGTGGTCGATGTCCGAGGTCAGGTCGCCGATGCCGTCGGACAGGGTCTGGTTCCACTTGGCAGCCGCGGTCTTGAGCCCTTCGACGCGGGACTTCACCGCGGTCAGCTCGTCGACCACCCGCTGCGCGGCCACCGGGTCGGCGAGCGCCTCCCGTTCGGCGCTGAACGACGACTCGAGCTGGTCGCACAGCGACACCACCTCGGCCGCCGCCTCCCGCGCGAGCCGCTGCTCGGCCGAGCCGCCGACGAGGTCGCCGACGAACTCGAGCAACGCGGGGAAGCCGGACTCCGCGTTCAGGCCGGCGTCGGTGTTCTTCACCGCGCGGGACCGCAGGGCGGAGGACACCGCGAGCAGCGGGATCCGCGCGCCGCCCGTCTGGGTCGCGAGGTGTGCCTCGTCGAGCTCGCGGATGCGGCGCCAGGCGGGGTAGAAGTCGGTCTTGGTGAGCACGCACGCGACCGTCGGGCACAGGCCGCGGGCGCGGGCGAGGAAGTCGACCTCGCTGCGGGTCAGCTCCTGCGCGGCGCTGGTCACGAACAGCACGGCGTCGGCGAGGGAGATCGCGGCGAGGCTCGCCGCGGCGTGCGCGGAGCCCAGGCCGCCGATGCCGGGGGTGTCCACGAGGATCAGCCCGCCGGCGAGGATCGAGCGCGGGATGCGGATCTCCACGCCGGCGACCCGCTCGGTCGCGCCGTTCTCGATCACGTGCCGGCGGATGTCGGTGAGCGCCACGGGCTCGCGCCGTTGCTGTTCGCCTGGCCAGACCAGCTCGGCGCTGGCCTGCTCGCCGTGCCGGACGAACGTCGGCACCGCGGTCGCGGCGTCGTCGTCGACCGGGCAGACCGGCGCGCCGACGAGCGCGTTGACGAGTGAGCTCTTGCCCTGCTTGAACTCGCCGGCCACGACGATGTGCAGGACGGGGTCGGCGAGGCGGGCCTTCGCCTGGCCGAGCCGGGCGGCGAGGTCCGGCCGGTCGAAGGCCTCGCAGGCCCGCAGCCCGAGGTCCACCAGCTCACCCGCCCGCGCGGCGGGGCCGGCCGCGGTGGTTGCCTTGGTCATCGCTCGCTCCCGAGGTCGCTGCGGCGTGCCCTGAAAGGCGCGTTCGAGACATGGCCGGTGCCCTGAAAGGCGCGTTCGAGACGTTGAGCGTCCTGAAAGCGCCTTTCATGGCACGGTCACCGTCCTGAACGCGCCTTTCAGGGCGGGGCTGGGTCGGTGGTTACTGGACGGCGACGGTGTCGTCACCGCTGATGGCGGTGTCGTTGTCCTCGAAGGTGTCGTTGTCCTGGACCGCGGTCACCGTGGTGTCGTTGTCCTGGATGTTGACGTCGTTGTCGTTGATCGTCGTGTCGTTGTCCTCGACCGTGGTCGTGACGGTCGTGTCGTTGTCCTCGACGTTGGTGCCGCTGGCGTTGCCGCCGACCGCGATGGCCGAGCCGTCGTCGACCGTGTTGTCGGAGACGTTGGTGGCATCACCGTCGCCGAAGGACACGGCGGAGTCGTCGATGTCGGCGTTGGGCAGGTTGGTCACGTCGCCGTCGCCGAAGCCGAACGCGGAGCCGTCGGCGCTGCCCGAGACCTGCGCGGTCTCGTTCCCGTCGCCCACCACCGCGTTCTCGACGTCGCCGCCCGCGTTGATGCCGGTGTTGACCCCGGTGTTGACGCCCGAGGCGTCGTCGCCGGCCTGGACCGCGCCGTCGCCGGTGTTGGCCTGGCCGAAGTTCGGACCGTCGATGATCTGGCCCTGGTCGCCGGTGACCGCGTTGACGTCGCCGAACACGGGGCCGCTGACGTCGACGCTGTTGTCGATCAGGTTGGTGATGTAGTCGTCACCCTCGTAGGTGGCGTAGGTGACGTAGTTGAGGTGCTGCACGACGTTCTCCACCGCGTGCCCGGCGCCGCCGGACGGCGGTGGGCTGCTGTGGTTCTGCACCGCGGAGCGGGCCTCCGCGGGCACCGACGGGTCGGCGCACACCTCGCGGACGGCCTGCTGCACGTCCACACCGGACAGATCGTGGTCGGTCACGCCCTGTGCGGCGAGCATCCCGTGCGGGTCCTCCGCGTAGTGCCCGGCGAACTCCCGGTCGGACATCAGGTTGCGGATGAACTCCTGCAGAGCCTCGCTCACGTTGACGGTCATGTCGTTCCTCCTAGATCGGCTGCGGCCCCTTGGCGTTTCGGGCGTGACACCAGAGTGCGGCGGAGGGACCCACCCGGACATCGGGGAGACCCCCGTCACGTAGGGGGACCGCTAGGGGATACATCGGGGGAGCGGTGGGGGCGTGTCGGTTCGCGAAAAATTTCCGTTAGGAGATGATTTCCCGCAACATGGCAACCAGTTCCGCGCGCGAGGTGGCGCCGAGCTTGCCGCGGATGCGTGCGACGTGGTGCTCGACGGTTTTCGGGGAGATGTAGAGCTGCGCGCCGATCTCCCGGTGCGTGCTCCCGGCGAGGACCATCCGGGCGACGTCGAGTTCCCTTTCGGACAGGTTCGTCGAGGCAGCGGCGGCGGTCGAGTCCGGTTCGGACAGTTCCCGCGCCCGCTCGAGCAGCCGCCGCGCGGCCGCGGGGTCCGGCGTGTTGATCGCCGCCTGCCCGGCGAGCCGGGACGCCTCCCACGGCAGCTGCCGCGCCGCGAGCCGCTCGGTGAGGTCGTGGACCACCTCGGGTTCGATCGTGTCGCCGCGCAGGACGGTCGCCCAGGCGCGGGCCGCGTCGCCGAGCACGCCGGTCATCGCCTCCGCCTGTGCGGCAACGGTTTCGGTGTCCCCGTCGGCGACCGCGACCTGCACCCGCAGCCACCCGAGGCGCTCCCGCCAGGCGGGCGGCACGATCTTCTCGAGGTCGGTGAGGATCGGCTCCACGCGCCGGCGGTGCTTGAGGCGGGCGGCGGCGACGAGGAGCTCCTCGACCGCCTCGAGCTGCCACAGGTCGACCGTCCGGCGGGCGAGCACGGGCTCGACGGCGTCCCAGACGACGTGCAGCCCCCCGATGTCCCCGCGCCGGCGGGCGATGCCGGCGCTGATCGCCGCGCGGAGCAGGCGTTCCCGGCCGGGGAGGTCGGCCTCGCGCCGCAGCTCGGCGAGTGCGGTGTCGTAGCGCCCGGCCCGCATCCGGGCCCAGGCGAGCAGGAGCCGGTGCCGTTCGGCACCCGCCGGCCCACCGACCTGGCCGGCGAGCGCGCGGTCCAGCAGGTGTTCCGCGGCCGCCAGATCGCCGGCGGCGACGGCGACGATCGCGCCGAGCGCGTGCGGCGTGTCGGGCAGGACGGCGGTGGGCGCGGCCCGCTCGACGCCTTCCGCCGCCTCGATCAGCAGGGGGACGGCCCGTTCGGGCTCCTCCGCGGCGGCGATGGCGGCGAGGGCGAACCGGGCGAGCGGCCCCCTTTCCACCCCAAGTCCACCGGCCTTGTCAAGCCTCCCGGTCGCGGCGAGGAGCGGCACGGCCAGCAACGGCCCTGGCGGGGGAGCGGCGAGCAGCGCGTCGGCGCCCCGGGCCGCCCGCCCGTCGTGTGCCGCGGCCGTGCCCGCGATGACGGCCAGCCTCCCCGCCGCGCCGGCGTCGCCAAGCTCGAGGTCGACCGGGAGCCCCAGGAGGGTGGCGGCCTCGGCCCTGCCCGGCCCGGCGGCCGCCGGGTCACCACCCGCGTCGGTGGCGTCGTCGAACCAGGACAGCGCCGCCGCCGGGTCGGTGAACCGGATCAGCTCGCCCGCGGCCAGGTAGACCTCCGCCGCGGCCGGGGTGCGGATCCGGGCCGCCCGCAGCTGGGCGGCGGTCGCCAGCGGGTCGGCGCCGGCGGCGAGCATGGCGCGGGCGACGGCGTCGTGCAGGGACCGGCGTTCCGGCGCCGACAGCTCACCCAGCACCACGTCCGCCAGCGCCGGGATCATCCGCTCGCCGCCCGGCACGAGCAGGCCCTCCTCGCGCAGTGCGCGCATCGCCGCGGCCAGGTCGCCGCCGCGCAGCACGCCGGCCAGCACCTCGTCCGGCAGGTCCAGGCGCAGCGCGAGGACCCGCGCCAGCGCGCCGGTCCCGGCCGGCAGCACGGCGAACCGGCGTTGCACCCTGGCCAGCAGCGCGTCCCGGGTGCCGGCCAGGTGGGCGACCACGACCGGCATCCCCGCCGACGCCTCGTGCGCCTCGGCCGCGGCCTCCGGCGACACCGGCCGGCCGGTCACCGTGGCCAGCAGCGCCGCCACCCCGTCCCGGTCGAGCGGCCGCAACACCTCGACCCCGTCGGCGGCGGCCAGCTCGTCCAGTTCGGCCAGCTCCCGGCCGGTGATCGTGGGGCGCCGGGAGATCGCCAGCCGGGTGCCGGCCCGCGCGGCCGCGGTGAGCGCACGCAGCGCGGCCGCGTCGAGCCGGTGGGCGTCGTCCACCACGACCAGCGCGTCCCGTGCGGCGGCCAACCCGTCGACCCCGGTGAACCACCAGCCGTGCGTGGCGGCGGCGAGCTGGCGCAGGCGGTGTGTCCGCCCGGCGCCGTCGACTCCCACCACCACGGTCATCCGCGAGACGTTACTTCGTCCGCCGGCGGGCGCACGCGGTGTTAGCCGTTTGTTAGCGATCTCCGGTTGTCTTTGCCCGGCGCCCACCGGAGGCGCGGACGAAGAGGGAGGTGGCCTCATGGCGCAGGTCAAGGTCAAGGTCAAGATCCGCAAGCTGGAGAAGATCGAGACGACCGGCATCCGGGACGAGTACGTCGGCTGACACCGGTGCTGGAGCCGGGCCGGTGCTCGTGCCGGCCCGGCCTCGACCAAGGAAGGGACCGCCCGTGCTCCGGCCGCGGATCAAGGACGTGCACTGCCCGATCGCGCTGCCGGGCAACCGCATCACAGTAGGGCTCAAGCAGTACGGCGTGGCCGCCGACATCGAGGACGAGACCGGCGCGATCGAGCGGATCCTCACGCTCATGGACGGCACCCGCGACCGCGACGGGATCCGCGCCGGCGTCACCGAGACCCACCCGCACGTCGACCCGGACTCGGTCGACGAGGCGGTCGACGACCTCGTCGCGGCCGGCTTCGCCGAGGACGCCGCCGCGCCGCTGCCCCCGAACCTCACCGAGCGGGAGGCCGCCCGCTACGCCGCCCCCCGGCACTTCTACGCGTGGATCGACGGCACACCCCGCGAGTCCCCGTACGAGGTCCAGTCCCGCCTGAAGAAGTCGAGGGTCACGCTGCTGGGCCTGGGCGGCACCGGTTCCGCGGTCGCACAGGGCCTGGTGGCGAGCGGCGTCGGTGCCCTGCACTGCGCCGACTTCGACCTGGTCGAGGAACCCAACCTGAGCCGCCAGCTGCTCTATGCCGAACAGGACATCGGCGGCCCGAAGGTCAAACACGCGATCGACCGCCTGCGGACGATGAACTCCCTGGTCGACGTCACCGGCGAGGAACGACGGGTGCACGGCACGGCGGACGTCGTCGAGCTGATGGCCGGCCGAGACGCGTTCGTCCTGTGCGCGGACACCCCGCACCCGGACATCATGCGCTGGACGAACGCGGCCGCCCTGGCGACCGGCACCCCGTGGTTCATGGCCCTGTACACCGGCCCGATGGCGGTGGTCGCCGGGTACGTGCCCGGGGAGACGGGCTGCTGGGCGTGCGGCCACCGCGACCTGGAGGCACAGGAACACGTGCGGGACGGCCGAAAGCTGCTGACCGGCCGCCGTCCCCAGGCGGTCGTCCCGGCGAGCGCGAACGTCACTGGCCAGCTGTGCGCACTGGAGGTCGTCTACCACCTGACCGGGTTGCCGACCCAGGTGCGCGGCCGGATGCTGCACTGGAACCTGGGCCGCTGGGACCACCAGTACTTCGTGGACGTGCCTCGCTACCCCGACTGCCCCGCCTGCGGCACGCCATGATCGACGCGTCCACCGTCCTCCGCCTGCACCCCCTGGTCTACCGAGACGGCGACGACTCCGACGAGGTGGTGGTAGGCCGCCCCGACCTGGGCGAGTTCGTCGAGTTGCCCCGCGTGGGTGCGCGAGCCGTCCGCCTACTGGGCGAAGGTTTGTCGGTACGCGAGGTCGAGACCCGAATCGCCCAGGACCACGACGTGACCCTCGACGTCAAGGAACTGGCCTCGGCGCTGGTGGACCTGTCCTTCGCGTCGTCGGTCGACGGCACCCCCGTCCCCGACCCGGCCGACGAACGCCCGGGCTCCCACCTCCCCAGCCTGCGCGCGGAACACGTCCGCTGGCTGTTCGGCAGACCGGCGACCGCGGGGTGGTGCGTGGTGACCCTCGCCGCGGTCGCCACGCTGGTCCGGCGCCCGGCCCTGTTCCCGTCGGCCGCGGATTTCTACTGGACGCCGTACGTGGGTCTGGCCGTGCTGGTCGGCACCGTCATGTTCTCGGCGAACCTGAGCATCCACGAACTGATGCACCTGGCAGCGGCCAGGTCGTACGGCGCACCCGCCCGCATCGGCTTCTCCACCCGTCTGCACTACCTGGTGGTGCAGACGGACGTCACCGCCATCTGGGCCGTCACCCGCCGGGAGCGCTACCGGGTGTACCTGGCGGGGTTGCGGTGGGACGCGTTCGTGGTGTCGCTGTGCGTGCTGCTGGCCGCGTATGCCGGGCTGCCGGACCTGGGGGTGCGACTGCTCGGCGCCCTGGCGATCACGGTGCTGCTGAGCATGATCGCGCAGGCCCAGGTGTACGTGCGGACGGACCTGTACTACGTCCTCATGGAATGGCTCCGAGCCCGAAACCTCTACCAGGACGGCATTGCGTACGTCCGCCACCTGTGGCGCCGGTTTCGTCGCCGGCCGACCACCGACCCCCTCACCGACCTGCCCGCTCGCGAACGTAGGGGAGTACGCCTCTACGCGGTAGCGATGGCCACCGGCTGCACGGTGGCACTGACGTCGTTCGCGTTGTTCGGCCTCCCGATCCTCATACAAGGCTTTGTTGGCGCGTTCGAGGGATTGGGATCCGGGAACGCGCTACGGGCGCTGGACAGCGCACTGATAATCCTCGTCGAGGGCACTCTGCAGGCGCTTTTCGTGATCACATTCATCCGCCGGCACCGCTCACGATTCCGGCTTACTTGGTGAACATGCCAAGCAACTGGCCAAGCATCTTGGCGACCGTCGAATCCGACAGCGGCTTGGTCCTGAACTCGAAGCTCCACCCTTTGTCGGGATCCCGCTTCAGCTTGATATCGGCACGAAAGGCGAACAACACCAGCGATCCGACCAACAGCAGGCCCAAATCACGTTCGCCGGTGGGGCGCAACGTCATCGCGTGCTCGATGAGGTCCGCCGTGGTACCGTCCTCGGCCAGATGAGCCAGGGCGGTACGGGCAAGATCACCGGAAGTGGCGTCGGCCTGTGGGCTCACCGCGTCGACGACCTCGGGCTGCGCCAACGCCTCACGCAGGTGCGCTTCCTCCTCAGCACGGTTGAACGGGCTGACGGTCATGCCTTGCCGTTCCAGCACGGCCCGCAGGACGAACACGGCCTGCTCATCGGCAAGAACCGAGATCCGATCAGCCAGAACGACGCGGTTGGTCATGCTTCCTCCGAAGTTTCGAGCGGTGGTGTCGCGAGCTGCGCCAGGGCATGGTTGACGAACTCGGCCACGTCCGGATCGAGATGGTCAAGCCGTGGATTGCGTTCGCCGGCAATGACCTGACGCAGAATGATCACCGCATCGGCGAGGTCGGGGTCCTTCGCCATCTGTTCCACGATGAATTCGACCGCCAGCTGGGCCTCGGGGTTGCTCTGCGCGGCGGCCACGAATTCATCAACATCCAGGCTCAGGTCGCCCTGCGAGTCGGGTGTCGTTCGGGATGCCAGCTCGAAGACGGCGTCCATGGCAGTCTGGTGATCGGGTACTTGCCGGGGGAGGTGGGTCAGAAGCTGAGTGAGGTGAACACCGTCAATTTCTTCGACGAGGTCGCACACGTCGGTGATGGTGAGGGGTTGGGCCTCGGGACTGTTGGTGAGTAATTCGGCTAGGCCTTGTTGGTTGAGGACTCCTCGACCGGTTTGGTAGTTGATGATGGCAGCGGCGAGGTGGTGCGCCCACACTTGTTGGGGTTCGCGGTTGTCGCGGCGCAGGCAGTAGGCGAGGTTGTTGTGGCTGGCGGATATGGATGCTGGATCGCCAGCCAGGTAGTTGTAGCGCAGCGCGTGGGTTTCCAGTTCGATCGCCCGCGACAGGTGGCCGAGGCCGTTTTCGACACTGGCGAGCGCGCTGAGCGTGCGACCCAGCCTGTCGATGTCCTTGGTGGCTTCGAACACGGCTCGGCAGTGGATGAGCAGGTCGCGGGCTTCGGTGATACGGCCGGACCGCAACAGCGGGCCGTAGTCGTTGAACCGAGTCCTGGCTTGTTCATGGGGTGAGGCGCCACGGGCCTCCACAGACGCGTGCACTTCGGCGTTGAGGTCCAGAGCCTGTTGCCAGTCCTGCAGATCGCCGGCGGCGACTACGCCGATATGGAGCAGGGTCTCGCGGACGTTCCAGGTTCTGATGGTGTCGTCGTTGGGGTCAGGTGGCTCGGGCAACGTTGCCATTTGCTCGCGCAGGGTCAGTATCTCCTGCAGCACGTGTTGTTGCTCGCCCAGCCTGCCGAGGACCTGCAGCCGCCGCCCGCGGTCCATGAGTTCGGTCCAAGGGCCGTATCCGGCGCGGCGGGCGTATTCGGGCAGTTGCTCGACCAGAGCCAGTGCTTCTCGTAACCGGCCCCGATCGAGGTAATGGTTGGCCAGGTCGCCGATCAGAATGTGGGCGGACTCCCACTGTTCAGCGGAGGTGGCGATGTCCAGCAGTTCCTGTAGCCGTGCCGCGCCTTGTTGTGGATCGAGGACGATCAGCGCCCGGGCGTAGGTGCGGTCGAGGTGGGAGGCGAAGTCGGTGTCTTCGAGGTCTGCGGCCAACGCCGCGTCGAGCATTGGGAGCAGCGCCGCTGCGGTTGTCCTCCTCCTGTCGCGACGCAGCAGGTTCTCAGCGGCGTAGTTCAGTTCGGGCCAGCGTTGTTGGCGAAGTAGGTAGGGGGCGGCGGACCGGGCGGCGCGCAGAATAAGCCACCCCAGCTCGTCGGTTTGCTCGCCCTCTAGGGCGTGCGCGAGGCCTGCGAACCAGAAGCCGCCGACCTCGATGTCGATCGCTGTGGAGATGGTGGGATCCGTGCTGTTGCGGATCGTGTCCGCTATACCGGGGTGAATGCGCCAACCGATCACCTCGCCGTCGTCGGGGGCGTAGGCCTCGGAAACGAGTGCCCGTGCGGCGAGCTCGGCGAGGAGCGGACCGGTCTCGGGAGCGTCGCCCGCTCGGCCCAGTCGCCGCCATACGTCCGCCCAGTTGCCCTCGAGCACGAACGGGATGCGGTCGTCGTCCTCGATGCAGGACAGCATCTGCAGCAGCAGCGTCGCGTCGGGGTTGAGGTTGGTGGCGGCGGAACGGGTCCAGCCCTGCAGGACGGCAAGGTAGGCGGCGTCCGTGGGGGTGGGGTCGTCGCCGGCCAGGAACGGTTCGAGGTGGGTGCCACGCGTCAGCCACGTGCGGTCGGCTTCGTCCAGCCGTTGCTCCAGGCGGGTCGGGTCGGTGGCCTGCCCGTCGGCCAGCTCGATGAGTTTCGGGTGTCCTTGCACCACACTCAGGACGCGGGCGGCCAACTCTCGGGCGTGCTCGGCGTCCAGGCCGGCCGGCAGCGACTGACCGTCGATCAACGCGGCCAGGTTCGGGAGTTCTCTGGCCAGTAGCACCGACTCCCGCAACGACAGGCCATGCACCGCCTCCACCAGGACCGACGGGTCCTGCTCGGCTATCGGCGTCCTCGACGTCAGGATCACCCGCGACAGCCCTCCGTGGCCGGTCATCGCGGAGATCAGCATCCCCCAGCGTTCGTCTCGCCACCGGCCCTGCTCGGTGAGCAGCGACTCCATGTTGTCCACCACGATCAGGAGGCGGTCGTCCTCCAGGAGTTGGGTGATGCGTGGCAATGCCCGCCGCAGGGTTTCCAGGTCGGTCATCAGGTGCACGAGCGGGACGTCGAGCTGGTTTTCCAGGCTCAGGGCGAAATCGCCGAATGCGGGGAGGATGTCCTGACCGAGGGGCGGCGCCGTGTACCAGGCCATGCCACGGGGAAACGACTCCTGGTGGGTGTAGGCCAGCTCGACCGCACACGTCGTCTTTCCCGCGCCGGCCATGCCGTGGAACAGGACGCCGGACCGGCCTGACTCGGGCGCGAGTGCCGTCGCGGCCCGGGTCATCGCGCTGACGCGGCCGACGAAGCGCTCCGGTTGTGCCGGGAGACCCGCCAGCCGCTGGCCCTCCACCGAGAGGAGTTGCCGCTGTGCCGCGGTCGGCGGCACGAGCGTCAGTTCCGCGGGCCCGAACAGCGCTGGTGTGCCGATCGACAGGGCCGGCGCCCCGGGTGTCGGCCTTGGCGGCGCGACCTTCGGCTGGGACAGGCTCAGTCCCAGCGCCCGTGACACGGGCTGGCCCTTGCCCAGCGTCAGGTCGTAGAACGAACCGGCGAGTGCGATGGCGAAGTCGTCGACCACCGGATACCGCATCGCCAGGACGGCGCAGTCCAGGCGGCTGACGATCTCCGCCGCCATCGCCGGCAGCACGCGCGCCGACGCGGGGTCCTCCTTCGTGTCCGGGGGCCGTGCGGGTTCCCGGGGCCAGGTTCAGGAGCCGCAGATGCTCTTCCGCGGTCACCGCCGCCGACTCGCAGGCGGAGAGCACGACCAGTTTGATCTGGTCGGCACCGTAGTCGAGGAGGTCGACGAGTTCGGTGCTGGGAATCAGGTCGTGGCCGCCGGTGTCGTCCTCCAGGACCAGGCCGCCGGCCAGGCCGTGCCCGGACAGGTGGACCACGTCCCACCCCGCCTGTTCGAGCAGCGCCTGCTCCAGCCGCTGGCGGGTGGCGCCGTACTGCAGCACCCGCAGCTCGATCGCCTTGTTGTTCACCTTCGCGATCCGTTGCACCAGCCTGGCCAGCTCGTGCCGTTCCCGGCGGAGGTTCAGGGCGCCCGTTCCCTCGGGGAGGCTGAACACCGCCAGCATCCGCAGCCGCTCGCCGACCGGTTTCTTCGTCACCTTTCGGCGGGGGTTGTCCGGGGGCGGCAGCTGGTCGATGATCACGTTCACCCGGTGCTCGGCCAGGGTCCGCCCGTTCACCCGGGCCAACTCCCACGGCAGGTACCCCAACACGGCCGCGTCCGGCGGCAGCTCCAGCCGCACCGCCTGCCGGTGCTGCGCGAGGACCGCCGCGACCGGGCCCAGCACGTGGGCGGTTATCCACTCGCCGACCGCGGCGACCAGCTCCCCCTCGTGTTCGAGCAGGCGATCCGGGGCCGCGTTCCACCGCAGGTACCCGCGCAGGTTCGTGAACGCCTCGAACTGCCATTCCCCGGCGTCCAGCTCGACCGGATGATCAGCGACGAAAGCACCGGCGGCGTCCGTCAGGCGGAACCGCCAGCTCGCCGGACCCGCGAAGTCCAACACCTCAAGCCGCACGACACCACCAGCCCCACACGCTCATAACCCAGACGGTCGCGGAACCTGAGCCCCCCGTTACGCCAGGCGACGGCTCACACCCGAGTGTGGTGTCGCCCGACCCGGCGACACCACACTCGTGGCGGGGTTGATGGTTGTCGGTCAGGTGTTGGCGCAGATCGCGTACGCCGTCACTCGCCAGTTGCTGTCGAAGGGGTCCTCCTCGGACACTCCCACGTTGCTGGTCGTCGGCGCTGTGAGTGGGGTGCCGTTCGGGAACAGGGAATCGAAGACGGCCTCGCCGAGTGCTCCGGTTATCTCGCCGCCGAGGCCGGTCAGTTTCTTGCCGGCCGGGCACATCTGGGAGACGGACTTGTGGTCGGTCGGGTCGGAAACGCTCGTCGCCGAATACCGGGTCAGTCCGGGAAGGGGGTTGGCGCAGATGGCATAGGCGGTCACGGACCAGTCGCCGGGGAAGTCGTCGGCCTCGTCGGCGGTCGCGGTGAACGCTGTCGGTGCCGTGAGCGTGCCACCGTTCGGGCGCAGGTCGTCAAAGACGACTTTGCCGCCGCCCTCGGTGATTTCGGCGCCGGTGCCGACCAGTTGTTTGTTGTCCTGACAGGTTGCGGTGACGTCCTTGTTCTCGGCCGAGTCGCGGTCGGTTCTCGCCACGTGGCGGCTCAGGCCGGGGAGCGGGTTGGCGCAGATGGCATAGGCGGTCACCGACCAGTTGCCCAGGTATTCGTCGATCTCGCGGGCGACGACGGTGTTCGACGTCGGTGCCGTGAACTCGTCGCCGTTCGGGCGCATCACCTCGATCCCGACCTGGCCGCCTCCGCCCGTGATCTGGGCACCGGTACCGACCAGGCGCCTGCCCGCGGGACAGGTCGCGGTGACACTCCTGGCGGGCGTCGAGTCTCGTACGCTGACCGCCTCGAACCGGCCCAGGCCGGGAACCGAGGCGGATGCCGGGCCGGCCGTTACCGGGGAGAGTGCGCCGACGCCGAGAACGATGGTGAACGCCAAAACAGCGGTTCTTTTCGATCCGAACATGATGTATTCCTCGTTCCTGGTCCCGTCCACAGGGATCCAGTCATGCCGCACACCGTGCCGCACCGCCGCATCACGCCGTCATCGCCGCGTCATCACGGGGAGTGCGGTGCGGGGTGACTCGCGCTGCCCCGGTCGCCCCGCCGCCATACGCTGGCGTTCATGGTGGAGTTCGGGGACCTGGTCGGGCGGTTGGACTATCCGATGCTCATCGTGACCGCGTATGACGGGGAGCGGCGGGCCGGGTGTCTGGTCGGGTTCGCCAGTCAGTGTGGGATCGATCCGGGTCGGCACATGGTGTGGCTGTCCAAGAACAACCACACCTACACCGTCGCCAAGGGGTGTGCGTGGCTCGGGGTGCATGTGCCCGCGCCGGGGAACCGGGCGCTGGCCGAGCTTTTCGGCACCGTCACCGGATTCGACGAGGACAAGTTCGACCGTTGCGCGTGGCGGGACGGGCCGGAGGGGGTCCCACTGCTGACCGACTGTCCACAGTGGTTCGTCGGGCGGGTCCTGGCGCGGCTCGACACCGGGGACCACGAAGGCGTTCTGCTCGAGCCCGTCGCCGTGGGGGAGCAGGCCGGCCTGGGGCAGATCGGCTTCCAGGCGGTCCGGGACCTCGACGCCGGCAACGAGGCCTGAGTCAGAGTGCGCGCAGGTACCGGTCGGTGACGACGTCCTGGACGCGCCGGCCGAGCGGCCCGGCCAGCCTGGCCAGCGGGCTGGCCGGGCGGGAGAAGGCTCGGACGGTGAAAACGACACCGTCATCGAGTTGTTCGAGGAGGAACGCCTCCTCACCGCTCTCGGGATGCCCGGGCAGGGTGCCGTAGGCGAAACCCCGGCGGCGCGGCTCGTCGACCACGTAGACCACGCGGCAGGCGGCGCGGACCGACAGCCAGCCCCAGCCGATCGTCAGCTCGGCGACGGCGTCCGGCACGACCTCGGCACTGGACGCGGCGACCCGCAGGCCGGCTCGGCTCTGGACCTCCCAGCGCAGCAGGTCGCGGGCCGCCTCCGCGAAGCCGGTGCCGGGCGGCAACCGCCGGGTGCGGTGCAGGGTTCGGTAGCCCGCCGGCAGGTCGCCCGCCGTCGCACCTGCCGATGGATAGGTCAACCGGGCGGCGCGCCACCTCGCCACCCGCCCCGGAGCCAGCACGTGAACCGCCATGGCTCAGTCGGACAGGAGGACGGCGGCGCGCTTGGCCAGCGCCGGCCGGTCGGGGGTCTCCGTCTTCGTGAGCAGGCTCGCCACGTGTTTCTCGACCGTCCGTGGGGAGATGTGCAGGCGTTCGGCGATCGTCTTCGTGTCCAGGCGTTCGATCAGGAGTTCCAGCACGTCGAACTCCCGCACCGTGACGCCCAGGGAGCGCAGCGGTCTCGGCACCCGCTCGGTCCCGGTCCGGCGTTGCTGGATAGAGACGCCCAACTGCCGGAGCAGGCTGCGGCACGCGCTCGCGACGGCGGGCACCTGACCGTTGTGGAAGTACTCCTCCGCCGCCCGCAGCCAACTGGCGGGATCACCCCAGCCGTCCGTGACCGCGGCCTCCGCGACCAACCGCAGACCCAGGTGCCGCGCCATGGCGTAGGGCGCGGCACTCCGCTGGGCCGCCGCGACCGCGGCCTCGGCCTCCGCCGGCCGCCCGGACCGTCCTAACAGGACGGCGTGGGTCAGCTCCACGAACTGGCGGTTCCACCGCATCCCGCCCTGGGCGGTGGCGCGAACCTCCTCGTACCGCGCCCAGTCCGCCTCGCCCTCCAGGACCGCCAGCAACAGGTCCAGGCCGTGCCGGCCGTAGAGGCTGAACGTGGTCGGGTTGACGTCGTCGCTGGCGAGCGCGGCCGCCAGCTCGTCCCGGGCCAGGTCCCGGTTCTCCTCCAGCAGCGCGCAGAACGCCCGCGCCATGCCCAGCGCCATCGGCTGTTCCTGCGAACGCTCACCGTCGAGCCGCTGGAAGTCCAGCAGCGCCGCCTCCATCTCGCGGCGCCGGGCCTGGTGCGCCGCCAGCGTCGCCCGCGACATCAGCAGGTGGCGGCCGACCATTTCCAGCTGCATGCGCCGCGCCGCCGCCAGGCACTCGTCGATGACCGGGACGGCGGCCACGAAGTCGCCGGACAGCACCAGGTGCATCGCGATGGTCGCGTCCACGATCTGCCCCATGGTGATCGCGCCGACCCGCTTCGCCTCGCGGCCGGCGCGCAGCAGGCCCTCCGGGTCGCTCTCGGCGATCCACGCGTTCCCGGCCGCGCGGACCAGGCCGTGCACCCGCCACATCGGCAGGTGGTGCCGCTCCGCGATCTCCCGCACACGCTCGTAGCAGGCGGTCGACTCGGCGACGTCGCGTTCGCGGGCCACCGCGCCGATCACCAGCCAGGCCTGGCAGGCGATCGTGGGCAGCGACGCCCGTTCGGCGGCGGCCACCGCGCGCCGGGCGAGGAGCTCCGCCTCCTGTTTCCGTTGCGCGCCGGGGGCTTCGAGTGCCAGGTCGGCGGCGACGGCGTCCAGTGGCGCCACGTCCTCGTCGGCCACGTCGGGGCCGAGGAGCTTGCGTGCCACGGCCACCTGCGCCAGCCCGTCGACCCAGCGGCCGGCGATCTGCGCCACCCACGCCAGCCGCACGTGCAGTGCCGCCCGGCGGGACGCGGGCAGCCCCGCGTTGCCGAGGTCGTCCAGCGCGTCGGCCAGCTGGAACGCCCGCTCGAACTCCCCACCCTCGGCCAGCGCGTACAGCAGCGCCTCGACCACGTCGGCCCGCGCCCGCGCGTCCTCGTGGTCGCCCAGCAGCTGCTCGGCCCGCTCCAGCAGGGTGACCGCCGAGCCGGGGGCGCCGTCGGCCAGTGCCCGGCGGCCGGCGTCGGCGAACAGCCGTGCCGCGCCGGCCCCGTCGCCGGCCCGCGCCCGCAACGCGGCCACCAGCTGGCACCACTCGCCGGGCAGCCCGGGGTGGAGGGTCTCGATGGCGTCCGCCGCCTGCGCGGACAGCTCGGCCTGCTCGGTCGGGGTGAGCCGGGTGAGCAGCGCCTCCCCGGTGAGCGGGTGCTGGAACGCGTACCAGTCCGGGGCCGGCTCGTCGGTGGTGACCAGGCGGGCGGCCACGCCGGCGTGCAGGTGCGACAGCAGCGCGTCGTAGCTCATGCCGGTGACCTTGTGAACGACCGACAGCGGGAACCGGTGGCCGAGCACCGCCGCGACCGACAGCATCCGGCGCCCCTGTGGCCCGAGCCGGTCGGTGCGGTCGGTGATCGTGCGCACCAGGCTCGGCGGCACCTCGGTGCGGATCCGGCCGGTCACCCGCCAGCCGTCGGGGCCCGGCACGAGCTGCCCGTTGACGACCAGCCCGTGCAGCAGCTCCTCGACCATGAACGGGCTGCCGCCGCTGTCGGTCCACAGCTGCGACGCCACCACCCCCGGCACGTCCTCGGCCGTGATCTCCAGGCAGGACGCGATGAGCCGGCGCACCTCCGGCAGGGCGAGCCGGTCGAGCTCCAGCACCGCGCCGGCCCCGCGCTGGACGGCCGACTGCGCCACCTGGAGCGCGTCGTACGGCCCGTTGCGCAGGGTCGCCAGCAGCACGGCCGGCAGCCCCGCGAGGTTGTCCACGATGTACTCGACGACCGCGAGGGTCTCCATGTCGGCGTCGTGCAGGTCCTCGAGGACCACCAGGCAGCCCTGGTCGCGGCCCAGCACCGCGAGCAGCCGCAGCATGGCCTCGGCGAGCACGACCAGCGAGCCGCCGTCCGCGCCGTCCCCCGGCGCGCTCCAGTCGGGGACGAGCCGGCCGAGGACCGGGCGGTACGGGCCGAGCGCGTCGACCGGCGGCGGGTCCCCGCCCCGCAGCAGCGACATCAGCGCCTCGGACAGCGGCCGGAACGGCACCGCCGGACCTATGCCGCTGGCCCGGCCGCGCAGCACCCGCATGTCGGCGGCCACCGCGAGGCCGGCCGCCTCGACGGCGAGCCGCGACTTGCCGATCCCGGGCTCGCCGGTCAGGAACGCGGCGCCGCCCCGGCCCGCCCTGGCCTGGGCGAGGACGTGCCTGAGCTGCGCCAGTTCCGCGTCACGTCCCACGATGACGGGCGCACGGTTATGCATGAGGAACCAGGCTCACCGCCCAGTCGTGGTGTGGATGGCCGAGAAGGCCGGTGTCGCCACGACGATCGCGCCGACGGCGAGCCCGCCCAGCGCGCTGACCCGCAGGCCGATGGCTCGCGCGGGCGACAGCCGGATCTCCCCGGCGGGATTCGTCGGGTCGTCTTCGGTGGTGGGGGTATTGGTCTCGACGATCTCGTCCACTGGACTCGTCATCCCTTGGTGGTTGTGTGGGTGTTCGGTGGGAGAGCGGCGGCCACCGCGACGATCGCGCCGATCGCCAGCCCGGCGAGGGCGTTGACCCGTAAGCCGATGGCTCTGGCCGGCGACAGCCGGATCTCGCCCGCCGGATGCGCTTCGCCGTCCGGCGCGGTGGTTTCCGCTGATGTCTCGTCGTCCCGCACGTTGTACTCCCGAGTCCCGTCCCGTGCGCGTGAGTTCCCGCCGCGCCGCGGGAAACCTTATTGCCCCCGGGCGACGGCGGCCAAGACCGGACTCGGGAAAGCCTCAGGGATTGCTCGTCGGGTGGGCCACCGCGAGGACCGGGGTGGCCGCGACGATCGCGCCGACGGCCAGGCCGCCGAGGGCGCTGACCCGCAGGCCGATGGCCCGCGCGGGCGACAGCCGGATCTCCCCGGCCGGATGCGTCTCGTCGGTCCCGCCAACGGTCCCGCCCATGGCCTCGTCGGCCGGCTGCCTGTCATCCCGCACGTCGGTGCACCCCTCACTCGATCCTGCTCGTCTGTTCCCCAGCACCCTTGTCGTCGGGTGATCAGGAAACGTTAGGCCTTCGGAGCCAGCAGCAGCACGGATGGGACGGTTTCCGGGAAACCGAGCCGCAGCAAGCCGAAGCCGATGCCGGCCAACCCAGACAGTAGACCTGGTGCCGGCACGGCGCGCGGGGTGCCGCACCGCGGGCCGTGCTGCTCGAGCGCACCCAGGAGCCGGGCGGCGCACCGCCACTGGGCGGCCCGTGCCACGTCGTGGCCACCGGCGGCCAGCACGGTCAGCGCCTCTGCCACCCCGAGCTCGCCGTGGCAGAGGCTGGTGTCCCGCAACGGTTCGCGTGCGTCGAGCAGCGCCACCCACCGGTCGGGCGGTTCGCCGAGCGCGGCCCGCGCCAGCACGTGACCCGCGATGCCGGTGCACCACGCGTAGTTCGGGTCGTCGAGGGACGGAACCGGATCGCGGTCCAGCGCGGCCCGCCCGGCCGCCGCGTGGCGCTCGCCGCCACCGGCGGCCGCGTGGCGCAGCAGGACGTACCCGACGCCGGCCGGGCCGTCCGCGAACCCGGTGGCCGCCTCATCGGCCATCCCCTCGGCCAGCCGGTCGGCGTACTCGCCGGCGAGCGCCGCCGCGCGGGTCAGCCCGGTCTCCGCGTGCACGGCCAGCAGCGCGGCCACGGCGCCCGCGCGGCCGTCGGCGAACCCCGGCCGCCCGTTGTCGCTGTCCGCGAGCAGGTCCACGGCGGCCGGCAGGCACGCGGCGAGCTCGGTGGAGGAGAGCAGGGTGGCGAGCCGGGCCACGGCGTAGCAGATGCCGCCGAAACCACGCAGGCCGCCGGGACCGACGGCCGCCGACAGCTCCGGCGCCTCGGCGAGCGCGGTGAACAGCGACGGCAGCGCGGGCAGCGCCCGGACCGCCAGGTCGGTGTAGCGGCCGGTGCCGGTCAACGCGCCGAGCTGGGCGAGGAACAGCGCGACGCCGACGTAGCCGTCGGCGAGGCCGGCGCCCAGCGGCAGCACCGACCAGTGCCTGCCCTCGATCGCCTCGACCCCCAGCCAGTTCGCGCGGCGGTCGTCGTGCAGGGCGGTGGCGACGAGGCGGTCGGCGACACCGCACGCGGCGGCCAGCAGCCGCCCCGGGTCCGGTTCGGCGGGCGCGACCCGGCCGGGCAGCACCACGCGGCCCCGGTGGTCCGGGCTCGCGTCCCGGGTCGCGAGGGCCGCCGTGATGAGCCATTCCTGGGCCCGCCGGTCGACCTCGTCCATCCGCGCGAGCTTGCGCGTCACCGCGGTCAGGCCCGGCTCGTCGAGCAGGCCGGGCACCCGGACCCCGGTGGACGTCCAGACGTCCCGGCTGTCCACGCGGCTGGTGAACAGCGGGACGTCGCCGGCCCACAGGTCGGCCTGCTCGTGCCCGACCAGCCGGGCACGCAGCGGGTCGTGCAGCGAGTCCGCCCACAGCGCGTCGAAGACCTGGTCGCGGTCGAGGCCGTCGCGCAGGACGTCCGGATGGGTCGACTCGTCCAGCAGCGTGGTGTACGAGCGGGTCGCCCGGACCACGATCCTGATCTCGTCCCCGGCGAACCGGCCGAGCACGTCGCGGACCTCGTCGCGGCCCGCGGCGACGGCGTCGTAGGCGGCCCGGAAGCCGTCGAGCAGCGCGGCCTGGAACGCGACCGGGTCCGCGTCCGCCCCGCCGAGCAGTGGGCGGTTCACGGCGCCGGCGAACTCGGCGGGCCGCCGGGCCAGCCGCATCCGGTCGGTGCCCGCGCCGTCCCAGGCGACCCCGTCGACCGGGAACCGCGTGCCCTTGTCCCCGCCCAGACCGGAGATGTCCAGCGCACCGTGCTCGCCGAGGATCAGCTGGGGCAGGATGGCGGCGCGGTGCACCGAGGCGGCGAGCGCGGCCACCGCCGGGTCGTCGCCGGCGAGCATGACGACCGGCAGCGTCGGGTGGAACAGCGTCTCCACGTCCACGAGCACCGGGGCGTCGCCGCAGGCCACCAGGTTCTCGAAGTGGATGTCCGTGCCGTCGACGAGGTAGAGCAGCGCGAGCAGCGCGCCCTGGCGGCGGTAGAACCGGGCCACGGCGGCGTCGTCGGCGCAGCCGCGGTGCGGGATGAACTCGAGCCACCCGTAGCCGGGCCGCACGATCGCGCGCGCGGTCCGCAGCCCGAGCCCGGGAAGCCGGTCGTTCAGCCAGTCGGTGAGCTCGCCGAAGTGCGCGTGCAGCGACAGGGAGCGTGGCTTGTGGACGATCGTGGCGCCGCCGGCGAAGCGCAGCATCGCCACCGCGCGGCCGCCCTGGTGCCGGTCGCCGGAACCGGTCTCGACCGCGACCAGCGTGCCGGGGTCGGCGCCGCCCAGTAGGCCGGCGACGATCGCCGCCCGGTCGGCGGCGAACCGGTCGAGCAGCTCCAGTGCCGTGTGGACGGCCTGGTCGCACGTCTGCGCCAGCAGGCGGCCGAGCACCGGGTACTCGGTGAACAGGGCGTCGAGCCCGGCCTTCGTGCCGAGCCGGGCGAGGAAGTCGGCGAAGCGGTCGGTCGCCGTGGCGCCCGTGAGCCGGCCCGCCTCACGCATCCGGTTCAGCTCCAGGACCGCGGTCCGCGCGGCCAGGGCGGCCAGGCGGGTGGCGAGCGCGTCGGCGAACCCGGCGGCGACGCGTGCCAGGTCCACGTCCGCCGTGCGGCCGGCGGACAGGAGCCGGGCGCGGGCCGCCTCGACGAACGGCCGCAGCGGCACCGCGAACGCCCCCGCCCCGTCCGGGACCTCGCCGACGAGCCGCGGGGCGGGCTCCTCGACGGCCGCGGCAACGGCTTCCTCGACCGTCCGCGCCCACGCCGGCGGGCCCGTCCTGGCCGCCAGCGCGTCGGCCGGCTCGGCGAGGAGCGTGCGCAGGTCGGCCTCGGTGATCCCGGCGTCGGCCAGCCGCAGCGCGAACTGACCGGTGGCCGCCAGGTCGTGCGCGGCATGCCACCGCGCGAGCCTGCGGGTGGCGCCGTCGTCCGGGGCGGCGGGTTCACGCGGCGGGGTCGCCAGCCGTTCCCGCAGGTTGAGCCCTCCGGCCCACCAGTGCGAAGTCACGGGCGACATCGTGCCAAAGCGCGTGCGTGGCGGTTCGCAAGGTCGTGCCCGGGATCGCGAATCTGGGTACCGGTTACCCATGTCCGGGGTTCGGTTGCTCTGTAACCATCGGCGTCGTCAATTCGGGGGTCCGGCCGATCTCGGTGAAAAGGGGAGTTTTCGGCGTCATGTGGTTGAACCAACCGGCGGCGGTGCGGACATTCAATCTCGCGCATACCCAACGGGAACTGCTGGAGAGTTTCCATTTCGACCCGCAGATGGTGCGCGGCATCCAGCGGGCGAAGCTCGCGGCGGTGTGGGAGCACGCCGCGGCCGTGCCCCGCTACCGCGACGAGCGCGGCGTCCGGGCCCGGGACCTGTCGCTGCTGCCGGTCGTCGAGAAGGACGAGCTCAAGGCCGATCCGGACGCCTTCCTGCGGGCGGACCTGACCGGGCCGATCTCCTACTACGAGAGCTCCGGCTCGACCGGGGTCCCGACGCCGACGCCCCGCACCGCCCAGGACACGATCGCCAACGCCATCGGCGTGAGCAGTCTCTGGCGCACCGTCCTCACCGACGAGCCACAGCGGGTGGCCGCGTTGTTACCGTCCGATGTCGCGCCGGTCGGCGATCTGGTCGCCGCGGTCAACGAATATCTCGGGCACACATTTCTGCGGGCCTATCCGTTCGCGGTCGGAATTTGCGACTTCGACCGGCTGGAACGCATTTTCGGCCGCTACCGGCCCACTGTCCTGTTCGGCGCGCCGGGTGTGCTGGCGCAGTGGAGCCGCATCCTCAAGGCACGGGGGACGCTGGCGGAGGTCGCCTCTTCGGTGCGGGCGATCATGCTGCTCGGCGAGGTCTCGCTGCCGAGCCAGCTGGCGCGGCTCGGCCGGGACTGGTCGGCGGGCGTGTTCGACGCCTCCTACGGCAGCACGGAGACCGGCACCATCGCCGCCACCTGCGGTGCGGGCGGCCTGCACCTGCTGGAGATGGGGCACCTGCTGGAGGTCCGGCGCGACGGCGAGCTGCTGCCGGCGCGGCCCGGCGCGAGCGGCGAGCTGGTCACGACCACCCTGAACAACACCGCGCGGCCGCTGCTGCGCTACGCCACCGGCGACCTGGTCGACGTGCTGGCCGACCCGTGCCCGTGCGGCATCCCGCTGCCGCTGCTGCGGGTGCACGGCCGGGGCACCGAGCGGGTCGAGGTCGGCGGCGTGCAGATCGACGAGCACAGCGTCGGCGAGCTGGTCTACGCCGACCCGCGGCTCACCGGCTACCTCATCCAGCTCGACCGAGCGGGCGGCGCGCGGCTCGTGGTGGAGAAGGACGTCGACGTCGCCGTGCCGGACGAGGAGCTGACCACCGCCGTCGGCAAGCGGTTCGTCGCGGCCGGGATCACCTGGACCGACGTGGTCGCGGTCAGCCAGCTGCCGGCCACCAGCAAGGCGGGCAGCAGCCAGAAGAACTGGAAGCGGACGAACGTGGTGACCGCGCGATGAACCCGCTGGGGGACGGGGGCCTGCGGCAGGGGGAGGCCGACCTGTGGTGCACCTACGCCGCGGTGCGGACGCTGCGCTGGCTCGACCGCAAGCCGCACGCGCCCGCGGACGTGGCCGCGTTCGTGAGCTCCCGGCGCAACCACGACGGCGGGTACGCCTGGCAGCGCGGGCTGCCGTCGGACAGCTGGGCCACCTACTACTGCACCCAGACGCTGCTGGACCTCGGGTCGCGGCCCGAGCACCCGGACCGCCTCGGCGACTGGGTCGCCGGCGTCCGCGACGGGACCGGCGGCTTCGCGATGACGCCCGGCCAGTCCCCGGACGTGTGGGCGACCTACTACGCCACCCGGACCATCGCGGAAGCGTTGGGGGACACGGTGCGCGAGCCCGCCGGGCTGGCCGGCTGGCTGGCCGCGCTGCAGTGCGCCGACGGGGGACTGACCTGGCAGCCCGGCGGGTCGGCCGCCGACACGCGGGCCTGCTACTACGGGGCACACGCGTGGCAGGCGAGCACGGACGAGCCGTTCCCGTGGCGGGTCGGCGACCTGGTGGCCTGGCTGCGGGCGCAGCAGGAGCCGGGCGGTGGCTTCCGGTTCGCTCCCGGTGACCAGGCGTGCCTGTGGGCGACCTTCCGCGCGGTCCGGGCACTCGACGCGCTCGGCGCCGAGCCGGCGGACCCCGCCGCCGCGGTGGACTGGATCGAGCGGCGCCGGCTTTCCGACGGTGGTACGAACGCTGGCCCGGCTACGGCCGGTCCGACGTCTGGGCGTGCTTCTGCGCGGTGGGTGCGCTGCAGACCCTCGGCCACGAACCGGATCCGGCCGTCGCCGACTTCGTGCACGGCTGTGCGCTGCCGGGCAGCGGGTTCACCTACCGGCAGCCGGACGAGGCCGGCGACAGCCTCGCGACGGCGGCCGGGCTGATCTCGGCGACGCTCGCCGGGACCGCCGCGCCCGGCCTGGCCGGTTGGCTGCGGGCGGCGCACCTCCCGTACGAGGACGGCGTGATGTACATGCCGGGCCGGGGCGCCGAGGTCCGCTGCACGCTGTGGGCCGTCGAGGCGCTGCGGTCGGTCGGCGAGCGGCTCGACGAGGCGCGGCTGCGGCGCTGGGTCACCGCGCTGCAGAACCCGGACGGCGGCTTCGGCTACTGGCTCGGCCGGGGTTCGGACCTCGTCTCCACGGCCAGTGCCGTCGAGCTGGCCGACCGGCTGACCGGCGGCGACCCCGGCGCCATCCTCGACGCACGTCGCGCGATCGGGTTCGTGACGTCCTGCCGCGACGGCTCGCTCGTGCGTGCCAACCCCGCGGGTGCGGTGACGGCGACGGCGACCGCGCAGGCCGCCCGGGTGCTGGGGCTGCTCGGCGAGCACGCGGCGGCCCGCGGCCCGCGGGCGGAGCTCGCCGGGTTCGCCCGCGCCATCGGGGGGTACGGCGCCACCACGCGGGCGCTGCCGGACCTCGCCACCACCTACCAGGTCGCGCTGACCGGTGCGGCCGACCGGGAGGCCGTGCGTGGGCTGCTCGCCCGGATCGACCTCGGCGGCCGGTTCGCGTGGACGCCGCTGTCCCGCCAGCCGGCCGGCCCGCTCGCCGACTGCCTCGGCGCGTCGCTAACCCGCTGGGTCGCCGACCCCGAGTTCCCGCTGCCCCGACTGAACCTCTGACGCGGAGCCGCACCATGCCAACGACAACCGTGCTGTGCCCGGCCATCGAGGTGGGGCAGAAGCGCCGGATCGCCAAGGAGCTGGCGTTCTGGTGGCGGCGCGCCGGAGTGGACATCAACCACGCGATCACCCGCTTCACCGAGGCCGCGCCCGACTCCGTCTACAGCGGACCGATGCCGATGGCGGACGCGCCGTTCGCGTTCGTGCACTGCGTCGTCGCGGCCGACCGGGACACCGCGTTCAAGGCGAGCTACGCGGCGCAGGTCCGGCGCAGCCTCGCCGAGATCGCGCCGGCCGAGCGGGTGTTCGTGTCCTTCCAGCCGACCGACCCACACGACCACTTCGTCACCGCCGAGGAGACCCGATGAGCGACACCAGGCAGGGCGTGCGCGCGGTGCTGTCCGCGCTGCTCGGCCAGGAACTGACCCCGGACACCGACGACACCCCGCTGCTCGAGATCGACGCCGACCGCTACGACAGCCTCGGCGTCCTCGACTGCGTCGCGGAGCTGGAACGCCGGTTCACCATCTCGATCGACCTGGTCGAGGACGACCTGGTGACGAACTTCCGCACCGTCGCGACCATCACCGCGCTGCTGGACCGCAAACTCCACGACGCCCGGGTGCTGGGCGTGATCTCGTGAGCGCGGCGGCCGCGGCGCGGGTCCGGTTCGCCACCTCCGGGTCCACCGGGGTGCCCGTCGAGTGGTCGCGTGAGGAGGACCAGCTCGACGCCGAGACCCGGCTGCTCGCCGGCCTGCTCGACGGTGACGACCTCGACGCGATCCACACGCACGCGCCGGTCGCGCACCTCTACGGCCACCTCGTCGGCGTCCGCCTGCCGGCGCTGCTCGACGTCCCGGTGCGCCACACCCACGTCACCGAGCCGTTCGACCTGGCCGGCGCCCGGCACCCGTTGCTGGTCACGCTGCCCGCGTCGTTCTCGGTGCTGGCCCGGTCGCTGTCCAGTCTCGAACGGTGCGACCGGCTGACGCTCGTGTTCAGCAGCGCCCAGATCCCGCCGCTGGCGCACACCGTCGTCGCCGCCCTCGGCGACCGGGCGCGGCTGGTCGAGCTGTTCGGCTCCACCGAGACCGGCCTGGTCGCCACCCGGGTGTTCCCCGGCGGCACCGACTGGACGCTCGCGCCGGACGTCCGGTTCGCCCCCACCCTCACCGGCACCGGACGGCTCGCGATCCGCGGTCCCCGCCTGGCCGCCCGCGACGGCTGGCCGCCACCCGAGGAGATCACCCTCGACGACGAGGTCACCGTCCTCGACGAGCGCACCTTCTCCTGGCACGGCCGGGCCGGGCGGCTCGTCAAGATCAACGGCCGTCGCCTGGACCTGGACGCCGTACGAGCGGCCCTGGCCGCGGCCGTCCCGGACGCCACCGTCCGCTGCGTCCCCGAACCCGACGCGGTGCGCGGCGAGTGGTTCACCGTGACCGTCGACCGCGGCGACCCGGCGACCCTGCGCGCGCTCGGCGAGGCCGTCGCCAACCTGCCCGCCTGGCAGCGACCCCGCGCCATCCACACCTCGAGGAACCCATGACCTCCCACCAGGAACACGTCTTGCGGGGCATCGTGCGCCGGGCGGCCGCGCTGCCGTTCTTCGCCGGCAAGTACGCCGGGCTCGACCTGACCGGGGACTTCGACCTCACCGACGTCCCGGAGATGACCCGCGAGGACATCACCGAGGCCATGACCCCGGTCGCGGGGGACGAGCGCAGGCCCGGCGCCTTCCTGTTCACCAGCGGCGGCAGCACCGCCGCGCCCAAGATCGCCTGGATCCCGATCGAGATGCACCTCGACGCGATCGTGCCGCACTGGCGGCCGCTGCGGTCCGACGACGTGCTGGCCAACCTCGCGATGCCGGGCCGCCTCTGGTCGGCCCACTACTTCTACAACGGGCTCGCGGAACGCTGCGGCGCGGACGTGATCGGCCTCGGCCACGTCGAGCCCGAGGAGTGGCCGCACTGGCTGGACTTCCTGCACCGCCACGGCACGACCGCGATCACCGGCACCCCGTCCACCCTGCGGCAGGTGCTCGACCTGGCGATCGGCACCGGACACCCGATCATGGACCGGCTGCGGACCGCGCTGTTCTTCGGCGAGCCCTGCCCGGACGAGCTGGCCGGCCTCTGCCGCGAGCACGGCGTGGGCCTGTGGGGCAACTACGGCTCGACCGAGACCTGGGTGATCGGGCACAACGGCCCGGACTGCCACCCCAGGACGTTCCACCCGCTGCCGCACCAGCACGTGGAGATCGTGGACGGTGCGGCGCTCGTCACCACGACCCACCCCGGCGCGGTCAGCCCCGTGATCCGCTACCGCATCGGCGACCGCGTGAGCTGGACCACCTGCCCGTGCGGTCAGCCCGGGGCCGTCGCCGTGCACGGCCGGGAGGGGGCGCTGGTCAAGTTCGCCGGCACCCTGGTCAGCCCGGAGGAGCTGGTCGAGCTCGCCCGCGAGGACGCGGCGGTCGCGGCGGCGCAGGCCGCCTGGTGGGACGGCGAACCGGAACGGCTGGAGATCCGGGTCGTGCCGGTCCCGGGGTCCGCTGTGGACACGGCGGCGTTGCGTGCCGGGCTGCTGGACTCCCAGATCGACCTCCGGTTCGCCCTGCGCGGCGACGACGACACCTTCCGGGTCGTCGTGGTCGACCGGCTGGGCATGAACGAGCGCACCGCGAAGACCCCGGCACTGCTGCGGTTGGGCGGCGCGACGTGATGACCACCGCACAGGTGGCGCGGCGGACCCGGCTGTCCATGCCGCTGACCCGGCGCGACACCGCGCTGCGGACCGGCACGCTGGACCCCGAGGAGTTCCGGGCGGACCTCATCGCCCACGTGGCCGAGCTCGACCCCGTGCTCGGCGCGTTCGTCGAGCCGCGGCCGGACGTCCTGCGCCAGGCGCGGCTGCCGTGGGCGCCGTCGGTGACCTTCAAGGACACCATCGACGTGGCGGGCTACCCGACCCGGCTCGGTATCCGCGAGGGGCACGCGCCGACGCCGAGCACGTCGGCGCAGATCGTGAAGCTGCTGGCGCACCAGGGTTTCGCCGGCATCGGCAAGGTCGCGAGCACGGAGTGCGCCCTGGGCACCGAGAAGCCGAGCCGCAACCCCCGCTACCCGCACGTGTCCGCCGCCGGGTCGTCCACCGGCAGCGCGGTGGCCGTGGCGGCGGGGTTCTGCGACGCGTCGGTCGGCTCGGACTCCGGCGGGTCGCTGCGCTGGCCGGCCGTGTACTGCGGGGTCACCGCGCTGCGCCTGACCCCGACGCCGACACTGCTCGACGGCGTGCACTGCGTGTCCCCGAGCATGGAGTCGGTCGGGCTGGTCACCCGCACGCCCGCCGACCTCGCGTGGCTGTGGCGCGAGCGGGAGCTGGCCGGCGCGCTGGGGCTGCACGCCGAGCCGGGGTGGTGGCCCCTGCGGGTCGCCGTGGTCGCCCCGCCGGGGCCGGTGCACCCCGAGATGCTGGCCGCCCTGCGCCGGGTGCGGGACCGCCTCCTCGAGCTGGGGCACCGGGTGAGCGAACCGGAGCTGCCCGCGGTGTGGGAGATGATCGAACCGGCCGGGATGCTGCTCGCCGGCGAGGCGAGTGTGAGCTTCGGTTGGCTGCGGCACGAACCCGGTGTGTCGCTGCAACCGGCGACGGTGCGTGCCATCGAGCTGGGCGACGCCGTCGGCGCCGTGCGGCTCGCCGGGCTGCGCCGCACGCAGCGCGAGGCCCGCGCGTTCCTGGCGAGGCTGCTCACCGCGGAGTTCGACCTGCTGGTGATGCCGCTGGAGACCCAGCTGCCCGACCCGGCGGACCGGGCGGCGGACAGCTCACTGTGCACAGTGGACGCCTCGGCGCTCGGCCCGCTGACGCTCGTCGCGAACTTCGCGGCGCTGCCGGTGTTCGCGCTGCCGGTCGCACTGTCCAGTGAGGACTCGCCGGCCGGGGTGCAGATGCTGGCCGCGCCCGGCAGGGAAGACCTGCTGGTGTCGGTGGGAGAGGCCGTCGCCGGCGATGCCGAGTTCGGCGCGGCCCGATGGATGGAGGGATGACGGTGTCCGAACCGACAGTCGCGGTGGTCAGCGGCGGCGGCACGGGGATAGGCAGGGCGATCGCGGCGCGGCTCGCCACCCGGCACGAGGTGGTCGTGCTGGGCCGCCGCAAGGACGTGATCGAGGCGGCAGCGGCCGAGCTGGGACCCCGGGTGCACGCCCACCAGGTCGACGTGTCCGTGAAGGACGAGGTGCTGGCGTTCGCCGAACGGATGCGAGCCGACCACGGCCGGGTGGACGTGGTGGTCAACAACGCCGGCTACCTGCTGCCCGTGACCCTGGCCGACATCGACGCGGGCGAGACCAACCTGGACGAGGTGCTCGGCGCCAACCTGAAGGGCGCCTACCTGCTCACCGCGGCACTGCGGGAGCTGCTGCCGAGCCCCGGCGGCCGGGTGGTCAACATCAGCTCGATCGCCGCGCTGAGTGGCGGCAGCGGGCCGGGCGCCGCGCAGGCGTACGCGGCCGCCAAGGCGGGCCTCACCGGGCTGTCCTTCGGCATGGCGCGTGAGCTGGGGCCGCGGGGGATCACCGTCAACGTGGTCGCACCCGGGTTCATCGCGGACACCGGGTTCACCGAGGACTTCCCCGCCGAGCGGCAGCGGTGGCTCGTCGAGCAGACCATCGTCGGCCGCGCCGGGCAGGTCGACGACGTGGCGCACGCGGTCGAGTTCCTCGCCAGTCCGGAGGCGTCGTTCATCAGCGGGCACGTCCTGCACGTCAACGGCGGATGGTTGTTCGGCCGATGAGTGGGGAGCGAGAGATGAAACCGGAAGCGGTCGTGGTGCTCGGCCTCTTCGTCAGCATCCGGCACCCCCGGCTGCTGCCGGCCGCGCAGGAGCGCGGGCTCGTGGTGCTCGGCATCGACGAGGACAGCCCCGCCGGCCGGAACTACGACAGGGCACGCAAGGCCGATCCCACACACCCGCTCAGCGGCACCGTGGAGCTGGCCTGGATCGACGGCGCGGACCGGGCCGCGGTGCTGGACACCGTGGCCGAATGGTCGGCGCGCTACCGCATCCGCGGCGTGCTGGTGTTCGGGGAGAGCTTCGTCGAGACCGGCGCCGTGCTGACCGACCACCTCGGCCTGCCGGGCGTGGGGCTGCGGGCCGGCCGGGTCTGCCGCAACAAGCTGCTGCAGCGCCGTTTCCTCGCCGAGTGGAGCCCGCGCTCGGTCCTGGTCGACCGGCCGGGGGTGGCCGACTGGTGGATGTCGTTCCCCTGTGTGCTCAAGCCGCTCGACGGCCAGGCGAGCGCCGGGGTGCGGCGGCTGAACACGGTGGGGGACCTCAAGGAAGCCCTCGCGTCGCACACGTTCGACACGCCGCTGCTGGTCGAGGAGCTGGTCGCCGGGCACGAGGTGTCGGTGGAGAGCCTGGTGCAGGACGGCCAGATCCGCTTCGCCGAGGTCACCGGCAAGCTGACCAACGAGGACGGCGGCAGCTACTTCGTCGAGCTGGGGCACACGGTGCCGGACCCGGAGCTGACCGAGGAGCAGCGGGCCGTGGTGCTCGCCATCAACGCGGAGGTACTGACCCGACTGTCCTTCCAGGACGGTGTCGCGCACGCCGAGTACCGGGTCGCGCCGGACGGCACGGTGCGGTTGATGGAGATCGCCGCCCGCCCGGCCGGCGACAGCATCATCACGCTCTACCAGCTGGCCACCGGGGCGCCCATGGAGGACGCGATGGTGGCGATCGCGCTCGGCGAGCCGTTCAGCTACCCGAGGGCGACCAGGTGGGCGCGGCAGAAGTACCTCGAGCACCGGCCCGGGGTGGTCGCCGGGGTCACCGCGGACGGCGTCGGCACGCCGGTGACCTGGCTGCGGGAACGCTGGGCCTTCCCCGAGGTCGCGGCGAGCATGGACGGGCCGGGTGGGGTGCGGATGATCGTGATGGGCCGGGCACGGGGGGACCGGCTCAACGAGATCCGCTCGTCGGCCGACCGCTCCGCCATGTACGTGATCGACGCGCCCGACCCCGAGCGCCTGACCGCCCTCACCGCCGCCTGCGACGCGGCCATCCGGGTGGACATCCACACCGACACCGACAGAGACATCGACAGCGACAGCGACACCGACAGCGAGGCCGAGGAGACCACCGATGCCTGACGGCTTCGCCGCCACGTTGCGCACACTGGTCCGGGAACGGACCGAGCCGTTGCGCTCCAACGGCTACCGCAGGATCGCCGGCGCGATGCTCGTCACGAACGTCGGCAACGGCATGCAGTTCGTGGCGAACGTGTGGCTGATGCTGACGATGACGCACAGCCCGCGCGCGGTGGCGCTGGTGCTGCTCGCCAGCGCGCTGCCGGGTGTCTTCTTCGGCCCGCTCATCGGGGTGCTCATCGACCGGTACCCGCGGCGGTTCGTGTTCGCCGGCGCCGACCTGCTGTCCGGTGTGGTCCTGCTGGGCGTGATCGCGTTGCAGCTGACCGGGAACCTCCAGGCGTGGCACGTGTTCGTCATGGTGTTCATGCTGGGACTGACCGAGTCGACCGCGGTGCCGACCGGCACCACGCTGGTGCGCGAGATCGTGCCGGTGGACCGGCTGCTCGCGGCGAACGCCACGACCGGTGTCGCCGTGCAGATCGGCAACGTGAGCGGCGCGGCGCTCGGCGGGTTCCTGATCGCCCTGTCCGGGGTGAGCACGGTCCTCGGCGTGAACATCCTGTCCTACCTGGGTTCCGCGGCGTTCGTCATCGGCGTGCGGACCGCCCGGCGGGTCCAGGACCGGCCGAAGGGCTGGCGGGAGTCCCTCCGCGAGGCCGCGGCCGGGCTGACCTACCTGCGCACGCACCGCGCCATGATCCCGTCCTACCTGATGCTCCTCACGCTGTTCGCGGTGCTGTACGTGCTGAACACGCTGCTCGCGCCGTTCGCCAACGACGCGCTGGGGGTGGGGGCGAGCGGGCTCGGCTTCATCGACGCCATGTTCGCCTTCGGCGCGATCGTCGGCGGGGTCCTCCTGCCCTTCGCGACCGCCCGGCTCAACCGCGACCGCATCGCCGCGATCGGCGTGGTGGGCATGGGCATCGCGTTGGTCGCGCTGAGTTGGTCGCAGGGGCTCGCGTGGCCGATGGTGCTGTACGCCATGGCCGGCATCAGCTTCCAGTCCTTCTACATCTTCCGCACCAGGGTGCAGGAACACGTCCCGGTCGACATCCAGGGCCGGGTGATGGCGATGCTGATCACCAGCGTGGGCATGTGCCGGCTGGTGGTGTACCTGGTGCTCGCGGCGTTCGTCACCACCACGACGCTGCGGTTGATCTACGGGGTGGTCGGCGTGCTGCTGGCCGTGCTCGGCGTGGTGATCACCGTCCGTGCGTTCCGCACCGACGAGGTGTCCGCGCCGCCGCCGCAGGAGCCGGTCGTCGACCGGTTCGGCGCGCCACAGGTCGAACCAGAGGCCGAACCAGAACCCGAGCCAGAAGTCGTGCGAGCGTCCGGAGTGGAGCGATCATGAGTGACAGGAAGCCGGCCGTGGTCATGCTGGGTGGCCTCGCGGTGGCGTGGAACCAGCGGTACCTGGACGCGGTGCGGCGCTGCGGGATGACCGCGCTCGTGATCGACCGGGACGGCCAGCACGTGCGGGACCTGATGCGTGGGCACGGCGACACCGGCCACCCGCTCGCCGAGGTCGGCGAGGTGGCCACCATCGCACCCGACGACCACGCCCGGATCGTCGACCAGGTCTCCGCCTGGGCGGGCCGGTACGACGTGCGTGGCGTCGTCTGCCTGTCCGAGCTGTACGTGCTGCCGGCGGCGTTCGCGGCCGACCTGGTCGGCGTGCGCTCACCCGGGTTGCGGGCGGCGACCGTGTGCCGGGACAAGTACCTGCAGCGCCGCTACCTCGACCGGTGGAGCCCGGACTGGCACCGGGTCGGCCCGGCCGAGCGCGCGGCCGCGATCGCGGACTGGCGGAGCTTCCCCGTGGTCGTGAAGCCGACCGGGCGGTTCGCCAGCTCCGGGGTGCGGCTCGCCGCCGACGCCGACGAGCTGGCCGGGATCGCCGGCGACTACGGCCCCGACGAGACGCTGCTGTTCGAGTCGCGGGTGTCCGGCCCGGAGTACTCGGTCGAGTCGATGAGCGTCGGCGGATCCCTGACCTACGTGGAGATCACGCAGAAGCGGACCACCGAGGCGTCGTCGGAGTTCTTCGTCGAGCTGGGCCACACCACCCCCGCCGTCGGCCTGAGCGACGACCAGCGCACGCGGCTGATCGGCACGCACCTCGCCGTGCTCGACCGGCTCGCGTTCGACACCGGCATGGCCCACGGCGAGTACCGGCTGCCCGACGGCGGCGACCCGGTCCTGATCGAGATCGCGGCCCGGCCGCCGGGGGACAGCATCATGGCGCTGCACTGGCTGTCCACCGGCACGAGCCTCGAGGAGGCCTACGTGCACGTGGCGCTGGGGGAGCCGGTCGACCTGGCCGAGCCGACGCGGGTCGCCCGCCAGGTCTACCTCGACCACCCCGCCGGCGTGCTGGAGGACGTCACGGTCGCCGACGAGCTGGGCGCGGCGCCGCACTGGTTCAGCCCGGGGCACGTGCACGCCCAGATCGACGCCTGCGGCGCCCCGGACGACCCGGCGACGCTGCGGTGCGTGCTCGCGCTCAAGCCCAGCGGCACCCCGCTCGCGGAGATCCGGGAGTCCGGCGACCGGGCGGTCATGTTCGTCATCGACGCGGCGTCCCCGGCCGAGCTGGACGCGCTGGAACAGCGGTGCCGCAACGGGATCAAGGTGCGGGTCGGCTCATGAACGCGGCACACGACACGGCCACCGCCGCGCCGGAGTGGTTACCCGGGACGGCGCTGTCCGGGGTGCTCGGCCAGCTCGGCTCCGCCGTCGGCCTGGTGTCCGAACAGGACTGCGCCGAGCTGCTCGCCCAGCTCGGCGCGGCCGCCGCCGGCACGGCACACGTGGTGCAGGGCGGTGACTGCGCGGAGATGTTCGACGAGGTGTCCGCGCACACCACCCGCCGCAAGGCCGCCCAGCTGGCGGAGCTGACCGACCTCGTGGAGCTCGCGACCGCGCTGCCGGCCGTGACCATCGGCCGGCTCGCCGGACAGTTCGCCAAGCCCCGGTCGGCAGCGACCGAGGTGCTCGCGAACGGGGAACCGGTGCCGGTGTACCGGGGCGACGCGGTGAACGGCACGGACGTGCGGCAGCGGACACCCGACCCGACCCGCATGCTCACCGCCTACCACCGGTCCGCGGAGATCCACGGGCACCTCGCGGCGCTGCGGCCCCGGGTCTTCACCAGCCACGAGGCCCTGCTGCTGGACTTCGAGAACGCGCTCGTCCGGTCGACCGCCCGCGGCCCGTACGCCTCCTCGGCGCACCTGCTGTGGGTCGGCGAGCGGACCCGGCACCCGCTGGGGCGGCACGTCGACCTGCTCGCGCGGATCACCAACCCGGTGGCGGTGAAGCTGGGCCCGTCCACGGCGCCGGAGGACCTGCGGGCGCTGGTCGACGTGCTGGACCCGGACCGGGTGCCGGGGCGGCTGTCGTTCATCACCCGGCTGGGCGCGCGGGGCGTGACCGACCTGCTGCCGTCGCTGGCGGCGGCCGCGCGGGCCGCGGGCTGCCGGCCGGTGTGGCTGTGCGATCCCATGCACGCCAACAGCCGCCGCACCGCGGGCGGCCGCAAGATCCGCCTGGTCGACGACGTGCGTGCGGAGGTCCTCGGTTTCGTGGCCGCGTTGCGGGCCGCCGGCGCGCACCCCGGCGGCGTGCACCTCGAGCTGACCCCGGACGACGTGACCGAGTGCGTCAGCGCGGTGGACGACCCGGCCCCCCGGTACTGGACGGGGTGCGACCCGCGGCTGAACCCCACGCAGGCACGGGAGATCGTGCGTGTGTTCGCCGAGGCGGTGGCGGCGTGATCACCGTCGGCACGGACGAGCTGTGCCCCGTCGAGGCGGCCGTCGCCGCCCGGCGGCCGGGCGTCAAGGCGGCGATCGCCGACGCCGCCGAGCCCGTGCTGGCCGCGTCCGTCGCGGCCCGGGACGCGCTGATCGCCACCGGCCGGCCGCTGTACGGCGTGACGACGGGGTTCGGCGACCGCAACATCAACCAGCTCGACCCCGCCGACGCCGGTGTGCTGCAACGGAACCTGATCAGCTACCACCTCGTCGGCACCGGTCCCGCGGCCCCGGACGAGGTGGTCCGCACGACCATGCTGATCCGCGCCAACTGCCTCGCGCGGGGCCGGTCGGGCATCAGGGCCGACGTTGTGCGGCTGCTGCTGGACTGCCTGGCCGCCGACGTCCTGCCGGTCATCCCGGCGCGGGGCTCGGTCGGCGCGAGCGGTGACCTGGTGCCGCTGTGCTACCTGGCGGAGCTGCTCGTCGGCGAGGGCACGGCGCGGGTGGACGGCCGGTCGGTGCCGGCCGCCGCGGCCCTGGCGTCGGCCGGGCTCGAACCCGCCGTGCTGGCGCCGAAGGAGGCGCTGGCCCTCATCAACGGGACCGCGTTCCTGTCGGCGTTCGCCGCACACGCCCTCGCCGAGGCCCTCGACCTGTCGGTCGTCGCGGCGGCGTGCACCGCGCTGGCCGTCGAGGCGCTCGGCGGCAACCGGGACCACTTCCACCCCGCGATCCACGCGAACAAGCCGCATCCGGGCCAGGTCTGGTGCGCGGGCCTGGTGCGGGCGCTGCTCGCGGGCTCGACGCTGGCCCGCAGCGGTGCGCGGATCGACGCGGCGAACGGCCCGTCGCCGGGTGGGCGGCGGCTGGCGCACCCGATCCAGGACCGGTACTCGGTGCGCTGCGCGCCGCACGTCGTGGGCGTGCTGGCCGACACGGTCGACTGGGTGCGCCGCTGGCTCGCCGTGGAGGTCAACTCCAGCAACGACAACCCGCTGTTCGACCCGGACACCGGCGCGGTGCACAACGGCGGCAACTTCTACGGCGGCCACGTCGGGATGGCGGCCGACGCGCTGAAGGTGGCCGTGGCCAGCGTGGGTGACCTGCTCGACCGGCAGCTGGCGCTGGTGGTCGACGAGAAGTACAGCAACGGCCTGCCGGCCGGGCTCGTGTCCGTGGCCGAGGAACCGGGGCTGCACCACGGCTTCAAGGGCGCACAGATCGCGAGCTCCGCGTTGGTGGCGGAGGCGTTGAACCGGTCCGCCCCGGCCACCACGCACTCCCGCTCCACGGAGGCCCACAACCAGGACAAGGTCAGCATGGCCACGATCGCCGCGCGGGACGCGTTCGCGGTCACGGAGCTGGTGCGGGACGCGGCGGCGGTGCAGCTGGCCGCCCTGTGCCAGGCGGTGGACCTGCGCGGCGCGGACGGCCTGGGGGAGGGCAGCCGCGCGGTGTACGCGCTGGTGCGCCGGCACGTGGCCTTCGTGGACCGGGACCGGCGGCTGGACCGGGAGATCGGGGACCTGAGTGCCGCCCTGCGCGCGGGCGCGCTGACCGCCGCGGTCGCGCCGTGGCAGGAAGGAGCGGTCTCATGATGACCGACCAGTTCGGTTCGGTGGACACGCTCGGCGCCGTGGAGCTCCACCCCCTGCCGCCGATGCCGGAGGTGCTCGGCTTTTCCCTGCACCGGCGCGCGGCTCTGCTCGAACGCGGCGAGCTGTCCCAGGCCGAGTTCTGGGCCGCGGCCGCGCCCTGGATGTGGCGCGCCGACGAACGCTACCGCGCCAGCGTCGAGCTCCGCGTCCCCCGGGCCGGGCTGACCACCAGGCTCGGCGTCAAGGACACGGTCGACGTCGCCGGGTTCGCCACCCGGCTCGGGCTGCGCTGGCACCGGCGTCATCCGAGCCGGTCGGCCGCGCCGCTGCGGGCGGCGCGTGGTCTGTCCACAGTGGCCAAGCTGGTGGCCACGGAGCTCAACCTGGGCATCGGTTCCGGCTGCGGCAACCCGTACTTCCCGCGGCTCGACCCGGCCGGCTCCAGCACCGGGTCCGCGGTCGCCGTGGCCGCCGGCATCTGCGACATCTCGCTGGGCACCGACGTGCTCGGGTCCATGCGCTGGCCCGCCGGCCGCTGCGGCGTCGTCGGCCTGCGCCTGACCCACGGGTCCGCGATGGACGGTGTGTTTCCCCTGTGCCCCAGCATGGACGCACCCGGTTGGACCGCCAGGACGGCCCACGACCTGCGGTTCGCCGTCGACCGGCACGGGCTGCCGGTCGGGCGGACCCCGGCCGGCCCGTACCGGGTCGGTGTGGTCTCCGAGGCGCTGCGCGTGGTGGCGCCGCAGATGCGGACCGGTGTGCTGCTGACCGAGAAACTCCTGCGGGCCGCCGGGCACACCGTCCGGGAGGTGGCCGTGGGGGAGCCGTGGGCGTGGCGGTCGGCGGCGTGGGAGCTGTGCGCGCGGTCGGCCCACGACGCGTTGCCGGCGTGGCGGACCTGGCTCACCGACGACCTCGGGCCCGCGACGACGCGGGCGATCGAGTCCGGCGCCGCGGTCACCGACGCCCGGCTCGCCGAGATCCACCGGGCCATGGGCCGGATCCGCGCGTCCGTGCGGCACTGGTTCACCGAGCTGGACGTCGACGCGCTGCTGCTGCCGCTCGACCCGAAGGTCCCGGCGCCGCCCGCCGACACCGAGCGGTCGAGCATCCCGCTCGCCCGCGGCACCACCGGCCTGGACCTCGAGGACGACATCGGTTACACGCCGCTGGCGAGCTTCTGCGGCCTGCCGGCGATCACCTTCCCGGTGGCCACCACCGACGGCGGCGCGGCGCCGGTGGCCATGCAACTGGTCGGCAGGCCCCACGAGGACGGCGGCCTGATCGACCTCGCGGTCGACCTCGAGCGGTGCAGGGGACCGCTCGGGCTGCGACCGCGGTAGACGACACGAGGAGCGGAATGTACGAGTACACGCGGACCCGGCGCGTCGAGCCCGACTGGCGCCGGTTCCCCGGTTGGCGGTCGGTCACCGACGCCGACTGGCACGACGCGCAGTGGCAGCGGGCCCACTGCGTGAAGAACATCCGGCAGCTGCGCGCGGTGTGCGGCGAGGAGCTGTCGGAGGAGTTCTACGCCGACCTGGAAAGGGATCAGGCGGAGCGGGCGACCATGTCGATGCTGCTGCCGCCGCAGGTGCTGAACACCATGTCGCCGGCGAGCGCCCCGACCGACGAGCTGATGCGGGCGGACCCGGTGCGCCGGTACATGCTCCCGCTGTTCACCGACCGGGACCCGCAGTGGCCGAGCCACCCGCACGCCTCCCGGGACTCCCTGCACGAGGCGGAGATGTGGGCGGTGGAGGGGCTGACCCACCGGTACCCCACCAAGGTCCTCGCCGAGGTCGTGTCGACGTGCCCGCAGTACTGCGGCCACTGCACCCGGATGGACCTGGTGGGCCCGTCCACCCCGCAGGTGAGCAAGTACCGGTTCACCGGCCGCGGCGACGACCGGCTGGAGCGGATCCTGGACTACCTGAAGGCGACCCCGTCCGTCCGGGACGTGGTGGTGTCCGGCGGTGATGTCGCCAACCTGCCGTGGCCGCGGCTGGAGTCCTTCGTGCGCCGGCTGCTGGACATCGACAACATCCGCGACGTCCGGCTGGCCACCAAGGCGTTGGTGGCGCTGCCGCAGCACTGGCTGGCCGAGCCGGTGCTCGACGGCGTGGCGCGGCTGGCGGAGGTCGCCAGGGCGCGGGGGATCGGCCTGGCCGTGCACACGCACGCCAACGCCGCCGCGCAGGTGACCCCGCTCGTGGCGGGCGCCGCCCGCGCGCTGCTCGACCGCGGCGTGCACGACGTGCGCAACCAGGGCGTCCTGATGCGTGGCGTGAACGCCTCCGCCAAGGCGGTGCTCGACCTGTGCTTCGCCCTGCTCGACGAGGCGCGGATCACGCCGTACTACTTCTACCTGTGTGACATGATCCCCAACGCCGAGCACTGGCGGGTGCCGCTGCACACCGCGCAGCGCGTCCAGGACGAGATCATGGGTTTCCTGCCCGGTTTCGCGACGCCGCGGCTGGTCTGCGACGTGCCGTACATCGGCAAGCGCTGGGTGCACCAGGTGGCCTCCTACGACCGGACCCTGGGCGTGTCCCACTGGCGGACGGGCCACCCGGTCGAGGTGCTGAGCGTGACCCAGGACGCCGCCCTGGACCGCTGCTACTACGACCCGATCTCGGGTCTCCCCGAGGAGGGCCGCGAGTGGTGGGCGCAACGCCGCGACCGCGCCGCCGCGACACCCGCGCGAGCGGGCTAGCAGTGCCCTGAAAGGCGCGTTCGGGACACGACGCGCGTCCTGAAAGGCGCGTTCAGGGCGCTCAACGTCCCGAACGCGCCGTTCAGGACATCGCCGATGTCTCGAACGCGCCTTTCAGGGCAGGGCCGGCCTCGGTCTGGACGCAGACTAGCCGGGTGCTGCGCGCCTGGCCGGCGAAGCGGGCCCGACCACCGCATCCCCAGGACCGCGAGCATCGGTGGATTCAGGCTCAACGCCCCGAGCGAGGCGTTCAGGGCAGGGCCGGGCGCCGGCTCGGCCCCGGCGAACCGCCTCGGGCACTAGCCGGTTTCGCGGCTGGGGACGGGTGACGCCCGGACCGCGGGGCATGCGGTCCGGACGTCACCCGTGTCCCGGAGCGGTGTCTCGGGGTCAGGGCTGCGGGTTCGGGTTCGGGTTGTGCTCGCAGCGGTTGGTCCGGACGTTGCCCGGCCAGGTCCACACGGGGAACTGGAGCCAGTCCTCGGTCTCCGGCCCGTAGATGCCGTCCTCGTCGAGGTCGGCGCCCTGCGAGCTGTTCATGCGGTGCTGGAAGTCACGGACGGCCCCGCTGGTGATCGACCCGTACTCCCCGTCGACGGCGACGTTGGTGTAGTTGTAGCAGTAGCGCAGGGCGCGCTGCAGCACCTTGACGGCGTCGTTCCGGTCGCCGAGGCGCAGCTCGCAGTTGTACACCTCGTTCTGGTACCCCGAGCTCGGCACGTGGACGACGGCCTGGGTGGAGTTCCGCGTGTAGTAGGTGGTCCAGCTCGTGCAGCGTGGCGTTGCGGCGGCGGCCGGCGCCGCCAGCACCGGGGCCAGCCCGACGGCCACACACAGGCCGAGGAACACGGTCAGCAGGCGGGATCTTCTCATCGAACCTCTCTTTTCTGTTGCTAGCACCGGGAGTTGAGGATTCCGCGGAGGGTGGTGTACTCGGCGTCGGTGACCGCCAGGTGGTAGATGCGTTTGGTATGAATCCACGCCCTGGCGTAGGTGCAGTGGTACGACTCGTTCGGCGGTAGCCACCGGTCCGGTGAACTGTCCTGTTTGGAGCCGTTGCTGCTGCCGTCGACGGCGAGCAGTTGTGGGTGCTCGATGTCGTTCGCGATGGTGACCCGGGTCTCGAAGGACCAGTCACTGGCTCCGGAGATCCAGGCGTTCCCCAGCGGGACCATGTGGTCGATCTGCACTTTCGACTTGTCGGTGATGGGGGGCGGGTTGACGAGGTAGGGACTGACCCAGGTGCCGGCCGACACGGGGCACCCACTGGGGGGCGCGAGGCCGGTGCCGTCGCGGCGCAGCACGACCTGCCGGACGTTGCAGTCGGTGCCGGGGAAGTTCGACCAGTCCTTCGAGCCGAACTGGAACAGCTTCCTGTCGTACGGACCCGGGTTCTGGGGCGCGCGGTAGTCCCGCAGTTCGTAGAGCTCGGCCGCCGCCACCTCCTTGCTCGGGGGCGCCGGCATCCCGGCGCCGTCGCGGACCGTGCGCAGCGTGTTGACGTACGCCTGCGCGTACTTGGCGGCCCCGGAGATCTTCGGGTGGAAGGACTGCGAGGAACCCAGGGGGATGATGCCGCCGGGGTCCTCGCCCTCCGTCCGGGAGAGGATGATCCGGTGGATGGTCTCGTCGTCGGCGTCGAGGGCGGAGCAGACGTTCGTCAGCTCGAACTCGTCCCGGGGATCGGAGTACAGGATCGGGATCCCCTCGTCGGTCATGCGGGCGACGATGCTGTGCAGGACCAGGTTGAGCTCGTCGCTCATGTCGTTGAGGAAGTCGATCTCCTCGTCGACGAGACCGGTGCTGACCATGCACGGGATGTCCCGGTGCCAGGTCTGGCCGTCGCCGACGACCGGGAACAGGTGGGGGTAGCCGACGAGCACGATCCGCGCGTTGGGTGCGCGGCTGCGGACCTGCCGCAACACCGTCTCCACGGAACTGGCCACATCGGTCCTGATGATGTGCCGGAGGCCGTCGGGGAGGAACAGCCCGCCACCCGGGGTGCTCGACCACTCCGGCGGTGTGGACCGGACCGTGCAGGGCTCACCCCTCGGGTCCAGCGACTCGACCGTGCACATCTTCATGACGTCGGCGAAGTGAGCGTCGTTGCCGCCGATGGTGAGTGCGACGGTCGTGGTGTTCTCGTCGAGGAAGCCTCTGTCCAACTGGGACAGTTCCCTGTGCTTGCCGACCCCGGTTTCGCCCCACGCGTTGGCGACGCCGCTGGGGAGCACGTTCTCGGTCTGGGCGCCCGAGCAGGCCAGCAGGTGGTAGTCCATGCTCGCGTCGAACGAGTCGGCCCGGGCGCCGACCGACTGCGACGTGCCCGGCAGCACGGCCTGTCGCGACCACGCGTGCTTGGACCGGTGGCAGCCGTTGCGATAGGCCGAGCCGCCCGTGCCGCTGTCGTCGGTCTCCTGGTAGTAGTCGACCCGGGCGTCGCGGGACGCGCCGTCGCCGGAGGTGTAGGAGTCGCCGAGCACCACCATCTGCTCGGCCGGTTTGCCGGGCAGCGGCTGGAACGCGACGGCGTCCCACGCGACGTCCTGGGTGCCGTCGCCCTCGGCGTTGATCGACGACAGCGACACCACCGGGGTGCCGGCGAACTGGAACGCGCCCAGCGAGACCCAGCGGTGCTCCTGGGTCTTCTGCAGGACGGTGCGCTGCTTGGTCCGGCCGTTGCCGAGACCGATCGTGTAGGTGGCCTGCTGGGTGTGCGCGCCGTGGTCCGGCATGTGCACCAGCACCCGCGCCCACTGGTTCAGCGTGCGGTTGAGCGTCCAGCTGCCGGTGACCGCCCAGCTCTTCGTCGCGTTGGCGCCCGACGTCCTCGTGTGGGTGAACCAGAAGTGGCCGCCGAAGCCGCCACCGATCTGGTGGAAGTCCACTTTGGAGTGGAACAGTCCGTCGGGGTGCTGGGCGAAGGAGAGGCTGAACGTGCCCTGGCTGTCCCACTCGATGTTCGAGCAGTTCGGGCGCAACGCGGGTGTGCCCTCCGGGACGTCGTCGATGACGAGGGTGTTGCTCGGCAGCCCGAACCGCGTGCAGTTCGGCAGGAACCGGTCGCGTTCCTCGTCGCCGTACTGGCCGGCGGCGTCCGCGTCCGGTGGCTCCGGTGTGCCGGGTGCGGTCAGCGCCTCGTTCTCCCGCCCGCACGTCTCGTTGTTGGGGACGCCGCACTGCTTCCACGCGGCGGGGGAGTGCCACCAGCAGTGGAAGTCGGCCAGCAGGCACGGGTTGGCGGAGCCGCCGATGTTGCTGGGGTTGCAGCGGTTGCCGGTCTTGGGGTCGGGATTGCAGAACTGGCCGACGCCGGGCTTGGCGGCGGTCCGGTTCGCCGGGGTGGTCCACCACGCCTGGTCGTAGCCGCCCTCGTACCCGTCACCGCCGGTGTACTTGACGATCGGGTAGGCGGCCCAGCCGATGACCTTCTCCGGGTAGGGCCAGTCCTGCGGGTGCCGCGCGTCGTCGTAGTTGTTCTCGTCGAGGAAGGGGTCGCGGTTGAACGGGTAGTCCGCCCGGGCGGGGTTGTTCGACCAGCCGAGGCCGTAGTACCCGTTCGGGTCGACGCAGCTCGGCGGCCCGGGTGTGCAGCCGGTGGTGTTGCCGGTGCTGGCCTGCGGGTTGATCCCGCTGTTGTAGGCCCACAGCGCGGCGAACCAGTTCTCGATCCGCGACGGGTCGTCGTTGTTGATGGGCACCCCGAGCCTGTGCACCTGGTTCCACTTGTCCTGCAGGATCCGCAGCCCGGCGGCGATGTTGGTGGCGTAGTCGACCGCGACCGCGCGCTGTTGCTCCGCCGGCAGCGTGCCCGTGCCCGTGCGCCGCATGCCGTCGGTGACCTGGGCGACGCCGTAGCCGCAGTCGGCGTTTGTCCAGCTGATGCCCCAGCCGTCCTCGATGCCGTAGTAGCTGCCGACGAGCGGGTTGCCGGTCACCCCCTCCGCGACGTGGAAGGACGCCTGCCACAGGTTGGACTCCTGGGCGAGGACCCCCAGCAGGATCTGCGCGGGAACGCGGCCGCCGCCGACGAGGTCGATCTTCGGGAACATCTGCTGCGGCCGCCACGACACCGGCATGCCGGAGTGCTTCCAGTCCACGGGCCGCTGGATGTTCAGCTGGTTCTGCACGGCGAGCTCGGCCGCCCACTCCACCTGGCTCCAGTGTGGTTGGTACACCTGGATCCTGGCGTCGTTGCGGGGGATCGAGCAGGTCCGGTCGTTGTCCACCGGGTTGCTCGGCGACTCGGCGGCCGGACCCGCCGTCGGCATGACCGGTGCGGGCACCAGACCCTGCTCGGCGTGCGGGGAGATCCGGGCGGTGGGGGAGACGGCGAACGCCACGGACTTCCCGGTGGCGGGCACGTCCGCGCGCAGGGAGACGGTCCGGTCGGCGGCCGGCTCGGCGGCCGTCGCGGCGCCCTTCTTCTGGTCACGGCGGACGATCGCGAGCGCGCCCTCGGTGGACACCTCCGCGTCGGCCGACGCCTGGACGTGGGTGACCGTGCTCGGCAGGGATTTCGCCAGTTTCGGTGAGCCCGTGACGAACACCCGCCCCCGCGTGCCGGCGACCAGGTTCACCTCGGTCAGCGGCCCGCGCCCGAGCTCCGTGGTGGCCTTGCCGGCGGACCGTTTGACGACCGTCGCGTCGCCGTCCCGTTCGAGGTAGACGATCCCGCCTTCGGCGTCGGGGTGCAGGCGGATCGCGGTGCCCCTGGTGTCCGCGATCGGGGTGACCGTGCCGGCCTGGTCGATCGAGACCAGCTGCGCGCCGCGGGCCGCGACGATCCGGTCGCCGGCCGGCACGGCCGAGGTGATCTCACCGGCCAGCTCGTGCTGGCGCACGACCGTCGCGGCGGCCGTGTCGACGACGTGCAGCCGCGTCCTGCCGAGGTCGACCGCGCCGGACTGGGTCAGCACGGCCGTCTCCCCGGCGCCGCAGCCGGGGTCGTAGTAGGCGAGCGACACGGTGATGTCCAGTTTGGTCACCGCGCCGGAGGCGAGGTCGACGACCGCCGCGAAGGCGCCGCGGTCGAACAGGTGCGCCCGGTTGGTGAAGTGCCGGGGCGCGTAGACGACGACCGCCCGCCTGCCCGACCCGGTGAGGCAGGCGTTGCCGATCCACCGGTCGGTCTCGATCCACGGCTCCGCGAGCGTCGCGACCGTGCGCCACGTGTAGCCGGTGCCGGCCTCGGCGACCATGAGGTGCAACCCGGTCGAGTCCCCGTCGGTGGTCCAGGCGAGGTCCCCGGAGGACTGCCAGCCGGCCGGCAGCACCGCGTCCCGCTTCTTCGGGTCCACTGTGGACGGATCGGCTTCCGGTGTGGGGGCGGCGGCCTCGGGGGTGGCCGGCGTCGGTTCGGCGGTGGCGGACGGGACGGACAGCAGGCTGACGCACAGGGCGGCCCCCAGCGCGAGCAGCACCGTTCTCGGCGTGCGCATGAGGCGAGAATCTCCGCCGCGCGGGCCGGTCGGGTAGAGCTGTTGCGCGTGGGTGCAAACACTGGCGTCACACGTGTTCGCGGTCCAGCATGGCCACCCCGAGCGGGGTGAGGGAGTGCAGCACGGCCGTGCCGTGGCGGTGGCTCGTGACCAGACCGGCGGCACGCAGCACGGTGGTGTGCCGGCTGACCGACGCGACGGACGTGTCGAGCCGGCGGGCGAGCTGTGTGGTGGTGGCGCCGTCGTGGATCGACTGCAGCACCGCGCTGCGGGTGCTGCCGAGCAGGCGCTCCAGCGCGTGCGGCGACCGGACGGCGTGCGCCAGCTTGAACTGCTGGGCGATCGGGAAGACGAGCACCGGCGGCAGCTCGGGGTCGGCGAGCGAGATCGGTGTGCCGTCACAGAAGTAGGACGGCACCAGCCGCAGGCCCCGCCCGCCGAGGTGCAGCTCCCGGTCGGTCGCGTAGTCGACCTCCAGGACCGGTGGCTGCCACCGCATGGTCGGGCGCAGACCCGCGAGCAGGCCGTCCAGCCCGCCCGCCGCCAGGTGCCGCACGCGTTGCGCGTGGTCGGCCGCGACGCTCTGCCGCATGATCGTCGACCACGGGGCGACGACCGCGTCGTGGTAGTCGCGCAGTGCGGCGGTGAGCCGCGCCACCGCGGTGGGTTCGCCCACGGCCAGCGGCCCGACCCAGCCGGGCAGCGGCGTCCCCTCGGCGAGCCGGGTCAGCTGCCCGCACAGCTCGCGGCGCGGCGTGGACCGCACGGCGTCGAGGCCGGCGTCGAGGCCGTCGGCGGCCGCGCGCGGGGTGAGGAAGTCGGGGAAGTAGGGGGCGCGGGGTGCGAGCACCCGCAGCGTCCGCAACGCCCAGGCACGGGACTCGGCCGTCGCGGACAGCGCCGAGAGCCAGGGCCGGTAGGTCACCGGCCGGCGGCGGTCGTCGAGCCGGAACCGGCTGAGCACCACCTCCCACAGGGGGTCCGGCTCGGCGGAGATGGTCGTGCGGGCCAGGTCCGCCGAGCTGAAGTGGATCCGCAGCATGCCCTGCTCGGCGGCTCAGAACGTGATTCTCTTGCAGCGGCCGCCGCCACCCACGATGCGGTGGGACATCGCCCGTGCCGTCTGCGGGCCGTAGATCCCGTCGTCGGGGATGTCGAGGCTCCGCTGCACCTCTTCCAGCGCCCGCCGGGTCTGTGTGCCGAAGAGACGGTCCACGGCGATGTTCTTGTGGTAGCAGGTGACCAGGGTGTCCTGCAGGGTCTGGACGGCGTTGTTCGGCCCGGCGCCCTGGCGCGTCATGCAGTACGGCCGCAGGGTGTAGCTGTCACCGGGCACGTACGCGTCCTGCCAGACGATGCTGGCGTCACAGTAGGTGATGGCCGCCGCCGGCGTGGCCGGGCCCACCACGACCCCGGCCGCGGCGGCGGCCACCGTGATCGCCGCGGCGAGCAGCGACCGTCCCCAAGTGCGGATCATTTCCCCTCCCAAGGTCCCGAGGCCGGCGTCGATTTCACGCAGGCTCAAAGCTTTGGCAGGTTTTCACCCCCACCTATACGGTTCCTATGCGTCGGTCCGGTTCGGCCAGGGGGTGGCCCGGTGGAGTTCAGGGTCCTGGGGCGGCTGCGGGTGCTCCACGACGGCCGCGAGGTCGACCTCGGTGCCCCGAAACAACGGCTGCTCCTCGCCGTCCTCCTCGCGCGGGCGGGAGACGTGGTGAGCACGGCCGCGCTCGTGCGGGCGCTGTGGGGACCCGAGCCGCCGAAGTCGGCCGCCGACAACGCGTACCTCTACGTCTCCCGCCTGCGCCGGGCCCTCGGCGAGCAACGGCTCGTGGGTGGGAAGCGGCGCGGCGGCTACGCGCTCGACGTGCGCCCGGACGAGGTCGACGCCGTTCGCTTCGGCGAGCTGGCGACCGAGGGCGAGGAGGCGCTGCGGCGCGGGGACGCGCGGCTCGCGGCCCGGCTCCTGCGGCAGGGACTGGGGTTCTGGCACGGCGAGCCGTACGGCGACCTCGCCGACGAGCCGGCGCTGCGTGGCGAGATCACGCGGCTCACCGAGCGGCGGCTGCGGGCGATCGAGCGGCGGGTGGAGGCCGACCTCGAGCTGGGCCGGACCGGCGAGCTGGTCGACGAGCTGACGGCGCTGGTCGAGAAGTACCCGTACCGCGAAGGGTTCGCCGCGCAGCTGATGCGGGTGCTGCACCGCTCGCACCGCCAGGCCGAGGCGCTCGCCGTCTACCGGCGGGCGCAGGCGATCCTGCGTGCGCAGCTCGGCATCGACCCGGGCGGCGAGCTGCGCGAGGTGCTGCGGGAGGTGCTCGCCGGAGGGACCGTGCCCACACGCCGCGCGGCGCGCGGGCGGTCCGTGCCCGCCCAGCTGCCCGCCGACGTCGGTGACTTCGTCGGCCGGGACGAGGACCTGGCCTGGCTGACCGGGCACGCCGAGGACGGCGTGGCCGTGCCGCTCATGACGGTCAGCGGCACGGCGGGCATCGGGAAGACGGCGCTCGCGGTCCACTGGGGACACCGCGAGGCCCACCGCTTCCCGGACGGGCAGCTGTTCGTCGACCTCCGCGGCTTCGGGCCGGGCCTGCCGGTCGAGCCGGCGACCGCGCTCGCCGGCTTCCTGCACGCGCTCGGCGCCACCCCGGACTCCGTCCCGGCGACGGTGCCGGAGGCGTCGGCCATGTACCGGTCGATGATCGCCGGCCGCCGGATGCTCGTGCTGCTGGACAACGCCGTGGACGTCGAGCAGGTCCGCCCGCTGCTGCCGGGCGCCGGTGGCAGCGTCGTGGTGGTGACCAGCCGGGAGCGGCTCACCGGGCTCGTCGCGCGGGACGGCGGCCGGCGCCTGACCCTCGACGTGCTGGCCCCGGCCACGTCGCTGCGCCTGATCGAGCACATCGTCGGCGCCGAACAGGTCCGCGCGGAGACCGGCGCGGCCACGTCACTGGCGACGCTGTGCGGGCACCTGCCGCTGGCGCTGCGGATCTCCGCGGCGAACATCCTGGACGCGGGCACGGTCGGCGAGTACGTCGCGGCACTCGGCGCCGGCACGCGGATGAGCATGCTGGCCGTGGACCGCGACGAGCACTCCGGTGTGCGGGCCGCGTTCGGCTACTCCTACGCCGCGCTGGCCCCGCTGACCCGGCGGGCGCTGCGCCGGCTGGGTCTCGTCGCCGGCCCGGACTTCACCCCGGCCGCGCTCGCCGCCCTGCTGGAGGTCCCGGAGGCGGACGCGGCGGACGCCATCGCCCAGCTCGTCGCGGCCCACCTCGCCACCCCGGCCGCGCCCGGCCGCTTCCGCATGCACGACCTGCTGCGGGAGTACGCGCGGGAGCGGGCGTTCGCCGACGACGAGCCGGCGGACCGGTCGGCCGCGGCGCACCGCCTGCACGGCCACTACGTCACGCACACCCGCGCCGCCGCCCACGCGCTCGACCCCGTCGGCCTGCGGTTGCCGCTCGACGAACCGGAAAACCTCGACACCGGCGAGGAAGGCGCCCGGGCGTGGTTCGACCGGGAGCTGCCCAACCTCGTCGCCGCGATCGTGTCGGCGGAGTCCGGTGAGCCGGTGTGGTTGCTGGCCGACGCGCTGCGCCACCACTTCTGGAAACAGCAGAACGCCACGGACGCGCGGGCCGTCGCGCGGGCCGGGCTCACCGCCGCGCAGGCCGCCGGCGACCGCTTCGGGGTGGCCGCCATGCGGTTGAGCCTGGGCCTGGCCGGCGTCACCACCGGCGGCCGCGCCGAGTCCGTGGCGGCCATGCACGCGGCCGCCGACGAGGCGCGGGCGATCGGGTGGCGGCAGGGGGAGGCCGCGGCACTCGGCCGGCTCGGGGACGCGCACATCGACCTCGGCGAGCTGACGGAGGCGGGTGCCTACCTCCGCGCGGCGCTGGCGATCAACACCGAGATCGGCTGGATCGGCGGCCAGGCGGACAACCACAACGGACTGGGTGGCGTCGAGCTGCAGCAGGGCCGGCCGGACACCGCCGCCACGCACTACGCCGAGGCGCTGACGCGCTACCGCGCGGCCGGCGCCACGGGTGGCGCGGCGGTCGCCATCCACAACCTCGCCACGATCGACGCCGACCGCGGGCGGCTGCCGGCGGCCGCGGCCGGCTACCACCGCGCCATCGAGCTGTACCGGCGGGTCGGCCGGGTCGACGGTGAGGCGTTCGCCCTCATCTGCCTGGCGGGTGTGCAGCGCGACACGGGGGAGCTGGACCTGGCCGGCGCGAACGCGCGGGCCGCACTCGCCCTCCTCGACGAGACCGACGACGTCTACTTCCGGCCGGTCGCACTGCACACGCTCGGCTCGACCGAACGCGTCCTCGGCCGGCTCGACGTGGCGCTGGCCCACCACACCGAGGCCGTCGAGCTCGCGCGCCGCGCGGCCAGCCGCTACATCGAGGGCGAGATCCTCGTCGGGCTCGCGGAGACGCACGTCGCGCGGGGCGAGCCGGACAGCGCCCGGCGCCAGGCGAGCGCCGCGCGCGACATCGCGCACGCCGACGACTACCAGCTGCTCGAGGGACGCGCGCACGTCGTGCTCGCGAACGCCTGCCTCCAGGAGTCCGACCCCGCCGCGGCGGCCGGCCACGCCCGGCGCGCGCTGGCGCTGCTGCGCGCGTCCGGCCACCGCCTGCACGAGGCGCAGGCACTGGCCACCCTGAGCCGCGCCACCACCGGCCAGGAGTCGGCCGACGCCGGGCAGCGGGCCGAGGCCCTGCTGGCCGAGTGCGGCGCCGCGCCGTGGGTGATCAGCGGTCCTGGCGTGAGTCCGCGAGTTCCCCTGTGACCGCGGGCCGGTTCGTCCGGCGGACTCCCGGGTGGGTGAACACGAAGACCGTCAGGCACGTGAGCAGCACGGTGCCGAGGACGTAGGGGACGGCGGGGGCGATCTCGTACAGGCCGGTGCTCAGCAGCGGACCGACCATGAACGTGAGCGCGGTGCTGGCGCTGACCAGCCCGGCGACGGCGCCCTGTTCCCCGGGCGTGGCGAGGAGGGTCGGCGCGGACATGATCCCGGGACCGCCGAACCCCAGCCCGGTCCCGAGCAGTGCGACACCGGCGGTGAGCAGGAACCCGTTCGGGGCGAGGGTCACGAGGAGCATGCCGCCGGTCATGAGGACCGCGCCGACCCGGATGAGCCGCACCGGCGCCCAGCCCAGCCGCGGGACGGCCGCGGCCTGGACGAGGAACATCATGCCCGCCTGCGCCAGCATGGCCACGCCGGTCGCGCGCCCGGTCTCCTGCGCGGTGAGCTGCAGCCTGTCCTGCAACAGGAAGCCGATCGTCATCAGGACGACGGTGATCGCCAGGTACATGCCGAACGCGGTGGTCAGGAACGGCCACATGCGGTGGTCGAACGGGCTGACCCGCGTGGTCGCGGGACGTGCCCGGTGCCGCACCGGCCCCGGCAGGCCGCGCCACACGAGCACGGCGATCACGGCCAGGACGGCCGGCGCCACGTAGATCGGCGCCAGCAGCCCGGCGAAGCTCAGCAGGCCGCCGACCGTGGGCCCGACGGCGATGCCGAGGCCCTGTGCCGCGCCGACCATGGACATGCCCCGCACGCGTTCGGCCTCGCCGGGCGTCATGTCCGCGACGTAGGACTGCGCGGTGACCGGGGTCGCGGCCCAGGCGAGCCCGAACACCACGCCGCGGCTGAGCAGGACGAGCGCGAACAGCAGGGGCACGGCGAGCACGCCGTGCGACCCGAGCTCGGCGACGACCGCGAACGCCAGGAGGCCGACCGTCGCGCCGCCCAGCGAGACCAGCAGCACCGGCCGGTGACCCCACGTTCCGCCGCGGCGACCCCAGAACGGGCTGGCCAGCACGACGCCGGACGCGCTGACCGTCCAGACCGCACCCAGGGCCAGCTCGCTGAAACCGAACTCGCGCGCGAGCGGGGCGAGGATCGGGTTCACCATGTGCTGCCCGGTCACCAGGCCGAAAACGGCCAGGCAGACCAACAGGATCGGTCGCCCGCCGGGAAGGTTTTCCCGTTTCACGGTGCGACATACTAGAAACGGCCCACCGCGATGATCTACTGTGCCCCCGTCCTAGCCACGGCCGCGTCGCCGTTGTCACTGGGGAGTGATCGAGTGGGTTCGGTGATCGTCGCCTCGCCGCCGGTGTTCGGTGAGGTCGTGCCGGTGTTGGAGGTCGCGGAAGGCCTTGTCGCGCGGGGGCATTCGGTGACCGCGCTCGTCGGCGCGCGTTTCGCCGAGGCGGCCGAGGCGGTCGGCGCGCGTTTCGTGCCACTGCCCGAGGACGCCGACTTCGACGACCGCCAGCTGCTGGGCGCCAACCCCGAACGGCTCGCGCTGCCGCCCGGACCCGAGCAGTACAACTGGGATCTCGTCAACGTGTTCGTGGCCGGCATGAACGCACAGCACGAGGCGCTGCAGCGCCTCTTCGCCGCGGACCCGGACGCCGCGCTGCTCTGCAACTCGCTGTTCACCGGCATGTGGCCCGTCGCGCTGGGCGCCCCCGGCCGCCGCCCCCGCACCTGGGTCGCCATGGTGGCCAACGCGATCATCGTCGAGGACGACGCGACCACCGCCACCGGTCCCATCCCCGGCCTGACCGGTGACGCGGCGGTCCAGGCGCACCGCGCCGCCAACGACGAGTTCCACGAGCTGCTCGCGCCGACGCGGCGGGCCGCGCAGGAACGGCTGACCGCACTCGGTGCCACCGAGCCGATGCCGCACTTCTACAACGCGGTGTACTTCCTCCCGGACGCCATCGCCGCGCTCACGGTGCCGGAGTTCGACTTTCCCCGGGCCAACCCGCCGAAGACGCTCACCTACGCGGGCATCCTGCCGCCCCACCCCGGCACGGACCCGCGCAAGCCGGACTGGTGGGACGAGCTGGACGGCGGGCGCCCGGTGGTCGTCGTCACGCAGGGCACCACCGCGAACGGCGACCTCACCCAGCTCGTCGAACCCGCCCTGCGGGCACTCGCCGACGAGGACGTCCTGGTCGTCGCCGCCCTCGGCCGCGACCCGTCGGTCCTCGGCATCGACCCGCCCGGCAACGCGCGGGTGGTGCGGTACCTGCCCTTCGACGAGCTCCTGCCCCGGGCCGACGTGCTCGTCACCAACGGCGGCGCCGGCGGCACCCAGCTCGCCCTCGCCGCGGGCGTCCCGGTCGTGATGTGCGGGGCCACGGAAGAGAAACCGATGAACGCCGCCCGCGTCGCCTACCACCGCGTCGGCGTCGACCTGGGGACCGCGACGCCCTCGGGCGAACAGGTGCGCGAGGCGGTCACCACGATCCTCGGCGACCCCACCTACCGCGCGGCGGCGGGCCGGCTGAAGGACGCCTACGCGGCCCACGACCCCATCGCCACCATCGAGGGGCTGCTGCGCTGAGCGGGGAGACCCATCGGGTGGACGGCTGGTTGAAGGTCACCGGCCGGGCCAGGTACGGGGCCGACCACAACCTGCCCGGCATGGCGTACGGCCACGTCGTCGTCAGCACGATCGCGCACGGCGAGGTCCGCCACATGGACACCGCGGCGGCGCGGAACCTGCCCGGGGTGGTGGCCGTGTACACGCCGTTCGACCCCCTCGACCTGCGCCCCACGGGCACGTGGATGTTCGGCGACTCGTGGGTTCCGTTGCGGGACAAGGAGGTCGCCTACCACGGGCAGCCGATCGGCCTGGTCGTGGCGGACACCGCCGAACAGGCGCGGCACGCGGCGGCGGCCATCGAGGTCGGCTACGTCGAGCGCCGCGCCCGGACGTCGCTGGCCGAGGGACTGGCGAGCGCGGCGCAGGCCCCGCCGGGACACGGCGGAAGACCGTCGGGTTACCGCGTTCTCGCGCCGGGCGTCGAGTCCATCGCGGACGCCCTGGCGGCGAGCCCGGTCGTGGTCGAGGGCAGGTATGCCACGCCGACGCAGAACCACGCCGCGCTCGAACCGCACTCGGCGGTCGCGGTGTGGGACGGCGGACTGACCGTCTACAGTGGAACGCAGGGTGCGGACCTGCAGGCGGCGGAGCTGGCCGGCGCGCTGGGGGTGGACCCGTCCGCCGTCCACGCCGTGAACCCGTTCGTGGGCGGGGCGTTCGGCGGCAAGGGCCGCACGTCGGTCGCGGCGTTCCTGGCCGCGGCGGCGGCGAAGGCGCTCGACCGGCCGGTCAAGGTGGTGCTGACCCGCGAACAGGTCTTCACCGCGACCGCGACCCGCGCGGCGACCGTGCAGGACGTCGCCCTCGGCGCGCACAGGGACGGCACGCTGGTCGCGGTGCGCCACGACACGTGGTGCGCGACGTCGGCGGACCGGTCGTTCGCCGAACCCGTCGGGGACAACACGAAGGAGTACTACGCCACCCAGAACCTGGCGGTGTGCCAGCGGATCGTGCCGCTGAACGTCCCACCGACCACCTACATGCGGGCGCCGGGCGTCGCGCCGGGCTCGTTCGCGGTGGAGAGCGCGATGGACGAGCTGGCCGTGGCGCTGGGCATGGACCCGATCGAGCTGCGCATGCGCAACGACTCGACCGCCCCGCTGGGGTCGGACCTGCCGTGGTCGAGCAAGCACCTCGACGAGTGCTACCGGGAGGGCGCGGCCCGGTTCGGCTGGCGGCACCGGTCCCCGCGCGGCCGGGCCGACGGCGACTGGCTCGTCGGCATGGGCACGGCGGCCGCCTTCTTCCCCGCCCACCGCTTCCCGGCCACGGTGCGTGTCACGCTGCGGGCCGACGACACGGCCGAGGTCGCGACGAGCGGCGCGGACCCCGGCACGGGATTGCGGACGGTGCTCGCCACGCTGACCGCGGAGTCCCTGGACATCCCGCGCAACCGGGTCACCCCACTCCTGGGCGACTCGGCCTACCCGCCCGGCGGCACGTCGGGTGCCTCCACCGCCACGGCGAGCGCCGGCACCGCGATCATGATCGCCGCCGCACAGGCCGTCGACGACCTCCTCGCGCTGGCGACGGCCCCCGGCGCACCGTTCGAGGGTCGCGAGGTGTCGTACGCGGACGGCCGCGTGGGCGGCATGACGTTCGGCGAGCTGCTGCGGGCGACGGGCCGCACCGAGCTGACGGCACACGGTTCGTCGGCGCCGGGAGAGGAGCCGGGCAAGCACTCCTTCGGTTCGTTCGGCGCCCAGTTCGCCGAGGTCCGCGTGCACCGCTTCACCCGGGAGATCCGCGTGTCCCGGCTGCTCGGCGTGTTCGACGCCGGCCGCGTCATCAACCCGGCCGCGGCCCGCGGCCAACTGGCCGGCGGCATGATCTGGGGCATGTCGGCGGCCCTGCACGAGGGACTGCGGATCGAGGAGAACGGCCGCTTCGCCAATGCCGACCTGGCCGGCTACCTGGTCCCGGTTCACGCCGACGTCCCGGCGGTCGAGGTGCACTTCGTCGAACACCCGGACACCCTGTGCAACACGGCCGGCGCCCGGGGCATCGGCGAACTCGGCGTGGCAGGCATGGCCGCGGCGGTCGCCAACGCGGTCTTCAACGCCACCGGCGTCCGCGTCCGCCACACCCCGATCACCGTGGCGGATCTCCTGGAGGAGTAGAAAAGGGCGGTGGCCTGGGGGGTCTTCGGCCACCGCCCCGGTCTGCGGTGGACGGCGTCACGAGCCGACCGCCGACGGGACCGGACGATCCGGTGTGGCCGCGTCGGGTGCCCCGCGGCGGGCCCGGCGGTTCGCCGCGACCACCCGGGCGACCATTGCCGGCGTCATCAGCCGCGGCGGTTTCTCGACGAACGCGCTGACGCGGAAGAACCGGGCCGCCACCACGGGATCGTGTTCCGCGGCGACCAGGACCCGGCCGACGTAGGAGTTCGTCAGCCGCAGGGGCAGGGCCTGCCGTCCCTCGACGTAGGGCATCGCGAGGTCGCCGCCGACGGCCATGTTCCAGGCCACCTGGATCGGCTTCGCGGCCTTCCGGAAGAACCGGCGCGCCAGCTGCCGGTCCCCGGCGCGCAGGCAGTCGCGCAGCACGAGTGCCTGCAGCGCGGCCACCGACATGCCCTGCCCGTAGATCGGGTTGAACGCGCACATGGCGTCGCCGAAGACCAGCAGGCCCGCCGGGAAGCGGCGCAGGCGGTCGTAGCGGCGCCGGCGGTTCGCGCGGAACCGGAACGTCGACACCTCGTCCACCGGCTCGGCCGCGTGCAGCGCCGCGGTCATGTGCGGTGGCGCGTACGCCGCCGCGAACTCCACCATGCTGGCGTAGTCCGGCGCCGGGTGCGTGTCGCCGTAGCCGTACACGGTGAGTAGCCACGTGCCGTTCTCGTAGGAGGCCAGCGCCATCCCGGCGGCCCGGTCGGGGCTCGCGCCGATGACCGTCAGCGTCTCCGGGACCGCGCCGGGTGCGAGCCGGACCCGGCTGCTCGCGTACCGGACGTCGATCACGACCTCGTCCTCCGCCGGCCGGTCGTAGCCGAGCTCGACCAGCCACGCCGGCGTCCGCGACCCGCGCCCGGTCGCGTCCACCACGAGGTCGGCGGCCAGGAGCTCCTCCGGTGCGCCACGCCGCACCACCCGCACGCCGGTGACGCGGGACCCGTCGGCCGCCAACCCGACGACGTCGGTGCCGTCCAGGATGTCCACGTTGGACAGCGCCCGGACCCGGCCGCGGACCCCGGTCTCGAGGAACGGCCTGCTCAGCTGGTAGATCGGCTCGACCGCCGTCCGCGACGAGATCCGGTGCGTGCCGTCTGGGCTGAAGTGGAACCCGGTGAAGTCCTCGAGCCTGGTCCCGCCCCACTCGACGAGCTCGTCCAGCAGGCCCGGGAACAGCTCGTCGATGGCGCTGGCGCCCCCGGGCAGCAGACCGTGGACGTGCCGGCCCTGCGGCACACCCCGCCGGTCGTACGGCGACTGCGCCAGCTGGTCCCGCTCGACGACCGTCACGTGGTCGTACGCGTCCGCGAGCACCCCGGCCGCCAGCAACCCTCCCATGCCGGCCCCGAGCACGACCGCGTGCCCGTTTCCCCTACCCCTCAACTTCTCTCTCCCCTCGGTTACCCCCGGTCAGGCCACTGCGGCCCAGGCGCCGACGAGCGTCGGCGGTTTGAAGATCGCGTTGTGCGCCACGCTGTCGCGCAGGAACCGCTCCTCGAGCGTGTCGATGCCGACCTCGCTCCTGGTCATGGTCGTTCTCCTCGCCCGCTCGTCCGCGTTGGGAGTGGAGCATCGGCCCTGGGCGGCCGCGATACTTGGCGAGACGGTGGCGAAGTCGTGGAGATCGGGTGCAGAGACCGAAACGTTGCCCGGCGCGGAAGCGACAACGGGGTGACCCTCACGGAAGAGCGGGCAGGTGTATCGGTTCGACGACTGCCAGGTGGACCCTCGCCAGCACGAGCTCCGGCGCGGTGGTGAGGTCGTGCATGTCGAACCGCAGGTGTTCGCGCTCCTGGCGCACCTGATCGAGCACCGGGACCGGGTGGTCGCGAAGACCGAGCTGCTCGACGTCGTGTGGGGCGGCCGGTTCGTCAGCGAGTCGGCGCTCACCAGCAGGGTGAAGATGCTCCGCCGCGCGGTCGGCGACGACGGGAACCGCCAGCGCGTGATCGCCACCGTGCACGGCATCGGCTACCGGTTTGTGGCCGAGGTGACCGAGGACGACGATGTCGTGCCGGGCGTCGTGCCGGGCGACCTGCCGGACGAGACCCGGCCGCCGCAGCGGATCCGGTACTGCGTCTCGCCCGACGGCGTCCGGGTCGCCTACGCGAGTTCGGGCTCCGGCCCGCCCCTGGTGAAGGCGGCGAACTGGCTCACCCACCTGGACCTCGAGTGGTCGAGCCCGATCTGGTCGCACTGGCTCGACGGGCTGGCCCGGCGCCACCGCCTCGTCCGGTACGACGAACGCGGGTCCGGCCTGTCCGACTGGGAGGTCGAGGACTTCGGCTTCGACGCGTGGGTCGACGACCTCGAGCTGGTGGTGGACGCCGCCGGCCTCGGCACCTTCCCGCTGCTCGGCGTGTCCCAGGGCGGCGCCGTGGCCATCGCGTACGCGGTGCGGCACCCGGAGCGGGTCTCCCACCTGGTGCTCGCGGGCGCGTACTCCCGCGGCCGCCTCGCCAGGGCCGGCACGGCCGAGGAGCTGGAGGAGGCGACGCTGGACCTGCAGCTGGGCCGCATCGGCTGGCGGCACGCCGACCCGACCTTCCGGCAGGTGTTCGCCAGCCAGTTCCTGCCGGACGGCACCCGCCGGCTCTGGGACGCGTTCAACGACCTGCAGCGCGCGAGCACGTCGACCGAGAACGTGGTGCGCTTCCTGGACGTGTTCGCGCGCATCGACGTGTCCGGGCTGGCGCCCCACGTGCGGTGCCCGACGCTGATCCTGCACTCCCGCGGCGACCTGCGCGTGCCCCGCTCGCAGGCCCAGGAGCTGGCCGCGCTCATCCCGAACAGCGAGCTGCGTTTCCTGCACAGCCGCAACCACATCCTGACCGCCCACGAGCCGGCCTGGCCGGTCTTCCTGACCGAGATCGACCGCTTCCTGCAGGGCGCCGCCCGCCCGTCCGGCGTGGTCTCGCCGCTGTAGGTCAGGGAGTCTCGGTCGGTTCGGCGGCCGCGCGGGTGAGCGTGGCGACCTCGTCGAGGTCGACGGCCTGGCCGGTCCGCCTGTACCGGCGCAGCAGCGCCATCCGCAGGTGCCGCGCGTCGGCCCGGTGCTCCAGGACCTCCTGCCGGAACAGGGAGATCGCCCGCTCCAGGTCCTCGAGCCGGCCGGTCCGCTCGTACTCCGCCATCAGTGCGACGGCCTGGTCGTGCGGTGACGCCAGCCCGAAGAAGTCCCGCACCCGTGCCGGCACCAGCCGCGGGTCGACCGCGTGCAGCCGCGCGTACAGGGTCCGCG